>Ga0335079_10011138_pt1 | contig 10243 bp, 11 predicted proteins | sample Lox_Sample_33_FD_206719 | JGI IMG/M metagenome (GOLD analysis project Ga0335079, IMG submission 206719) | Soil microbial communities from Loxahatchee National Wildlife Refuge, Florida, United States - Lox_Sample_3.3 | ecosystem: Environmental > Terrestrial > Soil > Wetlands | place: USA...
TCAGGCGAAGAAGTCGAGCAAATGATCAAATCAATATCGGTCGGTCGAACGTTCGCAACTTCAAGCGCTTTGACAGAAGCCGCAAGTCCAAGTGTGGATGGGAATTGATTTTCGCGCGCAATATGTCGCTCCCGAATCCCAGTGTGGTCGCGAATCCAAGCATCGTTGGTCTCGATCATTTTAGATAGATCGTCATTGGTCAGCACGGATTCAGGAACAGACATTCCCCATCCGGTGATATGTGCATATGGCATAAGATTTCCTTTTCAAGCAACCGATATCAATTTAGATTCCATTTGAAAGTTCAAATCAAGACTCGAAGCGGCTCATGATCAACGTTGCATTATGACCACCAAAGCCGAATGTATTCGACATAACATGCTTCACCTTTGCTGGCCGGGCAACATTTGGAACATAGTCCAAATCACAATCCGGGTCGGGTGTTTCGTAATTGATTGTGGGAGGCAAAATATTTTCCTGTAAGACTTTTGCACAGATGACTGCTTCCACCGAACCGGAAGCGCCGAGCAAATGACCGGTCATAGATTTGGTAGATGACACGGGAACTTTAATGGCATATTGACCAAAGACTGTTTTGATCGCGGCGGTTTCGCTTTTGTCATTTAATAAAGTTGACGTGCCATGCGCGTTGATGTAATCAATATCGGTCACGTTCAAGTTCGCTTCTTCGAGTGCCTGCTTCATACAGAGCGCCGCGCCTGCGCCATTTTCAGCAGGCGCCGTAATATGATATGCATCATCGGATGTTCCATATCCTTTCAACTCGCACAATATTTTTGCGCCACGCTTCTGTGCATATTCAAGCGACTCAAGCACTACCATTCCTGCGCCCTCGCCCATGAGAAAGCCATCTCGATTCTTATCGAAGGGACGCGAGGCTTTCTCCGGCGCGTCGTTCCGCGTGGAAAGCGCGGTCATCACATTTAGCCCGGCAATGGTCAACGCGACAATCGCCGCCTCGGAACTCCCTGCGAACATCACATCGGCCGCGCCGCGCCGAATCATCTCGGACGCCTCGCCAATCACATTTGTCCCGGTTGCACAAGCAGATGTAATCGCCATGTTTGGTCCGCGCGCCCCGATGCGAATCGCAAGCAGGCCTGCTGCGCTGTCTGCGATCATCATCGGAACTAGAAAAGGGCTGACGCGTTCGGGACCGCGCTCACGCAAAGAATCAACATTTTCCATCAAGGTAATGATTCCGCCAATGCCCGTACCGATCAAAATTCCAACGCGGTCGCGGTTTGAATCATCAATCACCAAACCAGATTCCGTTAACGCTTCCTGAGCGGCAGCAATCGCAAGTTGTGCATAGCGATCAAACTTGCGCGCATCCCGCACACCTAACAAAGCTACTGGATCAAAGCCCTTCACTTCCGCGGCAAATTTCGTTTTATGCTTGCTCGTATCAAATCGAGTAATAGGACCCGCGCCGGATTTTCCAGCTAATAATGCAGACCAGGTATCAGGGACATTATTTCCCACTGGGCTCACACACCCCAAACCGGTTATAACAACTCGTCTCGTCATAGCACTCTCCTAAAAAAATAGGACAAGTGAATCTTGTCCTATTTACTGATAGCAAGAATAACACCCAAAAGTCTAAAGCGATACGGCTCTAAAAGGTCTTTAATATATTCCAAGCCTGCTGAATATGCATGCGATCATGGTCCGCTATAAAGCCAATCACTTCCTGAAAATGCGTTGGACCAAAAATTGCATGGCGCGCTTTTTGTTTCCAAATCGCATCGTTCAGCCCCTTCAACATCGCCAGCATTTCCAATCGCGCCGATGTGAATTCCTGCAACGCCCTCTTGCCGTCTTCTTTGAGATAATTCCGTTCCTTTGCCCACACCGTGCTATCAGGGCGCGGAATAAACGGTTCATTCTCCTCGAGCAATATGTTCACCTGCATATGATGAATCTCGCGTTCGGTATCGCGCAAATGGCAGATGACTTCCACCAATGCCCATTCATCAGCGGCGGGCTTATGCGGCCAATTCGAATCAGAAACCGACGCAGTGAGGCTTTGCAAGACAGCGGGAGTAGACGACATCACTGCGAGAATCGCGGCCGGGGTTTGAATAGAGGGTTCAAGCGATTCAAGATCAGTGGACTCCAGCCAGGAGCGTAGATCAGATAATTCGCCATGAGCATCCGCTTCGGGTCCGAACCCTGAAGCGTGATCATCATTAACATAATATGTTTTCAATCCCATACTTTGCGCGGGTTTAAGATCACGGTCAATATCGTTGCCCACCATCAAAACCGGATCATTGGGCCAGCCCAGCCGACCTAACACTTCGGCAAAGTAAGCAGGATGGGATTTAGTGAAATGAAATGTTTCAAAAGATGAAACCAGTTCGAAGCGTTCGGGATCAAGTCCTGCCCAGCGGATGCGATGATACACAGCTTTGCGCGGAAAAAGCGGATCGGTCGCAACCGCGACGCGGTAACCTTTTGCAAATGCCCAATCCACCAAATCAACCGCACCCTCGCGTTTTCTTGTAACAACACCAATAGATGGAAACACTTCATCATAAAACTGTTCGATTACATGAATTAGTTGGTCCTTAGGAACCCCCAACTTTGGATAGAAATAAGATTCGAAGACTTCTTGCAATGTGCGCGACGGATCTTCGCTGCCAAGCATTAATTCAGTACCTTTCATCAATGCAGGCAACATTTTTTCGGGTTGAACATAATCTACAAGATGCTTTGAGAGCGCTTGAAAATAAGCAGGAACGAACGCACCCATGTTGGTTTCAAGCAAAGTGTCATCAAGGTCAAGAAGGAGCGTGAGTGTCATATTGAGTTTTTCTTTGAAGGCAAAAGTGCGAAAGCGTTTAGGAAGGCTATTTCGATTTTATTTCAAACAGCGGCGGGAGCGGATGACATTCCCCGCAACCAATATACGGTTCATTGACATTCTTATGAGTCTTATCACAATAGGCAGTGATTTGAACGCGTCGTTGAAACCCGGCCGTCAATGGACGGTTTGCAATTGCGCGCAACTGCAAAAACTCACAGGCATTGGCTTGCAAGATTTCCGGTACCGGGCAAGTGCGGCACAAGTCTGCAGACCAAGTTTGACTCGATGCCTTGAGAAGATTGCACTCTTCCATATTACGGCCTCGATAATAATCTCCGTAAAAATACTTGCATTCTTTTCCGGCGGGAGTTTTCATAAGATAAAGAAAATAACGGATAACCTTGGGCGTGGTTGCTTTTAGTTATCCGTCCTCGGTGATCAGCTATGATGAATACTAAACGCGCGTTACATACTCACCGGTGCGCGTGTCGACTCGAATCACGTCACCGGTTTTGACAAAATTCGGACACTGAACTTCAAGCCCAGTTTCGGTCTTGACCTTTTTCGTTACGCCGGTGGCAGTATCACCTCGCACCGCAATTTCGGCTTCAAGGACTTTCAGATCCACCGAGGTCGGCAACTCGATATCCAAAGGTTCTCCTTTGTAGAAGGTTAATTTAACTTCCATGCCTTCTTTTAGATACAGGGCATCATCGCCTAAAACGTCGCCCCGAATCGCAGGTTGTTCAAAAGTTTCGCTATCCATGAAATGATAGAATTCGCCATCCCCATATAAATAAGAGACGTTATGGAAATCAAGGCGCACATCCTCCACGCGGTCTCCGGATTGAAAAGTTTTTTCAATGTTGGAGCCCGTCAGCATGTTGCGCGCCTTGATGCGAATGGAAGCATTACCGCGCCCGGATTTGTTATGGCTGTATTCCAGCACTTTGAAGAGCGCATCATCCAGTTCAAAAGTTACCCCTTTGCGAAGATCATTTACATCGATCATACATCTTTCCTTAAGTAGTATTTATTTTATGGCTTCATCAGCAAAAAATTTGAGATGGCAAGCGGCGGGATTATACTACAACTTTCTAATGCCCTTTTTCCGCATCAGGGTCCTCGCGCAGTAACTTCACGGCATGCTCAAGCGCCGGAATTACAACTTGGAGATTTTCAACGGCCGCTTTCGGGCTGCCCGGCAAGTTAATAATTAATACTTTGCCGCGAATCCCAGCCACTGCGCGTGAAAGCATGGCATGTGGAGATTTGGTAGCACTCACCGCTCGCATCGCTTCGGCCAACCCCGGTGCGTCGCGTTCAACTACCGCACGCGTCGCTTCGGGAGTAACGTCGCGCGGAGCAAAGCCCGTTCCGCCTGTGGTTAAAATAACGTCCACATCATCACGATCGGACCAGCTCTCCAGCAACTCACGCAGGATGCTGAAATCATCGGGCAAGACGCTTTGACGAATGACTTCCCAGCCCTGATTCTTGATCTTATCAGTCAATGCAGGTCCGGATGCGTCTGGACGTTCACCGCGCGCAGAACGATCAGAAACAGTAAGAACAGCAAAGCGCAGGCTCATCCCAATTCCTTACTATAAATTAAATGCCCAGCCATCAATTCCCAACCAAGGTGTTTGTAAAACGCCATTGCTTCTGTATTGCCATCTAGAACCAGTAAATAAGATTTCAGACATCCCTTGGCGCGCAAACGAGATTCGACTTCACTCATTAAACGGGAGCCGATTCCATGCCCGCGAAGCGAAGAGGCAACCGCCATGTGATAAATCATGCCGCGCCGTCCATCGAAACCACCAATCACCGTACCGACAATTTCATCATTTGATTCTGCAATGAGAAATAAATCAGGGTCGCGCTGAATCTTTTTTTGAATTTCGGCCGGCGTATCCGATAGGCCAATGTGCACACCTTTCTCGATGCTTTCCCAAAATCGCATCACCGCACCATAGTCGTCGGGAAAACGAAATTCCCGGAGAGCAACGCGCGCGGATTTCACGTTAAATTTATATTTCCTCTCAGCATTTGAATGAGATCATCAGGCATAAAGGGCTTAAGCAGAAATCCATTCGCCCCGCTCTTCAAACATTCCTCTTTAAGGTTCAAACCAGATGTCATGATAATCCGGGTGTCGCACACATTCGGTGAACGACGAATCGAATTCAATATTTCCAAGCCATTTTGATTTGAAAGATGCACATCCATCAATAAAGCATCAGGACAATAATCGCTAACAGCCTTGACAATATCGTCATTTGCATCAAGCACGATGACATCAAAGCCTTCCATCTTTAATAATGTTTTCAGCAGATTGATCATCGTCAGATCATCTTCTGCCAGCATGACTTTTAACTTTGCCATTACCCTTTCCCTTTTTGGGTTGTCTCTTTGCTTCTTTCTTTGTGGAAGAATTTTTTCGTTGAGCCGAATTCAATGCCGGTTCCAACGCAGCATTCAGCACGTCATCAACCGTCTCGACGAAGATAAATTTCATGGACTTCTTGATCTCGTCCGGCACATCCTCAAGGTCATAATTATTGCGCTTCGGCAGGATGATCGTCCGCAGACCGTTGCGGTGCGCGGCAAGAATTTTTTCTTTCACGCCGCCGATCGGCAGGACCTGTCCTCGAAGCGTGATCTCGCCGGTCATTCCTAGATGCGGTTTAACCTTGCGTCCCGAAATCAACGACACTAAAGCTGTTGCCATGGTCACACCCGCCGAGGGTCCATCCTTTGGTGTAGAGCCAGCCGGGATATGCATATGAATATCGTTCTTTTCAAAGAACTCATTCGGCAGATTCATCGCTTCGGCTCGCGAGCGGACATACGATAACGCCGCCCGCGCCGATTCTTGCATTACATTCCCCACCGAACCGGTAACCTGAAAGCCCCGTCCTCCGGGCATACGCGTCGCTTCGATAAATAATATGTCGCCGCCAAATGGCGTATAGGCCAGTCCCGGTACAATGCCTGGAACGGAGGTGCGCTCATTCAATTCTTCCGAGCCAAAATAAATCGGATGCTCGAGAAACTCCTCGACCTGATCAGGCGTGATGTTGAACTTTTGGTCTTTGCCTTCTGCAATGCGAGTCCCGACCTTGCGCGCGACCGCGCCGATCTTTCGTTCCAAGTTACGAACGCCTGCCTCGCGAGTATAGTCGCGAATAATCTTTTGCAGAGCCTCATCGCTGAAACTGATTTCTTCGGGACGCAGACCATTCTCGCGAATCTGACGCGGGATCAAATATCCTTTGGCAATCGCGATCTTTTCGTTATCGGTATAACCCGAAAGCCAAATGATCTCCATGCGATCAAGCAATGGACTGGGAATTGTCTCAGCGGTATTGGCGGTGGTAATGAAGAACACTTGCGATAGATCAAAAGATACTTCAAGATAGTTATCGCGGAATTCGGAGTTCTGTTCCGGGTCAAGGACTTCCAGTAGTGCCGAAGCGGGATCGCCGTGAAAATCAAAGGTGAGTTTATCCACCTCATCTAACATAAAGACAGGATTCCTGGTTTCGGCGCGGCGAAGCGATTGTAGAATGCGTCCGGGCAAGGCGCCGATATAGGTGCGGCGATGGCCGCGGATTTCCGCTTCATCGCGCGTCCCGCCCAGCGAAGCGCGGATAAACTTCCGTCCCATGGCGCGCGCAATAGACTGCCCCAGCGAGGTCTTACCGACTCCGGGTGGGCCGATAAAGCATAAGATCACACCTTCACGCTCGCGTCGAATTTGATCTTTGGATGGTTCCTTGACTTCCTCCTTGCGATCCAGCCGCAATTTACGAACCGCAAGAAATTCCAAGATGCGATCCTTCACATCTTCCAAGCCATAATGATCGGTGTTCAATATTTCACGGGCATGACCAATATCCAGATTATCATCGGTTGACTTCGACCAGGGCAATGTCGCCAGCCAATCGAGGTAAGTGCGAATGACTCCATACTCCGCGGCAGCGGTTGGCAGGCGCGAGAGGCGATCCAATTCAAGGAGCGCTTGCTTATTCGCCTCTTCCGGCATCTTGGCTTCATCAATCTTTTTGCGAAATTCATCTACCTCGGCGGCTTGTTCATCCTTCTCACCGAGTTCTTTTTGAATGGCTTTCATCTGCTCGCGCAGATAATATTCGCGCTGAACTTTTTCGATCTCGCCGCGCGCTTCATTCTGGATTTTTTGCCCAAGAGTCAGGACTTCCGCTTCGCGCACCAACAAGCCGATTAACTTGCGAAGTTTCTCGCTCACGGAATTGATTTCAAGAATTTCCTGCGCGTCCTTCAAATCAATGCGCTGGAAGTTGGCAATCGTATACACGACTTGTAAAGGGTCTTCCAGCGTTGTGATGGAATTGACCAATTCCTCAGGAAATGAAGGGATCATCTTGGTGATCTCCTGGAATTGGTCACGCGCATTGCGCGCCAAGGCGTCAATCTCAAGACCTTCTTCAATGATTTCAGGCGCAAGATGAATTTGGGCTTTCAGATACGGCTCTTCAGTGACGAATTCGCCAAGCCGAAAACGATCCATCCCTTGTACCAGCAAGCGCACCGTCCCATCCGGCGCGCGCAAAAGGCGATGCACTGTCGCAATTACGCCAACTTTATATAAATCATTTGGACCGGGAGATTCTAGCTCCGGATTCATCGCGGCGACAAGACCCACCAGTTTATCGGAAGCCACGACATCGTCCACAAGACGAATCGAACGCGGTTGTCCAACGGTCAGCGGCACCGCGGTCTGAGGATAAACCACTACGCCGCGCAATGGAAGAATCGGCAATGCCTCCGGATATTTTGGAGAGTCGTCCTTCGGCGCATCATCCTTTTCAGGCAAGTCTTCCTTTTTCGCGAATCGAGAAAAGACCGACGGGACAAGCATCTTCAGCTCATCGTCGGCCTGCCCCATCCATTCGAATAGTTCAGCCATACTGGTTTGCCAGCGGGAAGCGGGCATCATTCCTCGATTTTGACTTCCTTGGGTTTCGCTTTCGATAACACAACGGTCATAAAACCATCTTTATATTGCGCTTCGGATTGATCTAGATCAACTGGCCCTGGAACCGCGATAGATGTGGAAAATTTCCCAAAGCGGATTTCCATTTGATGATAAGCGCGTCGTTCCGGGATATCAGGGCGGACTCCGCTAATGAACAGATATCCATTCTCAAAGATGACCTCGAAATCCGACTCGCGCATTCCGGCTATTTCGACGCGCACGATGTATTCTTTCTCGGTTTCATAAACATCCGTCGGCGGACTCCAGATACTTTGTGTTACCTGCCAGCCCACTGCATGGAAAATCTCGCGGCGTTTCTCGGTCAGTGTAATCGTCTCAGATCTGCGTATCACCGTAGGCATATCTTGCTCCTTGCTTAATACCGTTAACCTAATGCTTTCTTGGCGGCCCCGATTACTTCAGCGTAATTCGGTTCGTCGCCCAATACAGGCATATAAGCCACGTACGCGAGTTTATCATCGCGCCCTACAACAAAAACCGCGCGGCGGCAAATGCGTCGTTCTTTGATCAGCACTGCATACTTTTCACTAAATTCTGCGGTCATGTGATCGGATAGAACCATCACTTGATCCACACCAGCCGCGCCGCACCAGCGTTTTTGCGTATAAGGCAAATCAGTGCTGATCACTTCGATGACAATGTCCTTGCTCAAGGCAGCAGCTTCCTGATTGAATCGTCTTGTTTCGCGGTCACACACGTCGGTGTCGAGTGAAGGGACCGCCGCGATAATTCTCACTTTGCCGGCTGTATCCGCCAAACCGCGTTTTACCGACCAGTCCAAAGCATGGGCCGTAAAATCTGGCGCAGATTGTCCCACTTTGACATCGTTGCCAATCACAGTCGCATCCTTGCCGCCAACTTTTATTAAACCAAATCGTTCAGTAGCCATATATTTACTCCTTTTCTAACCGGTAAATTATTTTAACTCAGCGCCCCTGGCGGGATTCGAACCCACAACCAACTGCTTAGAAGGCAGGTGCTCTATCCATTGAGCTACAGGGGCATCAACCCTCATGCTTCAATTATAGACGCCTCGTCTACTGAATTTTCTTCCGGCTTCGACAAGCCCAATGGCCGCAAACCTCGATAAATGCGTGGCCCGCTCAATGTTCGTAGAATGGTAACCGCCGGGCGATTTAACTTATTGGACAAATCTTCAGGGGTCATCGGTTGATTACCATTTGTCAAGAACACTCGGAAAACCGCTTCAACGATTGCAGTATGCTCACTGACGAAATCGGGCTGAAGTGCGCAATGACTCATCAACGCATGCTGGATTCCATCCACCGGCTTGACCTCGGCTGTTTGCGGATCAATCCAATCGATCATTTCACCCTCTTCCACGTTTGCCAGTGCTTGCTGGTGCGACGGGCACAACAACGAACGTAGAAACACATGCCAATCGCTCTCGTTTTGTTTCCACCAATCAAAGTCAATGTGAAAAGGCGTCTGGATGCCGGGCTTAAGCAAACTCATTGTTGTTCCTCCAGACGGAAATGCAGATCGCCGACATGAATGAAGCGCGGGTGACTCGCCAGCAACGCAAATAACGGCGCAGGTGGAATCCGTCGAACGAGATTCACTGCCGCATACAGTTCCTGGGCGTGAACGTGTCCTTGAGGATTAAGTTTGGTCAACTCGCGCATCACAGTCACAACCAAATCTTCAAACGAGCGTTTCTTTTCCCAAAGCGGATCAAGCACTTTGAAATCGGATACATAAATTGCCATCCGGTCATTGAACTCGGCAGTAATCGGTTGTTTCAACATTGCGAACACCAAGCCGCCATCCGCGCCAACAATAAGAGTACGGATCCAATCTTTGGAGGCTCTTTGTGCCTTGGCTTCAACGATTACTTCGCCGGCTTTCTGTCCGCGCCGCACGGAGACCAGACTTCCCGGTATCAACTGATGAGTTTTGTACCATTCGCGAAGTCCAAACACATATCCATATTCGCGCACAACCCATCCCGGCATTTTGATCCCTGATCGAGCATCCACTAATGTAAATCGAACACGCGGTGACTCATAAGCGGTCGGAAACAACGAACGCGTCCGCGCTGAAAGCGGCAATGTGCCGGCGCGCAGATGAGGATAAATCAGACTGATAGTGACTTCTCGAATATCCTTATGACCAGCCAGATTCTCTTCGCTCAATTCATCATCTAGTTGCGTCTCAAGTTTCAACATAGACTCATCTAATACCGAGCGATCAAAATCAATTTTTGCGTATCGCAAGAAGGATGGCGGTTCGCGCACCCCATCCGGTTCCAACCGGCGCAGACACCATAACACTTCACCTGCCGGGCCCACCTCATCAAAACGCGGGTCGGATTGCAAAGCATAATTCAATGAAAATTCGGCCAG
>Ga0335079_10011139_pt1 | contig 10243 bp, 11 predicted proteins | sample Lox_Sample_33_FD_206719 | JGI IMG/M metagenome (GOLD analysis project Ga0335079, IMG submission 206719) | Soil microbial communities from Loxahatchee National Wildlife Refuge, Florida, United States - Lox_Sample_3.3 | ecosystem: Environmental > Terrestrial > Soil > Wetlands | place: USA...
CGTGACAAGTCCCACGCACGGCCCCGAGCAGCGGTGGATCTGGTGGAGCAGGCAAGGCCGCGAGCGGTGCGCGAACACGGTGTCGTCGCAGGTGCGCAGCTGGAAGATCTTCTGCAGGTGCCCGATGGTCTCGCGGATCGACCACGCCGAAGGATATGGACCGAAATACCGGTTGCCCTTCTGGTGGGCGCCGCGGTAGAAGCGGATCTGCGGATACTCGTGGCCCGTGACGAGCAGGTAGCCGTAGCTCTTGTCGTCGCGGAAGACGACGTTGTACTTCGGATTGAGGCTCTTGATGAGGTTGTTCTCGAGCAGCAGCGCCTCGGCCTCGGTGCGCGTGACGGTGGTCTCGGCCGACGCGATCTGCGAGACCATGAGCGCCGTGCGCGGGCTGGGATGGTTCTTCTGGAAGTAGGACGACACGCGCTTGCGAAGGTCGCCCGCCTTGCCCACGTAGATGGGCTCGCCCGCGGCGTTGAAGAAGCGGTACACGCCCGGCATGTTGGGCAGGCCGGAGAGCAGTTGCGCGGAGTCGAAGCTCACGCCTGCCGGATGCGCGCGAGGTTCTCGGTGGCGGCGAGGTAGGCCGCGTTCGCCTTGAGCGTCGCGCTGGAGATCGTCTTGCCGCGCATCTTCTCGAGGCGGCGCGCGAGCGTGGGCGCCACGGGGCGCCGCTCGAGGCCCTCGAGCATCGTGTCCTGCGCGCGCGGGTCGTTGCAGAGGAGCACCATGTCGCAGCCCGCGTTCAGCGCCGCGTTCGCGCGCGACATCACGCCGCCCGCGGTGCTCGCCCCTTCCATCGAGAGGTCGTCGGAGAAGACCAGGCCGTCGAAGGCGAGCTTCTCGCGCAGGATCTTCTGCAGCCACGTCGCCGAGAACCCGGCGGGCTTCGCATCGACCTTGGGATAGATCACGTGCGCGGGCATGACGCCGCCCATGCCCGAGCGCACCATGCGCTGGAAGGGAATCAGGTCTCGCTGCGTGATCTCGGTGAGCGTGCGGTCGTCCACCGGCACTTCGTGGTGGGAATCCGCGCGAACGTAGCCGTGGCCGGGAAAATGCTTGCCCACGCTCGCCATGCCCGCCGCCGTGAGCCCCGCCTGCAAGGCTTCGGCCAGCACGGCGATTGTGTTGGGGTCGTGGTGCAGCGCGCGGTCGCCGATCACGCTCGACTCACCGTAATCGACGTCGAGCACCGGCGCGAAGCTGAAGTCCACGCCGTGCGCCTGCAGCTCGCTTCCCATCACGAAGCCGCAGCCGCGCGCCGCCGCGAGCGCCTGCGCCGGATCGCGGTCCCAGAGCTTGCCCAATTCGCGCATCGGCGGGATGGTCGTGAAGCCGTGCCTGAAGCGCTGCACGCGCCCGCCCTCGTGATCGACGGCGATCAGCAGGTGCGGCGTGCGGATCTCGCGGATGGAATGCGCGAGCTGGATCAATTGCAGCGGCGCGGCGAAGTTGCGCGCGAAGAGGATCACGCCGCCCACCTGCGGGTGCTGCAGCCGCTCGATGTCGTCGGGCGTGAGCTCGAGGCCGGCGACGTCCACCATGACGGGACCGAGCCTCATCGGCCCTCCAGGACCACGAAGGCCATGGCGACGTCGCCGTCGTCGGTGAGCGAGACGTGGGCCTTCGAAACGCCGATCTTCTGGAGATGCCGCGCCATCGAAGTGTTCGGCTCGATCCCGGGCCTGCCCTTGGCGCCGCGCGTGACCGTGATGCTGTGCCACGTGAAGGGCGCATGGATGCCCGTGCCGATCGCCTTGGAGAAAGCCTCCTTCGCCGCGAATCGCTTGGCGAGGTGCCCGGCCTTGTCCCTCACGCGGGCGAAGCGCAGCCGTTCGGCGGGCGTGAGGATGCGATTCACCAGCCGATCGCCGAACCGGTCGAGGCTCTTGCGGATCCTTTCGATCGAGCAGACGTCGGTGCCGATCCCCACGATCATCGTGCGCCCCGCGCGCCCGTCATGAGGTGCTTCATCTCGCGCACCGCCTCCCTCATGCCCACGAACACCGCGCGGCTCACGATCGCGTGGCCGATGTGCAGCTCGCGGATGCCCGGAAGCGCGGCGATCGGCTCGACGTTGGCGTAGTTGAGCGCATGGCCCGCGTTGAAGCGCATGCCGAGGCCGCGGATCGCATCGCCCGCCTGGCGCACTTTCTCGATCTCCGCGACCACCGGCTTGCTCTCGGCGTCGCGGCCCTTCGAATGGAACGCATGCGCGTACGGGCCCGTATGGATCTCGCAGACTCGCGCGCCGATGCGCGCGGCGGCCTCCACCTGCGCCAGCTCCGCGTCGATGAAGACGCTGGTCACGATGCCCGCGTCGGCGAGCCGCGCCACCGCGTCGCGCAGCCGCGCCTCGCGCGCGACGATGTCGAGGCCGCCCTCGGTGGTGACCTCCATGCGCCCTTCGGGCACGAGCATCGCCATCTCGGGCTTCACCATGCAGGCGATCCCGACCATCTCGCCCGTGGCCGCCATCTCGAGGTTCAGCTTGATGTGCGTGAGGTCGCGAAGCCGGCGCACGTCCTCGTCCTGGATGTGGCGGCGGTCCTCGCGCAGGTGCACCGTGATGCCGTCGGCGCCGCCCAGGTGCGCTTCCACCGCGGCCCACACCGGATCGGGCTCGTAGGTGCGCCGCGCCTGGCGGATCGTGGCGACATGGTCGATGTTGACGCCCAGCTCGATCACGGAGTGTCCTCGTCGATGCGCTGCAGGTCCCGCACGAGGCTTCTCGTGGCGAGCTCCTGCCCGTTGAGCGAATGATGGATGAGAAGGCGCATCAGCTGCTTGGATTGCGTGGCGGTGGTGGGCGAATCGAAGCGTCCGCGCTCGAGGTCCATGAGCGTTCGACCGCTCAATCTTATCGCATTGGGTGGCGCCTCCCCCTCGGATGCGCGCACCGGGCCCCGCTCGACCACGTAGAAGTACTCCAGCTCGGCCTCGATCGGGCGATGGGCGCCCGCCTCCCGCGCGAGCTCCACCGCATATCCCAGCTCCTGCAGCAGCGAGAGCTCGAAACGGCGCAGCACGGGCTCGATGTCGCGCGCGGCTTGCGGCGCGGATTCGGCGACGGCGGCGCCCATGCCCGCCCGCGAAAGGGCGCGCAGCCGCGCGATCGCCGCGTCGTAGGCCGCGAAGAGTCCCTCGTGCGGGTCGTCGCGCGTCGTGAGCTTGAGCAGCAGCTCGTTGAGATAGAACGCCGAGAGCAGGCTCGCGCCCCCTAACGGCGTTGCGGGCGCCGCGGGCTCGGCGGTCTTCAACGTTCGAAGCTCTCCGCGCCCGAACCAATCGAGCACGAGCGGCTGGAAGGCAACGAGCACGCTTCGCGAGGACGACTTGGGGCGGCGCGCGCCCTTGGCCACGAGTGCCAGGCGCCCGTGCTTCTCCGTCCACACCTGCAGGATCAGGCTGGTCTCGCGATACGGGTAGCTGTGCAGGACGTAGCCGCGATCCATCGCGTCAATAGCCGAACTGCTTGAGCGCCTTCTCGTTGTCGGCCCATCCGCCCTTCACGCGCACCCAGAGCTCCAGGAACACGCGCGAACCGAAGAGCTCCTCCATGGCGTGGCGCGCCTCGGTGCCGATGCGCTTCAACATCGCGCCCTTCTCGCCGATCACGATGCCCTTGTGGCTGGGGCGGTCCACGTAGATCGTGGCCGCGATGCGCCGCAGGTTCCCCTCGGTCTCGAACTTGTCGATGTCGACGGCGGTGGAATACGGCAGCTCGTCGCCCAGCAGGCGAAAGACGCGCTCGCGCACGAGCTCCGCCGCGAGGAAGCGTTCGGGCCGGTCGGTGATTTCGTCCTCGCCGTAGATCGCTTCCTGCTCGGGCAGGTGCTTGCGCACTTCGTCGAGCAGCGCCTTCAGCTGCGTCCCCTTTGCGGCGCTCACGGGCACGAGCGCGGCGAAGTCGCGCTTGGCGTTGGCGGCGATGAGCGTGGCCGCGACCTTCGACCTGTCTCCCGCCTTGTCCACCTTGTTCAGCGCGAGCACCACCGGGACCTTCGGCGGCAGGAGCTTGAGCACCGGATCGTCGCGTTCGTCCCAGCCGTGCGCGTCGATCACGAAGACCACCACGTCCACCTCGGACGCGACCTGCCCCACCGTGCGGTTCATCGCGCGGTTGAGCGCGTTCACGTGCTGCGTCTGGTAGCCGGGCGTGTCCACGAAGATGTACTGCGCGTGGCGGTCGGTGAGGATGCCCTGGATGCGATGGCGCGTGGTCTGCGCCTTGCGCGAGGTGATGGCCACGTGCGCGCCCACCAGGTGATTGAGCAGCGTGGACTTGCCGACGTTGGGCCGGCCCACGATCGCCACCGTCCCGGTTCGAAACGCCTCGTGCCTCGCCTCGTGCTTCACGTCTCCTGCCTCGCGTCGCGCTTCTTCTTCGGCGCTTTCTCGAGTTGCGCGAGCAGGCTCTCGGCGGCGGCCTGCTCGGCGGCCCGGCGGCTGGTGCCCGTGCCCGAGGCCGCGAGGCCCAGGTCGTCCACGCGGCACTCGACGATGAAGGTCTGCTCGTGCGCCTCGCCCTCGGTCTTCTGCACCGCGTAGCGCGGAAGCGCGAGCCCGCGCCCCTGCAGGTGCTCCTGGAGCGCGGTCTTCGGGTCCTTGTCCACGGGTTGCTTCGCCGCCGACTCGAGCTTCGCCGCGAGCAGGCGCGCCACCGCCGCGCGCGTGGCCTCGAAGCCCGCGTCGAGGAACACGGCACCGAGGAGCGCTTCGACCGCGTCGGCGAGGATGGAGGGGCGGCGAAAGCCGCCGCTCTTCAATTCGCCTTCGCCCAGGCGCAATCGCTCGCCCAGGCCCAGCTCCACCGCGACTTCCGCGAGCGAACGCTGGTTCACGAGCGCGGCGCGAAGCCGCGACAGGTCGCCTTCCGGAAGGCTCGCGAAACGCTCGTAGAGGAGCGTGGCCACCGAACAGTTGAGCAGCGCATCGCCCAGGAACTCGAGCCGCTCGTTGTGCGGCGTGCCGTAGCTGCGATGGGTCAGGGCCTGGAGCGCGAGCGCCTTGTCGCCGAACGCGTGGCCGAGGCGGCGCTCCAGCTCGGCAAGGTCGGAAACCGACGCGCCGCGCGCCGCCCTGCGGGTCACTGTTGCTGCTGGGGCGCGGTGGTCACGTAGAAGTCGAGGCACGCCGAGATGTTGCTCACCAGCGGCACCTTCTTCGACCAGGACACCGACATCACGGTCTCGCCGCCTTCCTTGGTGATCTCGAGATCCTCGGGATGCACGTCGTTCACGCTCTCGATGTTGTTGCGCTTCTCGAAGGACTTGCGGATTTCGTACACGTTGCCCTTCAGGTCGCCGGCCTGCTCCATCGCCGCGAACATCTTCTTCACCGCGAAATAGTCGATGTAGGCCGGCAGCAGCTTGCTCGCCATCACGCCGAGGAAGCCCACCACGGCGAGCGTGACGATGAGGCCCATCAGCGAAACACCCCGTTGCCTGAACATGAACCCCTCTCCCATAGCGAGTTGCTTTCTACTCGATCCCGCTTCCGATGCGCCTGAAATCGCCGAAGTTCATCCACACCAGGAACGCGCGCCCCTTCACGTTCTCGTCGGGCACGAATCCCCAGTAACGGCTGTCGCTGCTCTGGTCGCGGTTGTCGCCCATCATGAAATAGTTGCCCGCGGGGACGGTGCAGCTGAAGCCGTCGTCATTGTATTCGCAATTCTCCCGGTGGGCGAACTGGCGCACCGCGGCGAGGTCCACGGGAGGCTGCCCCGGCACGGTCATGATCTGGTGCTTGTGCAGGCCGAGCGTCTCCATCGAAAGCGGCAGGCGCAGGTAGTTCAGCTCCGCGTCGGTGTAGAAGCCCGCGGGCTGCACGTCCACCGCCTGCCCGTTCACCGTGAGGCGCTTGCCGCGGTAGACGATCTTGTCGCCTGGAAGTCCCACCACGCGCTTGATGTAGTCCACGCTCGGGTCGGCGGGATAGCGGAACACCACGACGTCGCCGCGCGCGAGCGGGTTCACGTCGAGGACCTTCTTGTTGATCACCGGGATGCGGATGCCGTACGTGTACTTGTTCACGAGGATGAAGTCGCCCACGAGGAGCGTCGGCTTCATCGAGCCCGACGGGATCTTGAAGGGCTCGACCCAGAACGAGCGGATCAGGAACACGATCACGATCACCGGGAAGAAGGCGCGCGCCATGTCCACGACGATGGGCTCGGCCTGCGTCGCGGAACGCCGCGGGCGCGCGAACCTCGCGTCGTAGAGCCAGAGCAGCCCCGTGATCACCGCCGCCAGCAGCAGCACCGCGGCGAAATCCGTGAACTTGAGCATGAGCCCCATCAGCGCGATGAAGAGCACGGGCCACGCGATCTCGAGGATGCTCTTGCGCGTGTCGCTGCGCGCCGAGCCCGCGCGCGCCGCCACCCAGTCCCATCCGATGAGGCCGGTGCTGCCCACGGCGGCCACCATCGCCACCATTTCCCAGTCGATTCCCTGCTGCATCGCCCTGTCTCTCCTTACTTGCTTTCGACCTGCAGGATGGCGAGGAACGCCTCCTGCGGGATCTCCACGCTTCCCACTTGCTTCATCCGCTTCTTGCCGGCTTTTTGCTTTTCAAGCAGCTTCCTCTTGCGCGTGATGTCGCCGCCGTAGCACTTGGCGAGCACGTTCTTGCGCAGGGCCTTGATGTTCTCGCGCGCCACCACGTCCGAGCCGATCGCCGCCTGCACCGCGACGTCGAACATCTGGCGGGGAATGAGCTCGCGCATGCGCGTGGCGAGGTCGCGGCCCCGGTACTTCGCGGTCTCGCGGTGCACGATGAGCGAAAGCGCGTCCACCTTGTCGCCGTTGATGAGGATGTCGAGTCTGACCAGGTCGCCGGCCCGGAATTCCCGGAATTCGTAGTCGAGCGACGCGTAGCCGCGCGAATTGCTCTTCAGCTTGTCGAAGAAATCCATCACGATCTCGTTCAGCGGCATGTCGTAGGTGAGGATCACCTGGCGCCCCACGTACTGCATGTTCACCTGCGCGCCGCGCTTCTGCTCGCACAGGGTGATGACGGGCCCGACGTATTCCTGCGGCATGATGATCGTGGCGCGAATGATGGGCTCGCGGATCTCCTCGATCTTGGACGGGTCGGGAAGCTTGCTCGGATTGTCGATCTCGGTGACGGTGCCGTCGCGCTGCGCCACCTGGTACACCACGGTGGGCGCCGTCGTGATGAGCTCCATGTCGTACTCGCGCTCGAGCCGCTCCTGGACGATGTCCATGTGCAGCAGCCCCAGGAAGCCGCAGCGGAAGCCGAAGCCCAGCGCCTGCGAGGTCTCCGGCTCGTAGCGCAGGCTCGAATCGTTCAGCTGGAGCTTGGCCAGCGCATCGCGCAGCGCCTCGTACTGGTTGGACTCCACGGGATACAGGCCCGCGAAGACCTGCGGCTGGATCTCCTTGAATCCCGGCAGCGCCTCGGCCGCGGGATTGTCCGCGAGCGTCACGGTGTCTCCGACCTTCGCGTCCTTCAGGTCCTTGATGCCGGCGATGACGAAGCCCACGCCGCCGGCCGAAAGGCTGTCGCGCGCGACCGATTTCGGCGTGAAGACTCCCACCTGCTCGGTGAGGTGCAGCGCGCCCGTGGCCATGAGCTTGATGCGATCCTTGGGTTTGAGCACGCCGTCGACCACTCGCACCAGCATCACGACGCCCACGTAGTTGTCGAACCACGAGTCGATGATGAGCGCCTTGAGCGGCGCCTCCGGGTTGCCCTTCGGCGGCGGGATGCGCTCGATCACGGCTTCGAGCACGTCGTCGATTCCCTCGCCCGTCTTGGCGCTCGTGCGGATGGCGTCGTGCGCCGGAATGCCGATCACGTCCTCGATCTCCTGGATCGCGCGATCGGGCATCGCCGAGGGCAGGTCGATCTTGTTGAGCACCGGCACGACGGTCACGCCCAACTCCGTCGCCGTATAGCAGTTGGCGACGGTCTGGGCTTCCACGCCCTGGGAGGCATCGACCACGAGCAGCGCCCCCTCGCACGCCGAGAGCGAACGCGAGACCTCGTAGGAGAAGTCCACGTGGCCGGGCGTATCGATGAGGTTCAGCTCGTACTCGCGCCCGCTGCGGGCCGTGTAGCGCAGCGCCGCCGTCTGCGCCTTGATCGTGATGCCGCGCTCGCGCTCGAGCTCCATGGAGTCGAGCACCTGCGCTTCCATCTCGCGGGTCTGCAGGCCGCCGGTGCGCTCGATCAGCCTGTCGGCGAGAGTGCTCTTGCCGTGGTCGATGTGCGCGATGATCGAGAAATTGCGGATGTGGTCCATTGAAATCAAAAGGCCACCGGAGGGTGGCCTGTTTGACGTCCTGATGCCACGCGTCGTTGAGCGGCAGCTTGCTGTCCGCTCCAACGGCCGCCCCGGTGGCATTTTTTGCGGTGCAATATTTTACTTCATTCGCGCGAGCCGCGCATCCACGACCGGCAGGTCGAGGTAGTAATGGCAGAGCTCGCGCTCGCCGTCGAGGAGCACCGGGACCTTTTCGCCCCACTTCTCCTCGAGGGCCGGGTGGCGGTCGACGTCCACCACGTCGATGTCGAAGTCGTAGCGGCCCTGGAGCTGCCTCAGGGCCGAGAGCATCTCCTCGCACAGGTGGCAGTACTCGCGTCCGAGGAGCGTGAGGCGCGGCCGGATCAACCGACCTCGGGGCGGAACGTGATGAAGCGCTGGCCGTCCTGGTCGCGGATGAGCAGCGACACGGGCTTCTTCAGGTCGAGCTTCGCCACCGTGTCCTTGAACGTCTTCACGCTCGTGATCTCGGTATTGTTGATGCGCAGGATCACGTCGCCGGGCCCGACCTGCGCCGCGGCGGCCGCGCCGTCGGAAGCTTCGACCATCACGCCGGCGGCGATCTTGAGCGCCTTCTTGTCCTCGGCGCTGAGCTCCTTCACGGCGAGCCCGAGCTTGTCGGTCTTCAGGGGCTCCTTCGCCTTGGCGTTGCCCTTGCCCGCTTCGGCGACCTTCTGCTCGTCGGGATCCTTGAACTCGGCGATGGTGACGGGAAGCTCGCGCGCCTTGCCGTTGCGCCACACGGTGAGCGTGACCTTCTGGCCGGGGCGGATGGCGCGGATCGTGCGCGAGAGGTCGGCCGAGCCTTCCACCGTGCGCCCGTCGATCTTCTGGATCACGTCGCCCACTTCGACGCCCGCCCTCGAGGCCGGGGAATCGGGATCGACGTTGCCCACCACGGCGCCTTCGGCCTTCGGAAGGCCCAGGCTGTCGGCGATGTCGCGCGTCACGTTCTGGATGCCCACGCCGATGCGCCCGCGCGTGACGTGGCCCGTCTTCATGATCTGGTCGGCCACGTTGTAGGCGTAGTCGATCGGGATCGCGAACGAGATGCCCGCGAAGCTTCCGGTGCGCGAGAAGATCTGCGAGTTGATGCCGACCACCTCGCCGCGCATGTTGAGCAGCGGCCCGCCCGAGTTGCCGGGGTTCACCGCGACGTCGGTCTGGATGAACGGCACGGCGTCCAGGTTGGGATCGCCCGCGAGGTTGTCGCGGCTCTTGGCCGAGACGATGCCGGCTGTGACGCTGTTGGCGAAGCCGAACGGCGAGCCGATGGCGATCACCCATTCGCCGACGCGAAGCTTCGAGGTGTCGCCGATCTTCACCGTGGGAAGGTTGGTGGCCTCGACCTTGAGCACCGCCACGTCGCTGCGCGTGTCCGCGCCGACCACCTTCGCCTTGAACTCGCGCTTGTCGTTCAGGCGGACCGTGATCTCCTCGGCGTTCTCGACCACGTGCGCGTTGGTCACGATGTAGCCGTCCTGCGTGACGATGAAGCCGGAGCCCAGCCCGTAGGGGCGAAGCGGGCCCTTGGGCTCGGGCTGCGGCTGGCGGCCTTTCGGGGCGTTGCGCTGCTCGGGCGGCATGAAGCGGCGGAAGAAGTCGTAGAACGGGTCGTCTTCCGAGATGCCGGGGATGCGCTGCGTGACGCGCGTCTGGGTGTTGATGTTCACGACCGCCGGGCCGTACTTGTCCACGAGGTCGGCGAAATCGGGAAGGACGATCCCCCCGGCCACCGCCGTGGAGGGCGTGACGGGGTGCCCCTGCGCCTGGGGCTGGGGTTGGGCCTGGGACGAAAGGCCGAGGGCGAGCATTGCGCCGAGCAAGGCGTGAGGCAGTCGTTTCATTGTCGTTTCTCTAGTTATGACGCGTCGTGATGACGAGAGCGTAGCGAATTTTCAGGGTCGCCGGGCGACGCTGCGTGCCACCTGCTGCGCGGTCGCGAGC
>Ga0335079_10011140_pt1 | contig 10242 bp, 9 predicted proteins | sample Lox_Sample_33_FD_206719 | JGI IMG/M metagenome (GOLD analysis project Ga0335079, IMG submission 206719) | Soil microbial communities from Loxahatchee National Wildlife Refuge, Florida, United States - Lox_Sample_3.3 | ecosystem: Environmental > Terrestrial > Soil > Wetlands | place: USA: Florida...
GTTAGCTCGGCGACAAGCCGGTGGCGCTCATCGCGCAGCCTGGCGCGCTGTTCGAACGCTGGCGCAGCGTGTATCCGGACGTCGGGATCGGGGTCTGGGGCGGGCCCGGTTGCGTTTGTCGCGATGCGCTGCGGTGCGGGCACAGCGGGCGATCCAAACAGCGTCATCTGCGGGGTCACGTCCGCGCTCAACGGCTGGAAGGCGGGCGTCTCGCCGCGCTCGGACCGAGACACCTCTGGCCCGTCGAACTCGCTCTCGAACTCGTCCTCGGGCCGTCGCAGCGCGTGCCGGAGCTCTTGCTGCACGGCAGCGGCGTGGTCGCGCAGGACCGGGTCGGCGGGGATGTACAGCCAGCTCGGCTCCGGTGGCCGATGCTGGATCGTGCGCACGAACCGGCCGACGATCTGCCGGAACACGAGCGGTGTCTTGGCGGCGGTCGCGTACACGCCGACCCGGAGGCGGGGAATGTCGACGCCCTCGGAGACCATGTTCACCGCCACGATCCAGGGGTCGCGGGCATTGGTGAACCCGGCCAGCTTCTCAGCAGCCCTAGGCTCGTTGTGCAGGACCACCAACGCGCTCTGGCCGGTCGCCTCGCGCAGCAGGGCGGCGATTTTGCGGGCGTGCGATGAGTCCGCGGCGATCACCAACCCGCCGGCGTCTCTCTGCCCGTCGCGGCGCAGCATCCCGAGTTTGGCGTCGGCTTCGCGCAGGATCCGCGGAAGCCCGTCAGGCAGCTCCGTTGAGATCGCCGTGCGGTACCGACGACTGGCTTCGCGTCCGCTCAAGACAGTCTCGAAGCTCGACTCGATCACGTCATCGCCGCTTCGCCACGACAGCGTCCCGTCGTAAGCGACGAAGCACACCGGTCGGCAGATGCCATCGAGCACGGCGTCCGCGTAGCTGTAGGAGACATCGGGTTCCGCGAGTCCGGCGGAGTCGTACCGCACGCCGGGAATCGGCGTCGCATCGGAGCGAAACGGCGTCCCGGACAACAAGAGCCACCGCTCGCAGCCGCCAAAGGCCCTCGCGAACGCCTCCCCCCAAGCCAGCTCCTCCCCTAGGTGGTGGGCCTCATCGGCGATCACCAACGTCCCGGGTCTCGCTGCGCGGGCCCATCGGCCGGGTGACTTCGCGATCCGCGCGTACGTAACCGCGACACCTTGAAACCCCGCTGGTACGGACGGCGAGGCTGCGTCGACCGCCAGCTCGACCCCCAGCCGGCTCGCGGCCCGTGCCCACTGGCGTGTGAGCGGCCCCGTCGGGCAGGCAACGACAACCGAACCGGCCGCGCCCATGGTCAACTGGCGACGAGCGAACTCCAACGCCGGACGCGTCTTGCCCGCCCCGGGCGCCGCCGAGAGCAAGAAAGACCCCCGTTCCCAGCGGTCCATGGCCGCCAGCGCGCGCCTCTGCCAGAGGCGCAAAGCTGGCGTGGTCTGCAGACGGGGGGTGGACACGGGCCGGACATGGTGACCAGCCGATCGGACAAAAACCCGCCCGGGGACCCCATGTCGCAATCAGCACGTGTGAAAGCCTTCGCTCATCCCAAGTCCGAGAGGAGTCTCCGTGCCCGCGTACATCGTCGTTGAGACTGACATCCACGATCCTGAGCAATACGAGCTCTACAAGCAAGCCACACCCTCTGCCGTCGCGGCCGGCGGAGGCCGCTTCATCGCACGCGGCGGTGAGCTTGCGGTCTTAGAGGGTGATTGGCAGCCCAAGCGGCTCGTGCTCCTCGAGTTCCCAGATCTTGCGGCGGCCAAGCGCTTCTACGAGTCACCCGAGTATCAGGCGGCGAAGCGACTCCGCGAGGGCGCGGCGGGTTTCAACATGGTCGCCGTCGAGGGGGTCGCGTGAAGAAGATTGGATTTCTTTCCTTTGGTCACTGGAGCGCTAGTCCGCACTCGCGGACGCGCTCCGCGGCGGAGGCGCTGGGTCAGTCGATCGAGCTTGCCGTCGTCGCGGAGGAATTGGGCGCTGACGGCGCGTACTTCCGCGTTCACCACTTCGCGCGTCAGCTCGCCTCGCCGTTCCCGCTGCTGGCGGCGGTCGGCGCAAGGACTTCGCGGATCGAGATCGGCACCGCGGTGATTGATATGCGTTACGAGAATCCGCTGTACTTCGCGGAGGACGCCGGGGCGGCCGATCTGATCGCCGGCGGCCGGCTCCAGCTGGGGATCAGCCGGGGGTCGCCCGAGCAGGTAATCGATGGCTGGCGGTACTTCGGCTATGCGCCTGTCGACGGCGACAGCGATGCCGAGATGGCGCGCCAGCACGCCGAGGTCGCCCTAGAGGTCCTCAGCGGCGACGGGTTCGCGCAGCCCAACCCGAGGCCGATGTTCGCCAACCCGCCCGGGCTGTTACGCATCGAGCCGTACTCGCCGGGTTTGCGAGAGCGGATCTGGTGGGGGTCGAGTTCGAACGCTACGGGGGTGTGGGCGGCTCGGCTAGGGCTCAACCTGCAAAGTTCGACGCTCAAGGACGACGAGACCGGCGAACCACTCCACGTCCAGCAGCGCAAGCAGATCGAGGCCTATCGCGAGGCGTGGGAAGAGGCCGGGCATGACCGCGACCCGCGGGTATCGGTCAGCCGCAGCATCTTCGCCCTCACCACTGACACTGACCGGGCGTACTTTGGCGCCAACCGCGACTCGCAGGACCAGATCGGCATGATCGACGAGAACACGCGGGCGATCTTTGGCCGCTCATACGCAGCCGAACCCGACGTGCTCGTGGAGGAGCTACGCATGGACGAGGCGATTCAGGCCGCGGATACGTTGCTCTTGACCGTCCCCAACCAGCTCGGTGTCCAATACAACGCTCACGTCATCGAGAACATCCTCACCCATGTCGCCCCCGCTCTCGGTTGGCGCTGACACAGATTTTTCTGATGGGCCGTTGATGGAAGCGTGTGGCGACGAACAGTCACGGTGAGGGTTTGGCGCTGCGACCACCCACGTGTTAGCTGACTCGCCATTGGCGGGGTTAACGGTGACCCTGGATCGCCACTGCCTGGTAGAACGTGCCGCGGTTGTCGAATGGCTGGGGCGGGATCGAGATTGCGCCGGCGCTTGTAGGCACGATCTGGTCACAGGTGGCGGGCGTGGTCACAGCGCACGTGGTCGGAAGCTGCCAGGCGGACATCGACGGCCCGTACTTGGCTGCCAGATCGTCGGCTGCCTGTAGCAGGGTGCTGGACAAGAGGGCTCGGCAGCGTGTCAGTGACCCGCCGCCGCAGTAGGTGCGGGAGAAGCGTCCCTGCACGGTCTGCCCGAGGACCTGGCGCAAGTCCTTTTGGACGTCCATCTCCCAGCCCTCGAAAAAGCCGTTGCCGGTCCCGTCACGAAGGCCGTCAGGGACGATCGAGTTGAAGTTGGCGTTGATGAAGTCCATCAGGGGTTGACCGACCGCCGGCTGGAACTCGGCCCGCACCAGCAGTGGCCACCACGTGTCCGTCAGCAGCACCGCCGGGCTGTCGTCGACGTTTCCGTTGGCGGTCGAACTTCGCCGCTGCGCGCCTGACTGCGCCCACCCGTTCAGGAGCGCGATCAGTTGCCGCAGCGTTGAGTTCGACCCCCCGCTGCCGAGTACGTCGTGCAGCCACGGCCACACCGCCATCCCTCGCAGGTCGGAGGTCAGCGACGGCGCGGTGACCATGCCGGTCAGCTTGGCGAGGTCGAGCGGGCCGCTGTTCAGTGCCGAGTTCAGGTCGTCCTGGAGCATCGTGGCGCGTACCACCGGCCCGTCCTCCCAGTCGCCGGCTGCCACGCGCCAGCCGTGGGCGATCGCGTTGTTCCAGTTGACCAGGTAGCCCTGGGAGGGGTTGATCGACCGCGGGTTGGTGCTCGCCGGCAATCGGTCGTATCCGCCGGTGGTTGGCTCGAAGCCCTTCCAGTCCCATTGGCCGGTACCCCAGATCGGGAGATCAGGGTCGCTGCCGGTCGCGTGCTGCGGGAACCAGCCGGACTGGTAGACGGCGATGTTCCGGTCATCCACGTAGAACCAGTTCTCGCTTCCGGTGTACGGCTGCATCGCCGCGATGAACGATCGCGGCACGTCGTAGGGCGCTTGGCGGACGACGAGCACTCCCGGCTGTGGCGTCTCGACGCTCGGTGGCGAGCCGGTCAGGGCGCCGGTGGCTCCATTGCTCTCGATGTCGACAAGCTGGGTCGTCGTGGGCTTAGGCGCGAAGTCCGAGTCCTTGTAGTAGGTGTTGAGGTTGGCTGCGCTGAAGCCGGCCAGGCCTGCTCGAGTCCTTCGTACATCTGATCCTGGCTCAGGTCGGCCGCGGGCACAGTCCCATTGGCTTCGAACAGCGCTAGGTCCTGGTCGGAGGTTCCCTCGCCCTCTCCGAACGCGAGCACCGAGTGGAAGCCGTCGAAGATCGCCGCGGTCGTTGCCGCCGTGGGTTTCTGCTCGAGGATCCCCGCGGCGGGCGTTCCTTGGAGCACGCCACCGGCGGGGTTGTGCTGAAGGGTCCCGGTCCCCGGCGCGGGTACGGGTACGGGGAGGGACGGGAGGCCGGGCGCGGGAGCGGCTGCGGCGCCCGCGGGGACGGCAAGCGCCATCGAACAGACCACTACCCCTGCGATGCACCGGATCACCGTGCACCGCAAGCTACCTCGCTCCTTGCCGGCACGCGCCGGTTACGGCCAGCGGTCTCGTGTCTACATTGCGGGGCGGTGGGCCGGCGCGTGGTCAGTCGTCACGCAGCAGCTCGCGGGCTGCTTGCGTGGCAAGCCAGAGTTCGGCGCGTTCGTAGGGCCATCCGTTCTCGTGGTGGAGGGTGTAGAGCGAGCCGTAGCCGAAGTAGAGCCACAGGACGTCGGTCGCGTACGCGGCATCGATCTCCTTGCGGAGAGCGCCGCGATCGGCCAGTCGTTGTGCGATCTCGGCGATGCACTGGCGGTAGAACTCGCTGAAGGGTGCGAACTGCTCGGCAACGGCGGCGTCGTGGGGCGCGGTGGTGAGGAAGATCCTGACCGTGTCGTCCCACCGCTCGCGCATCTGGCGTGCCGCCCGCGCGAGCATCTCGATGATCTCCCGCCCGTTGGCGCCGGAGGCCGCGCTGTCCAGCGTGCTCTGGATTTGCGGATCGGCGCTCCACTGTTCAAGTATCTGCGCCAGGACACCCTGTTTGCCTCCGGTGGAGGAGTACACGGTGGCGGGAGCAACCTCCGCCTCGGCCGCGATCTCCTCGACCGTCGTGGCGAAATATCCGCGCTCCGCGAAGAGCTTCCGCCCGGCGTCGACGATGGCCTGCTTGGTCTCGAGGGCGTAGCGCTCTCGCCGGCCGAGCTTCCTCGAGTCGTCGGGCATCGCGCGACCGTAGCAGTTGACAGACCATGACCCGAAGCAATAGGGTCTTGCCCATTGATTAGAGGGATCCGCTAATCAATAGAGCAACTACACGACCACAGAGATCCGGGCATGTCGAACTCGCAATGGCACAGGTTGTACGCCTCGACGGTCGCTGCATCGCCAGAGGTGCTCTTCAAGCTCCTCTCCGATATGCCCAACTACGGCGAGTGGTTGCCGGGCTCCGGTCAGTTCGGCCGCACGACCGACGTCGAGCCTTACCCGGTGAGGCTGGGGAGTCGCTACCACGACGGCAAGCCGGACGAGCCGGAAAAGAGCTGGTGGGGAACCGTCACCGGGTTCCAGCCGCCAGGATCAATCGACTTTCACCACACGATCCACGTGAAACAGCTCAAAGCAACGGTCGACGTTCACATCCACTACTCGTTCGAGCCGGCGGACGGGGACGATCGCCGCACGGACGTCAAGCGCTGGCTTCTCCTCGACGTCACGATGCCACTCATCCTCCGCCCGATCAGACGAGCGATCACCTCGGCCTTCGATAAGGAGAACGTTCGGACGATGGCCGCGGTCAAGCGATATGCGGAGGCCAACCCCGACGTCGACCACGTCTGAGTAAGGACAAACCTGACGGCTTGAAGCTCCCGGGCGGCCGGGTGTCCGCGAGATATCGCTCGACGCTGTCAGATCTTGCGGTTTCTGAGACACGGCCGCTGGGAAGTTGGGGGATGTCCTGAGGCCGCTGGGAGGTGGGTGTTATGAGTCATCGACGAATCGCAACCTTCGTCGCCGTACTGTTCGCCGCGGGCTTCGCCGCGGTACCCGCGGGTGCGTCCACCAGCGCGATTGGCGCGCGGCATCGGGTGCGCTACCCCAACGAGCCACTCGCGGTCGGCAGCGGAGGGGCCGTCGCTTCGATGGACGTCGGCGCCAGCCGGGCCGGGATCGATGTGCTCCGCCAGGGCGGCGACGCCGTCGATGCCGCCGTTGCAACGGCAAGTGCCCTGGGGGTGACCGTTCCGTTCGTCGCCGGCCCGGGCGGCGGCGGCTTCATGGTCATCTACAACGCACGTTCGCACACTGTCACGACGATCGACGGTCGTGAGACGTGCCCGTCGGCTTGCACGACGAATCTGTTCATCGACCCGACGACGGGCCAGCCGATGAACTACACCGCGGCCTCCGACCAGCCGCTGTCGACCGGCGTGCCGGGGAACGTTGCGACGTGGGCGAAGGCCGTGCGCGACTTCGGCCGGCTTCCGCTCAGCGCTGACCTGCGGCCGGCGATCGGCCTTGCCAAGCACGGCTTCGCGGTCAATTTCGACTTCAACCAGCTCGAGCAGTCGGGCCTGTCGACGCTGCAGGCCTACCCGGCAAGCCGGTCGCTCCTGCTCACTCCGTCGGGCGACCCGCTGCCGATCGGGACTTGGCTGCGCGACCCAGACCTCGCGCACACCTACCAGCTGATCGCCCGCCAGGGTCCGTCCGCGCTGTACGACGGACCGATCGGGCAAGCGATCGTCCAGGCCGACGATCACCCGGTGCTCACCCCGGGAGAAACGATCGTGACAAACCCGGGCATCATGAGCGTCAAGGATCTCCAGTCCTACCGCGCCCGGACACTCGCGCCGACCCAGGTGACCTACCGGGGACTGAAGGTCTACGGGATGGCGCCGCCGTCGAGCGGCGGCTCGACCGAGGGGGAGATCCTCAACATCCTGAGCGGCTACCCGCTCGGCTCCGAGCCCCGCGCGGAGGCCTTGTTTCACTACCTCGAGGCATCGCGGCTGGCCTACGCCGACCGCAACGCCTATGTGGGCGACCCGGACTACGTTCACGTGCCGCTCGCCGGCCTGCTCGATCCGGGCTTCGCGGCTACTCGCCGCTGCCTCATCGGCAACACCGCCCTCACTTCGCCGGTCGCGCCAGGCTCACCGTTCCCACCCTTCGCGGGTTGCGGTAGCAGCACTAGCTCGACCCAGTCCTCGGCGTCGCCCGAGGCCCACCACACGAACAACATCGTGACCGAGGACAAGTGGGGCGACATCGTCGCCTACACGAACACCATCAACTTCTTCGGCGGCAGCGGCCAGGTCGTGCCCGGCTACGGCTTCCTGCTCAACGACGAGCTGACCGACTTCGATTTCGCGCCGTCCTCACCGGGCGCGTACGACCCGAACCTGCCCGCAGCAGGCAAGGAGCCGCGTTCGAGTATGGGCCCGGTCATCGCGCTCCGCCACGGGAAACCGGAGTTCGCAATCGGAGCTGCCGGCGGCTCGACGATCATCACCACCGTCGTCCAAACGCTGATCAACCATGTCGACTTCGGCATGAGCCTGCCAGCAGCGCTCGCCGCACCCCGAGTGAGCCAGACGAACTCATCGTCTAACACCTCACTCGCCGAGCCCGACTTCTACAACAGCGCGCTCGCACAGCAGCTCACAAGCCAGTACGGCGAGAAGTTCGCGCTCGCGACCGGGCCGATCCTGCCGCTCGACAACTACCCCGGGGACGCGACCGCGCTCCAGATGCTCGGCAACGGCCGGGCGGAGGCGATCGCCGAGCCCGTCCGTCTCGGCGGAGGTAGCGCGCTGGTGGTGAAACCGAACTCCAGGTGACCGCAAATCCGCTCCGCGCGGGACCGCAACCCGCTCCGCGCGGGACAATGCGCTCCCGCGGCCAGATAGGAGTGAATGCGGTGACACCAGACGAGGTGGTTCGGGCTTACTTTGCTGCCTACACTGACGGCCGTCCGCCGCCAATCTGACGGCTCGCATGAACCCATCGACGATTCTGGTCACAGGCGCCACGGGAGGTATCGGTCTGGAGATCGCGCGGCAGTTCGCGGAGCAGGGGTGGGCGGTTCTCGTCGGCGCCCGCGACGCCGACCGGGGCGCCGAGGTTGCCGCCGAGGTCGGTGGTCGCCACCTGTTGCTCGACGTGACCAACGCGGAGACGATCACGAGTGCAGCCGCGGCCACGTCGGAACTTGATGTCTTGATCAACAACGCCGGGATCTCGCTGGACATCGGCGCCTCCGTGACCGAGACCGACGTGGAGGTGTTCCGCCGTACGTACGAGACCAATGTCTTCGGCGTGGTCGCGGTCACCAACGCGTTCTTGCCGGCGCTTCGTCGCTCGGCACATCCGCGCATCGTCAACGTCTCGAGCGGCACCGGATCGTTGACCTGGAGCACCGGCCCCAATCCGCAGTTCGACTACCGCATAGCCGGCACTGGCAGGGGCGTCGCCTACCGCTCCTCAAAGACCGCCCTCGACGCCCTGACCGTCTTCTACGCGCAGGCGCTCGCCGAGGAAGGGTTCAAAGTGAATGCCCTGGCGCCAGGCTTGCGAGCCACGAACCTGAATGCGCAAGCCGCGGCCGGCGGCGACCCGGCCGAGGCGGCGGCGGGTGCGGTCCGGCTCGCGCTGCTGCCGGACGACGGTCCTACCGGCCAGCTTTTCTCCTGGGATGGGACGGTCGTGCCGTGGTGATCGGCGGGCTGGGGAACTCGCTCGACACCGGTGCAGCGTCCTGACAGACTTGCTGCTGTGGGTGCGCACTTGCTGGTCTTCATCGGCGTCGCCGCGCTTGTGATCGTGATCCCCGGCCCGGATACCGCCGTGGTCACCAAGAACGTACTGGTCCATGGTCGGCGGGCCGCATTCGGCACTTCCATAGGTGTCAGCGCGGGCCTGTCCGTGTGGACCCTCGCGGCGGCAGTCGGGGTGGCGTCCGTGGTGCGCGCGTCAGCCGTGGCCTTCACGGTTCTGAAGCTGGTCGGTGCGCTCTACCTGGTGTGGCTCGGGCTCCAGGCACTCCGCGCAGCCCGCCACGCGGAATCCGGCACGCGGCGTGCGGTGAACAAGCCGGCGATGGGCGCACTCGGCGGCTTCCGCCAAGGCTTCCTGAGCGATCTGGCGAACCCGAAGATCGGCATCTTTTTCACGAGCCTGCTGCCCCAATTCGTCGATCCCGGGCATCCGGTGCTGCTCCCGTTCTTGGCGCTTGGCGGCGTATTCGTCCTCATGACCGTTCTGTGGCTCTCTGCCTACTGCCTGATCGCCGCGCGCGCGGCTGCGACCCTTCAACGCCCTCGCGTCAAGGCCGCGATGGATCGGTTCACCGGCATCGTGCTCATCGCCCTCGGCTTACGTCTTGCGATAGAGCGCCGCTGAGGTCAGGTCGCCGAACGCGACCCCCACTCGAGCAGTTCCCGAAGTTGAGCCGGGCTGATGTTCCCGCCGCTGCAGACGAGCGCGACGCGCTGTCCCGCGAGCCGCTCGCGGAGCTTCAGTGCGGCCGCCAGCGACGCCGCGCCGGCCGGCTCGACCAGGTTGCGAGTCAGCTCAATCAGCTTCAACGTGGCGGCGCGAAGCTCATCGTCACCGACGAGAACAAAATCGTCGAGATGGTCGGCGAGGATGCGTTGCGGCAGTTCGAACGAGACCCGCGTCTGCAGCCCTTCGGCAAACGTGCGCATTTCATCAGCGACGGGTCGACGCTCCCGCCAGGCACGATAGGCGGCGGGTGCAGCCTCAGCTTGCACTCCGATCACTTCGATCCGCGGATCAATCGCCTTCGCGACGATGCACGCGCCGGCGGCTCCGCTGCCGCCGCCTACCGGGACGACGATCACGTCAATCGACGGGTCGCGCTCGAGCAGCTCGAGCGTCGCGGTGCCGACGCCGGCGATCAGTAACGGCTCGTCACCGGAATGGATATATCGCGCGCCATGGGCCACGGCCACCTCTGCGCAGCGTTCGCGTGCCTCGTCGAAGTCGACTCCGTGCTCCACGACGGTCGCGCCGAGCGAACGCATCGAGGAGACCTTGACCGGGTTCGCGCCGCGCGGCACGAAGATCGTCGCCGCGACGCCGAACAGGCTCGCCGCATACGCCACCGATTGCCCGTGGTTG
>Ga0335079_10011143_pt1 | contig 10240 bp, 8 predicted proteins | sample Lox_Sample_33_FD_206719 | JGI IMG/M metagenome (GOLD analysis project Ga0335079, IMG submission 206719) | Soil microbial communities from Loxahatchee National Wildlife Refuge, Florida, United States - Lox_Sample_3.3 | ecosystem: Environmental > Terrestrial > Soil > Wetlands | place: USA: Florida...
CGTATCCTGCATGTATTCGATCGACTTGCGATACCACTGATTGTTGAATGAAGAAAAATGGTGGGCCGAACTGTTCCACTGGTTGTAGATGTCTTCGTGGCAGCGCTTGCAGGATTCGGACTCCATGAAGAACTTGCTGGGAATCTTCTCGCCACCATAAACCTGGGCTGAACTCGGGAAAAACGGGCCGGAGGAGCCATCGCCCTCGGTATCCATTGTTTGCGGGGGCATGGGTGGGTTCTTAATGACGAGGCTGGTCAGCCAGCGATTTTCGCGCTGGTAATGCGCGGCCCAGCCGAGCGCGACGAGCACAAAAAAACAGGCGGAAATCCGAACCACTGCATTCGAACTCAGCCAACCGCGGTGCCCGAGTAACTCGGCTGCCACGCATGCCATACCGGCGAGCGAGAGAATGATATGGGTATAAAGCCAGCGGAATTCGCTATGCGCCGTTCCTGTGTAGATAAGCAACAAACCCAAAGCTGCTCCCGCAGCGAGCAAAATCCAGCCGAGTTTCCAGATGATGCTTCCTTGCTTTAGCAAGCGCGGGAGCCCAAAAGCAATCGCAATAGCGGCAACGATCCCGAGCAGCACATGGATAACAACCACGGCCGGATAGAAAAGATTCGCCTGCGGGAAGGGATAAAGGTACGCCGCCGATGCGATCAAAACATACATCGCCCAGCGCAAAAATTTGGGAATTGACAAGTTCGAAATGGACATGGGAACCCAGCGAGACACGATCAGCCCACATCTTCCAATCGCCGGAACAGTTTAGCCACGGACCGTGCGCACGATAATAGTAGAAAAATATTAATGCGCTGTAGATCAGCCAGATCAATCGCAACTACAGTTGTGGCGCGGCATGAAGCGGCCCGCTGGCTTTTTCGAGAATTGCCGCAATCGCAAGGATCGTTTCTTCTTCCCATGGCCTCCCGACGATTTGAATGCCGATGGGAAGGCCTTCGTCCGAAAGCCCGATGGGAACCACGACCGCGGGAAACCCCAGCAGGTTGAACCATTCACAATAGGACCAGGCATCCAGATATTTCACGGTCTTGCCGTCGACCGTCCATTCACGTTCGCCGTGGCGGAACGCGGGTATGGCAGCGGTGGGACATATCAGGACCGGATACTTGCGCATCTGGCGAAGGATATTTTCGCGCAGTTCGTCGCGGCGAAGCCACGTGGTCAGCAGTGACTCGCCTGTGTGCGCAGGCTCGGCGGAAGTCCACAAGAAGAATTCCCGGAAAGTTGGGCTGAGTTCTTTCTCGTGACCGCGCAGCATCGGCGCGAGGATCATTCCGCCCGCGGTGCCAAAAAATTTCCACCAGTACTGGCGAGCATCCTCGAGTCCTTCGGGACGAAATTCCTCAATCCGAAATCCGCTTTCCGATAGGAGCGCGGCAGCGCGTTTTACCGCGGCACGTGTTTCTTTTGTTACCGGGGTGCGGCCGTCGTCCTCAAAAAATCCGATATGGACCTGTCTCGACTCTTCTTCGACCACCTCGCGAAGGTCGACACGCGCGGAGCTGGGATCGCCGTCATCTGGGCCGGCCATGACCGCGAACATGGCAGAGAGGTCCGGGATCGTCCGTGCCATCGGACCGACGGCACCGATGAAAGCGAATGGCCCGCCGGATTTTGGAAAGTGTCCCGTGATCGGGATGCGGCCGGGCGTAGGTTTCAATCCGCAGATGCCGCAAAAGTGCGCGGGCACGCGAATCGAGCCTCCGCCATCACTGCCCACGCCAGCGACCGAAAGCCCGGCCGCAATGGCAGCGGACTCCCCTCCGCTTGATCCCCCGGCAGTGCGGGAGAGATCCCATGGATTATTAGTGCGCCCGTAAAGAACATTGTCGCTCTCCCATGCCATGAGCAACTCGGGCGTGTTCGTAACGCCGAGAATAATCGCTCCCGCGGCGCGCAGGCGGCTAACCAGTGGAGCATCCTCGGCTGCCGTGTAACCGGCTCGCAGCCGGCTGCCGGCCTCGCATCGGTGACCGCGAACGTCGATCGAAGATTTGATCGAAACTGGAACTCCATGCAGCGGGCCAAGGGAATCCCCGCGCTGCACCGCCTCCTCCGCCTGACGGGCCTGGGCCAATACATTTTCGGGCTGGCAATCGACGAAGGCGTTGAGCTTGGGGTTCAGCAGTTCGATGCGATCGAGATGTAAACGAGCGATTTCAACCGGGGATACGGACCGCGAGCGCACCTGCGCCGCGATCTCGCCTCCAGAAAGCAACGGGTCAGACAATGCGAGATGGATGCCTTCGGGCAACAGAATCAGAATATCAGCGAAGGAGGGTCGAATTTCAGGCGCCGATCAGTTTCTCAAGCGCAGCTTTGTTGCGGATCAGAAGGGTTGAGCCGCGCAGCTGTGCCAGTTCCTTATCGCGAAATTCTCCGAGCACACGGGTCACAGTCTCCCGCGAGCTCCCGATCAACTGGGCAATCTCTTCATGAGTCAGGGAAATCTTGATTCGGATACCTTCCTTGGTCACCTCGCCGTCACTGGCCCACTCGAGGAGCAACCGCGCAAGCTTTTCTGATACCGAATGCGAAAGACCGAGCGAACGGATCATCTCGTATGCGGTCTGGCAATTTTCGCTCAGGTGCTGGGCAGCGTTCAGGCAGGCATCGGCGTGGTTTTGCAGAAATTTAAGAAAGTCTTCGCGCTTGATGAAATCAAGCTGGCAAGGCTGCAGTGTTTCGGCTGTCAACTCGTAAGGCTTCCCGGAGACTGTGCCGTGCAGACCCAGAACTTCGCCCGCCTGCGCGATTCGCAAAATCAGCGATTTGCCATCGCGCGACGTAGTTGTCAGCTTTATACGCCCGGAGCACACGATGTAAATTCCGCGAGGCGCTTGCCCTTCCACAAAAAGCACCGCGCCTTGCGGAAAGGCGCTCGCGTACTTGATTTTCTCCAGATATTCGAGTGAAGGCTTGGGAAGATCGCAAAAAAATCCAGACTGGCGCAGCTTGCAGATAAGGCAGTTTTCAGTAATCTGAAGCCCGTAGGGCGAGCTCATGAAAGTCCTTTTTTCCAGCAGCGGATACTAACATTGTAACGGGGCTCGGTAAAGCTGGAAGAGATATTATTGGCGGCGCGATCGGGTGCGACCGGTTCCTAACCCCAGAGCCCGAATCACGACAAGTTCCGAATTCTAAAAAGAAAGCCCACGAGGACCGCCGCCGTCGCCAGACACGCAACAATTTCCAGTCATGGGAATGCACAACCGCTCATGGTCTTTATCAGGAAAGCGGTTGCCATCCTGTTGCTGGCGCTGATGACGACCCCAGTATCGGCGCGAAGCAAGAAACAGCCGGCCAATCCATCTGATTCCGGATATGTCCTCGCGCTGGCAACTGCCAATCGATTCCTGCTTGCATGGCAAAGCGGTGATCTCGCCAACGGCATGGTTCTTCTCAGCGACGGCATACGACGTACTGAGAATGCCGACCAGCTTGAGGAGTTTTTTTCCGCCGACAGCGACCGTGGATTTGAAATCGGCGCCGGACATGGAAATCATGGCCACTACACCTTTCCGGTCGCGCTTGTAACTACAAAGGCTGGTCATCTCTCCCGGCGTACCTCCTCAATGATTCTGACATTGACTGGAAAGAATGACTGGGTCGTAGATAAACTTCCCTAGAAGACTTCAACGTAAAATTGATAGTTTCGTTCGTTCTTAATTAGGAGTGTGCCTTCATGAAACGAATCCACAAGGTTGCCGTTTTGGGCGCCGGCACGATGGGCGCTCGCATTGCCGCGCATTTCGCCAATGCCGGCGTGACATCGTTATTGCTCGATATCGTTCCGCCCGACGCCGACGGACCGGCGCGCAACAAGATTGCGGCCATAGGACTCGACGGCGCAAGAAAATCAAAGCCGGCGGCATTTTTTGAGCCGTCGCTGGCCCGCCTGGTAACGATCGGAAATTTCGAAGACGACCTGAAGAAACTCGCCGATGTCGATTGGATCATCGAGGCCGTCGTCGAGAACCTCGATATCAAGCGAACACTGCTGAAGAAAGTGGAAGCTGTTCGTAAGCCCGGCTCGATCATCACGACGAACACTAGCGGTCTGCCCGTGGCCAAAATCGCGGAAGGATTCTCAGACGATTTCCGCCGGTCATGGTTTGGAACTCACTTTTTCAATCCTCCGCGATATATGCGGCTGCTGGAGCTGATTCCAACGCCCGACTCCGATCGTGCCCTGATCGATGCCGTCGCACAATTTTGCGATGTGCAATTGGGTAAGGGTGTGGTCTTTGCCAAAGACACGCCGAATTTCATTGCGAATCGAATTGGAACGTTTTCCGTGCTCAACGTCATGCGCCTGATGCAGGAGATGGACCTGAGCATCGAAGACGTCGACGCACTTACCGGTCCAGCCGTCGGCTGGCCGCGCTCGGCCACATTCCGCACCATCGATCTAGTCGGTCTCGACATTCTCGGTCACGTCGTCGGCAACATGACGCAGAACGTGCATGATGAACGCAGCGACTTGCAGATTCCAGCGTTCTTTCGGCAGATGCTCGAACGAAAGTGGCTCGGGGATAAAACGAAAGGTGGTTTCTATAAGAAGGTGAAGTCCGGAGCGGGCGGAGAAGACGAGCGCTTGGCGCTGGATTGGAAGACTCTTGAGTATCATCCGCGACAAAAGCCAAAATTTGCCGCGCTTGATATGGCCAAGAATGTCGATGACACCGGTGCCCGCGTGCGCATGTTGCTTGAAGCCAGCGGTGGCGCAGCGAAACCCGATAAGGCCGCGACATTCTTGTGGTCTGCCCTCGCCGACCTCTGGGCCTATTCGGCGAATCGGATCCCCGAGATCGCCGATTCGGTCGTAGAGATCGACCGAGCCATGCGGCTGGGTTTCAACTGGGAACTGGGACCCTTTGAGTTATGGGATGCAGCGGGAATCGAACCAACCGTAGCGCGCATGAAAAAGGAAGGCCGACCAATCGCGCCCAATGTAGAAAAGCTTCTTAACTCCGGCCAGAAATTCTGGTACCAGGACGATCCAAAGTCCCCGTCAGGCAAGCGTTATTGGGATCTAGCAACTAGCAACTCGCAACCAGTAACTGTTCCCGAAGGTGTCTGGTCGGTCGAAGTCGCCAAGAAATCGAAGGGCGTGGTAAAGAAGAATTCCGGAGCATCGCTGGTCGATCTCGGTGATGGCGTGGCGTGCATTCAATTTCATTCCAAGATGAATGCGCTCGGCGCCGACATCATTTCCCTCATCCTGCAAACGCTCAAGGCCGGGGGCCCCGGTGACAACTTCGATGCATTTGTCATCACCAATGACGCGCAGAATTTTTCCGTCGGCGCGAACCTGATGCTGTTGCTCATGTCGGTGCAGGAAGAAGAGTGGGACGAGGTCGATATGGCCATCCGGCAATTCCAGGGAATGACGCATGCGATCAAGTTCTCGCCGAAGCCGGTGGTGATCGCTCCCTTCGGACTGGCACTTGGCGGTGGCTGCGAAATTACCCTGCATGCGGCATCGCGCCAGCCGCACGCCGAACTTTATATGGGCCTGGTCGAGGTAGGAGTGGGTCTGCTTCCCGGTGGTGGCGGCTGCAAGGAGATGCTGCTTCGTGCCGTGGATAGCGCGGCTTCGATCCGTCCCGATGGCCGCGGTGAATCGGTGGAAATGATGGAATCGATGAAGAAAACCTTCGAGACCATCGCGACGGCAAAAGTTGCAACTTCGGCAAATGAGGCCCGCGGATTCGGATTCTTGTCCGACTCCGATCGCATTACCATGAACCGTGATCGCGTGCTCAGCGATGCTAAAGCCAGAGTGCTGGAACTGCTGAAGGCCGGCTACGAGCCCCCGGTGATGCGGACCGACATCCCCGCACCCGGAGAAAACATTCTTGCCGCACTGAAGATGGGCGTTTATCTGATGCGCCAGGGCAATTTCATCAGCGATCACGAGCAAAAACTCGGGAACAAAATTGCCGAGGTGCTCTGCGGAGGAAACATCACTCCCGGCACGCCGATCAGTGAGCAATACGTGCTCGATCTGGAGCGCGAGGCCTTCAAATCGCTCTGCGGCGAGAAGAAGACGCAGGAGAGGATCCAGTACACGCTGAAGACAGGAAAGACGCTTAGGAACTGATTGCAGCGAGCGACATTTCGTGCGCGCCGCGCCCAGCGCCTTCCCTACCCGTTGTCATTCTGACCGAAGGGAGGAATCCGCTTTCACTTACTCAGCGTTCGATCCGCGGAAAACGCTCCGCCCCCGCGAATCAGCAGCGTTACCGCAATTGCAATCACAAGCAGGTGATATTCGAAACCCTCGCCTTTCTGGTTGCCTGTCCAGTTCATGAAAAATCCATTCGGTAGATGGACCATCAAGACCGCTCCGATCATTTCAACCCCGATCCCGAGCGCGGGAATACGGGTCAGCAGCCCCACAATCAGCCCGAGGCCGCCGAAGAACTCGGTACAGATGATCAGGAAAGCCACAGGCGCGGGCATTCCGAGGTGCTCGAAGAATCCCATAGTGCCGTGAAAACCGTATCCACCGAACCAGCCCAGCATCTTTTGCGCGCCATGAGCGAAGAAAACTACGCCCAGCACCATCCGCAAAATGGTCAGGGTCGCATCGTCGCTTGTCGCCAGCAGTCGTTTCATGTTCGCCTCTCTATTTGTCGTTATAACAACTATATTGACTTTCGACTCTGATGACCATATGCCAGATTCAATTTTCTTTGGCTGCCCCCGACTAGAGACTTGCCATTTAGGTGCCGCGAACATATCGACCGCCAACAGCAGACACGATCGGCTTAATATTAGGTGCCCGGCGGGTGTTGGGGCGCGGCAAAACCGGCCAGGCGCGGAGTCGAGGGTTATAATCTCAGAAAAGATTCTGTCAAGGATGGTGTACACACATGCCCGCAGGCAGCGCTAATTCTGGAAATGGCAATCGGGGTAACGGTCTCAATCTGCCTCTCAAGCCTCGCGCCGATTGGCTGGCGAAGCGAAAGGCGGAAAACAAAGACGGTAATTTTTCGCAGATGCACTATGCGCGCCAAAGCGTGGTCACGGAAGAAATGGAATTCGTGGCACGCCGCGAGAAGATTTCACCCGAACTCGTTCGAGACGAAGTGGCTCGCGGACGCATGATCATTCCCGCGAACATTAACCATCCTGAACTCGAACCGATGGCCATTGGGGTAGCCTCACTTTGCAAAATCAACGCCAATATCGGCAACTCGGCCGTGACATCGAATGTCGATGAAGAACTGAAAAAGCTCCACACCTCCGTTCACTACGGCGCCGATACGGTAATGGATCTCTCGACCGGCGGCGGCATTCACGATATTCGCGAGGCGATTCTGCGCCATTCACCAGTTCCGATTGGAACCGTGCCTATCTACGAGGCGATCTCGCGCGTCAAACGTGTCGAAGATCTCAACGCCAGCGTCATGCTCGAAGTAATCGAAGAACAGGCGCAGCAGGGCGTCGATTACATGACCATCCATGCCGGAGTTCTCATTCAGTATCTGCCAATGGTCTCCAAGCGAATTACGGGCATTGTGAGCCGCGGCGGCGCAATTCTCGCCCAGTGGATGGCCTATCACCACAAGCAGAACTTTCTTTATGAGTGCTTCGATGACATCTGTAAGATCATGAAGAAGTACGACGTCAGCTTTTCACTCGGGGATGGACTACGTCCTGGCTGTCTCGCCGACGCCAGCGACGAAGCACAATTTGCGGAGTTGAAAACTCTCGGCGAGCTGACCAAGATTGCGTGGCAGCACGACGTGCAGACCATGATCGAAGGTCCCGGTCACATTCCTATCGACAAGATCAAAGAGCAAGTGGATATGGAAAACGAGTACTGCTACGAAGCTCCTTTCTACACGCTGGGACCGCTCGTGACCGACATTGCTCCCGGCTACGATCACATCACCAGCGCCATCGGCGCAGCCATGATCGGCTGGTATGGCGCCTCGATGCTCTGCTACGTAACACCGAAAGAACATCTTGGTTTGCCCAACGAAAAGGATGTGAAAGACGGCATCATCGCCTACAAAATCGCCGCGCACGCCGCCGACGTGGCCCGCCATCGCCCGGGCGCTCGCGATCGCGATGACGCGCTCAGCTACGCCCGCTACAAGTTCGACTGGGAAAAGCAGTTCGAGTTGTCACTTGACCCTGATACAGCGCGCTCCATGCACGATGAAACGCTGCCCGAGGAGGGATACAAGACGGCGGCCTTCTGCTCCATGTGTGGCCCGAAGTTTTGCTCCATGAACTACTCCAGCAAAGTCGACGAGTACAACAAGGAAGTTCACGGCCTCGAAAAGAAGGACTACTCCGAACTCGTCGAGAAGCTGGTCACGATCAAGTAGCGAAGAACAGAAATGGATAAGCACCGGGAACTTCTTGAGAAATTTGACACCTTGGCCCGCTCCGCAAATGGAGTGAAGCCTCTGATGCAGAGCATGTCGGAACGCTTGCATGAAGAGATGGCGCGGTACAACTGGGTTGGCTTCTACTTCATGGAATCTCCGAATCGCGACACTCTGGTGCTGGGACCTTACGAAGGTAGTTTCATGCCCACGCTGCGCATCCCAATCAATAAAGGATTGTGTGGAGCGGCAGCGACATCGAAGAAAAGTGTGGCCGTCAACAACGTTGCCGCTGATCCACGCTATCTCGGCTCCGACATGGTGAAATCCAACATGGTCGTGCCAATCATCGTCAAGAATCAGGTCGAAGCGGAGTTGTGCATCGAGAGCTACTTCACCGACACGTTCGACCCACTGGAAAAGCAATTTGTGGAGTCGTGCGCCGCTATCGTTGCGCGATTCATGCAGAAAGAATCGTCGGCTTCGGCCATTGGAAAATCTCAGACATCGCACTAACGCTCATTCGAGACCCGAGTCTCGCTTGCTGGCCTCTGACCGATGTTTCGTTTGAGGGGTGCGTCACCGGAAATTTGCAGCGCCATCCCACACTAATTGCACCGCGATGGCCAGGATCAGAAATCCAAAGATTTTATTGATCGCGCCCATCGCTCCCGGTCCCAGGCGTTTCTCGAGCGGACCCCCGAGCCGCAGGAAGAGATAAACCGTCAGTCCGATTATTAGAATTCCCACAATCATCCCAAGATAGGCAAGCAAACCCTCGGACTCGGCGGCCAAGCCCATCACCACTCCAATCGAGCCGGGGCCAGAGAGCATCGGCATCGCCATTGGGGTAAGAGAGATGTCTTCTTTGACAGCGGCTTCACTGCTTTCCTCGTGCGTAATGCGGCTGGACCCAGTCACCATGCCCCATGCCGTGTTCGCGACAATCAGGCCGCCCGCGATTCTCAATACCGGGAGCGAAATGCCAAAAAAATTCAGTACAAACCGTCCAAACAACATGAAAACGATCAGGATGGCCACAACATAGAGACTCGTTTTCAGGGCCGTATTACGCCGCTCCTCCTCAGAGAAGTTGGTTGTCAGGCTGAAGAAAAGAGGAATCCCTCCGAAGGGATTAACGATCGGAAACAGGGCAAGAAATGTAGCCGTGGTCGCAGTCGGCAGATCGTGCAGCGCGTGCTGGATGACAGACTCGGCGTTCATCGGGCTTGTGATTGAGTATAGCTACTTGCCCGACCCTGAATTCGCCGCGGCGGAAATGGCGTTCGCAGCCAATGCACCTTGGCTGGGCTTGTGCGAGTCAGCGCGCTGGCGAGCCAACTCCTTCACCGGAACCGGCGTTGCGCCCGGCCGATTGAAATAAGTGATCGTGTCGGGAGCGACCACATCATCGGAGTGGATGACCTGCGTCGGTGAGTGCCGGCGCTTGGCTATTTTTGGGGCTGGAGATGCTGGGAAAAGCTTTGACCGTGACACTGACTTGGACGGCGCTGAATGTTTCTCCGGAATGGCTGAATGTTTCTCGGCCCCCGAAGATGCGACACGAAGAGCAGCAGAAGTACCGACTGCAGATCTGCTCGGCACGATTGCCTGCGGCTTTGTCTCGCTGACATTGTTGTTTTCGTCCGCAACAGGTGGAAGCAGCCAGACGCCGTTGACAGCCGAGGCGGTGTCTGCGGCCGGGATCCCAGAAGCTGGCGCACGATCGGGATGGCTCATACGAACAGAGACCAGTTCCAATGCCAGCCCCAAAGCCATAAGCCCTGCAAACCCCAACACGGACCATCCAAACCACCCCGCGGGCCGAATCGCAATGCGGCGTACCCAACCGTTGCAGCGAG
>Ga0335079_10011144_pt1 | contig 10239 bp, 7 predicted proteins | sample Lox_Sample_33_FD_206719 | JGI IMG/M metagenome (GOLD analysis project Ga0335079, IMG submission 206719) | Soil microbial communities from Loxahatchee National Wildlife Refuge, Florida, United States - Lox_Sample_3.3 | ecosystem: Environmental > Terrestrial > Soil > Wetlands | place: USA: Florida...
CCTCGAGCGCGGCCGCGGCGTGCCGCGCGTCCCAGGGCAGGTCCTGGAACGAGGCCGCGAACGGCAGGCTGCGCAGGATGCGCTCGAGCAGCTCTGCGAGCGAGTCGCCGCCCGGGTAGGTGGCGAAAGGCGGGGGCCACGCCGCCCCGGCGAGGGCCTGGTAGTCCGCGTGGAGGAACTCGATCCCCGGATCCACGCCGACGGTGGCGCGGACGCGGCGCGTGATGGAGTTGAAGAAGGTGGCGGCGAGCTCGGCGTCGGGGCGCGCGGCGATGCGGGGGGCGTACGCCGCCTTCATCGCGGCCCACGCCGTCCGGTCGGCGACCCGGGCGCCCAGCGTGCGCCGGATCCGGTCCGCCACGCGCGCCACGACCCGCTCGTAGAGCCGGATCCGCTCCGCGGCGTCGCGCTGCGCGCCGCGCCACTCGCGCCGCTCGAAGCGCGCCCGCGCGCGGGCCGTGATCTGGCGGAACCGGCGGCCCGCCAGCTCGAAGCCGGCCTCGATCGCGGCGGTCGCCGCGCGGGCCGGCGCATCCTCCCGGGACATGGCCGTATGGTATGCGGCGGGCCGCGCCCGCGTGAGTGGCGCGTCCGCCCCGGGCGGCGCTAGCATACGCCGATGCGTCCCGGAGTCCGCAGGAGCCTGCTCGGCCTCGCCGTCGGTGCCCTGGTCGCCCTGCTGCTGGTGGTGCTGCGCGGCACCTATCCCGCGCAGTCGTTCGAGCTGAAGACGCTCGACTGGCGGTTCCGCACGCTCCACGACGCGGCACGGGCCGACACGGACATCGTGATCGTGGACGTGGACAACCTGAGCCTCGACGACCTGCGCCCGACCCTCGGCCGCTTTCCCTGGACCCGCAGCGCCTGGGTGAAGCTGATCGAATACCTGCGGGTGGGTGGGGCACGGGCCATCGGGTTCGACTTCACCTTCCCCGATCCCGACCTCGCGCATCCCGCCGCCGACGACTCCTTCGCCGTCGCCGAGCGGGCGGCGGGCACCGTGGTCCAGACCCTCACCTTCCAGAGCGAGCTCGACGCCGCCCGGGCGCGGCGCCAGGCCGCCTTCCGCCAGGACAGCGCCGCGCTGCTGCGGCTCCGGGACTTCGGCGTCGACGCGGCCGGCCCGGCGGCCGCCGACTACCAGTTCGTGGAGACGCCGTATCGCGCGCTGCTCGAGGGCTCGCGCGCCGTGGGCTCGATCAACTACACGCCCGACCCGGTGGACGGGACCGCCCGGCGCTCCCCCCTGCTCTACCGCTTCCGGGGGCGCGACTATCCCACCTTCGGCCTGGCGGTCGCGATGGTGGCCGACAGCGCGCGCTTCGCCGGCGGCCCCATCGCCCGGGGACCGGACGCGCTGCGGTTCCGCCGCCTGGAGGTGCCGCTGGACCACGGGGCGCTCCTGCTCCACTGGCGGGGCCCCTACCGCGACCCGAACCGCGCGAGCCACCCGGAGACGTACCGCATCTTCCCCTTCGCGCAGGTCCTGCACAGCTACGACCAGGAGGTCGCGGGCGAGTCGCCGGAGGTGCCGCTCGCCACCTTCCGCGGGAAGGTCGTCTTCGTCGGCGCGTCGGGATCCGGACTGTTCGAGGCGCGGGCGAACCCGTTCGGCCCGGCCGACCCCGGCGTGCTGATCCACGCCACGCTCGCGGACAACCTGCTGACGGGGGACTTCCTGCGCCGCGCCCGGCCGGTGCTGAACGTGGGCGCGACGGTGCTGGCGGCGCTGCTGGCCGGTGTCGCCGCGTCGTTCATCGCGTCGGTGTGGTGGAGCGTGGCCGCGGGCATCGTCCTGGCGGCCGCCTACCTCGGCCTCACCTTCTGGCTGTTCGGGGCCGGAGGGATCTGGCTCGACGCCGCGGCGCCCACGCTCGCGGTGCTGCTGACCTTCACCGGCGGCATGGCGGCGAACTACTTCACCGAGGGGCGCCACAAGCGGCAGATCCGCGAGATGTTCTCCAAGTACGTGGCGCCCGAATACGTGGCGCAGCTGGCGGAGGACCCCTCGAAGATCACGCTCGGGGGGCGGCGCGCGGAGCTGACCATCCTGTTCAGCGACATCCGCGGCTTCACCTCCATCTCCGAGAAGCTGGAGCCGCACGAGGTGATCGAGTTCCTCAACGAGTACCTGTCGCTGATGGCCGCCATCGTCAAGCAGAAGGGCGGCACGCTCGACAAGTTCATCGGCGACGCGGTGATGGCGTTCTGGGGCGAGCCGGTGCACCACCCCGACCACGCCGATCGCGCCGCCGACTGTGCGCTGGCGATGCAGGCCACCACGGCGGAGCTGGCCGCGCGGTGGGTGGCGGAGGGCAAGCCGGACATCCACATTGGCGTGGGGATCAACACCGCCGAGGTCGTCGTGGGCAACATCGGCTCGGTGGAGCACAAGCTCGACTACACGGTGATCGGCGACGGGGTGAACCTGGCCTCGCGGCTCGAGAGCGCGAACAAGGAATTCAAGACCGGCATCATCATCAGCGAGTTCACCCTGGCGAAGCTCGGCGACCGGTTCGAGGTGCGCGCGCTGGGTGACGTCAAGGTGAAGGGAAAGGAGAAACCCGTGGCCATCTTCGAGCTGCTCGGCCGGAGCGCCGCGCGGGCGCCCGCGGCGGGCGCCGCGGTGGCGGGAGCGGCGACGTGAGCCGCGCCGCGGCCGCGGCGCGCCTCCTGGGCGCGCTCGCCCTCGCCGCCGCGGCGCTCCCGGTGCGCGCGGCGGCGCAGAAGGCCCAATGGACCGACGTGGTGTACGTGCCCGGCACCTGGGCCGGCGGCCGCATCGTGCCGCGGGCCGACTCGCTCGCGCTGGTGATGCGGGTGGATTACTTCTCCGCGCCGCCGCAGTGGCGCGCCGAGATGCGGCGCACCACGGACGGGCAGACGCTCGGCGCCCCGGAGATCCTGGTGGGCACCGGGACCCAGGCGCTGGTGATGACCCAGCTCGGCACGACGCCGCTCGAGCAGCACGCGCTGGGCCGCGACCCGCTGGTGCGCGCCCTCGTCGTGTTCGACCAGAGCGGCCGGCGCAAGGGGCCGGCCGCCGGGCGGATCACGGACCGCGGCGCCGACGGGGCGGTGACGCGCATCGTGTACCGCCGCGCGGTCCGCAACCCCGACTTCGATGTCAAGCTGCTCGATCCCGGCAATCGCGCCGGCGGCCGCACCCTGCTGGCCAGCGGGATCTCGGCCGTGGGCGACCAGCGGAGCGCGAGCGTCGTGGCGACGGCCGGGGCGCGCGGCGTGGACCGGGTGAAGACACCCGGCGGCGACGTGCCCGTGCGGCCGGACACCGCGGCCATCGTCCGGATGGAGCACTTCGCCGTCGGATCGGTGGCCCTCGAGGCGTTCATGCGCGCCGGCGGGCTGGGTCCCTACGCCGCGACCGGCGATTCGACCGGGAGGCACCCATGACGCGCCCCTGCCGGGCCGGCGCGGTGGTCTGCGATCCGATGCCGGTCGTCCCGCGGGCGGCGAGCGGCCGGCGCGCCGCCGTCCGTACCGCCGGCGCCGCGCTCGCCGCCGCGGCCCTGCTCCTCGCCGCGCCCGTCGCGGCCGCGCGGGCGCAGAGCCTGCTGGACCGGGTCCGCCAGGCGGCCAACGTCGCCCGCACGCTGCTGCCCATCAGCACCGCCAAGGAGATCGAGATCGGCCGCGGCATCGCGGCGACCATCGCCGGGCGGTTCCCGGTCTCCACCGATGCCGCGCTCACCCGCTACGTCAACCTGGTCGGGCTCACCGTCGCGAGCCAGGCGCCGCGGCCCGACATCACCTACCGGTTCGCCGTGCTGGAGACGCCGATCGTCAACGCGTACGCGGCGCCCGGCGGCTACATCTTCATCACCCGCGGCTCGCTGGCCATGATCCAGAGCGAGGCCGAGCTGGCGGGCGTGCTCGCGCACGAGGTCGGGCACGTCAACCGGCGGCACGTGATCGAGGGGATCCGCAAGTCGGACACGATGCGCGAGGTCCGCAACACGGTGGACATCGAGGGCGCGACGCTGGACCGCGTCGTGGGCACCGGGGCCGACGCCCTGTTCACCGGGCTGTCGCGCGGCGACGAGCTGGAGGCCGACAGCCTCGGACTGGAGTACGCCGCCGCCGCGGGCTACGACCCCGGCGGACTGGCGGCCTTCGTGGGCCGGCTCGACCAGCACGCGGGCGAGGGCCCGGTGTCGGAGTTCTTCGCCACCCATCCCAAGCCGGACGAGCGCGTGGAGCGGCTGGTCGCCATCGCCCAGCGCGAGGGGCTCTCGGGCGGCGTGACGCTCGAGGACCGCTACCGGGCGATCGTGAAGTAGGCGGTGCTCGGACCGTCGGTGAACAGGGCAGTTGCGAGACGCCGAGAAGCGAGTGGCCCGACCTGGCGTGACGCGGATCACCAGCGGAACCTCCGCCGTTAACGCGACTACTACACACGCGTCTCACGCAGCGGAGGGAACCATGAACCGAATCACCCGATCAGCTCTGGGAGCCGCCTTGCTCGCGCTGGGGGCGTGCTATGCCGGCCCACCGCCGGGCGCCGTGATGGTCGCGGCGCGACCGCCGGCGTACCGCGCCGAGGTGGTGGGCATCGCGCCCGGCCCCGGCTACTTCTGGGTCGCCGGGTACTGGGAATGGGGCGGCGCCGCGTACAACTGGGTGCCGGGTCGCTGGGTCGCGCGGCCCTGGGCCCGCGCGGCCTGGGTGCCCGGGCGCTGGCGCGGCGCGCGCCGCGGCTGGTACTGGGTGCCCGGCCACTGGCGCTGAGGCGGCGCGCAGCCCCGAGCGACACCCGCCTTCCCCTCGTGGCGCCACGGCTCGGCTGGCGCCGATCACCCCGGTTCGGCATCGTTATTGCGTCGACCGGGGTGTTGTTTTCGTGGCCGGCGCCGAGCGGGCCGGCCGCTACCAGACCACGAGCGGGGGGAGTGGCGGCATGGTCGGGAATCGACTTCGCATCGGACTGATCGGCGTGGGGCTCGCCGCGGCGGGCGTATGGGGCTCGCCGGTCACGGCGCGCGCCCAGGGCGCCGCCAGCGACTCGGCGACGCTGATCGACGTGGTGGCGGTGCGGGCGCGGGCGACGGCGGCCAGCATCGACAGTCAGGCGGCGCAGGCGCGGCGCGGGCGCGCCGCCACCGCCCGACCCGATCCCGGGCTGTCGCTGTACCTCGGCGCGGTGGTGCAGCTGAATCACATGCACTTCGACTCCGCGCTGGTGCCGCTCCAGGCGGCCGCGACCGTGAGCAAGGACGTCGCCCGCTACCACGGCGACCTCGCCTACGCGCTGGCCTCCCTGGGCCGGATGGACGACGCGGCCAACGAGTACCTCGCCGCCGTCCGTCTCCAGGCGGCCAATCCCTGGTACTATGTGGGCCTCGCGATCGTGCGGTCCAACCAGGAGCGGTGGCAGGAGGCTGCGGCGAACTTCACCCTGGCGTACGCGACCGACAGCACGATCCTGAACCCGCAGCTCGTGACGGCGGCGAGCCTGGCCAACGAGCGGGCGGGCGACGAGCCGGGGCTGTTCGAGTGGGCACAGCGCGGCACGGTCAAGTTCCCGGACCTCCCGGGACCGTGGCTGCGGCTCGCCTCGCTGCTCCGCTCGCGCAGCGACACGGTGCGTGGGCTCGCGGCCGCACGGCGCTACCACGCGCTCCGCCCGAACGACCGGCTCGGCGACGCGGTCCTCGCGCTCTACCTGATCGACGTCGGGCAGAACGACACGGCGGCGGACCTCGCGATCGAGGCGGGCAAGGACACCGCCTACCGGCAGTACGCCGCGCCGATCCTCCTGCGCCTTGGCGCCACCTGGCTGAGCAACCGCCAGTACGACCCGGCCGCGCGGGCGTTGTCGGAGGGGCTCGCGATCGCGCCGCCCAATCTCCATCCCCGGTTCGTGTTCTACCTGTCGTACGCGAACCTGCAGCGCCTCGTTCCGATGTACACGGCGGCGGTCCCCAAGCACGACTGCGACGCCGCCCACGTGGTCGACTCGCTGCTGACCCAGGTGGATCACGGGTTCCACGAGAGCGTCGCCCAGGACAGCGCACAGGTGACGCACATCCTGAACGACATCCTGCCCAACATCCACACCCGGGTGGGCGAGTTCGTGCAGCAGTGCAATCGGCGCTGAGGTCAGGGCGTGATGAGGCTGGTGTAGGGTGTAGGGTGTAGGGTGTGAAACAGAGCGGGGGCCGGCATCCGGTCCCCGCTCTGGTTTCTGCCCCACCCCCTGCACCCTTACACCTTACACCCCTTCCTCACCCCTCCAGCTTCTCCCGCCGCGAGTCCAGGAACACCCCCAGGCCCAGCAGCACGAACACCGCCAGCCCGATCCAGTTGCCCCAGGTCTCGAGCCACGGGCCGAGGAGCTTCGGCAGGTCCGGGACGATCGCCACGTGCCAGCTGTCCTCGGCGAACTTCAGCAGTGCGCCCAGCACGCCCACGAGCGCGCCGCCGGCGATGAACCCCGAGGCGACCAGCGTGCCCTTGTCGTAGCGCGCCTTGGCGAGGTCCTTGTTCTTCGTCGAGTGCTGCAGCGCCCAGGCGATCGCGGCGCCGAGCACCAACGGCGAGTTGAGCTGCATCGGCAGGTACATCCCGAGCGCGAAGGCGAGGCCCGAGACGCCGATCATGGTGCACGCGACCGCGAACACCCCGCCGATGCCGTACAGCAGCCACGGCGCGCCCGCGCTGCCCATCACGCCGCGCAGCACCGCCGCCATCGCGTTGGGCTGCGGCGCCGGGAGCGGGTTGGCGTGCAGCGGCCCCGGCGCGAAGCCGTACACCTTGGCCATCAGCATGATCACCGCGGTGGTGGCCGCCGCGGCCGCCGTCGCCCCCACCAGGTTGCCGACCTCGATGCGCCGCGGCGTGGCGCCGAGCCAGTAGGCGATCTTGTACTGGGTCACCAGCGAGCCGCTCATCGAGAGCGCCGTGCACACGACGCCGCCGATCAGCAGCACCTGCAGCATCCCGCTCTCGCCCGCCAGCCCCATCGAGGAGAGGATCACCGCGGTGACGATCAGCGTGGTGAGCGTCATCCCCGAGATGGGCGTGATCGAGATCATCGCGATCGCCCAGGCCGAGACCGCGGCGAACAGGAACGCGATCACCAGGGTCAGCACCGTCGCCACCAGCGCGATGGTGAGCGCGCGCGGCTCGCCCGCCATCACCGAGAAGCGGAAGTAGAGGAACACGGCGACGCCGATGCCCGCCACGCCCGCCAGCACCACCCACATCGGCAGGGACCGGTCGGTGCGGACGTCCTCGCCGGCGCTGGCCTGCCCCTTCACCAGCCGGGCGACCTCGCCGAAGGCCTGGCGGGTCGCCTGCACGATCACCGGCGACATCTTGAGGATCGAGATGATGCCGGCGGCGAAGATGCCGCCGATCCCGATCGGCCGCACGTACATCGCGAAAATCTGGTCGGGCGGCAGCGCGGCGAGCGGCCCGGCGCCGACCGAGATCGCGCCCGGCACCCACTGGCCGAGGTAGGCGAACAGCGGCACCAGCACGAAGAACGAGATCATCGAGCCGGCCATGATGATCGAGGCGTAGCGGATGCCCATGATGTAGCCGAGGCCCATCACGGCCGCCGAGGTGTTCATCGTGAACACCGCCTTGATCCGGCTGGTGAAGCCGTCCAGCGCCGCGATGCGCGCGGTGGAGAAGTTCTCCGCCCACCCCCGCATCGAGGGGCCGATGAAGTCGAACAGCGCCGCGACCACGGCCGAGTACGACAGGATGATCGCGCTCCGCCCGCCCCGCTTGCCGGCGACCAGGATCTCGGTGGTGGCGCGGGCCTCCGGGTAGGGCAGCTTGCCGTGCAGGTCGCGCACGAAGTAGCGGCGGAACGGCGAGAGCAGGAACACGCCCAGCACCGCGCCCAGCAGCGGCACCAGGAAGATCTGCCAGAACGACGAGCGGTGCTCGAGGCCCAGGATGTAGATGGCCGGCATCGTGAACACGGAGCCGCCGGCGACGATCCCCGACGTGGCGCCGATCGCCAGCACGTTCACGTTCTCGATCAGGCTGGAGGCGCGCGACTGGAGGAACCGGACCGCGAACACCGAGAAGCCCACGGCCAGGATCGAGATCGGGATCGCCGACTCGATCCCCTGGCCCAGCTTCAGCGCGATGTACGTGGCGGCCGCCGAGAAGACGATGGACCAGAAGAAGCCCTGCACGATCGAGCGGACCGTGACCTCGGGCACGGTCTCGGAGGGTCCCACCACCGGCGCGTAGCGCTCGCCCGGCTGCAGCTCGCGGAAGGCGTTCTCGGGAAGGCGCGCTTCGTCAGCCATCGTATTTCTCCATCACCGATTCGACCACGCGGCGAGACAGCGTGTGATAGGTGGGCGCCGCTGCGGCGAAGATCTCCCGGGCCAGCGCGCGGGTGCGCGGGTGGCGGCCCAGGGCTCCGTACAGCGGGCGCAGGTACTTCATCCGGCCGACTTTCGTCAGCACGTCGCGTGCCCGGCCGAAGACCGGCTCGTAGTCGCTGCCCACCGCGATGGTGAGCCACTCCACCAGGATCTCGTAGTTGCCGCGCCCGGTGAGCTTGAGCTCGGCGTCGAGCCAGCGGCACGATGCCGCGTCGAGCTCCCGCGGCAGGTGCTGCAGGTAGACCAGCAGCTCGCTGGGGCTCCACTGCGCCAGCTGCGCCGGCCCCGGCCGGCCGCCCTTCGCCCATCCCTCGGCCAGCGCGACGATCGCCTCCAGCGGCGCCGACCGGAACAGCGGCGCGTTGGCCGGCACGCCGGGCCGGTTCAGCCACTCGTCCGCGCCGACCTTCGCGGCGACGCCCGGCAGCTGCTGCTCGACGAACGCCATCAGCTGCTCGGTGGTGACCGACGTGAAGTGGAACCGCTTGATGTAGGCGCGGATGAACTGATCGAACCGCTCCCGGCCCACGGTCCGCTCCAGGAGGCCCACGAACAGCGACCCCTTCTCGTACGGCACCGACGAGTACACGTCGTCGGGATCCACGCCCTCGAGATGGGTGCGCAGCACCGTGTACGGCGAGTCGGCGCCGAACCGCGCCACCGACTCGTCCAGCGCCACGCGGCCGATCGCCCAGCTCACCGCGGCCGCCGCCTCGCCGTGCAGCGCCTCCAGGATCCGCCGCTCGGCCCACACGGTGAACCCCTCGTTGAGCCAGAAGTGGTCCATCGTCGCGTTGGTCACGAGGTTGCCGGTCCAGGAGTGCGCCAGCTCGTGGCACACCACGTCCACCAGCGAACGGTCGCCCGCCAGCAGCGTCGGCGTGAGGAACGTCAGCCGCGGGTTCTCCATCCCGCCGTACGGGAACGACGGCGGCAGCACCAGCATGTCGTAGCGGTCCCACTCGTACGGCCCGAACATCTTCTCCGCCGCCACGATCATCTGCTCCACGCCGGCGAACTCCCACGCCGCGGCCTCCACCGTCGCCGGCTCGGCCCACACTCGCGCACGCGGGCTCAGGTCGCGCGCCGCCAGGTCGCCCACGGCCAGCGCGATCAGGTAGCTGGGGATGGCCTGCGGCATCCGGAACCGCACCGTCCGCATCCCCGCCTCGGAGTCGACCGGCTCCCCGACCGGGCCCGCCGACATCACCGCCGTCAACGCCTCCGGCACCGTGATGGCGGCGTCGTAGGTCACCCGCACCATCGGCGTGTCCTGGCACGGGATCATCGTGCGCGCGTGGATCGGCTGGAACTGCGTGAACATGAACGGGTGCCGCCGGCCCGCCGTCTGCTCCGGCGCGAGCCACTGCAGCCCGATCGCATCGGGCCCCGTCTCGTAGGCGAGGACGACCTTCTCCGTGCCCGCCGGGAGGCTCAGTCGCAGCCGGCTCCCGAGGATCGGCTCCTCGGCTCCCGGCTCGTAGGCGATGGGCCGGCCGCCGTCGGTGCGCACCGACGCGATCACCAGCCCCTTGGTGTCGAGGTCGAACGGGCCCGCGGACGGCCGGTCCAGCGTCAGCGTGACCTGGCCGGCGACACGCTTGCGGTCGAAATCCACCGCGAGGTCGAGCTCGAGATGGCGGGTGTGCGGCTGGGTGGAATCGAAGCAGGAATGCGGGTCTGGCCGGGACATGGAGGCCTTTCAGAGCAGGAACGGCCCGGAATTTGCGACTTGGAGGACCAGTCGGCCAGGGGCACCTGCCCGTCGCCAGCCTCCGGAAGCGGATCGCGACGGGTGCTTCATTAGGGCCCGAATCCCGACAGCGACAGGGGGATTTGTCATGTTCTACGACGCGGGATGCTATGG
>Ga0335079_10011145_pt1 | contig 10239 bp, 10 predicted proteins | sample Lox_Sample_33_FD_206719 | JGI IMG/M metagenome (GOLD analysis project Ga0335079, IMG submission 206719) | Soil microbial communities from Loxahatchee National Wildlife Refuge, Florida, United States - Lox_Sample_3.3 | ecosystem: Environmental > Terrestrial > Soil > Wetlands | place: USA...
ACCGTGAGCATAGCCAGCGCCGGGGGTGCGCGGCGCGTCACGAGACGTCGGCGCCCGCATCGGCCACCTGCGGCCCGCTGGCCTTTGTAGGATCAGCAAACAGTACGCCGTCAGGGCGGATCTACCCTATGTTGCTTTCGACAGCACATCGAGCTGAAAGTCGTTTCGCTCCAGTCAGTACTCCGCAAACATCCGAGTGATCTCTTTGACATCGCTCGTCTTCGTAAGAGCGAGCATCAGAAGAATGCGCGCCTTCTGCGGGTTGAGCGTGTCGGCAGGAATCATTCCCATACTGTCGTATTCTTCGCGGGCGACGACGCGACCGTTGCCCGTTCGGCTGGAGCGCACCAAGACTGGCCTGGAAGCGGGGGGAGCCGACAAAACCGGCTTGAGCGCAAGCTTTTCGGAATTCGAGATCAGACCTGCGCCCGTCCCCGCAAACACGATGCCTTTCACGCCGCTCGCCACAAGGGCCTGAATGACCACCGCGCTCGGCTGGACATATGAATAAACGATTTCGACGTTCGGGAGCACCTTGCTCTGGCTGATATCGAACTCAGAGTTCACAGTATGGCGCTTGGTGGATGCTCGATAGAAGCTCACCTGATCCGCATCGACGTAGCCAAGATAGCCGAGATCGGGAGCGCGGAACGTTTCGACGCGGTAGGTGTTCGTTTTCGTCGCGTCCCGCGCCCCGTTGATCTCGTCATTCATCACGATTAAGACGCCCTTGCCCCGCGCCTCAGACGATGCTGCGGCGCGGATCGCGTTCAGCAGATTGAGCGGTCCGTCCGCGCTGATCGCGGTAGCGGGGCGCATCGCTCCGACCAGAACAATGGGCCGGTCATCCTTGACCGTCAGATTGAGGAAGTAAGCAGTCTCCTCAAGTGTGTTGGTGCCGTGCGTGATAACGATACCTGCGACTTTCTTGTCATCGGCAAAGATACGATTGACGCGGTTTGCGAGCGTGATCCAATTGTCGATGGTTATATCCGCACTGCTGACGTTAACGATCTGCTCGACTTTGACTTTGGCGTACAACTGAGTCTCTGGCACCCCTTTAACGAGATCCTCGCCAAGGAGAGAACCTGACTTGTATTCGGCCAGACTCGTTGACGACGCGCCTCTGCCGGAAATCGTGCCGCCAGTCGAGAGCACCCAAACCAGAGGCAAGTCCTTGCTGCTGGTGTGTGCATCCTGCGCTGAGCACGTAACGGCCGTGAGGGCAGCTGGCAGCAAGACCGCAGAAACGAGGGTTAACAATCCTTGAAGCAGGCCCGAACGTTTGGCTCGCAGTAATGAAAACAGAGGTTCGTTTCCTCGGAAGCCTTCCTCTAGTTTATGCACGCCCGTGGAGAGGCCCCCCGGCGCCGCTTGGACAGCCACAACTCGCATATTGCCTCCCTTCTCAACTTCGCGATGGCGACAACCTTACGGCAAGTATATACCTGTGCCCGAAGGCGATTCCCGGACCTGAAACGGCACTGTAAAAAGCCGTTCCTGTGTAGTCGCGAAGGATTTAGGAACCGCGATCGGTCTACCGGATCCCATTGTGAACGCAGTTGGCGGACAAGCCGCGGGCATTCATGTTGCGAATGAAGCTCAAATAAACCATAACCTTGCCAAACGGCAACATTATGCCTTAAGTGACACATCATTCCTTTAGGAAAGCCCGGGGGGCAAGTCCTAAACTTTTAGTTGCGTTCGGTTGTGTCGGGGCTCATCGAGGCGGAACGCGATTACCGGGAAAGGCAGCATCGACCATGACAGCCAGAACCCAAAAAACAAACGCCCGTACAGCGCGCATCACCGAGAGCAGCGGGAACATATTCGCCGATCTCGGTCTGCCGAACGCCGAACAGGAGTTGATGAAGGCGCAACTGACCTTGCAAATCTATCGCATCATCAAGAAGCGTGGCATCACGCAGACCGAAGCCGCCAGGATCCTCGGCGTGAAACGGCCCCATGTCTCGCTGCTCATGCGCTATCGCGCGGGCACTTGTTCGATCGGACGCCTGATGGAATTCCTCACCACGCTGGGGCAAGATGTCGAAGTTACGATCCGGCCAACGCGCAGGGATCATGGGGAAATGTCCGTGACCCTCCGATGAGAACGAAGGTTTGGCGGCCTACATCAGGACGAATTGCGCCGCGCTCAGACTGGGACAGCGTACGTCAATCCGGCGCCTATCGGGTCATGTATCCGTATTGTTCATACGACACTACGGAGGCAAGGCCGCCTGGTTCGATCAGTTTACAGAGCGAGGCAGCCAACTGCTCTTCCGCCGCGCCGCGCTTCAAAACCACCAGGGCGACATGCATTGTCCAGGAACCGGGATCGCCCCAGACCGAAATTCCGAGGACCCAACTGGCCACCTCGGGTGATTTTCCTTCCAGCAGTTGCTCCAGGCCGAGAATGCGGCTGACGCCGTCATGGCTTTCCATCCAGGCACGCAGCGCCTCTCCCAACATTCGAATCGATTGCTCGCTGGTGGTTGTGGGCCAGAGAACGGCATGCGGAATTTCGCCCTCGTCCAGCCGGGACACGATTCCGCGGCTGCGCAGATTCTCCTGCATCCGGTTCAACTGCTCCATCATGTTCCGGATTCGCGGATCAGGAGCCATGGTTTGCGTGCCTCCGGCGGCTGTCGTGTAATGATATCGCATGCTCGGCTGGCACATCAGCGTTCACAGACAGCAAGGCGGAGGGGCATCACCTGGGACGGCGGAGTCGCGCGAGGGCGCTCGCCTGGCGGTATGGCAGGCGGGATTGTGGGGCCTGGAGTGGATTGACGAACTTGTGAAAGCGGGGAACGCGATCGATCTCGGCGGCACCGGCTATCCATGCCGATACACCGCGACGGCCCGACACCTGTTACCGAGAATCATGGAAGGCCCTCCGGAGGCCAATGCCATCTGGTCGTCCGGGGCGGGAGATGTCCTTTCCGAACGGTGGGAAGGGAGGACGGTGATCGACCACGAGGCGGCCGGCCAGTGCGGCGCCGACGAGTGGCTTCTCATCACGGCATGGGACGAGAGCTAATACTGCGCGGGGGGCGGCGCTGTGGACGGCCAAAAAGCGTCCCGATGAGTCGGGACGCGGCAGGCAGGAGTGCCTGCGCCAGTGTGCGGCAGCGAGGCCTTATGCGGGCGGCGAACTGGCTGGCAACAGCGAAGCCCAAAAGTCATCCTAGACGCATGGGGTAGAGCCGGGCGGCGCGAGGGGGTAGATTCTGCACCTTACCTGGGGAGATCTCCTGCGTGAGAGCGGAGGAGAAGCCAGCAGTGGCCATAGTAGCGAGGAAACGGGGTAATGCCCGTGGAGCCAAGGGCCGAAGAAACCAGGCAGAGAAGAGAGGAAGGATCTTCCTGCTCGCAAATCTGGAGTGTCGGCCGGTGACTCAATGAAACCTCTCCATCGCCACCCACAAGGGCGGCGAGGCCGCTTGATCTTGATGAATCTTGACAATCAAGATTTGGCTTGATATTTAGCAAGTGAGGGAGGTGCTATCGATGTCTGCGGCATTCAAGAAGTTCAGCACGCAGGTCGCGCCCGAGAAACTGAAAGCCGTGCAAGACTTGGCCAAGAAGGAAGGACGGCAGTTTCAGTCGCTTGTCGACGAAGCCTTCACGGATCTCGTCGAAAAGCACCGGCATGGCCGGCCTCAGCCCGAATTTATGGGCGCTTATTTCGCCAGCGTCGAGAAGTACGGCCCTTTGTACAAGAAGCTCGCTGAATGAGCTCCAAGTACATGAGCAAGGCGACTGTACTGGCCATTCACGAGCATCAGATCAAGCGTTATGGCGGCTCGCCGGGAGTGCGCGACGAAGGACTCCTGGACGCCGCGATCTATCGGCCGCAAACCGGATACTACGCCGGCATCATCGAAGAAGCGGCTGCCGTGTGGGAGAGTCTCTCCGAGAATCACCCCTTCATCGACGGCAACAAGCGAACTGCGTTCGGCTCGCTATGCGCGTTCCTGGGAGCCAACGACGCTCCATTACAGGCCAGCCTGGAAGAAGCTACGGCCTTTCTGACGAGCCTGTACGAGAACCACAAGTTCTGCTTTGAAGAGCTTGTGCCGTGGCTGCGCAAGCACGTCACTCTTCCTTAGCCACCATCGAATTCGACCTCCACCCAGTCGCCGTCGCTGAGTTGATACTGGTCGCGCAGCCGGACGTCGGTGGCGATCTCGATCAGAGTCCGCGGGTGATGGCCGGTGCCCTGCTCGTTCTGATCGGTGCGCAACAGGAATGCCGGGCGGTCGAAGATCCGGCAGGGCACCATGCTCACCGACACTCTTCCGCCATACTCATGAGCTTCGAGGCGGATCACCTCGGGGGGAAGCGAGTATGCCGACGGCAACTCCACGTTCAGGGTACCGGGATACAGCCGCATGCCGGTCTTCTGCTCGTAGAGACTGCTCAAGCGCTCGATCCATTGGGCGAAATCGCCGCGGCCGCTGACCACTCTGCCTCGCAGGCGGGGCATTCTTTAGAGGTACCAGAAACGGCGGCTTCGGGCCGCACTCAGCCCAGGAAGCCGAGGGGCGTCGTCCCGAAGTTTCCGATATTCGGGAAGACAGTGGGTATGCTACCCACAGGGACGCCGAACCACTGTGCCAGAGTCGATCCGTATTGATCCACGGCGGTGGTGGGAATCAGGACTCCGCGCGTATTGGCGTCGTTGGGGCCGCCGGGCGCCAGCAGCGGGAACGTCCCGTAGAACTTGCCGCCCTTCACGCCCGTGCCGATGACGAAGTGATGATTGCCCCAGGCGTGATCGCTTCCGTCGGTGCCGCTGGGCGTGAGCGTGCGCCCGAATTCCGACGCCGTAAAGGTGGTGACGGCGCTGTCGATGCCGAGTTCCACAGTGGCCTGGTAGAAGGCCAGCACGGCCTGGCTCAGTTGCTGCAGGAGCGGCGTCTGGGTCTCCACCTGCGAGGCGTGCGTGTCGAAGCCATCCAGCAGGCAGAAGAAGATCTGCCGCGTCAAGCCAAGCTGATTGCGCACCGCCATGACCTTGGCCACGGTCTGTAACTGCGATGCCAGCGGATTGCCCGCGGGAAACTGCGTCTGCAGGGTGACGCCGCCGATCAGGCCGGTCAGGGTGTTGGCGTATTTGTTGCCGCGCGTCATGATCCCGTTGGCGGCCTGCACCAGTTGCACGCCGTTGTCGAACGACCACAGTTGCTGGACCGCGGCGTTGGCCGAGGCGCTCGGGAGCGGGCTGAGGGTTGCCATGCCGGTGGGCGGCACCGAGGCCGGAAACGTCTGCACGCCGGTGCAGAACAACTGGCAACTGTTGGTCGTGGTCATGGGCGGGAAGATTCCCGCGGAATTCTGCAACTGCATCAGGTCGGTGATGCGGCCGCCCCAGCCGGAGCTGCCCGTGCCGGAGGGAATTCCGGTCTGCCACTGGCTGCTCTGGTCGGAGTGCGAGAACAGGGCGGAGGGCACCAGCGCGCTGTTGTTGGTCAGATAGAGCGCGCGCGTGATGGGCTGCACCAGCATGCCGACATTGGCCAGCACCGCGGCCTTGCCCTGGTTGTAGAGGCCCTGAATCTCCACCAGGCTGGGGTGCAGGCCGTAGGTGTCCGACCCGTTGGCGATCGGCAGCAGAGTGTTCTGCGCGATCGCCAGTCCGCCGCGGTTTTGCGCGTACTGGCTGTAATTCTGCTGCGCCGTGGTCATCGGGATCACGGTGTTGTGGCCGTCGTTGCCGCCCAGCAGGAAGATGCACACCAGCGCCTGGTAAGAGCTTCCCGCGGCCAGCGCGTTCATCTCGCCGAACTTGGCCATGCTGCCTACCGCGCCCAACGCCGCCACCGAGCGGAGCGTGTCTTTCAGAAAATCACGTCTGGAACGAATGTACATAAGAGATCTCCTTTTGCCTGTCTTTTCGATCTGCGCACCTTAGTGCCAGACGTTGTAATAACTGGAAGTCAGAATCAGGTAACACGCCTCTTCCACCTTCAGCAGAGAAGACGACGTGGTGTCGGCCGTAATGGCGCTCACGATCTCGCTCTTCATGGCGGCGGGCATGGTGCCGTGCGTCAGGGTGAGATCGAGCGCGTTGACCAGCATCGTGGGATTGGTTGCCAGCGGAACGAACGCCGTGACATCGACGGTGGTGCCGGGGCCATAGCTTTCCACCGGGTTGGACCACGAGCTGAACAGGGTCCGCACCACGTTGGCCCTCCAGATGGCGTTGTTGGGGGTGTGGATCTCGAACTCGCCGCCGAGCAGCGAGGTCCCCGGCACGCCGTAGCTTTCCGAGTAGTAGTTGAACACGCTGGGCGAGTCGAAGATGTCCTGCTGCATGTTGCCCAGGTCCCACGGAAAGTAGTTCTGGTCGCTCATCTGGCCGCCGAAGGCCCGCACCATGCCGGCGATGAACAGGGCGGGTTCCTGCAGGTGGCCGTCGGTAGCCTGGTCGGCGCCGCCGTTGTCGTTGGCCCGGGCTTCGGGATCGAGCAGGACCGCGGTGATGGTGGCCTTCATGTCGCCGCGCACACCCATGCCATTGTTGTTGAAGGCCGCCGCCACGCGCGAAATGTATGCGGGGCTGGGATTGCTCTTCACCAGGTGCTGGATCAGCAGCTTGCCGACGAAGGGCCCGATGTTGGAGTGGTTGAAGACGTTGTCGAGCGCGTTGTTCAAGTCCTGCTGCGGGGTGATGCCCGCCGGAGAAACATAGCCGTTCAGCAACTGCTTGGATCCGGAGTCGTGCTCCGCCGCATAAGACACCATCGGCCCGTTGCTCGTGATGTAGGCGTCCCATTGCACCGGCTGGCCGGCGGCGGGAGCGTAAGTCCAGCCCGTATAGACACGCGCGAATTCCCCGATGGCCGGCTGCAGATAGGTCGGTATCGCCAGGTGGTTGCTGTCGTATTGCAGCGAGCCATCCTGGTTCAGCATCTGGGTGCCGATGGTGAACAACTGCATCAGCTCGCGCGCATAGTTCTCGTTGGCCAGGGTGCCGGTGGCAGGGTTCGCCTTGGCGTTATTGGCCATGTCGAGATACTGGCCCATCGCGGGGCTCAAAGTCACGTCGGCCATGATCTGCCGGTAATTGGTGAAGGCGTCGGCCAGCAGCATGTTCTGGAACAGCACCATATTGTCGTTCCAGATGAGCTTCTGGAGCGAGGTGACGAAGATCTGGCTCAGGGCGAATGCCACGCGCTGGCGCAGTTGGTCGGGATTGGTGACCGCCATCGTCAGGAAGTGCGCCGGCATCCCGCCCTGGCTCCCGGTGATGGTGTTGTAGTTGGACACCTGCGCCATGTTGAACTGCTGGTTCAGCCACCCCTGAAAGCCGAGCGTCTGCACGTTGGCGGCATCGGAGGGTGTGGGGCCAAAGGCGGCCTGCTCCAGGAAGCGGCGCGCCGCGTCGGCGGTCACCTGCGCGTTGGCCACACCAACCTGTACGGGGAAAGGCTGGGAGACGGCCGGGCCGGTGCTCACCGTCATATTGGCCGGCCCCGAGACCCCGACGAATCCCGTGACGCTCAGGCTCCCGTTGGAATAGGTGGTGCCCAGCGCGGCGCTGTTCAAGGCCGCGACGGAGGTGGGCCCGAAACCGGTCCCGGTGATGGTGGTGGTGAAGATGCCCAGCGGCAACTGCCCGTTCGTGCCCACGCCTGTGATCACGGGAGTGGGCGGGATCAACGTGACGGTTGCGGCAGCGGTTCCGTTCGGCCCGGTTGCCGAGACCGTATCGGTCCCGGTGGCGGACATCACCGCCGGAGCCGTGTACATCCCGGCAGTTGTAACGGAGCCATAGCTCGCCGCCCACGTGGTGGCGCCCGCGGAAGTGAATTGCTGGGTACCGCCCAGATTCACGGAAGCTGTCGTGGGAGAGATGGTCTGCGGATTCTGCACCTGCAGGGTCACGGTGGCGGAGGCCGATCCGCCGGGGCCCGTCGCCGTTACCGTCACGCTGCTCGAAGACGGCATGGTCGCCGGCGCCGTGTACAGGCCGGTGGAACTGACGGTGCCCGCGGTCGCTTTCCAACTGGTGGCGCCGGAGGAAGTGAACTGTTGGGTGGCGCCCAGTTTGACCGTCGCCGTCTTAGGCGATATGGTCTGCGGCGGAGGCGGTCCGGTGGCGACAAACTGCGCGTTGAACGGCGGCCCCCACAGCGTTCCCGGATTCATGACTTGAAACGCGAGCGTGGTTGCCGTGCCTTGGTACCCGCCGGTTGTCAAAGTGGTGGAATTGACAAAGGTGGTCGTGAGGTTGACGCCGGGCGTTCGCGCGATCGCGCCCTTCTGGAACCCCGTGCCGGTGATCGTGACGGTATAGTTGCCGACGGGGATCGGGCTCGGCGAGATCGCCGTAATCGACGGGCCGGCCGGTTCGACCGCTACGTACACGGTGGCCGAAGTCTTGTTGTCGGAGCCGAGCGCGGTGATGGTGATCCCGGCGGACGGAATCACCGCCGGCGCGGTGTAGAGACCGCCGGTGGTGATGGTTCCGTAAGTCGTGCTGCCGCCCGTCTTGCTGTTCACCTGCCAGGTGACGGCTTTGTTCGTCAGGCCGGTGACCGTGGCGGTGTACTGCACGGTCCCTTTGACCCCCACCGTCGTGTAGCCGGGGCTGATCGTGATGGTTTGCGCCAGCGCCAGCGGCGCCACCATCAGCAACAATCCGATATTTCGCTTCTTACACCACATCTGGTTTTGGGCTCCTTCGGAACTGCCGGGTAGATTGGACTCTGAGTTCGGGTGCGTTCAGGTAACGTAGCCAGCGTAATGATCGCGAAGTCAGTTGAAAACGTTACCGGTAGTTAACTGAGGTCGGGGTAAATCCCGATTGGCGTACCCAGTGGACGTTCGGGTGCCCGGCAGGTGGTCCCTGACCCGTCCGGGAAGTTCGATGTTTTGCAAAAGGCGCTTTTCGATGCCGTGATATATTGATGCATATGCATCAATCGGCGCCACCATGTTTCTGCACCACCGTGCGCAAGACTGCCCGGCGGCTCGCCCGCACTTACGACGCGGCGCTGTCCGGGTCGGGGATGAATGTAACGCAACTCGCCGTGGTGCGCGCCGTGGAGCGTCACGAAGGCAAGCCGCTCTCCCGCATCGCCGACGACCTGGCGATGGACCGCACATCGCTGTACCGGTCTCTCGGCCTGCTGCGAAAACGGAAATGGATCGTCTTGCATGCGGGCCAGGATTCCCGTTCCAGCTCGGCCGCGTTGAGCGCCGCCGGGCGCAAGGCTCTCGAAGCCGCGGCCCCGGCCTGGAACAGCCAACAGGCGGCGCTGCTGGATCGCTTTGGGCGGCAGGAGTGGAATTTTCTGGCGAGCGAGTTGCGGCGCCTGGCGGAGTGTGCCAGCCATGATTGACCTTCGCAGCGATACCTGCAGCCGTCCGACCGCCGCGATGCGGCGCGCCATGGCGGAGGCCGAAGTCGGTGACGATGTGTATGGCGACGATCCGACGGTGAAGGCCCTGGAGCGTGCGACGGCCGAGATTCTGGGCAAGGAAGACGCGGTCTACATGCCGACCGGCACCATGACCAACCAGGTCGGGATCCGCACCCATACCGAGGCCGGCGACGCGGTGCTGTTCGATCAGAATGCCCACGTCTACCTGCTGGAAGGCGGCGCGCCGTCGGCTTATGCGGGCGTTTTGCCGCGCCTGCTGCCAGGTGTTCGGGGCATCTTCACACCCGCCGATGTGAAGGCCGTGGCCGGCGCGGCTACACGCCACCCGTTCTTGCCGGCGACGGGGGCCATTCCCGCGCGATTGCTGTGCGTCGAAAACACGCACAATATCGGAGGAGGCTCGATCTGGCCGCTGGCCTCGCTGGCAGCGGTAGCGAAGGCCGGACGTGAGTGCGGATTGTCGCTGCACATGGACGGCGCTCGGTTGTGGCATGCATCCGCCGCGACCGGCATTGCCGAAGCGTCCTACGCCGCGGAGTTCGACAGCGTGAGCGTGTGTTTTTCGAAGGCCCTCGGCGCGCCCATCGGCTCCTGCCTGGCGGGGCGCCGGGAGTTCATCGACCGCGCCCGCCGCTTCAAACGGCAGGTGGGAGGCGGGCTTCGGCAGGCTGGAATCGTGGCGGCGGGGGCGTTGCATGCCTTGCTCCATCACCGCTCGCGGCTTCCCGAGACGCACGAAATGGCGCGGCAGTTCGCCGAAGGGCTCGCCGCCACGGATGGGATCGACATCGATCCGGCCACGGTGGAGACCAACATCGTGCGCTTTCGCCTGCGCCGCCAG
>Ga0335079_10011147_pt1 | contig 10239 bp, 7 predicted proteins | sample Lox_Sample_33_FD_206719 | JGI IMG/M metagenome (GOLD analysis project Ga0335079, IMG submission 206719) | Soil microbial communities from Loxahatchee National Wildlife Refuge, Florida, United States - Lox_Sample_3.3 | ecosystem: Environmental > Terrestrial > Soil > Wetlands | place: USA: Florida...
GCAGTTTGCACTCCATTCTCTTGACATATTGCACGCCCCAGGGTACCCTGCGGCCATGAAACTCATCACGACGGTCGTCCGCCCCGAGCGCCTGCCGGAGGTCAAGGCGGCGCTGTTCCGCGCCGGCGTCACCGGCATCACGCTCACCCGCGTCGTCGGCCACGGCGGCGAGCGGGAGATCTTGAGCCAGTACCGCGGCACCACGATGGCGATGGAGTTCCACGAGAAGGTCAAGATCGAGATGGCCGTCTCGGAGCCCTTCGTCGAGGCCACGGTGAAGGCCATTCTCGCCTCGGCCCGCACGGGCGAGGTGGGTGACGGCAAGATCTTCGTGCAGCCCCTGGAGCGCGTGATCCGGATCCGCACCGGCGAGCAGAACAACGACGCGCTCACCGCGGTGAACGCCGATGCGGTGCAGCGCGCGGCCCTGCTGATCGACGAGGCCGACGCCGTCGCCTACGGAGGCGCGTGATGACCGCGCTCGCGGGCTTCTCTCTCTCGGCGGCGGCGCAGGCGGCCGCGCCGGCCGTCGCGATCAGCGCGGGCGACACCGCCTGGGTGCTGATGTCGAGCGCCCTGGTGCTCCTGATGACGGTGGGGCTCGCCTTCTTCTACGGCGGCCTGGTCCGTCCCAAGAACGCGCTCAACACGATGATGATGAGCGTGGTGGCGCTGGGCGTGATCGGCGTACAGTGGGTGCTGGTCGGCTACTCGTTCGGCTTCGCGCCGGGCACGGCGTGGCTCGGCGGCCTGTCGTGGGCGCTCTTCAAGGGCGTGGGCATGACGCCCGCGCCGGCCTACGCGGCCACCATTCCGCAGCAGGCGCACGCGCTGTTCCAGGGCATGTTCGCCATCATCACCCCGGCCCTGATCTCCGGCGCCATCGTCGAGCGGATGCGCTTCCGGGCCTACGTCGTGTTCCTGGTGCTGTGGAGCACGCTGGTCTACGACCCGCTCGCCCACTGGGTGTGGGGCGCCGGCGGGTGGCTGGCCACGCGCGGCGCGCTGGATTTCGCCGGCGGCACGGTCGTCCACATCAGCGCCGGCGTATCGGCCCTGGTGGTGGCGCGCCTGCTGGGCCCGCGTCGCGACTTCCGTCGCACCCCGCTGGCGCCGCACAGCGTGCCGCTCGTCCTGCTGGGCGCGGGGCTGCTGTGGTTCGGCTGGTTCGGCTTCAACGCGGGCTCGGCCCTGGCGGCCAACGGCGTCGCCTCGCTCGCCTTCGTCAACACCAACGCGGCGGCGTCCGCGGCGCTGGTGGCGTGGGCGCTGCTGGACAGCGTGCGCCTGGGCAAGGCGACGGCCGTGGGCGCCGCCACCGGCGCCGTCGCCGGCCTCGTGGCCATCACGCCTGCGGCCGGCTACGTCGGCACGCCGGCCGCGCTCGCCATCGGCGTCCTCGGCGCGGGCGTGGCGTACGCGGCGATGCAGCTGCGCTCGCGTACCCGTCTCGACGACGCGCTCGACGTGTTCTCGTGCCACGGCATGGCGGGCATCACGGGCGCCCTGCTGACCGGCGTGTTCGCCTCCAAGGCGGCCAACCCCGCCGGGGCCGACGGGCTCCTCGCGGGCAACGCGGCGCAGCTCGGGGTGCAGGCCCTGGCCGTGCTGGCCGCGGTAGCCATCGCGGCGGTGGGCACCGTGGCCATCTACGGCCTCCTGCGCGTGACGATGCCGGTGCGCGCCGACGTGCACGACGAGATCGGCGGCCTCGATCTGGCCGAGCACGGCGAGGAGGCGTACTTCGGCGGGGACGTCGGCGCCGTCGCCGGCCCCGGCCTGGCGCTGGGCCACAGCGTGATCGTCCCCGCGACGCCCGCCGCCCCGGCGCCGTCGGGCGCGCTTCCCGCGACGTCGTAGCCGGCGGTCCGGCCGGAGGCGCCGGCCGGCCCCGTGGACAGGCACCCGAGCCCCGCGAGACCTCACTCCGCGGGGCTCGCGGCTTTCCGCCTGCGACCGAAACGCGGCACGAAACATCCGAGGCAAGGGAGGGTCTAATACGCGCGGACGGCATCGACTTGCGCCCGACCCTGGACCCCCAGCCCCGGCCTCGGATCCGAACCCCGGGCCCCGGATCACCTGAACCCCTCAGGATCTCACGACATGAACTCCCGTCTCACGATCGGCGTCGCCCTCCCGTTTCTCCTCGCCGCCTGCGCCCATCAGGCACCCGAGTACGACGTCACGCCGGCGGCGCCTCAGCCGGCGCCGGCCGGGGTGACCATGGCCGGCACATGGCTCTACAACCCCGATGCCAGCGACCAGCCGGGCCAGGGCCCGATGGGTGGCGGCGGCTACGGGGGCGGTCGACGCGGCGGGTTCGGCGGCGGGTTTGGGGGCGGGCGCGGCTTCGGGGGCAGGGGCGATGAAGGCGGTGGGGGCGGCGGCCGGCGCCGGGGCGGGGGTCAGGCCGACAGCGTCATGACGCGCGAGCCGCCGGGCCGGCTGGTCATCACCCAGGACGACAGCTCGATGACCATCAGTCCGCGCACGCCCCGTGACAGCGTGACGTACACGCTGTTCTTCGACGGGCGCGACGTCTCGGCGACGGCCATCGGCGGGTCGACGCAGACGCTCCGCGGCCGCTGGAACAAGAGCCAGTTCGTCGTGAGCCGCGACCTGCCCAACGGCGGGACCCTCACCGAGAGCTACGAGATCACCCGGCACGGCCAGCGCCTGGTGGTCCACATCAAGTTGGCGCGCGGCCGGAACGCCAGCGACGAAGAGCGGGTGATGCCGGAGATGCGCCGGGTGTACGACAAGTACGGGAGCTGAGCAGGCAGTTAGTGGGTGGTAGGTTGTAGGTTGTAGGAGAGGCCCCTCCTACAACCCACAACCCACAACCTACAACCTCTTTGGCATCTATCTTGCACCTCCACGCCACACACACCCGCGTGGAGCGCGCATGACCCGACCCACCACCCTCATCCTCGCCGCCCTCGCTCTCGGCCTCCCGTCGCGCGCGCCCGCGCAGGCGCCGGCCCGGACCGAGGCGCGCGCCCGGAGCCACCCCGAGTACCTGGTCTCGACGGGCTGGCTCGCGGCGCACCTCGGCTCGCCCAACGTCGTGGTGATCCACGTCGGGCACACCGACGACGGCTATCGCGCCGGCCACGTCCCGGGCGCGCTGTTCCTGCCGCTCTCCGCCGTGGCCATGACCGTGAACGGCGTGCCGAACGAATTCCCCGCGCCCGACCAGCTGTCGGCCACCTTCCGCGATCTGGGCGTCGGCAACGGGGCGCGCATCGTGATCTACGGCGACGACCAGGGACTCCTGGCGGCGCGGGCGTGGGTCGCCCTCGACCTGCTGGGCCAGAGCGCGCGCGCCTCGATCCTCGACGGCGGCCTCAGCAGGTGGACGGCCGAGCACCGGGCGGTCGAGACCACCGTGCGAGGGCCCCATCCCGAGCTGCTCGCGTCGCGGTGGCGCGCCGACCGGGTCGTGTCGGCGGCGTGGGTGCGGGCCCACCTCGGCGACCGCACCGTCGCCTTCGTGGACGCGCGGTCGCCGGAGCAGTACGCCGGCACGCCGGGGGACTCGGCGAGCGGGCACCTGCCGGGGGCGAAGAGCCTCTACTGGATGAACGGGCTCGCGTCGGCCGACGATCCGGTGCTGCGGCCGATGCGCGCGTTGCGGGACCTGTGGCATCCCATCGGCGCGGACCGCCGGCCCGTGGCGACGGTCGTGGTCTATTGCCGCACCGGCATGCAGGCGAGCCACGACTACTTCGTGGCGCGCTACCTCGGCCTGCCCGACGTGCGGCTGTACGACGGCAGCGTGAGCGAATGGACGATGCTCCACTATCCCCTGGAGACATCCTCGCGCTGAGGTTGCGGCGCCCCGGGCCTCGGCTTGCAGGCCCCGGAAGGGCACGACAAGTTATGACCATGGCCGGCGTAAGCGGCACGAAACCGATGGGATGGGCTCGCCTGTGGGCGACGGCGCGGCCGTTCGCGCGCCCGACGCCGCGCAACGGGGCGTGGTACCCGGTCGTGGGCGAGGCCTCGGGCGACCGCGTCGTGCTCGAGGTCCGCGGCAAGCGGGTCGCGATCCTCAAGAAGTACCTCGAGGTCCGGCCCGAACGGCCCAAGGTGTTCACGGTCGTCGTGCGCACGCGCGACACGGCCGCCACGGTCCTCGATTCCCGCGGCGCGAAGATCGAGCGCGTCTACGCGGTCTGCCCCGCCTGCACGCAGCGGCTGCCGGTCGTCGAGAACCAGGCGTCCGCGATCTGCCCCCGCTGCGGCCATCATGCCGACGTGGCGTGGTGGGAGACGGGGTGAGAGACAAGGGTGTGAGGGTGTGAGGGTGTGAGGGTGTAGGGCGTAGCGAGTCTCCCTACACCCTACCCCCTACACCCTTCCTTCGTCCGCCTGAAACCCACCCGCCTCACCCACCGTCTTACTAGCAATGCCCTCCCGCCAAGTAACCTCATGAACTCACTCATGACCGCGGCGCTGCTGACGCGGGTGATGGTGAGCCCCGTCGTCCCCTCGCCCACGTCCGTGGCCGTGCCGCGCGTCGCCGACGCCGTCGTCGTGGTGGACGGCCGGCTCGACGAGCCCGTCTGGTCGCGGGCCGCAGCCCTGCGCGATTTCTCCCAGTACCTCCCCAACGACAACCGGCCGGCCGACGACTCGACCACGGTGCTGGTCTGGTACTCGCCGACCGCGATCTACTTCGGCATCCGCGCCTACCAGGACTCGGCCAGCGTGCGCGCCACCCTGGCCGATCGCGATAAGATCACGGGCGACGACTACGTCGAGATCCTGCTCGACACGTTCGACGACCGGCGCCAGGCGCTGGTGTTCGGCGTCAATCCGCTCGGCGTGCAGGCCGACGGCACGCTGCGTGACGCGTCGCGGGCGACCATCAACTTCCTCTCCTCGGCCGTCACCGGGGCGTACACGCTCGACCTGAGCCCCGACTACGTCTACGAGTCCAAGGGACACCAGACGGCGTGGGGCTACGAGGTCGAGGTGCGGATCCCGTTCAAGACCCTGCGCTACCAGGCGAAGGATCCGCAGGACTGGGGTCTCAACGTCATCCGCGTGGTGCAGGCCACGGGCCACCAGCTCACCTGGACGCGCGTGCTGCAGACGCAGGCGTCGTTCCTCGCACAGAGCGGCGCGCTCACCGGCTTCACGGACCTGCACCGCGGCCTGGTGCTCGACCTGACGCCCGAGGCCACGAGCACGCTGACGGGCGGGGAGCAGGCGGCGGGCTGGAAGTACGGCGGCGGCGATCCCAAGATCGGCGTCACGGCGCGCTGGGGCGTCACCACCAACCTGACCTTCAACGGCACCGTGCGTCCCGATTTCTCGCAGGTCGAGGCCGATGCGCCGCAGATCCAGTTCGACCCTCGGCAGGCCCTGTACTATCCCGAGAAGCGGCCGTTCTTCCTCGACGGCCTGGAGATGTTCGCCTCGCCCTTCCAGTTGATCTATACGCGCCGGCTGGTGGACCCGGACGGCGCCGCGAAGCTGACGGGGAAGGTGGGGGCCACGTCGGTGGCGGTGCTCTCGGGCGTGGACGGGACGGACCAGTCGGCCGGCGGGACCGACCATCCGTTCCTGAACGCGGTGCGCCTCAAGCAGGACCTGGGCGGCACCAACGCGCTGGGCCTGGTCTACACGGACCGGGTGGACGGTTCGGCGTTCAACCGGGTCGCGGCGCTCGACGGACGGCTGGTGCTCGGCGGCGCGTACGCGGTGACGTTCCAGGGCGGCGGCAGCGCCACGCGCGACTCGGGCCCCACGCTCTATGCCCCCATCTGGTACGCGTCCCTGGTGCGCTCCGGGCGCCGTTTCAGCTTTACCTTCTCGGGGAGCGGCATCGGCGACGACTTCCGGGCGTCGAGCGGGTTCATCTCGCGATCGGGCATCGCGCAGGTCTCCTTCAGCCCGACCTACACCATCGTCGGCCGGAGCGGGTCGTGGCTCGAGAGCTTCGCCGGCAACATCTACACGGCCGGCACCTGGGACGACTACCGGCTGCTCTCGAGGGGCGACCCGCCCGATACCCGGCAGTTCCACGTCAACACCGGCTTCACGCTGCGCGGCGGCTGGCAGGTCGGCGCGTCGGTGCTGTTCGAGTCGTTCGGCTACCCGGCCCCGCTCTACGCCACCTATTGGGTCGAGCGCACCGTGGGCGCCGTGACGGACACGGTACCGTTCACCGGCCAGCCGCGAATCCCCAACCTCGATTACGGCGTCAATCTCGCGACGCCGCGGTTCCAGAGCTTCTCGCTCTCGGCCTACCTGCTGCTCGGCCACGACGAGAACTTCTACGAGTGGGCCTCGGGCCGCCTCGTGGTCGGGACCCTGGACCTCACCTGGCGGCCCACCGACCAGCTGCGGGCCGAGCTGATCTACAACCACCAGCAGATCATCCGGCGCGACGGCGGCAGCACCGTCGCCCTGATCCGCGTCCCGCAGCTCCGGCTCGAGTACCAGCTGGCGCGGCCGCTCTTCGTCCGGCTGATCGGCTCGTACAACTCGAGCCAGGTGGACGCGCTGCGCGACGATTCCCGCACCGGCGGCGCCATCCTGTTCCGCGATCCGGCCACCGGCGCGTTCACCCGCTCCGCCCCCTCGGCGAGCAACGGCCTGCGCATGGACTGGCTGTTCTCCTACCGGCCCACGCCCGGCACCGTGGTGTTCGCCGGCTACGGCAGCAGCCTGGATGACACCAGGGCGTTCGCGTTCCGGCAGCTGGCCCGGACGGCGGACGGGTTCTTCGTGAAGCTGAGTTATCTATACAGGGTGTAGGGTGTGAGGGTGTAGGGTGTAGCGGGCTTCCTCGCACCCTACACCCTAAGCCCTACACCCTGCTTTATTCACGCATGCCCGACTATCACTACCTGATCATCGGCGGCGGCATCGCGGCCGACGCGGCCGCGCGCGGCATCCGCGAGCTCGACACGACCCGCGACATCGGCGTGCTGACCGAGGAGCCGGATCCGCCCTACAACCGGCCGCCGCTGACCAAGGGCCTGTGGAAGGGCGACGCCCTGGACGGCATCTGGCGGAAGACCGCCGACGCGGGCGTCACGCTGCAGCTGGGCAAGCGGGTGACGAAGATCGACCCCAAGGCGAAGCGCGTCACCGATCACCGCGGCGCGACCTACGCCTACGGCAAGCTCCTCCTCGCCACGGGCGTCCGGCCGCGCACGCTGGTCGCCGGCGGCGAGTCGGTCGTCTACTACCGCACGCTCGCCGACTACCGGCGCGTCCGCGACGCGGCCGACCAGCACAAGCGGTTCGCCATCATCGGGGGCGGCTTCATCGGCTCCGAGCTGGCGGCCGCGCTCGCCGCCGCCGGCTGCGAGGTCACGCTGGTCTTTCCCGACCCCGGCATCGGTGCGCGCATCTTCCCCGCGGACCTGATGCGGTTCGTGAGCCAGTACTTCACGGACAAGGGCGTGCGGCTGCTACCGGGCCAGTCCGTCCTGGGCCTGGTGAAGAAAGGCCGCAACTTCGCGGTCCGCACGCTGAGCGGCGCCGACGTGGACGCGCAGCTGGTGGTGGCGGGCATCGGCGCGCAGCCCAACGTGGAGCTGGCGGAGGCGGCGGGGCTCCCGTCCGACAACGGCATCGCCGTGGACGATCGGCTCCGGGCGGGCCATCCCGACGTGTATGCCGCGGGCGACGTCGCCGGCGTCGTGAGCCAGGTCTTCGGCGAGCGCGTGCGCGTCGAGCACGAGGACAATGCGCTCGCGATGGGCAAGTACGCGGGCCGCGCCATGGCCGGCGCGGACGACGGCCCGTACGCGCACCTGCCGTTCTTCTACTCCGACCTGTTCGACCTCGGCTACGAGGCCGTGGGCGATCTCGACCCCCGGCTGCAGACGGTGAGCGACTGGAAGGAGCCCTTCCGCGAGGGCGTCGTCTACTACCTCGACGGCGGCCGCGTGCGCGGGGTGCTGCTGTGGAACACGTGGAACCAGGTGGACGCGGCGCGGCGGCTGCTGGCGGAGAAGGGCCCGTGGGATGCAGGCAAGTTGAAGGGGAGGTTGCCGGAATAGATGCTGGGTGTAAGGGTGTAGGGTGTAGGGTGTAGAAGGTCCGTCACACCCTACACCCTACCCCCTACACCCTGTTTATTTCACCTCGATGCCCGAATCCACTCAGGCTCTCGCCACCGCCCTCCAAGGCCGCTACGCCATCGAGCGCGAGCTCGGCTCCGGCGGGATGGCGTCGGTGTACCTGGCCGAGGACCTCAAGCACCACCGCAAGGTCGCCGTGAAGGTGATGCGCGCCGGCCTGGCGCAGACGGTGGACGCCGACCGGTTCCTGCGCGAGATCCGCATCGCGGCCCAGCTCAGCCATCCGCACATCGTGCCGCTGCTCGATTCGGGCGAGGCCGCGGGGCAGCTCTACCTCGTGACGCCGTTCGTCACCGGCGGGTCCCTGCGGGAGAGGCTGGCGCGCGAGGGACCGCTGCCCATCAAGGACGCGCTGCGCATCGCCGCCGAGGCCGGCGCCGGCCTCGACTTCGCCCATCGCAACGGCTTCGTGCACCGCGACGTGAAGCCGGAGAACATCCTCTTCGCCGACGGCCACGCCGTGCTCTCCGACTTCGGGATCGCGCGCGCCTGCTGCGGCCCGACGGCGGCGCCGGGCGCGGGCGTCACCGAGGCGGGCATCGCGGTCGGCACGCCGGAGTACATGAGCCCGGAGCAGGCCAGCGGCGACGACGTGGACAGCCCGTCCGACGTCTACAGCCTGGCATGCGTGGTCTACGAGATGCTGGCCGGCGAGCCGCCGCTCAAGGGCGCCAGCGCGCGCGCCACCATCGCGCGCCACATCGCCGAGGTGCCGCGGTCGGTGCGCGCCCTGCGGCCCGAGGCGCCGGCCGGCGTGGAGCGGGCGCTGGCCCGGGCGCTGAGCAAGGACCCGGCCGAGCGCTACCGCGGCGTGCCGGAGTTCCTCGCCGCGCTCGAGGCGGAGGGACCGGCGAGCCCGCCGGCCGCGAGCGCGCGGTCGGTGGCCGTGCTCCCGTTCGTGAACGCCAGCCCCGACCCCGAGAACGAGTACCTGAGCGACGGCATCACCGACGAGCTGATCGACGCGCTCGCCAAGGTCGAGGGGCTCCGCGTCGCCGCGCGCACCTCGGTGTTCGCGCTCAAGGGCAAGCCGCAGGACGTGCGCGCGATCGGCGCGCTGCTCGGCGCCTCCGAGATCCTCGAGGGCACGGTGCGCAAGGCGGGCGACCGGCTGCGCATCACCGCCCAGCTCTCCTCGGCCGACGACGGGCGACTGCTCTGGTCGCAGCGCTACGACCGCACCCTGAACGACGTGTTCGCCGTGCAGGACGAGATCGCCTGCACCATCGTCGCCACGCTGCGCGGCACCTCGTTCGCCGGCCTGGTCGAGCCGCGCGCCCGGCGCTACACCGAGAACGTCGCGGCCTACGGCCTGTACCTGCGCGGCCGCTACGAGTGGAACAAGCGCACCCAGAAGAACATCGCGCGAGGCATCGGCTACTTCGAGCAGGCGATCGCCGCCGACCCGAGGTACGCCCTGGCGTACACCGGCCTCGCCGACTCGTGGGCGCTGCAGGTGGACTACCGCAGCGTGCCGGTCGCCGAGGGGTTCGAGAAGGCCAAGGCGTACGCGCGCAAGGCGCTCGAGCTGGACGACTCGCTGGCCGAGGCGCACGCGTCGCTCGCCTGGTGCCTGTTCATCTACGACTGGGACTGGGCCGGCGCCGAGCGGGAATTCCGGCACGCCATCGCGCTCGACCCCGGCTACGCCTCGGCCCACAACTGGTTCGGGTTCCTGCTGGCGGCGCTGGGCAAGACGCAGGAGGCCCTGGTCGAGGGTCTCACCGCGCTCGAGCAGGATCCGGCGTCGGTCTCGATCCGCCGCACGCTCGCCTACGACTACTTCTACGCGCGTCGCTTCGATCAAGCCGAGGGCCACGCCACCCGCGCCATCGCGATGAACCCGACCCAGGAGGAGAGCCACCGCATCCTGGGCCTCGCGCTCCTGTTCCAGGGCCGGCTCGACGAGGCGGAGCGGGCGCTGCGCGAGGCGCGCGCGCTGCCGCAGGCCGGCGCTTACGCCCTCGGCACCCTGGCCTACGCGCTGGCGAAGAACGGGAAGCGCGAGGAGGCGGAGGCGCTGGTGGGCCAGCTCGAGAAGCTGGCGAAGAAGGAGTACGTGACGCCCGTCGCGTTCGGCACCGCGATGCTCGGCCTCGGCGAGCTGGACGGCGCGCTGGACTACGCCGAG
>Ga0335079_10011148_pt1 | contig 10238 bp, 8 predicted proteins | sample Lox_Sample_33_FD_206719 | JGI IMG/M metagenome (GOLD analysis project Ga0335079, IMG submission 206719) | Soil microbial communities from Loxahatchee National Wildlife Refuge, Florida, United States - Lox_Sample_3.3 | ecosystem: Environmental > Terrestrial > Soil > Wetlands | place: USA: Florida...
CACGCCGAACCTTGGTCGCATCGTCGATATCGAAGACGTGGTCAATTTTGGGATCGACAGCAAGGATCACTTCGCCCGGCGCGAGCCGCTCCTGCACCAACTTCTTCACTGTCGCCGCAGCAAAGAGATGGTCCGCCATCAACAGAAGGAAGTTTCCGCGGAGCGCGTTTCTGGCCTTTAGTGCGGAGATGCCGTTGGGCTTGTGATATTCCGCATTCTCGACCCAGGTGAAATGCGCTTTCCCGGTCCACCGGCTCTCAAACCACTCGCGAATGAGATCCCCGCGATACCCCACCACGACCACGAATTCATCGATGTGCGCTTCCTGGGCCCGACCAATGACATGTTCGAGGATGGGCCTGCCTCGAAACTCCACCAGGGGTTTAGGTAGGCTGGCCGACACTGCCCTCATACGAGTACCGTTACCCGCGGCCAAAATTAGACACTGCTTGACGTGTACCATTTTTCCTCTTAGAAACCCAGGACGAACCTTCCTCTGAACGAGCGCGGCGCCGAGTTGAACAAGGAGCCGAAGCGATAACTATCCAGATTGTTCTGCACGTCTCTCGGGTTGAAGTTATTGAATAAATTGAATACGCCGAACCCTACCTTGGCCTTCCGGCTCCTGCCGAAACCCGGTAACCGAACCTCCTTGAGTACCTGGAGGTCGAATGAGGTGAAATGGGGAAACCGATCGACGTTCCGCGGGCCCACATACTCGCGAAACTGGTTCTCGATCGAATATGGGAACCCGGTATGAAGGTCTAAAACCGGGACAAGGGTGATCTTCCGCGGAGCCGCGATCTCCCCCCAAAACAGAAGACGGTTGGGCGCGTCAAATGGCAAGCGCCCACGTGCGTTCGGCTGAATGATTGCTAGTGGATCGTTCCCGAAAAACTGATTGAAGTCGTTTAGATCGCCAAAGGCTCGCGACCTCACGTACGAAGCGTTCAATCTGTGCTTGCGCAACTCGTAAGCGCCCGTGATCTGGAACTCGCGGTAGGAATCCCGTCCCGAATTCGAAACAATCAGCGACGTGCCGCTCGGGGTCACCGCGAAGCTATCGCGAGTCTTCCGCTCCTGGTAGGCAACTCGCACCGCGAGGCTTCTCGTTACTTCGCGGTCCAGTTCCAAATTCCAAGCGTTACTGCGTGGATTCCGAAGGCTCCCGAAGAGGCGATTCGTGTAGGTTATGGCCCCAAGCACCTCTCCTTGAGGGCTTAAGTCCATCACCGTGCGGTCCGGGAACTGTGGGAAGGCCGGAATGTTCAGTGGGATGCGATCGTAAAAAATTCCCGCGCCTGCTCTGAGAAGCGTTCGTAAATCCCGAGTGAGCCCGAGTGTAATGCCCGCCCGCGGCGCTGCGTGCGTGGAACCCGATATCGAATCCCGGTCGAACCGCAGTCCCAAATCGACCGTCAACCGCGGCGCCGGACGCCACTGATCGCCACCAAACCACGCGAACTCATTCTGATCGACTGAAAAGCTGCTGGGCGCTCCGAACTCGATCCGCTCGATTGAGTATCCGGCCGTGCCCCCAATATCCACGGGGGAGAAGGCTTGGCGCCCGTCATAAGAACTGTGGGAAAAGTCGAGCCCGGCCTTTAGAACGTGAGTGCCGAGAAACTTCCGCTGGGTCGATTGATAGATTTCCTGCCATTCAAGCCGGTTGCTGCGCCGGTTCTGCCGGTCGAAGAACCCGCCTTCCGTGGTCTCAATGAGCAGCCGGTATGCAGCAGTGTCGTTCGGCAGGACATCGGCGTCGTATTTGTCGTAATTGATCTGCGAAGTAACCAGCCCAGTGATACCCACAACGTAACGGTCCTGCACGGAACCCTGATACCCGCGCTGATGTAAGTCCGGCGTGGAGGGTTGTGGCGTGAACGTGTTCAGCCCCAGATATGCGAGTTTTTGAGGGAACACCGAAAGCGTGAACGTAGCAGTGTGCTTCTCGTTGAGCGCCACATCCACCTGGGTGAACGAATCGAAGCTCTCCACCTTCATGTCGCGCTGGAGAGCAGGCAAACTCTGTACCGGGGTGCGCACAAACCGGTACTCGACGGACTGGGTAATGGCAACCCGATTCTTCACCACCGGACCAGTCAGAGTGAATCGGGGCGTGAGGGATTCCAGGCCGACAATGTCTCCATCCCGGTCGCGGGCTCGCGGAAGTAGGTTCTGCACCGAAAGGTGAAACTTGTCGTAGTTTCCCGTCCGCGTCTCGACGCTGGAAACGGCTCCCGTGAATTTCCCATACTCGGGGTCGTAGGGATTCGAAAGCACCTGCACGGAGGACACGACGTCGATCGGCAGGTTCATCGCTTCCGCTCCGGTCGCCGGATCGGTCACGTTCGCTGAATTCACCAGCCACCCACCCTGTGTCTCTCTCGCGCCTTTCATATTGATGTGCCCATCAGGTCCCCGGACCACCCCGGGGACTAGCGGTAGCAGGCTCTCGAATCGTTCGTCTGGATTCGGGGCGGCCCCCACGGTCGCCTGGCTGATGATTGTCGATTGGGAGGACGCCGTCGGAACGCCCCATTCGGTGCCAGTCACGGTCACGGAACTCGTTACCGCCGCCAGCTTCAAGGGAATCGCCGCTGCCGCCGTCTCCCCCGCCGCGACGTCTATCGTCACCGTACCGCTGAGGCCCGGCGCACTGGCATTCGCCATGTACCGCCCCGGGGGCACCAACTCGAAGCGGTACCGCCCGTTCGCGTCCGACGCCGTTTCCTGCGCTATCGGTCCGCGGACTGAGACGTGCACGCCTGGCGCCATTGTCCGCTGCCCGTCCACGCTGCTGGTGAACACCTCTCCGTCAATGGAGCCCGGCAGGCCCGTCGTTTCTTGTGCATAGCAGCAAGCAAACGCCAGCAGGGCGGACAAGGCGGGTGACAGTCTCAATGCTTGGCCACCACCGAGAGTTTCGTGATCAGAGGCTGCGCGGCGGCCGGCGTAACGCCGCTCTCCATAATTTCGCTGTTTGCCACGCTCTTCCCGTAAAGCGCCTTGGTACCCGATTCATCGCGCAATAACGTTGCGCCGTCGAGGCCAAAACCGCCGAAAATCCCTTTGGTATGGCCGAAGAACAGAATCTTGGCGTTCTCGTCCTCGTGGGCCGTTTTGCCATTGCCCCAGGCTGCCGAAGCATCGGTCCCGACTGCAAACCGGTCCGACAGCAGTTTCGGGCGACGGCTCGGATCGAAGGACAGGATGACGATGTCGATCTCTTCGCCGCCTATCTGAACCCCCAAGCTGCCGCTCTCCAGTGTGACCGCGCCCGGCGCCGACCAGCCGCCGTCCTTGCGGCACGAGATGAACCCACGCCCATAGCCGACTCCGACCACGGCCGCCCCCTTCTTGAATCCCGGAATCACGGCAACACAGTCAGCGCTCGCCAGTTGCTCCGCTTTAATGCCGCCCTTCCCGGTGGTCATGGAGTCCAGAACGGCGACTGCCCTGGTCACTCTCGTAGCCACGTCGTTGCCGGACGCCATCGCACCGGCGCCCATCAGCGCAAAAACAACAAAACCCCAAGCTCGCATTTGTGTGAACCTCAAGTGATTTATAGGGCGCGCAAAGCGCCCTCACACTAAGAGGATGTGAGGCTTTGAGAAATTGGTTTGCGACGAGCGCTTCCGAATCAACAAATCCAGGTTTGTGGGCGCCTGCTTTTATGCCGCTCAAACAAACTGGGAGTCCGCCCGATCATTTCCTTGGGAGAGGAGACACCCATGCGCACTGCGATGGCCAAGTTGGACGACAAGGCGCTAGTCCAAATGGCGCTGGCAGGTCACGGCGAGTATTTTGCGGAATTGGTCCAGCGCCACACGAATACGGTCGCGCGGAGGGCGTTGTCGATTGTTCGGAGTGAATCAGACGCGGAAGACGTCGTTCAGGAGGTTTTTTTGAAGGCATGGCGCGCCCTTCCCACGTTCCGGGCGGATGCCTCCATCCGCACGTGGCTTACCGCCATCGCGACCAATGAGGCACTCCAGTTCTACCGTCGCCAGCGGCGGCACAATTGGGAGCCGCTCGGTGAATTCGACACCATGGTTTGCCACAGCGAGCCCGCGGACAAGGCGGTCATCAGAGGGGAACAGGAACGGGCAATTCGCGGGGCCATCTTGAAACTCCCTCTGAAGTACCGCGAGATAGTGATCCTGCGTGATCTCGAGGAACTGAGCACGAATGCAACTGCAGAGCGATTGAAGTCAACGGTGCCCGCTGTGAAGACCCGCCTGTTGCGAGGCCGCCTGAGATTGGCGGCGGCGCTCCGCGACATGCGTGCACCCACTGTGCAAGCGGCGTGATCGAGGACGCTACACCGGTTCGGGAAAACGGGACTAAGGTCCGCATTATGCAGAAGACCCCCGGGGGATCCAAGCGTTGAGAGAGACGGTTCAATTCCTGGCTCATCACGGATATTGGCTGCTGGCTGGCGCTGTGCTTGGCCGGCAGGCGTGTCTCCCCGTGCCGGCGAACCTCCTCCTCGTCGCAGCCGGTGCTTTGGCGCGCATCGGAGAATTGCATCTTGCGCCAATTGTTGCGTCGGCGGTGCTGGCCTTTATCCTGGCCGATCTGGCGTGGTACGAGGCTGGCCGCCGCTGGGGAGAACGGACGTTGTACCTGCTTTCCGGCTTTTCCGGGGACCCGGCGTCTGTGGCCCGTCGGGCCAAGACCGTCTTTGCCCGGCACGGAGTCCGCACGCTGTTGATCTCCAAGTTCGTCTTAGGTGTCGATGCCGTCGCGGCTCCATTGACTGGGGCATCGGGAACTTCCCCGGCCAAGTTCGTTTTATTCGAGGCCGCCGGTGCCACGCTGTGGTCAGCCTTCTATGCGTTTCTGGGCTATGTCTTCAGCGACCAACTCGACCTCGTCGCCGTCCATCTGGCCAGGATCGGCACGATCCTGGCCGTTCTCGGGGCCGTCGCCGTGGCCATCCATTTCGCGAAACGCGTGGCGCGTTGGCTCCGGTTTGTCCGGCAATTCGCGCTCGAACGAATCAGTCCGGAAGAACTATACAGCAGACTGAACGCAGGTGACGATATCCTGCTCCTCGATTTACAGGGCCATCGCGGGAGCAACGGTGCGCTGGCGATTCCACGCGCGGTCCGCATCGACCCCCGGAGATTGGAACGATACAAGGACGTGGCAATCTCACCTTCCCGGGATGTGGTCCTTTATTGTGCTTCTCCCGGTGAGTTCACCAGCGCGCGCGTGGCACTCGCGCTCCGCGACAGAGGCATCGTGCGCGTACGGCCGCTTGCCGGAGGCCTTCAGGGATGGCGCGCCCGCGGGTTTCCCACTACTGCCAATGTCGGCCTTCCATTCGGTCCGGGGCTTCAATCCTGAGATCCTCCGATGTTGCGGCGCCGGAATCTGCTCCGCTAGCGGGTGCTTTCGAGGTCCCTCCGCCACCCGGAACCTGCACTGTCCTCTCCCGCCATCTGATCGTTTTCTCGCATGCGGATGAAACCCTCGGTCTTCCGCGGTTCTGCGCAACCACACGGCAGGGTGACTGTGAACCGGCTGCCTTTCCCCGGTTCGCTTTCGACCCGGATAGTGCCCCCATGGAGTTCCACCAGCAACCTGGTGATCGCCAGCCCCAAGCCCGTGCCTTCCTTCACACCTCTAGTCGTGGCGCTCACCTGGTGAAACTCATCGAAGATCGCGTGCTGTTCCTCAACCGGGATCCCTACCCCCGTATCCGCCACCGCAATCGCGACGCACTCGCCCTGCCGGGCCGCCTCGATCGAAAGGGTTCCGCCTTCCGGAGTGAACTTCACCGCGTTGCTGAGTAAGTTATAGAAAATCTGCTTGAAGCGCGTGCGGTCGGCGTGGACACAATGCCCTTTCGGAAGATTGCAGTCAAAGTGAAGCTGACTCGCGCCGGGCAGGGATTGAATCACGGACAACACTTCGGCCAGATGGTCGGCCACGTTGATTTCGCTGCGGAACAGCTCCACGCGGCCGGCCTCGATTTTCGAAAGATCCAGCACATCATTGATTAAGGAGAGCAGGTGCTGAGCGCCTTCGCGGATATGCAGCACGTAATCCACGTAGCTCGCTCCCAGAGGGCCCTCCGCCTCTTCGGTCAGCAGGTCCGAAAAGCCGATGATGGCGTTCATGGGCGTGCGGAGTTCATGGCTCATCCGGGCGAGGAATTGGCTTTTCAGCCGGCTGGCTTTGGCCAGTTGCTCGTTGCTCTCGCGCAGAGCGTGCTCCGCGCGGTGGCGCTCTTGGATCAGCCGTGCGCTCTGGAACGCCGTCGCGGCGTGATTGCTCGCCAGAGAGAGCAGCAATTGATCGGTCTGATCGGGAAAACCGTCGCGCTCACAGGCAGCCGCGACCAGTCCCCCCTCGCCGTCTACGCCGACGGGAATGATCACACCGGGGCAGGCCTGCCGGCCGCCCCCCACGTCCGGAATAATCTCCCGCTGCGAAAGGGAACCGCTGGCACAGAACCGCTGTTCCAGCCACTCCGAAAAGGCACTCCACGCGTTTCCCGACCTTGCTTCGACGGAACCGCCCCCCTCGGGGTCGCGCAAACGCACAAAAACAAAATCCAGGTCCAGTAAGTCGACCATCACGTCGGCCAGGCCGGCCGCAATCGCGGACGGCGCGCGCCCCACCCACGCCGCCGGGATCGTCGAAACGGCCACCAGATCCCGAAGCGCTCTTTTCAGGCGGAGAACTTCCGCATCGGAACACATGGCTTTACTGGGTCGTGCCGGAACCCGCTCGCCCCTGCCGCCGCTCCCGCAGCTCGGCCAGGAACTGGTCTGGAGGAACGAAGAACGGATTCTCCTGCAGGACCCCGCCGACAATCACCACCGGGTGCGTGCGCAGGATGTCGATCGCCATACTGGCGCTGAATTTCGTCAGGTCGTACGTACAGATCACCGGGTCGTGGTACTTGGGGAGCACGTAGTTGAGGCGGGTCTCGTATTCCACCAGGTCCTCCACGCCCGGTTTGCCGAGCAGCGCCCATTCCATGTGCGCCAGGAGCCGGGTGATGGGATATCCGGACGCCGCCCCCGATTGGAGCACCTCTTCGATCAAAGCCAGCATCGCATTCTGATCGAACTGTTCCCCGCGAAGGTACGCCTCCTGCCATCTCCGCACCTCGAGCTGCCCGCTATCCATCGCCTGTGCCACATTGATACCGGCGTCGGTGAGCCGCTTCAGGTGATCTTCCTGCAGCTCGGGATCTACGATGTGGATCGCTTTCTCCCCCCGCTCGAACCCGTCTTTGATGAACGAACGAAGCACCCTGTGCTCTTCGTCGATGCTGTTGAAGAACGCGCAAATGTGACGATGCCGGCCGAGCGAGCCCCCGGCAAACTCTAGGGAGCCACCATTCATCCCCATAATTTCACCTCTCCGCTCTTGATGCATCTGGGGGGCCATTGCAAGCCGAGGCCAGAACGCAGAGATCGCACGACGCCCGTGTCGAACTTCGCAGCTTCGTGCCGACGGTCCGACACGCGGTAGCGCCGGCGGTCTTGCAGCTGGTGTGTGACCGCCTGCGCCCGCTCCCGCATGCCACCTGAGCCAAGATGTCCCGCGCACCCTTCCTTTAACATGCTCGCATCGATACCAGCGCCGTCATCCCGCACCCGGACTCAAAACAGCCGGACTGGGTGTCGCGTAGGTCGCGGGCGAAACGTGGCCGTCCAGTGCGCCCTTGTCGCCTTCGATCGGAACGTTGATGGGACTTCCGGACCGGGCATCGGATAGCGTTTCGGAAGACCCGGCTACCATCACGACAGCCCGGTCATCGCTCCCGCCCGGAGATTGCCTCGGCTGTCCTATAAAGGGAGCGCACTCCGCTGACGAAGGTGCCGTCCTCTCCGTAGCAATAGGTAATGCCGCTCTCGGAGAGCCCGCCATTTGGATCCGCAGACACGGCGTCCTATACCGCCCTCACGATCCTGGGAGCGACTCAACAGTCTTCCCGGCAAGCTCCGGTTAAATTCGCCATCGACACAACGCAGACAGAATTCCGTGTCCAGCCAGAGATAACCGTCTGGCGTCTGAGCGATTGACATAGTGAAGCCCCTGAAAAAACCAACGCGGATCGTTCACGCCGTATGCTATCGCAAAGGCCGCCAGAGCTCCGCGCGATCATCAATCCCGATTGTCTTGCAAACCTTGGCGCTCGGCCTTGCCAGAAGCCAGTTTTGGGTGGGCAAATCGCATACAGAGTGATCGCATTTCAAGCAAGGAAAACGTCGCCTGTCTCGGTGCCATAAACATCGCCCCGCGGAATCATAGTGATAACGAAGCCCTGTCTTGGAATCACCCATGCACTCGTACCGGATGAAAGTTGGCTCTGTTATGGAATTCATCGCGGTCAGTACCAGTTTTCTTCTGAGTGTGGCGGTGTCTCTGTTGCTGGCGGCAGCGTCACTACGCGGAGTGTGCCATGTCCTGAGGCCGCACCCAAGCGCCCACCCTGCCTCCAACGATCCGCAACCGCGACAGCATTCGTAGGCCCGTCGATATGTGGATCGTCTATACCCTTTCAGCCCTCGTGGCCGTCGGCCTGTTACTCTCCATGATCCCGGTCGAGTCTTTCGCTCGCGCTTACGCGAGCCAGTCCGGCAAAAGGACTGGCGGGCAACCTGAGGCCAGGGTGCTCCCCCAGAGGATAGGGGAGGGCAGCGGCTGAAAAGCGCGGCCTTCGTTTGCGCGATGTCTGTGGCCCTCCCTCGCCGTCGCGGCTCTGAAAGCTTACCGGAGCCGCAGCCGTGATGGAGCAGTTGGTGGGGTTATTTTGCCGCGGCACTTTCCCATTCCTGATCTTCCGCCTTTTGCCAACCGGGACCGGGATTGTATTCCTTCATGACTTTGGCGAGAACATCGCTCTTCCAGCCCAGATCCTTCTGATACACCAAGCCATCCTCGTTCACGATAAATGTCATCACCCCGGACGACCGGTATTCTGCCGGATACGCTACGAACGCGAAGCCTCCGGTCATTTTGTCGCCGGCGAGGTAACTCTTCATTCCGCCCGGGCTGTTTTTTCCCTGACCGGTCAGGACGCGGTAATAGTAGCCACGGTAAGGAGTTGGAGTACCGTCCCGGCTTCTGGCATAGCCCTCGGCAACGGCCGACGCGATCAGCGGCCCAATGGGGCTCTGGGGCTCTCCATCGGTGACTCTCCAATAGAGACCGTTGTGCTGCCCGTCATCGCTGAGGATTTTCTGGGCGTACTCGTGCGCTGTCGAGTAGTATTCCTTTTCCGCGGCCACCAGTTCCTGGCACACGCGAATGGTCGATATCTCGTTCCGGCCAATGCGCCGGTACAGAATTTCCCTCTTGCCGGCCTCGGTGTCGAAATACCAGGAGTGCTCCCTCTCTACCACGGGGATGGGCAGCGGCCAATTCACCGCGCCCACGTACAACGTGAATCCATCCGGCTCCCTCACCAGGCGGTGCATCTCTTGATATCGGCGTACGAAATCGGCGCGGCTCTGCGCGTCTTCGGTTTCGTCTCCCGATGAGATGATTTCTTTGCCGTCCGGCCCCAGGAGTTCGAGAATCGCTTTTTCGTCGTTACTCCGCGCCGCCGCTACCAGCGCGGTACTGGCGTCCTGCGCCGATGAAAATGTCTTCTGGCCCGACTGCTGTGCCAGAGAACTGCCGGGAAGACACGCCGCCAGGAGTACAGCCACCACCACTCTGCCATAGCTAGTTTGCCTCATATCAGTCCCTTCCTACCGGTGCCCGCCGCCGTGCCCGCCGCCGCCAAAACCACCGCCTGCATGCCCGCCGAAACCGCCGCCGCCACGCATGCCGCCAAAGCCGCCGCCACCGAAGCTGGAGCTGCCACGGGACGAAAAGCCCCTGGTGTCTCCGCCATGCTCGTAGCCGCTGAACCCTCCCGATCTCATGCCGCTCTCGCCTCGCGGCTCCCCGAATCCTCGAGCGGCCCGCGAGTCTCCGTTGAACGGCCGCGGCGCCTCGCCGTGATGCTCGAAACCCCCGCCGCGCTCGCCTCCGCCTAATTCGCCTCGACCCCGCTCAAAGCCTCCCCGCTCGCCTCCGACCCTGTAGAAATGGTCCCGGTTGTAAAAAGTACGGCTGTGCGAGACGTACCGGTGGTGGTCGTACATCGCGTAGTGGTGGTGCCAGTCGAATCCCCAATGTCCCCAGCCCCACCCGAAGCCTCCAAACCAGCCGATCTCGAAGCCGGCTCCCCACCAAAGGTCGGGGCCGTCCCACCAGAT
>Ga0335079_10011150_pt1 | contig 10237 bp, 8 predicted proteins | sample Lox_Sample_33_FD_206719 | JGI IMG/M metagenome (GOLD analysis project Ga0335079, IMG submission 206719) | Soil microbial communities from Loxahatchee National Wildlife Refuge, Florida, United States - Lox_Sample_3.3 | ecosystem: Environmental > Terrestrial > Soil > Wetlands | place: USA: Florida...
CGAGCGCACTCGCCTGATGGCGCTGCGACTGCGTCCTCGACCGGCGCTGCTCGCCGCGCTCCCGGTGGCGTTCGCGGCGTGCGCCACCGCCGCGCGCGCTCCGGAGCCGGCCGCTCCCGTGCCGTCCGCGGGGGCGCCCGCTGCCGCTGCACCGGCCGAGCCGGCCGTGGTCCCGGACGCGACGCCGAAGCCCCGGCAGCCGGTGGCGCCGCCCGCCACCGCGATGATGCTGGGACTGATGCCGCTGGATCTCACCGGGGTCACCGCCTGGCACGCCGCGCATCCGGCGTGGGACGGACGCGGCGTCCTGATCGGCATCCTGGACAGCGGCGTGGACCCGGGCGTGCCCGGGCTCCAGACCACCTCGACGGGCCAGCCCAAGATCCTGGACCTGCGGAACTTCTCGGGCGAGGGCGACGTCGCGCTCGTGCCGGTGCGCCCGGACGCGCGCGACCTGATCGTGCTCCCGGGGGGCCTCACCCTCGAGGGCGCCGACGTCGTGCGCGCGGCCGCCGTTGACTCCGAGTGGTACGGCGGCGTGATCCGCGAGCTGTCGTTCGGCGACCCGCCCGCCGCGGACTTCAACGGCAACGGCTCGAACCGCGACCGCTTCGGCGTGGTGGTGGTCCGGAGCGCGGCGGGCTGGGTGGCCTTCATCGACACCAACGGCAACGGCTCCCTGGCCGACGAGACGCCGCTCGGCGACTACCTGGTGAAGGGCCAGACGTTCGCGTTCCGGCCGCGCTCCGGTCCCCGCGGCACGGGCCCGATCACCGGCGCGGTGAACCTCGGCGTGGACGAGGCCGGCCGCCCGCGCCTCTCGCTGGTCCTGGACACGGCCGGCCACGGCACCCACGTGGCGGGGATCGCCGCAGGCCACGACCTGTACTCGGTCCGCGGCTTCGACGGCGTGGCGCCCGGCGCGCAGATCATCGGGCTCAAGATCGCGAACGACGCGCGCGGCGGCCTCTCCACGACCGGGTCGATGATCCGGGCGATGGACTACGCGGTCCGGTTCGCCGCCGAGCGGCGGCTGCCGCTGGTGCTCAACATGTCGTTCGGCATCGGGAACGAGGAGCCGGGCGCCGCGGTGATGGACTCGCTGGTGGACGCCTTCCTGCTCGCGCACCCGGACGTGGTGTTCGCGATCAGCGCCGGCAACGACGGTCCGGGCACGGAGACGATGGGCCTGCCGGCCTCGGCGCGATTCGCCCTCACGGTCGGGGCGGTCTACCCGGCGGCGTTCGCGCCCCTCCAGTTCGGCGCCGGCGGCGCGGACGTGATGGGCTGGTGGAGCTCGCGGGGCGGCGAGACGGACAAGCCGGACGTGGTCACCCCGGGACTCGCGTACTCCACGGTGCCCGCGTGGGACACCGGCGAGGAGGTCAAGGGCGGCACCTCGATGGCTTCGCCGCACGCGGCCGGGCTGGCCGCGCTGCTGCTCTCGGCGCTGCGCGCCGAGAACCGCGAGGCCGGCGCCGCGCAGATCGTCGCGGCGCTGCGTGCCACCACCGGCCACCTCACCGGCGAGACCGAGACCGACGAGGGATACGGCGTCCCGCGGATCGAGGCGGCCTGGCAGTGGCTGGCGGCGGGCCACGCCGCCGGCCGGTTCGACGTGAGGCCGGTGCCGGAGTCCCGGCCGGCGAGTGCGGAGTCCGGCCCCGGCGTAGCGGTCGTGCGGCCGGCCGACCGGCCGAGCGCCGCGTACCGGCGCTACGGGCTCGCGGGTCCGGGCGACACGGTGCAGCGCTTCACGGTGACGCGCGTCGGCGGCCCGGGCGGGGTTCGGGCGACCTACCACCTCTCCTCCAACCGCCGGTGGCTGCGGCCCGGCCGCCCCACCGTGACGCTGGGCAGCGACGGCAGCGCCGCGATCGACGTGCACTACGACGCGTCGCTGCTCGCGGAGCCCGGGCGCTACGTGGGCGCCGTCACGGCCGTGAGCGAGGCCGACTCCGCGGCCGGCCCGGCGTTCCGTCTCGTCAGCGAGATCATCGTGCCCGAGAGCGCGCGGTGGACCGCGGTGGGGCCCGACGCGCGCCGGCTCGCGCCGGGCCGCGCCTGGCGCTACTACCTCGCCGTGCCGCCCGGCGCGTCCGGTCTCGCCGCGCGGCTGGTGCTCCCCGACACGGGCGAGCGCGCGTCGCTGTCCCTGTACGAGCCGTCCGGCCGTCCGTCGCGCACCCGGGACCACGTGGACGTCGGGGGAGGGGGCGGCGCGCGCGGCGTGCTGTCGGTGACCGACAACGACCTCGCCCCCGGCGTGTGGGAGGCCGTGGTGCAGGCGATGCCGGGCGATACGCTGCGCTACTCGTTCACGGCCGGCGTCCCGCCGCTCGCGCTCGCGCGGCTGGACTCGGGCGCGGCGGCCCGCTTCTCGATCGTCTCGATGGCGGACCGCGACACGTCGGTGCGCGTGGCGGCGGACCGGCTGGGGATCGTGACGGACTGGGAGGCCGCGATCGAGCACGGCGGCCCCTACACCCGCACCTTCACGGCCCCGGAGTGGGCGACGGAGGCGGTTGTCGAAGTACGACTCGCGCCGGCGGCGTGGAACGCGGTGACGGACTTCGGCGTGACGCTGTTCGACCGCGACGGCGAGCAGCTCGGCCAGGGCCCGATGAACTACGACTTCGGCCGCGTGACGGTGGACCTGCCGCCCAAGCGCGGCCCCGCGTTCCCGATCACGCTCGAGCTGTTCCCGGCGTTCGCCAGGCCGGAACCCCCGGAGCAGCTCGCGGCGAGCGTGAGCCTGGCCTTCGTCGGTCCGGCGGCCGCCGTTCGGCTGGGCGAAGGGGAAGCGCCGTTCACGGCCACGGTGCCGGCCGGGGGCGCGCGCGACGTCGAGATCCCCGCCTTCCCGCGCCTCGCGCCGTCGCCCGAGTGGCGCGACCTGGTCCGGATCCGGGTGTCGGGCGGGAAGGACGACTGGATGGGGCTGGAGCGGACGATGGGGATCTCTCGTCCGTGATCTCCCCACCCGTTACCACTCGCAGCTCGGCGTCTCGCAACTCTCCGGTCGACCGCCGGCCCCCCACCCGTGACCGTTAGAGTCGCGTCCGGTCAGGGCTTCTGGGGCGACTGGCTCGAGGCGCCCGTGCGCCAGGTCGAGGGCGGTCCGATCGACTATCTGATGATGGACTTCCTCGCCGAAGTGACGATGTCCATTCTCCAGAAGCAGAAGGCCCGCAACCCGTCCCACGGCTACGCGCGCGACGTGGTGCCGCTGCTGGAGCGCATCCTGCCCGCCGTCGTCGCGCGCGGCATCCGGGTGACCACCAACGCGGGGGGCGTGAACCCCGAGGGGTGCGCCGCCGCGATCGCGGCGGCCGCCCGCTCGCTGGGCCTGGGCGGCCGGCTCAAGGTCGGTGTGGTCACGGGCGACGACCTGCTGCCGCGGCTGGACGAGCTGCTGACCAAGGGGGTCGCCTTGGCCGACATGGACACCGGGCGGCCGCTCGGCGAGATCCGCCGCGACGTGCTGTCGGCGAACGCCTACCTGGGCGCGTGGCCGGTCGTGCAGGCCCTGGCGGCGGGCGCCGACGTCGTCGTGACCGGGCGCGTGACCGACACCGGGCTCACGCTCGCCCCGCTGATCCACCGCTTCGGCTGGGGCGCGGAGGCCTGGGACCTGCTGGCCGCGGGCACGATCGCGGGTCACATCATCGAGTGCGGCGCGCAGTGCTCGGGCGGCAACTACCTCGCCGGCTGGCCCGGGGTGCCGGAGCTGGAGGACGTCGGCTATCCCATCGTCGAGGCGGGATCCGACGGCTCGTTCGTGGTCACCAAGCACCCGGGTACCGGCGGGGCGGTGACGGTGGCGAGCGTGACGGAGCAGCTGGTCTACGAGATGGGGGACCCGCGGGAGTACATCACGCCCGACTGCGTCGCCGACTTCACGACCATCCGGCTGGCCCAGGAGGCGGCCGACCGCGTGCGCGTGAGCGGCGTGCGCGGCCGCCCGGCGACCGACCGGCTGAAGGTCTCGATCGCGTACGCCGCCGGCTACAAGGCGGTGGGGACGCTGGTGTACGCCTGGCCGGACGCGCTCGCCAAGGCCCGGGAGGCGGACCGCGTGCTGCGCGCGCGGCTGGAGCGCCTCGGGCTCCGGTTCGACGAGACGCTCACCGAGTTCGTGGGCTGGAACGCGACGCACGGCCCGCTCGCCGGCGCGCCGGCGCCGGACCTGCCGGAGGTGCAGCTCCGCTTCGGCGTGCGCGCCGCGGGGCGGGAGCCGGTGGAGCGGTTCACCCGCGAGCTGGCGCCCCTGATCCTCAACGGGCCGCCGAGCGTGACCGGGTTCGCCGGCGGGCGTCCCAAGGTGGAGGAGATCGTCGCATACTGGCCGGCGCTGGTGCCGAAGGCCGAGGTCCGGCCCGAGGTGAAGGTGATCGCCGCGTGAAGCTGTTCGGCGTCCCGAGCCTGCCGACCGGGCCCGCCGCCCCCGTCGTGCCCCGCCTGCCGGGGCTGGACGACCAGCGGCGGCTCGTCACGCGCGCCCGCGCCGAGGCCCGGCGCTGGCTGCTGCGGAGCGTCCTGCTGCTGGTCGTCGCGGCGCTGGCCGTCCGCCGCGGCTGGATCGTGTTCGGCGTGGTGTTCCTCGCGCTGGCGATCCTGGGCCTGCAGCTTTCCCGCTCCACCGGCCGGCGGGCCGGCGAGCTGGCGCGCCGGCTGGACGGGCTGGAGGGGCCGTGAAGGTCCGGCTGCTGGAGCTCGCGCACGCGCGGAGCGGCGACAAGGGCGACACGGCCAACGTCGGCGTCATCGCGCGCCGGCCGGCGTATTTTCCGCTCCTGGCGCGGCTGCTCACGACCGAGCGCGTCGCGGCGCATTTCGCCGGGATGATCACCGGTCCGGTGGAGCGGTTCGAGCTTCCCAATCTCCACGCGCTCAATTTCCTCCTCCACGGCGCGCTGGGCGGCGGGGGCACGCTGTCGCTCAAGACCGACGCGCAGGGCAAGACGCTCAGCACCGCGCTGCTGCGACTCGAGCTGGAGGTGCCCGATGGCACCATCTGAGGCGAAGGGGAGGAAGACCCGGCCGATCGGGACGGCGGAGCCGCGCGTCCTGGTGGACGTGAGCGACGGCATCGCGACGCTCACCCTGAACCGGGCGGACAAGCGCAACGCGATCGACCGGCGGATGATCGGCGAGCTGAAGGCCGCGCTCACCCGGTGCGATCTGTCCGCCGACATCCGGGTCGTCGCGCTGCGCGGGGCCGGCAAGGACTTCTGCGCCGGCCTCGACCTCCCGGAGCTGCTCGCCTCCGCCGACCTCACCCCGGAGGAGAACGAGCGCCGCGCCATGGAGCTGGGCGAGCTGTTCCTGATGCTGCGCGAGATGCCCAAGGTCTCCGTGGCCGTCGTCGTGGGGCGGGCGCTGGCCGGCGGCTGCGGCCTGGCGACCGCGTGCGACATGGTGGTCGCCAGGGCCGGGGCGCAGCTCGGGTACCCCGAGATCCAGCGGGGCTTCGTGCCGGCGATGGTGATGACGATGTTGCGGCGCTCGGTGGGCGAGAAGGCCGCCTTCGACCTGGCCGCGACCGGCAGGCTGGTGTCGGCGGAGGAGGCCGAGCGGATCGGCCTGATCTCGCGGCTCGTGCCGGCCGAGGACTTCGACGTGCGCGTGACGACGCTCCTGGCGCAGCTCGCGGTGTCCTCGCCCTCCGCGCTCGCCCTGACCAAGCGGCAGCTGCACCAGATCGGGGACCTGGGCTTCGAGGCGGGCGTGACCCTCGGCGCGCGGGTCAACTCGATCGCGCGGGCCACGCCGGAGTTCCGCAAGTCGCTCGAGACGTTCCTCGACAAGTGAGCGGCTGGACGCTGGCCAAGTACGTCCTCGCTGTGGGCGGGGTGTCGATCGTGATCCTGGCCGACCGGTTCGGCGTGCCGTCGCTGGGCTGGATCGGCTTGGGCCTCGTGCTGGCCGCCTTCTTCCTCCGCTTCTGGCAGCGCGCGAAGGATCAGCCGCGCAACGGATCGAGCCCGCCCTCCTAGGCGGACCGCCTAGCTTGCCGCGGCGTGACGCCGCTCGGCACGCGCATCGAACGGGCCCGGGACGTGCTCCAGGCCCGTTTCGGCTTTCCGGACTTCCGGCCCGGCCAGCTCCGGGCGGTGCGCGCCGCCCTCGCCGGGCGGAGCGCCCTCGTGGTCCTGCCGACCGGGGGAGGGAAGTCGCTCTGCTACCAGATCCCGGCCCTGGTGCTGGACGGCCTCACGGTCGTCGTCTCCCCGCTGATCTCGCTGATGCAGGACCAGGTGGACGCGGCCCGCTCGCGCGGCATCTGGGCCGCCGCGCTCACCAGCGCCTCCGCGCCCGCCGCGCGGGCCCAGACGCTGGCCGACGCCGAGCGCGGCGCGCTGAAGCTGCTGTACCTGGCGCCCGAGCGGCTGATGACCGGCGAGATCATCGGGGCCCTGCGGCGCATCCGGCCGTGCCTGCTGGCGGTGGACGAGGCGCACTGCGTCTCGGAGTGGGGCCAGGACTTCCGTCCCGCGTACCGGAAGATCGGCCTGGTACGGCTCGCGCTCGGCAAGCCGCCGACGCTCGCCCTGACCGCCACGGCGACCCGCACCGTGCGCGACGACATCGTCGCCTCGCTGCGCCTGGGCCTGGTCGAGCGGATCGTCGGCAGCTTCGACCGCCCGAACCTGTTTCTCGCCGTGCGCCGCGTCCGGAACGAGGAGGAGCGGCGTCGCGAGCTCCTGGCCCTGCTGCGGCCGTATCGCGGGCCCTCGATCGTCTACGTGCCGACCCGCCGCCTCGCCGAGCGGTGGGCCCGGAGCCTGCTGCACGCCGGCGTGGACGCCGTGCCCTACCACGCGGGACTCGAGCACATGGTGCGGCGGGCGCTGCAGGACCGCTTCACGGCCGACCGCATCGAGTGCGTGGTCGCGACGACGGCCTTCGGCCTCGGGATCGACAAGGCCAACGTCCGCCGCGTCGTCCACCTCGGCCTCGCCACCAGCCTCGAGGCCTACTACCAGGAGGCAGGCCGCGCGGGCCGGGACGGCAAGCGGGCCCGCTGCGAGGTGCTGTGGACGATGGGCGACCTGCGGCTGCAGCGGATGATCATCCCGGAGGCCCGCAAGCTCGACCCGCTGGTGCGCTATCTCACCGCGTTCGGCTGCCGCCGCGCGGAGCTGCTGCGGCACTTCGACGAGCCGGTCGCCCGCTGCGGCGGCTGCGACCGGTGCGAGACGTGGAAGCGGTGGTTCGGGCGGAGGCGGGAGGCGGGCCCCGCCCTGTCGTCCGCCCGGTGAGCCGGGGCGCCGGGCGCGCCCTGGCCGCCGACGCGGCCGGCGAGTATGATGCGCCCGACGCCTCCAGTCGACAGGCACGACCGTTCCCCACCTCGCCGGACCAAGCGAAGGGAGAGTGCATGCTGCTGATCCGCGAAGTCATGTACTGCAAGCCGGGCAAGGTGCGCCCGCTGGTCGAGAGGTTCCTCGCGATGAACAAGCTCTCCGCGAAGGCGGGCATGCCCAGGATGCGCGTGATGACCGACTTCTGCGCCGAGCAATACTGGACCCTCGTCGCCGAGATGGAGGTGCCCAGCATGGCCGACTTCGAGAAGTGGATGCAGGGCGGCGGGGGGCAGAACGCCGAGGCCATGAAGGAGATGGAGGCCATCATGAAGGACTATCACGAGCTGGTCGAATCCGGGCGGCGCGAGGTGTACAAGATAGAAGGGTGAGGAGTGGGTGGTGGGTTGTAGGTGTGGGACTACGCCTACAACCCACAACCTGCCACCTACCGACTTCCGACTCCTCGTCAGCCCCTGACCGCCGTGGCCAGGATCCCCAGCGCCTTGAAGGCCGACGGCGCCGCCTCGAACCCCGCCAACCTGGGCCCGAGCGCCGCCGCCACCCGGTTGGTCACGAACCACGGCGGCGTCGGCCAGACGCGGAACGGTGCGCGCGCCACGGTCTTCTCCGGCCGCGAAAACAGCAGCGCGTTGTGCACCACGCCCGTGCCCGACTGGATGTCGTCGGGCGGGTGGCCGGGATAGGCGCCCCAGGTCGTCACGCCCAAAGCGTAGCTGATCGCCGACCAGTGGTTGATGCTGACAGACCCGTAGCGCAGGTCCGCCACCGCCCGCTCCACGGCGTCGCGTACGGCCGGATCGGCGAGCGAGCGCGGGTGCACCACGATCGTGGCGTTGAGCGTGCCCCACAGCTTCTCGTTGCAGAACCGCACCGCGCGCCGGAGGTACTCGCCGACGTCGGGAGCCTGGAGCGCCGACTCCGCCACGAGAGCGCAGAAGGCCTCGGTGTGGAAGCACATGTCGTCGGCGTCGTGCGGGTCGAGGCCGGGAATCAGGGTCCAGGGCAGCTCGCCCTCGCCCGCCGTGCCGTGCCGCTCGGCCTGGGGATGGGCCGCGCGGAACGCGGCGTCGCGCCCGGTGGCACCCGGATAGTACGGGCGCCGCGTGGGCACCGCGTCCAGCTGGCGCCGCACCGCATCCAGCAGGGCGGCGCGGAGCGGCCACGCGGCGTGCTGGACGATCACCCGGGCCGCGTTGCAGTTGAAACCGGCATTGTTCGCCAGCATGGAGACGATGTTCGCGGCGTGGTAGCGCAGGTCGCCCGCGCTCCACGGTCCGGGCACCACGATCACCGGGCTCACGTTGCCCAGCTCGGCCGTGACCGGCTTGTCGAGCAGCGGCCGACCCTCGGCCCGGCGCCGCTCACCGTCGGGACCGTCGCCGAACACGATGGCCTCGTAGGTCTTGTCCGACCCCGTGATGTGGACCTCGCCGATGCCGGGGTGCCGGCACAGGTAGGCCCCCTCCGCAGCGCCGCCGTAGACGATCCGCAGCACCCCCAGGCTCACCAGCCGCCGGAACGCGCGCTCGAGGAGCGGCCCGAGGTAGTCGTTGACCGGATGGGCCTTGTAGAGCACGACGTGGTTCTCGACGAACAGCTTGTAGATCGCGTCCAGTGGCCCGATGGACGACACGTTGCCGGCGCCGAGGACCAGGGCGACCCTGGGAGCGGCGGCGCCGTCGCGGTAGGCCACGGCCTGCGTCTGCGCCAGGTCGCCGGCCGCGACCCCGCGCTGCATCCAGACCTCGGCGGTGACGCCCGAATAAAACAGCCGGTCCCAGACGCTGACCGGGAACACCTCCGCGACCACCCGCCCATCGGGCCGCGTCCACACGGGACCGGGGATGAGCGGCGACCCGTGGCGGGCGATGTCGGCGACCGCGTTCCGCAGCAGGCGGATGTTCCGGAGCGCGATCATCGGCCCCGCGATCCACTCTTCCGCGCTCGCCGGCGAGCCGGGCTCGATCCCCTTGTGCAGCAGGGACGCCTCCACCCACTCCGCGCTCACCGCGGCGAAGTCCGCCAGCACCCCGCCCAGGATGCGCGCACGCTCGGCCGCGCCCACGTCGCGCCACGCGCGCCGGTTCGCACCGAGGTCGGCCACGGCCGCGTCCAGCCGTTCGCGCGGCGTCGCGGCGAGCGCACTGCGGGCTTCGGAGTGCCGCGGGATGCCGTGGGCGACGCTGGCGGTCAAGGTGCACGCTCGCCGGTGCGGGGAAGGGCTGGAACCTACCACCTGCCGCCCACGAACGCCTAGATTCCGTCATGGACGACACGCTGTTCTTCAGCGACCAGAATCTCGCGGTCCGCGAGACCGTGCGCGAGTTCGCGCGGACCGAGATCGCGCCGGTCGCCCGCCGATGCGACGCCGAGTGCCGCTTCCCGTGGCCGACGGTGAAGAAGATGGCCGACCTCGGGATGCTGGGCGTCCCGTGGCCGGAGGAGCTGGGCGGCTCCGGGATGGACTACCTCTCCTACATCATCACGGTCCACGAGCTGGCCAAGGTGGACGCCTCGCACGCGATCACGGTGTCCGCCCACACCACCCTCGGCACCTCGCCGATCGTCGACTTCGGCACCGAGGACCAGAAGCGGCGGTTCGTGCCGTTCCTCGCATCCGGGAAGGTGCTCGGGGGCTTCGGGCTCACCGAGCCCGGAGCCGGATCCGACGCGGGTGGCACGGCGACGACCGCGTTGGACAAGGGCGACCACTACGTTCTCAACGGATCCAAGGTCTTCATCACGCACGCTGGGGTCGGCGAGATCTTCGTGTGCACCGCGCGCACCGCGCCGGGACACACCAACCACGGCATCACGGCGTTCATCGTGACCAAGGAGACCACCGACAAGGCGGAGGCGCAGGCGGCCGGGATGGGTCACGAGCCGGGCCTGCCGTGGACCAGGGG
>Ga0335079_10011152_pt1 | contig 10237 bp, 10 predicted proteins | sample Lox_Sample_33_FD_206719 | JGI IMG/M metagenome (GOLD analysis project Ga0335079, IMG submission 206719) | Soil microbial communities from Loxahatchee National Wildlife Refuge, Florida, United States - Lox_Sample_3.3 | ecosystem: Environmental > Terrestrial > Soil > Wetlands | place: USA...
GTAGGGGTCAAGCGCGGGATCGGGGAGAGACGGAGCGCGCGGCCTTGGGCGCCCATGCCCATCCGATGCCACAAATCTACGCGCCGCCACAAACGGATCGTTAAGCATGGCCGGGTAGGCTTGGTCGATCCGGCGTCGGGGGATCGCATGCACGCGCCTATACGCGAGAAGCGCCTCACGATGCGCGCTCTCGGCCATTGGCGAGACGCGCAAGGCGAGCGGCTGTTTCCGCGCTTGGCCGACATCGATCCGGTGAGGCTGGGCGACGACTGGCACAATTGCCTTCTCCTTCGGCTCGCGACGCCTGTCGAGCGCTCGCGCTTTTTGCATGTGGGACGTCAGCTCTGCGTAGCGGCGGGAGCGCCACTCGAAGGGCGGTGCCTGGAGGAATGCCCGCCGCAAACGGTCCTGGCGCAGGCGGCCTCCTATGTCGCGGCCGTGATCGACAGGCGCGTGCCCGTCAGCATCGGGGGCACCACGCTGCACGAGGGCGTGCAAGTTCTCTACCGCAGCATCCTCACGCCGCTCTCCGAGGACGGAACCACGATTGACGCGATCTTCGGCGCCGCGAACTACCGCGTCGCTCCCGCGAGCGACGAGGGCGTCCCGCCGTGATTCGCGATCAACTTGGCCGTGCGGTGACGTTCGAGCTGCGCAAATATGTCGGCGGCCGATGGCTCCTCGATTCCGTGTTCGACGACAAAGCCTACGCGATCGAGGAAGCGAAGGTGCTCAAGGAGCGCTTCAAATCGGTCCCTGCGGTTTGTGTCGTTGCGGTAACCGAGGAGCATGGCGAGTTCCGCGAGTCGACCGTTTTTCGACAGTCGATCGTTGACGAGGAGCCGGCCATCCGGAAAACGGTTCAGACTCGTCCCGAGACAGCCGCGACCCCGGCAAACCACGGGGCAGGCACAGCCGCATCAAAGCCACAGCGCAGAAGCGCGTGGGCCTGCTATCTGCAGATCGCCTTCGGCTTGATCGTCGTTTTCGCCGTCGGCATACTCGGCTTTGCCGCGCTCGGATTGCTGCGGTGAGCACGGCGCGCAAGTCCATCGTGCCCGACATCCTTCCCGACCCTCACCTCGACGCGCTCTACCGCTACTGGTCGAGCCAGCGGAACGGTCGTGCCATGCCGTCGCGCGCCGACATCGATCCGCTGGAAATTCCCGGCGAGATCTGGCCGCACACGATGCTGCTCGACGTGCTGTGGCGCGATGGGCGGCCGCGCTTCCGCTATCGGCGGGTCGGCGACGTGTTCTGGCGCGCCCTCGGGCAGGAGCCGACGGGCCGCCTCATCGACGAGGTCTTGCCCGAGACCGCCGGCTACCGCGACTACATCCTCGGCATCTATCGCGAGATGGCGACGCGCCGCTGCGCGATCTACACGGAGAACATCTTCACGCTCGATGGGCAGGCCGTTCCGATGCTGACCAGGCGCGTGAGCCTGCCGCTGTCGACGGATGGCAACGCGGTCGACATGGCGCTGGCGGGGCATGTCTTTGAGCACGACCGGCTTCCCCGAGACGATGCGCTGTCCCTGGTCAGCGGTCTCAAGGAGATCACGCGTCGCGTGCTCGAGGAGTAACGCGTCGACAGCGCGCCGTGGGCCGCACGACGTCGAGAATTGGTCGGCAAGCTCAAAACAGCTTGGGGTCACCAGAAGGGGGGGCTCGGCGGGGGCATTGATCGGGACTCCACCCGATTGACCGTTCTGCATGCACCGCCGGAGAATAGCGGCCGGGCCTCGGAGCCATCTGCACAGCGGCGAGATACCGAGGAGGCTCACGCTGCCGTCGAGGAGGACGCCATGACCGAAGCAGTTGCACGCGTCACCAAGATCACCGCGGCTTCGACAAAGAGCTTTCAAGACGCTGTCGATGCGGGGCTCAAGCGCGCGGCCAAGACGGTTCGCGGCATCACCGGCCTCGAGGTCATCGAGCAGAAAGCCAAGGTCGAGGACAACAGGATCTCGGAATACCGCGCCACCATCGAGATAACCTTTATTCTGGAGTAGAGGCGTCGGCAGGGACTCGCCTGCGGGCGCGCGGTTGTGTGAATAGGCCAGACCGCGATGGGATGACGCCGCGTCGCGCGCGCTCAGAACGGCAGCTTGGGAATGTTGAGCACCGCTTGGATGCGCTTGACGAGCTGCCGGTACTCTTCCTTCTGCCCTTCGTTGAGGCGCGATTGCTGGCTCGCCGTGTCCGGCCGCGACTGCATGCCGAGATTGTAGACCAGCACGAGGTCGCCCGACCTCACAACGACATAGGCGGCGGTGTAGCCATCGACGATGTTCTCGGCTCTGCCGCCGGAGAAGCGAGCATTGTCGGCGCCCTTGGGCAGCGGCCGCAGAAAGGTCAGCAGCAGCTTCACGCCCGGGGCCGCGCCCGGCAGATCGCGGATCTGGTAGAGCTGCGTGTTGCAGTACCAGCCGAGCACGGGGATGTGGCGGCATTTCTTCAAGAGATAGACCTTGCCGGGCTGCATTGCCGGCCGCGCCCCCGTCGTCCAGGAGCTATCGCTGCCCGTCAGCTCGGTCACCCCCCGCTTCGGATCCCGGGGATCGGTATATTCGTAGTAAGTGTCGTCAGGCTTGGGCGAGCGCTCGAACTGGCCGATGATCTCGATCACGCGGGCGGTCGGATCGGCCCCGGCCTGCGCCGCCGGCACGAACAGCACCTGGCGCATGACCGAAAGGCTGGGGCCGTTCCCCTCGAAGCTGCGCGAGGCGCCGTCGCGCGCGGTCTCCGGGCTCACGCGCCCGACCGCATCCCGCGTCGCCTTGATCTTGTCGGCCGGCGCGGCATTGGCGAAGGCCGAGGTCACCTGCTCGATCTCTTGCGTCATCCGCGCGATGACGGCGGCAGCGCGCGCCGTCGCGGGCGCCCCGGCATTGAGGCCGAGCGCCGGCGCCACGGCGGTCCCAAAGGCCGGGTCTTTTCCCTGCGCAATGGTCGTCAGCACTGGAGACAGCCGGTTCGCGGGCACCGGCGTCTGAGCACCGGCATCGGGTGACAGAGTGAGCAGCAGAAGCAGCAACGCGATCGCGCCGGACCGTCTCATCATCGCTTCCTCCGGATTGGTCGCGTCAAAGCTCGGGCTGCGCGCTGCATTCCGCCGCGACCGGCCGAGAAGAGCGCGAACGGCGCTCGGTCGTCAAGATACCCGGTGGCAGAATTGCCCCGGACAGCGCGTGAAGCCGTCGACGCCCCACCTCACCCTCCCGCTTGGCGGGTCCCTCCCTCTCCGCCCCTGAGGGGCGGAGAGGGTTGGGTGAGCTGGGGTGAATGCAAGGTTACACCAGCAGGACGAACGCGAACCAGGACAGGTTCCAGGGAGCCCGCTCGGGCTCGAGCGCATCGGAGCGGTCCTCGGTCATCAATTGGGCGACCACATCGCCGGCGCTGTCGCGCCGCACGAACTCGGCCAGGGCCGGGCATGGGAACATCGTCTGAGCCAGTGTTGACATGATCTGCATGACCGCCTCCCCCGTGATGCTTGAAGCATGGGGCCAACAGATCATGCGACGGGCGATGGGCCGTATGACGCGGCTCACAGGAGCCCTGTGACGCCGCTCACAGCGCGAGCGGCTTTCGTCGCCCGGCTTGACCCGAGCCGCCCTCCGGCCGCTTAATTGGGAAAACCGACCCGAGGGAGCGCCCATGCAGTACGACCTCAAGATCACCGGCGGCAGCATCGTCGACGGCAGCGGCAAGCCGCGTTATGCGGGCGATGTCGGCGTCAGCGGCGGCAAGGTGGTGGCGCTGGGCGCGGCGCCGGGCGAAGCGCGCGAGACGATCGACGCCACCGGCCGCGTCGTCTCTCCCGGCTTTGTCGACATCCATACCCATTACGACGCCCAGATCGCCTGGGACCGCATGTTGACGATCTCGCCCTGGCACGGCGTCACCACGGTGGTGATGGGGAATTGCGGCTTCAGCGTCGCGCCGACGCGCGCAGCGCATCGCGATCTCATGATCCGCACGCTCGAGAAGGTCGAGGGCATGAGCGTCGCCGCGCTGGAGGCAGGGCTCGGCCCGGATTGGGGCTTCGAGACTTTCCCCGAGTATCTCGATGCCGTGGAAAAGCGCGGCAGCGCCATCAATGTCGGCGCCATGATCGGCCACACGCCGCTCCGCCTCTTCGTCATGGGCGAGGACGCGACCGAGCGCGCCGCCACCACCGAGGAAGTGCAGCGCATGCGCGCCCTGGTGCGCGAAGCGCTCGAGGCCGGCGCGGTGGGCTTCGCCACGTCGAAATCGACGACCCATGTCGGCTATGCCGGCAAGCCCGTGCCGAGCCGCTTCGCCGATTTCGCCGAGATCCGCGCGCTGGCCGGCGCGCTCGGCGAGGCCAAACGCGGCGTCATGCAGGCGACCACCGGCAAAGGGCTGATGTTCGACGAGTTCGCCGAGCTGGCGCGCGAGACCGGCGCCGCGGTGAGCTGGACCGCCCTCCTCGCCGGGCGCATCCGCGTCGGCGTCGATCATCGCCAGCAGATCCAACGCTCGATAGAGCTGATCCGCCGCGGCCTCCGCGTCTATCCGCAGGTGAGCCCGCGGCCGCTCGTCTTCGAGTTCCAGCTGACGCAGCCTTTCATCTTCGAGAGCATGGCGATGTTCCGCCCGGTCGCCGCCGCGGACGCCGCCGGCAAGAAGCAGCTCTACGCCGATACCGAATTCCGCCGCGCCTTCCGCGACCAGATGGATCGCGCGCCGGACGACCTGCTGCTGGGCTTCCGCCAGATGGTCGTCTCGGAATACGCGCCGGAGCCGGCGCTCGAGGAGCGGCGCCTCATCGACGTCGCCGAAGAGCGCGGCCTCCATTGGGTCGATCTCATGCTCGATCTCGGCCTTGCCAGCGATCTCGAAGCGCGCTTTCGCATGCCGATCGCGAATGACAACGAAGCCGATGTGGCGGAGCTGCTGCTCAATCCCGATTTCGTCATCGGGTTGTCCGATGCCGGCGCGCATGCGAGCCAGCTCTGCGATGCCTGCCAGGCAACACATCTCCTTGGCCATTGGGTGCGCCAGAAAGGCACGCTGAGCCTGGAGCAGGCGATCCGCATGATCACCTCGCGCCCGGCCGAGATCTTCGGCATCGCCGATCGCGGCCGGCTCGCCGAGGGCTGGCCTGCCGACATCGTCGTCTTCGATCCCGCCACCATCGCCGCCGGACCCTTGAAGCGCGTCTGGGATTTCCCCGGCGGCGCCAACCGCCTCATCTCGGAAGCCGCCGGCATCGACGCCGTCATCGTCAACGGCACGATCCTGCGCCGCAACGGCAAGGACGCGGTGGCGGCGGACGGCAAGCTGCCGGGACGGTTGCTGCGCGGCGGCAGGGCGAATTAGCCGCGGCGCCGCGCGCGCCGCGACCCCAGTCAAGCAAAAAGCGCCGGGAGGGGCCTACGCCTCCGGTGTACACCAGGGACATTTTTTGCGGCCATGCTCCCGGAGCAGACGGGTGTTACGCGTGAAACGTGAGTGCACGATGTCAAAGAGCGCGGTCGTGTGGAGATGGTAGCACGGCACCCCTTGCGCCGAGGGCGTTCCGCATATGTGGACACGGAGGAGATGGAATTTGTCGGGGCGCCTCGGAGCGGTTCGGTGTAGTGTACCGGCGCGTATCCGCTCCGAGGACCGGACGTGCTAGCTGTGAGCACCGAGGCGCTCTCGCGGCGGAGGCGAGCTTGCGACAGGTCATCACGCGGCCCAAGCGAACAAGCCGTCGTTGATCCGCGAGCCGCCAGCGAGGCCAGCCCCTTGGAAATGCACCAGATCCGCTACTTCTTGGCCGTTAGCGAGACGTTGAACTTGACCAAGGCGGCGGAGCGGTGCAACGTCGCGCAACCGTCGCTGACCCGTGCCATCAAGGCCCTCGAAACCGAACTCGGCGGCGAGTTGCTCCGGCGTGAACGTTCACTGTCGCACCTGACGGAGCTCGGGCAGCGCGTGCTTCCGATGCTGCGCCAGTGTTACGAAACAGCCCTTACGGCCAAGATCGTGGCCGCATCTATCAGAAAGGGCGAGACCGCGCCACTCTCTCTGGCGATCTCTCAGACGGTCGCGCTTAGGCCGTTCACGCCAAAACTACGGGAGCTGTCGCGGGCCTTGCCGGGCCTGCAGCTGAAGCTGCTGCGCGGCTCGGTAAGCGAGGTTGCTGAATACCTGAAATCGGGCGTAGCCGAGTTGGCGATCGCCGGCCCACTCGGTGAAGCCTGGTCGCGCTTCGATGCCTTTCCCCTGTTCGAGGAACGGTTTCATCTCGTCGTGAGCCGGACTCACAGGCTGGCGCGCCGGACCAGCGCCGAGTTCAAGGACCTTGCTGCCGAGACCCTACTGATCCACACCCGATGTGAGATGGTCGAAGCGCTTAAATCCCGTTTGGAGGCGAATGGCATCCTCGACACAGCCGCCCATCAGGTCGCAACGCAAGAAGACCTGCTGGCATTGCTCAAGGCGAATCTCGGAGTCGCGATCATCCCCGTCGGAGCGATGGAAACGAACGGGCTGCAGCGGATTCTGCTGAAATCGCTCAATCTCGCACGCAGAGTGTCGGTCTTCACCGTCGCCGGCCGGCCCCGCGCGATCGCTTGCGCGACTCTGCTCAATATGCTGCGGGCCGCTGATTGGGACTTCGACTCTGCGACGGAGCCACAGCGAGCTCATTGATGACGGAACGCGCGCTCAGCGATGTCCTGGAGGCGGTTTTCGTTCGCTGTCGCGATCTGGAAGCTCCGCTGGAGGACCGCCTCAAAGCCTTTACCGACGAGGTACGACGGTTGGACCCCGATTTCGCCGCAACCGTCGATGCGCTCGTCGGCCGTCTCGCCGAGATCGATGCCGGAGCGACGGCCCCTAAGGTGGGCGAGCCGATGCCTCGGTTCCTGCTGCCGGACGAGCAGGGACGGCTCGTCCGGCTTGACGATTTGCTTGGCGAGGGGCCGGTCGCCATAGCGTTTCATCGCGGGCACTGGTGTCCCTACTGTCGTATCAACATCGACGCTCTGGCTCGCGCCGAGGGGGAGGTCGCTGCCGAGCACCGCCACATCGCCGCTATCGTGCCCGACCGCCAACGCTTCGCGATCTGGCTCAAATCCGACGCCAAGGCACCGTTTCCGGTTCTTACGGACATGGACAATGGCTATGCGATGTCCATCGGACTCGCGATTTCCGTCGGAGACAAGATGAAGCACATGATGGTCAGTTCGAGATGGGATCCATCAGTGTCGCAAGGAAGCGACAATTGGATGCTGCCAATTCCCGCCACCTTCATCGTCGGCACAGATGGAATCGTCCGCGCGCGCTTTGTCGACCCGGACTACCGCATGCGTATGGCGATCGAGGACTTGCTGGCCGCGTTGCGGTCTGCGAATTAGCTGTGCGCGACGCGCAGCACGAGCGGGCGCGATCATAGCGGCAAACTATTGAATCTCTAGCCAATCAGCATTTCCCGTCGCGCGGACACCGCGATAGCCTGGGACTCTCGCAGACGGGCGGCCCGAGATGACGCTTGAGAATGAAACGTTTGAACTAGGGCGAATCGCGAAAGCGTTTCAGAACATCTCGAGAGAGTGTAGCTACGAAGGCTTGGCCCAAGCTCTTCTCAGGGCCGCGCTCGACTATTCCGGCACCGTCCGAGGCGCTGTGCTCCTGAGCGAAGGCGGTGAGCTGCTCGCCAGGGCCGATGCGAGCTTTCCCCGTGAAAGGGCGAGGGTCTTTGCCTCGCATCCGCCCGGCGCCGAATTGCGATTGCCAGAGCACCTCGGCGAAAGAGTGCTTAGCCGCCAAGAAATCGTCGCTAGCCATGATGGCGGGAACGGCTCTGCCCTGATCCATCCGTCAAAGTGCGCGCCGGGGCGAGACATTGCCCTCTTGTGTCTGCCTCTGATTCATCAAGAGCGCACAATCGGCGTTCTGTACCTCGAAGCGGAGCGCGACCAGGACCCCTTCACGCCGTGGTGTGTGTCGGTGATGTCGATGTTGGCTTCGCAAGCTGCCTGCTCCTTTGAAACTGCGCAACTCTTCGAAGCGCTCCGCGAAACCAATATGTGGATGGTCAAAGGCCAGCAGATTGGACGCATGGGCAGCTATCGCTGGAACACCCGGACCCTCCTCTCACGAGCCACGCGCGAATGCTACCGCATCTTCGACATCGATCCTGCGGTGAATCCGGTGCCGTTCGAGGTATTCAGAAGTCGCATACACCCCGGCGACCTTCCGGCTTTGGAGCAGGCCCTCGCGAAGGCGGTCAGTACCAAATCCCCCTTCTACCACGGGTATAGGGTTGTCCATGAGGACGGCACACTCTTAGATGTCATCGCGGTAGGTGATTTCGACCTGAGCCCGTCCGGCGACGTCGAATTGGAAGGCATCATCACCGATGTCACCAGGCAAAAGGCCGCAGAACAAGCGCTCACAGACGCACGGGGCGCACTTGCGCGGGCCTCGCGCCTCGCGTCGCTCGGGGAGCTCGCAGGTTCGATCATTCACGAAGTCAACCAGCCATTGACCGGGATCATTGCCAGCGGCGAAGCGTGTCTTCGCTGGCTCGCTCGCGATCCCGCCGACCCCGGCGAAGCGCGCAACTCCGCGGCGCGTATCATCGAACAAGGGCGCCGGGCGAGCAGTATCATCGCCGGTCTCAGATCCATCGCGCGCGACGCGCGCCTCGAATTTGCCGATATTCAGATCAATGAGACCGTCGAGGAGGTTCTTGTCCTCTCGAAGCGGGAACTCGAACGCGCCGGTGTCACGCCCAGCACCGCCTTCGACGTGTCAATGCCGGAGTTCATGGCGGATCGCGTGCAGCTTCAACAAGTCGTCCTCAACCTCGTGCGCAATGCAATCGATTCGATGGCCGGCGCCAATGGAAGGGCGCGTATTCTGACCGCCTCCTCAAAGGTTGCCGACGGCCACGCCTCTGTAACGATTGCCGATACCGGGGTGGGCATCGATCCCGCAATCACGGAGCGCATGTTCGATCCACTGTTCACGACGAAGGACGAGGGTCTCGGTCTCGGGCTTTCGATCTGCCGCAAGATCATTTGTGCGCATGGCGGACGCCTGTGGCTGGAGAAGAACACGACTCACGGATCGGCTTTCACATTCGCTCTACCGCTTCGGCAGCGCTGCCCATCATCGGAGATCAAGTGAGCATGTCTTCGGCGCCTTTTGTTCATATTGTCGACGACGACAGGTGGGTTCGCGAGTCGATGGGAGACCTGCTCCGGTCGGTGAACTATCACGTGATGCTCTACGGATCTGCGGCAGAGTTCCTCAATGTCGAATTGCCTGAAACGTCCGCATGTCTTGTGCTCGACGTTCGGCTGCCGGGCACGAGCGGACTGGAGCTGCAAGAGTACCTGACACGTATCGACATCCGACTGCCAGTCATTTTGATGACCGGATTTGGCGACATTCCCATGTCCGTCAAGGGCATGAAGGCCGGTGCGGTCGACTTCCTCACGAAGCCGATACGGGGTCAGGACCTGCTTGATGCCGTTGATGTCGCGATTCGGCTAGACGAAAGCCGGCGCCACGAACTTGCGAAGATTACTGAATTGCGGCAGCGCTATGCGCTGCTGACGCCCCGCGAACGACAGGTGATGGCGCTGGTCGCATCTGGGCTGATGAACAAGCAAGTCGCAAGCGAGCTGTCGATCAGCGAGGCCACCGTCAAGATGCACCGCAGCAGCGTCATGCGAAAGCTGGAGACAAAATCCGTAACGAAGCTCGCCCGGATAGCGGAGATCCTCGATATCCGGAGGTGAGGCGCGCCGCCGTCACCCGGTCCGCGCAATTTCAGAAACAGCGCCGGATCGTCCATGGCCGCCATCGAGACCCCTACGAAGGTATGGGCGCAACCATCACATTCGAGAGATTGTGTCGGTGCACCGTCGAGAGCATCGTTCAGCTACGCCCTGCGCTGACACTTCATACCGCCTCTCTGAAGCGTTCATCAATATTGCAGCCAGGAGGAGCGAGCAAATGCCGAACATCGTGCATCGATGGATAGCCGCGACGCCCACTTGCGCCAACATTCAACCTGCCGCCGCTTCAATCCCAACGCCTGATGCAGAGCCGGACTCAAACCGGTCGCTGATCGCGCAGAACCTTCCGGCGCTCGATCCATCGAGTCTCGGGGCAAAGCGATTGCAAATCGCCTACGGATACTGGCTTCGTAAACGGCAGGGGCGATTGATGCCGTCCCGCCTCGATATCGATCCAGCCGAAAT
>Ga0335079_10011153_pt1 | contig 10236 bp, 8 predicted proteins | sample Lox_Sample_33_FD_206719 | JGI IMG/M metagenome (GOLD analysis project Ga0335079, IMG submission 206719) | Soil microbial communities from Loxahatchee National Wildlife Refuge, Florida, United States - Lox_Sample_3.3 | ecosystem: Environmental > Terrestrial > Soil > Wetlands | place: USA: Florida...
GCGATTTCTGATCGCGAGCCACGGCGCGGGCCAACGCCTTCAGGACCGCGGCGAGCCGAGCCATTCCAACTCCTCGACAACGGGCGATTCCACGAGATCGAAATAATGCTGCTCGAGCCCCTGCGGCAGATCAGCGGCCGGAGAATCCCAGACGATGCGGCCCTTGCGGATCATAATGACCTGTGTGGCGATCTGCTCGACGACGGAAAGGACGTGAGAAGTCAGGAAAATTGTGATGCCGCGCTGCGCGATCGATTCGAGCAGGTCGCGCATGATTTTCGAAGTGACCGGGTCGATGGCCTCGAAGGGCTCATCGAGAAACAGCACGCGCGGATTGGGTAGCAACGCCATCGCGAACGCGGTTTTCTTGCGCATGCCGTGCGAGCAGGAGCCGGCGAAAGTGTGGCGGCCGTGCTCGAGGCTCAAGGCATGCAGAAGCTGGGCGGCGCGCGCATGAGTGTCGCGGCGACCGATGCCGTAGACCGCTCCGGTCAGAAGCAAGTGCTCTTCGACCGTCAGGTCGTCGAACAGTCCGAGGTCCTCGGGGAGAACGCCCACCTGGCGTTTCAGTTCGATCGGTTTAGCCGCCGGATCGAGGCCGCACACTTCGACAGAACCCGAACTCGGCGGCAGCAAGCCGGTCAGCATTTTTACGGTGGTCGATTTCCCGGCGCCATTCGGGCCAAGAAACGCGCAGATGGCGCCGGGCGCGACCTCAAAGCTGAGCGAATCAACCGCGGTGAATTCGCCGAAGCGGCGCGCCAGGTTGCGGCACAAGATCATGATTCCATTGTGGAATAGCTGGGGGAGGGCTGACGGCCATCAACCTTGGATAACTTGTGTCCGGCGGCGATCGCGCCCAAAATCGAACCCGGAGGCCTGTGAGCGCGCACCCGCTGGCATACCTGGCCGAAGGAAAGCTGCACTGGCGCGGCAATGGCTTGTCGCACGAGTTGGAGAGCCTATTCGGCCGGTCGCTCCGCGATCGCGCGGCCCAGATTCACAACCGGCACGCCTGGAAAATGCAAGGCAGCGGCGCCCAATTCATGCACGGCATGCTATGGGGCGGGGCGCCGCGCGATCCGGCTGCATTCCGCATCGCCATGACGAGCGTGACGCGGGGGCGTTGCGCCGGCGAGATCCTCTATTCGCTGGAAACTGACGAGATCAGCGGTGTCTTTGCCGTCGACTCGACCGGCGCCGAGCAGCGCCTCTTTCACACGGCCGATTTCCGCATTCGCCATCTCGCGATGCATCCGGAGGGAAGCGCGATTGCAGCATCGGTGTGCCATAGCGACTTGATCGCGAACCTCGCGGTCTTGAACGCCGACGGGTCGGATTTGCGGGAGGTTTCCGAAGGCGACTCGGTCGACCTGGCGCCGAGCTGGGTACCCGGATCGCAGCGGCGGCTGGTGTACCAGAGCGCCGGGCTGGGCCGAGACGCGGGCGGCCGATTCTCGGGAACCGGCGCCTTTGCGGTTCATGAGATCGACTTGGAATCGGGTGGCGTGAAATGTCTGGCCGAAGATCCGGAGGCGGACTTGTTGGGGCCGCAGAAAACCGCTGAAGGCGCCCTGTATTACATTCGCCGTCCGCGGCCCACTCACCACGCGAGTATCGATCCGTTGGGCATCCTGAAAGACACCGCACTGTTTCCCTTCCGCCTGTCGTTCGCGATTTTCCAATTTTTCAATTTCTTCTCGATGAAATACTCGGGCCGGCCGCTTTCGACCGCCCGCGGCGCCGCGCAGCGGATGCCCGACTTCAAGCGCATGATGGTGTGGGGCAACTTGATCGACGTGGAGCAGGCGATGCGCGAGAACCGCAACGGCGAGCCGGATGCGCCTTCGTTGGTGCCTTCGAGCTGGCAACTCGTGCGGCAGTCGGCCGCGGGCAAGGACGTAGTCGCGAAAGGCGTGTTGTCGTTCGACGTGGCTGCGGACGGTACCGTGTTCTATTCGAACGGGAGCAGCATCCACCGCCTTGCGCCAGCGGAAGATCGGCCGGAACGCGTGCACGTCGGCACGATGATCGAGCAGATCGCCGTGTTGTAGGCTATCGCTTTTTGGCGCGGGCGGACTTCTTGGAGCGTCCCGCTTCTTTCGCGGTCACAAAGCGCCACGCGTCGCTAAGCAGCCCTCGCAACGCGTCCGGATGAATCCTGGACAAGCGGACGAGCACGGCCGGATAGTTCACGTAGTGATCCTTCAAATAGTAAGCTTCCGGATCGGCCTCCAGGAGTTCTGCGCGGCGCTCGAAATCGATCCGCACCACCAAGGAGCCGGGCTCCGCCGACTTATGGGTGGGCACGCAGGCCAAGAGTTTTCCGTGAACTTTGAGCGCAAAGGCTGCATACGCGGTGCTGTCCTCGACCCCGGGTAGCGCGAGGCCGATTTCGCGTACGGTGTTGATGTCGATCTTCTTAGGCGGCATGAAGAACCCGCGAGGCAAATCAGAAGACGAACTTCATCGCCACCTGGAGAATGCGGGGATCCTGAGCAGTAAGGATCTGGCCGAATTGCGGGCTATTTCGCCCAGCGGTCACCGGACCCGCACGAAAGCTGTTGGTCAGGTTGAACGCTTCGCCGCGAGCTTCGAACGTCATCTTTTCACGCACGTGGAAGATGCGGGACAGAGCCATATCTTCCTCCCAGGTGCCGGGGCCGGGAATACTGGACCGGCCGGAATTGCCGAGCGTGCCAAGATCCGGTTGCGCAAATGCATTTGGATTGATCCAGCATGACGGCCGGGGGTCGGCACAAAGCGGGTCAGCCAGAATCTGGTTGGGCCGCTGGATTGGCGCACCGTTGCCCAGCAATTGCTCGTCGATGCCGGTCGACGCAGTCTGGTAAGCGCCCGACAGCACACGCAGACTCGACGACAGCATCCAGTTCGAGGCCGCGGCGCGCAGCCACCGGTCGTTGAACCGCGGCGCCTGCAAGACCGCCGTGAAATTGACGATATGCCGCCGGTCGAGCGCCTGCGTTCCCGCCAGGGTGGGAGTCTGGCAATTGCCCCGGTCGAACCGGCGGTTGTTCGGATCCAGTAACCCGGCGCCCACCCCGCCCACCGACGATGCCTGCGTGAGGTCGCCGATACAGTGCGACCAGGTATAGTTTGCATTCAGGCTCACTCCCCGACTGAGCCGCTTCTGCATGACCAACATCAGTCCGTTATAGCTGACCGTGCCGCTGGAATCGAAGACGTCCACGGGGCCGAGCTTGATGCCATCGGTAGGATTGAATTGATACGCAATCCGCCGGTAATTGGTATTGGCGGTGCTGTTGCAATTGGTTGCCGTCGCGGCGCAGGTGCCGCCAATCGGACCGGGAACAATCTCGGCCGGGTTTAGTTGGTAGCTCACCCAGAGATGCGCGGTCTCGGTGCCCAGATATGTCGCCGAAACCAGCCAGCTACTGGCGATCTGCCGCTGGACGCTAAAGTTCCAGGAATAGACCGTGGTGGCCTTAGCATCCGGCTGTTGCGCCATATACGACCCGAAATTCACGAACGGAGCGTTGGGACCGAACGATCCGGGGAATGGATTCCCACCCGGATAGGTTGACCAGGGATTGGAGAAATCCAGCGGACCGGTCGGGCTGACGGTGTTGCCGAAGGGAGGCGCCGTGGTCGGGGTCGACATGATCATAACGTTGGGAAAATCGTAAGAGATTCCGAACGCGGCGCGAATTACGGTTTTGCCATCGCCTTTCGGATCGAAGGCGATTCCCATCCGAGGCGCGAACTGGTCATAGCGTCTGTCGACGCCCGTCTTGTCCGTGAAACCGGGGTCGCCGGCATACAACAGGCCGGCCGGGGCATTCTTGAAGACGGTGCTGTGAATCCCCTTCGTGAACCGGTCCCAACTGAAGTTGTACACCGCGCCATTGTTGATCCGCTGGGGAAGGAACGGTTCCCAACGCAGGCCCAGGTTGATGGTGAGCTTGCGGGTAGCTTTCCAGGCGTCCTGGCCGTAGAGGCCGTAGTACCACTTCGTTGTGAACGTCGAATTCGGAGTGCCCTGGGTCATCGAGCTCATCTGACCCAGGAGGAAGTCGGCCATTCCGAGGTTAGTTGTTTGTCCATTAAAGTTGAATGTAGCCGCCGAAAAGACGTTGGCCAGCTGGCTGTGCTGGTACTTGAAACCCTGAAGGCCGAAGCCGAACTGGTGGGAGCCGCGCACCACGCTGACGTCGTCCGACAACGTGTAGTAGCTGGGAATGAACGACGCCTGAATCGCAGTACCGACGCCGATCGTCGGCCCGCCGGTAACCGCCACGACGGTCTGGTGCGGCACGAAACAAGCCATGTTCACGCCGATGTCGCAGCCGGAGAAGTAATCGTCATTAAACCGGTGGACGGCGATCCGGTTGGCCGCTACGCGGAGCGTGTTCACCACAGTCGGGGAAATCAGGAACGTGTGACCGATGGCAGCGGTCTGTGCCAGGTCATCAAGCCCGCCGCCGGTGGTATCCAGAATGTTCTTCGAGATGCTGTAGGAAGGCGGCTGAAGGTACTTGCTCGCCAGATAGCGTCCGAACAGCATCTGGCGTCCGCTGATTTGGTAATCCACACGTCCGAGCACCTGGTTCTCGTTTTGCTGTTGGATGGGACCGTATGAGACCCGGCCGCAGGGATCGTTGGACTTCGGCAACAGCTTGACGATTGCCAGCGCCGGCGCGCTGAAACGGCTCGTGGGGATTTGTCTACCCGCGAAAGTGCCCCCATTCGGATCTTTGAGGGTGGCGGGAAAGGTGCTGCAGCCGCTGAAATCGCCCGCCAGCATCTGCGCGGTCGGAACAAAGCCGGTGAGATTCGATGGATCGGAGCGCAGCTTCGTTCCTTGATAGCCGGCGAAGAAGAACACCTTGTTCTTGCGAATCGGGCCTCCCACGGTGCCGCCGAATTGATTGCGCTTGAGCGTGTCGCGCTTGGGCGCGAAGGAATTGCGGGCGTTCATGTCGCCGTTGCGGAGGAATTCGAATAGGTCGCCATGATATTCGTTGGTGCCCGACTTGACGATGGCGCTGACCGCCGCGCCGGAATGGAGCCCGTTTTGCGCAGTGAGCGAGTTCGTCTCGACCTTGAATTCCTGCAAGGCGTCGGGGAAGGGAAACGGCATGTTTACGGCGTCGAACGGGTTGTTGTAGAGTGTCCCGTCAAGAAAATAAGTCACGCCGCTGAGCAGGCCGCCCGCTACCGAGATATTCAGCCCGCCCGGATAGCCCGCGGTTCCGTTTGCCCCTCCTGGTACGGCGGCGCCCGCTAGTTGAATTAATTCGACGGGATTCCGCCCGTTCAAGGGCAGCTCGAGAATCCGCTGGTTATCGATTACCGACCCAACGCTGGTGCCTTGCGTATCGACCAGAGCGGCGTTGGCTTCCACCTGAACCTGTTCGGAAACCGTGCCGACTTGGAGCGTGACCGCGACATTAGGGCTGGTGTTGACCTGCAACACGATTCCGGTTTGCACGAACGTGCTGAAGCCGGTCTTGCTGACCTCAATCCGGTACGGGCCCACTGGGAGATTCGGTAGCACGTAGACGCCATCAGCGTCAGTTGTAGTGGTGCGCACAACGCCGGTGCCGGTCTGCGTGGCCTTCACATCGGCCCCCGCCACGGCCAGCCCCGAAGCATCCTGAACGGTTCCCTGAATCTGCGCGACTCCCTGCGCCCAGATCCCGGCACAGCACACCACTCCCGCAGCGATCAGTCGAAAGATTTTCATGAGCCCCCTTTACGATGGAGCGAGTTTATAGGAACAAACGAGGAAGTGTCAACCACGAAGCGCGACTTTGTCAAGCCGCTTTAGATCGGTAGCCCCTGCACCGGCCGGCGATGTACGATGTGGCCGCTGTTCGCGCCCGGAAGGAAGCCGAGCAGCCGAAGGGGAACCTGTCAAAGGAACGAGTCTCGCGGTGATGCGCCGCCTGGGCATCGAGCGCGCGGCTTCGTTCGACGATGATTTCGCGATCTACCGCTTCGGTCCGAATCGCCGCCGCGCCTTCACCATAGTCCGTTGGTGTAAACAGGCCGCCGGCGGCCTCTTCGGTGTTCCGATCGTCCGCGCCACAGCAGCGCCAGTAGCGGAGCCATACCGAGTAACCATGTCGAATTTGGCTCGGGCACCGTCGAAGTGCTGTTCACCGTCACTGACGCCGCCGCAGCCAGGTAATTGCCGCCCGCAATCTCGTCTGCGAAGCTGAATGTCGGATCGTTTGGACTCACGCTGTATAAGTCATAAGTCACGACGAGGATCCCGCTTTCCGTCCCGCTGGCGGCCGGATTGATCGAAAAGCTCCCGAGGCCGGTGAGCAGCGTATTATCGAACGCCTGCGTGACGCTCGGACTTTCCGGTGGGCCCACCACGAGAAACTGCGCGCCGGCAAAATCGGTGTATGTTCCCAAGTCGAGAGCCGGCGGAAGGCAGATATTGGGCAAGGGGCTGCTTTCCGTCGCGCAGAACTCGGTCCCTGTGATCACCGCGTAACCGATGTCGTTCGTGAATGTGAAGCCCCAGCCGATGGTCGAGCCGGCCGCTCCGCTGATGGCGCCGTTCGGCGGGTCCAGAGTAAGGACCGCATTGGCCCGCGAGGCCGCTGGCAAAAACAGCGACGCAGCCAGACATCCGTAAACGAGTATTCTGTTCATAATCGCTCCTGAGCTTCTATGGAAATTGGTTGGTTCGCGTCATCGATCCCGAAACACCGCCGCCGTTTGCGGAAAACGTCGCCTGCGCCGTGAATCGCGCGTTTGCCGCGCAGCCGGTGAACGAGATGAGCAGGTTCACGGTTGCGGAACTGCCGGGCGTCAGATCGCCCACCAGTACCGGCGGAGGCGTAAGCATAACCGGCGTGCAGGCGGCTCCTGCCACCTGCGTGAGCGTCATCGTGTCGATTCGGGTGTTGTGAGCGGTGACTGGGCTGACCGTCGCATTTGCGACGTTCAACGGCCAGACCCGCGCGTTCTGGGGACCGGTCTTGGTCAGGATATTGCCACCCAGAATGGTGCTGCCGGCCGTAAAATTCGCCGTCACACTTTGTGGCGCGTTCATCAAGATGGTGGTCGATGCACTGAGCGAGTCGGCCACATTCCCGCTCCAATTCACGAACGAATTACCCGGATTCGCCGTCGCCGCGAGTGCTACCACGGAATCCTGGGTTTCGCTGTAAGAGCCTGGGGCCGGATTCGTCGTTCCGTTTCCCGCGACTGTGATCGTGAGCGGCTGTGTCGACGGTAGGAAGCGTGGAGGCGGGCAGATTCTCGGGAAGGGCGGGGGTTCCACGCAAATTTCATAAGCGCCGATGTCGAAGCCGGTCCCAGACGGCCTGAGCTCGCCCCGTTGATCGACGGCGAGCGAAGTACTGGGATCGGCCGCATTTTCGGCTGGACTTGCCCCCGGGATCGCCATGGTGGGCGTGCTACCCGGAAAATTGATGCTGAGTGGCTCCAGTCTGGGATCGGCCGCTGTCACCACGCCAGGACACGGGATAAACAATTTGTCGCCATTGCCGTTGCTCCCGATGAGATTGCCGACCCCCGCGGTCACGACCGGGCCTCGCACAAAACACTCTTGGGCTCCGTTGGCGTAGACGATTGTGTTATTGAGGGTGAAAAACGCGAGCGGATCTCCCATTACCACAATGCCGGCGCCCGAGCCGGTTCCTTGATTCGCGCTGACGGTGGAGTCGATCACTTCCAGACTGCCGTTTCGGGAGAAGACTGCCCCACCCGCGTCTATTCCGTTAGCGGCGGAGCCGCCGCCGCTCACTCCCCGGACGGCCACGTTATTCGCAAAGGTGCTGTTTGTGATGGTTACGGTACCGCTGTCGCTAAAGATGGCGCCGCCAAATCCAGACCCGCCTCCTCCGTGGGTGTGATCGGCGTCGCCTCCCAACGTCTCAAAGTCGCTTCCTCCCAAATGGAGACGATAACCGTGTCCCGGCCCGCCGAAGAGCGAATCGCCGGACCCACCGCCACCGCCGAAGCCGGCATTGCCGCCCGTGGCCCGAAGCGTGGCATTATTCGAGGCGGAGCCGCCGCCACCGCCGAAACCGCCGTCATTGCCGCTACCCGCTGGGTCCCCGCCGCCCCCACCACCGCCGCCATAGCCTCCACGTCCGCCGTTGCCGCCGCCAAGGCATCCCTCAAGTCCAACCGGGCTGCCGCCACCACCGCCGCCACCGCCTGTGCCCCCATTTTCGCCGTCACCTCCGGAGCCCACGCAGAAAATAAGACCGACCCGTCGGCATTGGTGACGGTGCCGCCACCGCCGCCACCGTAACTGAAGGGTACGGTGAGCCGTCCTGAATCGCCGTTGCCGCGGGAACCGCCTCCTCCGCCCCCACCGATCAAGGTCTCAGTCTGCGCCGGTGCGCTCCCGTTGCCGGCGAGACCACCGCCTCCGCCGCCTGCGTCTGTAAAATAGGCGCTGCCATTGCCGCCAGCCGCGACATTCGAGTCGAAAGTGCTGCTGTCTACGGTAAGCTGGCCATTCATGACATAGATCGCGCCGCCCGCACCCATCCCGCCTCCCCCGCCGTCCGCTCCGTCGCCTCCCTTAGTCGTGAAGCCTTTGATGTACGCATTTCGGATCGTCAGGTGGCCGGTGCTGCCGACCGTGAAGAGCCGTGCCCGTCCCGTGCCGGTCCATTGCAGTGTGGCGCCATTGGCCTCGATCGTGATATCCGACGTGATGATGGGCGTAGCCGTTGGGCCTGCGGGATTGTCGGCATCGTTTACGATGCTCTGTAATTGAAACACTCCACCCGTCGGGAGACTGATGGTGTCGGCCCCGCTGCCCGCGACACACTGGGTCGCCACCGTGATCGGTGCCGCATGCGTGTCGTAGGTTTTGATCTGGCTGCTTTCGGCATTCGCTGCGCCAATCGCCTCTTGCAGCGAACAGTCTGCTCCTCCGGTGATTCTTTGGGTCACGGTAGTGACGAAGATGGTCGCTCCTTGCGCCGGAAAGACCGCGAACAGTGAGCCAAGAACCAGGGAAAATGCGTACTTCACAAAGGCCTCCCTCGAATCCGGGTCGGATGCCGATCAACTAGACCTGTGCGAAACCGGCGGTAAATTCGCGCTCCGGCTCGATAATTTTCCGGGCCGACCGCCGCAATCGTACTGGTACCTGGGCAGGAGCCTCGGACGTTTGCTGTAAGATGGCAACACGCGCATGCAGATCACGGAGCTTCTCCAGCGGGTCCATGCCGGCGACCGGCAGGCCTTTGATGAAGTTCTGCCCCTCGTTTACGACGAGCTCAAGAAACTGGCCTCCTCGCATTTGCGGCGGGAAGGGCAGGCGGTTACGCTGCAAACGACGGCGCTCGTCCATGAATCTTTCCTGAGGCTGGCTGGCGCGCAGCATCCTCCCTACGAAAACCGCGCCCATTTTTTCGGCATCGCTTCGCGAGTTATGCGCCAGGTTCTGGTACAACTGGCGCGGGCCCGGCACACCGAAAAGCGCGGCGGCGCATTGGAGGTGCCGCTTGCCGAAATTCAGGAGCTCGGGCAGCAATCCGACGCATCCATCGTCGCGCTCGACGAGGCGCTCGACCGGCTCCATCGTATTGATCCGCTCCAGGTGCGCTTGATCGAGATGCGTTTCTTCGCGGGGATGACGGCGGAGGAGTCCGCCGAGGCGCTTTCCGTTTCCGTCCACATCGTGCGGCGCGAGCTGCGGCTGGCCCAGGCATGGCTCCGCAAGGAGATTGGGGCGTGAACTCACGCGTGCGGGAGCTTTTCCACGAACTGGCGGACCGCACCACCGAGGAGCGTGTCCGCTATTTCGCGGAACACGTGGTGGACGAGGAAATACGTCATGAGGTCGAGCTATTGCTGGCCTGCGATTCGGGCTCAACCGCCTCGTTGCATCGCGCGATCGGCGACGCTGCCCGCCGGTCAGTGCCGCAACTGGAAGCCAACCCGCCGCGGTGCGGACCTTATCGTTTGCTCAATGTGATTGGACGCGGCGGCATGGGAGTGGTCTATCTGGCCGAGCGCGACGATGGCGAAGTCTCCCAGCGGCTCGCAGTGAAGCTGCTGCCGCCCGGCGCGGGCGATCCGCTTCACGAGCGCTTTCTGCAGGAGCGCCAGATCCTCGCCTCGCTGGCTCATCCCAATATCGCCCGCATGCTCGATGCCGGGCATCTCGAAAATGGCCAGCCGTTCCTGGCCATGGAATACGTCGAAGGCCGGCCGATCGACGCGTTCGCCGCCGGCCTCTCCGCG
>Ga0335079_10011154_pt1 | contig 10236 bp, 15 predicted proteins | sample Lox_Sample_33_FD_206719 | JGI IMG/M metagenome (GOLD analysis project Ga0335079, IMG submission 206719) | Soil microbial communities from Loxahatchee National Wildlife Refuge, Florida, United States - Lox_Sample_3.3 | ecosystem: Environmental > Terrestrial > Soil > Wetlands | place: USA...
AAACTGCCCACTTCACTGAATACTTTGTGTTCTATCTCTGCCTCTTTCGCGGTTTCCGCGCCGGTCGCCAAGGCTGGCGCTGGACCTGGGCACTCGCCGCACTCGCCATCGCTGCCGGGTACTCCTGCCTCGACGAGATTCATCAGGCCTTCGTCGTCAGCCGTACCGCTTCCCCCTGGGATTCCCTCCTGGACTCCACCGGCGCCTTCATCGCCGCCGCCCTTGTTCGCCTCTGGTATTTCCTGCGCCCTCCCGCCGCCCCGCAAAAGGCTCACTTACAGAATGCGGATTTCGTATGATCGCCCCTGCGAAGTGAGGGCAGCAGGCCAGCGCGATCAGAGGTCCGATATGCCACAGCAAGCACGCCTATTTAGACCAGTAGCTGGCACCTCCATGAATCGGTCCTCTTCGATCGTCTACCATTTCGTCCTCGCTTTCGCGTTGCTGTTTGCAGCCCCCTGCGCACCAGCAGCCGAACCCGGCAGGCTGCTCAGCATTCTGCTGCTGGACGCCAAAACAGCGAAACCTATCTCCAGGGTCACCATTCTGCTGCTTTTTCGGGATTCCAAAGGCGCCACACGCAAGCTCGGCCAGCTAACGACCAGCAAGGATGGGACCGCGGCTTTGTCTCTTCCAGAGCCTCTACCCGAACGAATTGACATTTCCTACCAACCCGATGAAGTAAAGAGCTGCACGGACGTCGAGTTTGCAACAAGAGAAATACTTAGTGTCGGTGTTGTCGCCAAAAATACCTGCGATGTTGCACGCTCCACAATCGAAGTTCATCCAAAAGCAGGGCAGCTCGTCTTGTTCGCCACTAGAATGACCCTTTCTGAACGAGTGCACCATGAACTCCCGTAACCGCGATGCGTGGGCCACGCTTTACCCGTTGGAATTTCAATAGAGTCCCCCCGGACGTTTGCGCTGTACCACTGAGGCAATCCCTTTACGCGGATGAAGAGTCGCCCACGCGCCAAACGGCACGCGATAATCCATGACCAGACTGCCTCCTGCGCATTCGTTCGCATCGGTCTTGCACCTGTTTTTTGGGGTTTAGAGCCGAGAGGCTGGGAGATGGCAGCTTGGGGATGTGCTTTCACCGGAACGAGGCAGGTGTTCCGGTTCTCAGTCGGTATGGGTTGAAAGGGATTGTGGGAACGAAAGTTCGCTCAGGGAATGTTCACGAGGGTGCCAACGCCGGCGTAGATGTAGTGGTCGCCGAAAGTCTTTTGCAGCGAGGCAAATGCTGGCTCGCCCGTGCAGTGGCCGACAGCGATGTAGTCCAGCTTCCACTGGTCGTGCAGTGCGGCAGATATCCTTTGAACGTCCGCGTCCGATGCCGCCAAGAGATGGAGCCCTCCAAAGAGAACTCGGACATGTTGGTCGACCTTGGTCGCCGCTTCGAGGACCTTCTCGACGCCCGCGTGAGAACATCCGTCAACGAGTATCAGGCCCTGCGGGCCGCGAATCGCCAGCGAAATCTCACGGAGTTCGAGCGTGCCAGGGACCTGCGATACGGTCGGTACGAGGAATATACCCGGCGCAATCTCCGTCGTCGAATCCACTCGCACGAAATTCGCTTGAGGCCACGGTGCGCTTGCTGAGAGCGTCGCCGGAAGATCTCCATCGAAATAGCGCATGTTCGACGGCAGGGATTGATCTTTGCGATACAAACTGTTCGGCACATCCCATCCAAACGGTCCCCAGGGGTCCGCTGGGGCGTAAATTCGCACTGTCGGATTGATACGCAGCAGGTAATTGAGACCGCTGATGTGATCGCTGTGCCGGTGCGACAGCACCACGAAATCCAGCTTGGTGAGATCTACGCCCAGCGCTTTGACGTTGTGCTCGAAGATCTCGGCATTCCCGCCTGTATCGAAGAGGATGCGCTTGCCGCCGTACTCCACGAGCGCGGAGAAGCCCCAAGCCTTGGTCATCGATGGGGTTTTGCCAAATGCGTCGTATAGAATCGTGACGCGACGGGCCGTGTCCTCTCCGGGTAAACTAGTCAAAGAAAAGAGGCCAAGAATCGCCGCAAGCACCAAACTACCCGATTGTCGGATTATCATGGCATCGCCTCCGCGCGCGGGGCAGAACCCGCGATTTTGCAGCCAAATGTATGCCCGGGCGCTTGGTCGCGCAAGTTATTCTTCTGGACTCCTGTTTCGCTCCCGCAGACTTGGGTGATGCTCCTTGGTTCTGGTTATCCAGCGTATCTTGGGCAATGAATCCGAGTCAGAGAGGCTTTCGTCTCTCTGACTCGGCGACGTGGATGCGGCAGCAGGTCATTCGGCAGCTTTGGGCAAGAACTCTTCGATGTTCTTGTGTGCGCTGTCACTAAGTGACACGACGCAGCTTGCTGGGTACCCATCGTTTGTGATTTTCAAGGCATGGGCCGCTCTTCTGCCCTAACTCTTTCCAGCCCAACAACTTCCCGCGCGTCGCCCGAAGGGTACTACGATATCTATTGACACGAGTGTTATAATAGTGTATGTTGATCGAGTCCGGTCTCCGCCTCCCTCGCCCTCGAACTCATTATCCTCTCCCTCTTTCTCGCGCACTTTTCGTCAGCCCGCCGGAAGCCCCGCGAAGGAGCTTCACTCTCCAATCCCAACCACACCCAGACAACTCCTTTCTTTCCACAGACTTCCGCACTCTTGCAAAATGGAATTTCCCCTCAAGCGCTTTCCTTTCAATCGCTTGCGCACTCTTGCCCAAAAACACCGGGGGTAGGGGGTCAGTCCAGCCGTGCTCCAACTTCCCAAAACGGAACGCCCGCCCCGGTTTCCCGGAACGGGCGCCTCTGAATTTCACGGTGACGTCACTACTTGGCTCTGAGATGTTTCCTGGGGACTGTAAACTATTGACTCTTGACCGCTTCCCGTCAGCTGGCGGCTTCTGCCGGCTCTTCCTTCCTGGTCTTCTCTTTCCTTTCCTTCTTCTTGAATTCGTAGCCGATCAGTTCGAGAATCGCGACTTTCGCTCCATCGCCCACGCGCACTCCGGAAGCGATGATGCGCGTGTACCCGCCCTGCCGGTCCGTGAACTTCGGAGCGATCTCGCTGAACAGCTTTTGCGTCACGGCAGGCGTCATGATGTACGCCGCCGCCTGCCGCCGCGATTGCAGCGTGTCGCGCTTTCCGAGGGTGATCATCTTTTCCGCCACCGGCCGCGTCGCCTTCGCGCGCGTCAGCGTCGTGGTGATCCGCCCGTGCTCGAAAAGATTGGTGACCAGATTCCGCAGCGTCGCGCGGCGATGCGCTGGATTCCGTCCCAGTTTCGATCCCGATTTCAGATGTCGCATGTCGTCTCAGTTTCCTTTTTGCGCGGCCTTGGATTACAACCCGACGGAATCTTCCGAAGCCGGCGGCGCCGTCTGGCTCGCCAGCGGCGGCCAGATGATCCGGCCGTGCTCGTCGAATTTCATCCCGAGGCTAAGCCCCATTTTCACCAGGATGTCCTTGATCTCGTTCAACGACTTCCTGCCGAAGTTTTTCGTCTTCAGCATTTCGTTCTCGCTTTTCTGCACGAGTTCGCGGATCGTCTGGATGTTGGCGTTCTTCAGGCAGTTGTAGGAGCGCACGGAAAGCTCCAGCTCTTCGACCGAGCGGTCCAGGTGCTCGAGGCGCGGATCGTTCGTCGTTTCCACCGGCGCTTCGGGCGTTTCCACCGCTTCCTCGAAATTGATGAAGATGCTCATGTGATCCTTCACCAGTTTCGCGGCGAGGCCGATGGCGTCCTGCGGAGTGAGCGCGCCGTTGGTCCACACTTCCAGCATCAGCTTTTCGTAATCGGTCATCTGGCCAAGGCGCGCCGCTTCCACGGAATAATTCACCTTGCGAACGGGCGAATGCACGCTGTCCACGGGAATGTAGCCGATCGGCAGATCCTCGTCGTAGTTGCGGTCCGCGGCCACGTAGCCGCGGCCGTTCTTCACGCGCATTTCGATCTGCAGCTTCCCGCCTTCGCTGACCGTGGCGATGTACACGCCCTTGTCCAGCACCGCGAAATCCGCATCCTCTTCAATCTGCGCGGAGGTCACCGGGCCGGGCTGCTCGACGTTCACATAAATCGTCTTCGGCAGGTCCGTGTTCAGCTTGATGGGCACCTGCTTCAGGTTGAGGATGATGTCGGTGGCGTCCTCAACTACGCCGGGAATCGAGGAAAATTCGTGCAGCACGCCCTCGATCTTCACGGCGGTGATGGCCGCGCCTTCAATCGAGCTGAGCAGCGCGCGCCGCAGCGCGTTTCCGACGGTCGTTCCCCAGCCCCGCTCGAACGGCTGCGCGGAAAAACGTCCGTACTTCTCCGTCAACGATTCGAGTTCCGAGGCAAGTCTCTTCGGCTTCTGAAAACCCTTCCACATCGTGTTCCTTCCTTCCGGGCAGCGGCTTGCCGCCGCCCCAAAACCGTTCCGGCGCCTTCGCGCCGCAATTCATTCGGCGTGCCCGCGCACGCGGAGAGCGTTCCCTACTTGGAATACAACTCCACGATCAGTTGTTCGTTGATCGGCGGCGTCTGCACGTCTTCTCTCTTCGGCAGCGCCACCACTTTGGCCTTGAAGTTTTCGCGGTCCTGTTCGAGCCAGTTCACGGAGCTCTGGCTCTGCGCAACGTTGCGCGCTTCCAGCACCATGGCGTTCTGCTGCATCTTTTCCTTGATGGCAATCTCCTCGCCGACCGTCACCTGGTACGAAGGGATGTTCACCTTGCGGCCGCTCACGCGAACGTGCCCGTGAAGCACGAGCTGTCGCGCCTGCGAGCGCGAAGATGCCAGGCCGGCGCGCCACACCACGTTGTCGAGGCGGCGCTCCAGCATGATGATCAGGTTTTCGCCCGTGGGCCCTTTGACCCGCACGGCTTTCTCGAAATAGTTGCGGAACTGCCGTTCCAGCAGCCCGTACGTGCGCTTCACTTTCTGCTTTTCGCGCAACTGCAGGCCGTATCCCGCAACCTTGGGACGCCGCGACTGCCCGTGCTGCCCCGGAACGAAGTTGCGCTTTTCGATGGCGCACTTCTCCGTGAAGCACCGCAGCCCCTTTAGAAACAGCTTCTGCCCTTCCCGGCGGCACAGGCGGCAGACTGCATCTCGATGTCTTGCCAACTTCTATTCTCCCTTCCCAGAACTCTTCGATCGAAAATCGTTTTCAGCCGGGCTCATACGCGGCGGCGCTTGGGCGGCCGACAGCCGTTGTGCGGAATCGGCGTAACGTCGCGGATCACCACGATGTGCAGCCCCGCGGCGGCCAGCGCGCGGACGGCGGATTCGCGTCCCGAACCCGGCCCCTTGACTTTTACTTCCACGCTCTTCACGCCGTACTGGTCGCGCGCGGTGTTTGCGGCGCTGAGTGAAGCCTGCTGGGCGGCATACGGCGTGCCTTTGCGCGAGCCCTTGAAGCCGATGGCTCCCGCGGAAGACCAGCACATCACGCGGCCGTCCGGATCGGTGATGGTGATCTGAGTATTGTTGAAAGTGGCGGCGATGTGCACCACGCCATGCGGCACGATGCGCTTCTCGCGCTTCTTCTTGAATTCTTTTTTGCGCTTGGCCGCCGCTTTTGCGGGAGCCGCTGTCTCCGGCGCCGCGTTTTGCTGCTCTTTAGCCACGTGTCACTCCATTCTTTCTCTGCGCGGCAGCTGTACGCTGCCGGAAAATTCCTTAGCCCTTCTTACCCTTCACAGCTTTTTTAGCCGCAACCGCGCCGCGCCGCGGACCTTTCCGCGTGCGCGCGTTGGTGTGAGTGCGCTGTCCATGCACAGGAAGATTGCGGCGGTGGCGGATTCCGCGGTAGGCCTGGATTTCGATCAGCCGCCGGATGTTCATCTGGATCTCCTTGCGGAGATCGCCTTCGACGCGGCCTTCCTGCTCGATCACCTGGCGGATGTGATTGATCTCGTCTTCCGTCAAGTCGCGGATCTTCTTCGAGAAATCCACATCGGCTTTCCCGGCGATACTTTTCGCGCGCTCCTGCCCGATGCCGTAGATGGCGGTCAAGCCGATCCACAGCCTTTTCTGCGGCGGAAGGTCAACACCTGCAATGCGTGCCATAAATTAACTTCTCCTGTGCTCAGAAACTTTCGACTAATAGACCAAAACTACCCCTGGCGCTGCTTGTGCTTAGGGTTGACGCAAATCACGCGCACCACCCCGCGCCTGTGGATCACCTTGCACTTGTCACAAATCTTTTTGACGCTTGCCCGGACTTTCATGATGCCATGCTCCTGTTCTTACTTATAGCGATAAACGATGCGTCCCCGGGTCAGATCGTAGGGAGAAAGCTCGACAGCGACTTTGTCGCCCGCGAGAATCCGGATGAAGTTCTTGCGCATCTTGCCGGAAACGTGGGCCAGAACCTGGTGCTTGTTTTCCAGCTCGACGCGGAACATCGCGTTCGGAAGCGGCTCGATGACCGTGGCCATCACCTCGATGGCGTCTTCCTTGGGATTTCCGGAATCGCCCTTCTTTTTTTCGCTTTCGTGTCTCGCCATAAGCTCCTATTAACTGTCGCCCGTGCTTACCAGGACGGCCCGGTCATTTCCTTCGGCCGAGTCAGAATCCTGGGGCCGTTGGCGGTGACCGCAACGGTGTGCTCGAAATGCGCCGAAGGACTGCCATCGGCGGTTTCCGCCACCCACTCGTCCCGCATGCGCACATCGGGGCGCCCAGCGTTCACCATGGGCTCGACCGCAATGACCATGCCCTCCTGCAACCGCGCGCCGTGGCCGGGTTCGCCATAGTTCGGCAGATTCGGCTCGTCGTGCATCTTGGTGCCGATGCCGTGCCCGACGAATTCCCGGACCACCGAAAAGCCGTTCTCTTCGACCAAGCTCTGCACCGCGTGTCCAACATCCCCGAGCCGGTTGCCCGCGCGCATCTTCTCAATGGCCCGGTCCAGCGAATCGCGGGTCACCTCCAGGAGCTTTTGCAACTCCGGAGTGACTTCGCCGACGGGCACGGTGACCGCGGAATCCGCGAAGTACCCGTCCACCTCCATCCCAAAATCAATGGAGACGATATCGCCGTCCTTCAGCTTGCGCTTCGGGGACGGGATGCCGTGAACAATCTCGCTGTTCACGGAGGTGCACAACACGCAGGGATAACCGCGATATCCCTTGAACGCCGCGTGCCCCGGCTTCGCCGCGATTTTTTCCTCGGCAAACTTCTCGAGGTCCATCGTGGTGATGCCGGAGCGCACCATTCCGCGCAGCGCGGTGAGCACTTCATGCACGATCAAGCCCGCCCGCTGCATCTTCTCGAGTTCGTCCTCACTGCGCAGATGAATCGCCATCTTCTTTCGTGCCCTAGCGCGCCTCGCGAACGATCTCCAGAACCTGCCGCTTCACTTCCTCGACGCTTTGCGCCGCATCCACGGTGCGCAAGCGACCAAGCCTGCGGTAATACGCGACCAGCGGGGCGGTCAGCTTTTCATACGCCGCCAGCCGGGGACCGACGATCTCTTCGCGGTCGTCCGGCCGCTGCTCGAGTTCGCCGCCGTCGTTGTCGCAGCGTCCTTCCGCTTTCGGCGGGCGCTCGTAAATGTTGTAAATCTCCCCGCCGATCTTGCACATCCGCCGCCCGGTAATGCGCCGCAAAAGAAGCTGCGGATCAATCGCAAAGTGAATCACGATTGCGGGCTTGTATCCGTGCTGCCGGAGGAGCACTCCCAGATACTGGGCTTGCGCCACCGTGCGCGGAAAACCGTCAAACACAAAACCGTGCGCGCAATCTCTCCGCTCGATGCGGTCCGCGACCATCTGCAGCACAAGCGAATCCGGAACCAGCTCGCCGCGCGCCATCAAGGGCTGCGCTTGCTGGCCGAGCGAAGTTCCCTGGGCAACGTGCTCCCGGAGCATGTCACCCGTCGAAAGATGGGGCACCTGAAAGTGGTGCGCCAACTCCTTCGCCTGGGTCCCTTTTCCGGCACCCGGAGGCCCCAGAAAAATCACCGCGCGGTCAAGGCTTTCGTGCGGCCGCACGTCCGGCACCACTCGGCTGATCTCCATCCGTCACTTACCGCCGGCGCAACCGGCCCTTCCGCGCAAAACCTTCGTAGTTGCGCATCACGAGTTGCGCTTCCAACTGCTGCACCGTGTCCATGGCGACGCCGACCACGATGAGCAGCGAGGTGCCGCCGAAATAAAACTGCACGCCCAAACCCTGCAGGAACCACACGGGAAGATGCGAATCGAACCAGGTACCGATAGGGCCATACAGGTGGTTCAAGTGAATACCGGCAATCATCCATTCCGGCAGCAAGCAAACCAGGGCGAGATAGACGCCACCGATGAACGTGAGGCGCTTCAAGATCTTGCTGACATATTCGCTGGTGTTTCTTCCCGGGCGGATACCGGGAATAAAGCCGCCGTTCTTGCGCATGTTGTCGGCGAGCTCGGTGGGATTGAAGACGATGCCCACATAGAAGAAGGAAAACAGCATGATCAGGACGACGTAGACCAAGGTGTACAGCGGCTCGCCCCAGGACAGCACGTCTTTAATTTTGGTGATGAAAGCGTACTTGTTCTGGAAAAAGAGCGCGGCAGTGGCCGGGAATGCCAGCAACGAGCTGGCGAAAATCGGCGGAATGACGCCGCCCGAATTGACGCGCAGGGGTAGATAGGAGGATTGGCCTCCCATGACACGGCGGCCAACGACGCGCTTGGCATACTGCACCGGGATGCGGCGCGCTCCGCCTTCCATGAACACGATGAAGGCCACCACGGCAATCATCAAAACGAGGAGAAGAATCAGCATCAAGGGCGTGAACGGGCCCCAATAGCGCGTGCTGGCCTTTTCAACCAAATCGGCAATGGCCCGCGGCAAACCAACGACGATGCCCACAAAAATGATGAGGGACATGCCGTTGCCGATGCCGCGTTCGCTGATCTGCTCTCCCAGCCACATGATGAAGGCCGAACCGGTAGTGAGTGTGAGGACGGTCATGAGCGTGAAGCTCCAACCGGGGTGGTACACAAGCGAATGGCCGCCAATGCTTTGCGCCTGCAAGGTTCCAGCGATGGAAAGGGACTGAATGATGCTCAGCAGGATGGTGAGATATCGGGTGTACTGGGTAATTTTCTGGCGGCCCAGTTCGCCTTCCTTCTGCAAACGTTCGAGGTAGGGGAAGACGACCTGCATGAGCTGAAGGATGATCGAGGCGGTGATGTACGGCATGATGCCGAGAGCAAAAATCGTCAAGCGGCGCAGGTTGCCGCCGCTGAAAAGGTCGAAGAGGCCGAGAGCGGTGCCCTGCGCCTGGCTGAAGAGCTGGGTGAGGACGGAGACATTGATGCCGGGAGTGGGGATATATGCACCGATGCGATACACCCCCAGCAAAGCCAGCGTGAAAAAGACACGCTTGCGAAGATCTTCCACCCGGAAGAGGTTTGCTACGGCTTCGAAAAAGCTCCTCATGCATCCATCCTGAAAATCACTATCCTGAAAATCACTATCGCGCCAAGACTTCGAACGTGCCGCCGGCCTTGGCGATCTTATCCTTTGCCGAGGCGCTGAAAGCGTGCGCGTGGACGGCCAGTTTATTCTTCAGTTCGCCATCGCCCAGAATTTTCACCGGTTCACTGGTACGCACAAATCCGTGAGCGCGGAGCAACTCCGGAGTGACGGTTTCTCCCGCGGGAAAAGCGTTCAACTCCTCGACATTAATCACGGCATAGGAGAAGCCGAACGGATTGTGAAAGCCGCGCTTCGGAATGCGGCGATGAAGCGGCATCTGGCCGCCCTCAAAGCCACGCCGGCGAGAATAGCCGCGGCGGGACTGTTGACCCTTGTTGCCCGCGCCAGCGGTTTTGCCGAGCTTCGAACCCATACCACGGCCTACACGCACCTTGCGATGGCGAGAGCCGCGCGGCGGCTTTAAAGCGGAAAGATCGGTCGCTTTACGCCGTTCTTTTTGTTTCTTGGCCATCAGCTTACTCCACCACTTCCACGAGGTGGCGCACCTTGTGAATCATCCCGCGAACCGCGGGAGAATCTTGGCGCTCAACCACCTGATGCAATCTCCGGAGACCGAGGCCTCGGACGGTTTGGCGCATATCCCGGGTACAGGAAATCGCGCTCTTGACCCACTTGATCTTGACCGTGCCCTTGGCAGCAGCCTTTTTTTCCGCCGTCATCAGTTTTCACCCGCCGCGTTTTCCACTTTTTCCAGCTTGGCTCTGCCGGTGATCTCCTCGCCGGTCTTGGTGCGCGTTTCAGCCACTTGCGCGGCATCCTTCAAAC
>Ga0335079_10011157_pt1 | contig 10236 bp, 8 predicted proteins | sample Lox_Sample_33_FD_206719 | JGI IMG/M metagenome (GOLD analysis project Ga0335079, IMG submission 206719) | Soil microbial communities from Loxahatchee National Wildlife Refuge, Florida, United States - Lox_Sample_3.3 | ecosystem: Environmental > Terrestrial > Soil > Wetlands | place: USA: Florida...
AAGGCCTCGGTAGAGTGGGACGTCTGGACCGCTGGCGCCGTGGAGCATGATGACGAGCGGTCCTGTGGACTCTTCGCCGTAGATGTCGTACGCAACCGACCGGTTGCCGCTTGTGAAGTGCGCCAGCTGGTGGGACTGAGCGAAGACTGTCAGGGAGAGGAACGAGATCGCGAATGAAGCGCAAAGCCGTGACGGGAAGTTCATTGTGGTCTGCGAGCAAAAGTCAGTGTTCAGGCGATTGTAATCCGGCGGATTCAAAATGTGACCGCGCCACAGAGACTGGCTAGATCTTTTGCAGGTTGGCGAATTTTTCCATCAGCTTCTTCAAGCCGTGTTGAGGGAAGAGGACCGTGAGCTTGGCTTCGTCGCCCTCTCCTTCACGCATGACTACTGTTCCGTCTCCGTATTTGCCGTGTCGGACACGCTGACCCTTTTTCAGGCCGGCGGCGCCGGTGGGCTCGGGAATATCCATCTTTGTGCGGGAGGAGCGGGTGATGATGCCGGGCTTGACGCTGCGGCCGCCGAAGAAGCGGGCGATATTGTCGATGGAGCCGCTCTCGGGGGCTTTATTTGTGTTCTTGTTTTGGCTTTGGCTATAGGAGAAGCGTGAAGTGTCCTGGTTCTCGTCCTCGTAGTTGTAGTGGCGGCTTTCGGAGTCGCCGGTGTGACCTTGCCGACGGCCCCCACCATAGCGGCCGTTTCCATACGCGGGAACGGACCAAGCCGGCGAGCGGCCGCCGAGGTTTTCGACGAGCTGGCTGGGAACCTCTTCGAGGAAACGCGAGGGGATGCTGAGCTCGGGCGCATCGTTGCCATAGCGACGGCGGTAGTGAGCACGGGTCAGGATGAGGGTGTTCATCGCCCGGGTCATGCCTACATAGCAGAGACGGCGCTCTTCTTCAAGCTCGTCGGGATTCATGAGCGTGCGCGAATGCGGGAAAAGGCCCTCTTCGAGTCCGGCGAGAAAGACGAGCGGGAATTCGAGGCCCTTGGCAGCGTGCAGGGTCATCAGGGTGACGCGTGCGTTGGGGTCAAATTGATCGGTGTCGGAGGCGAGAGCGGCGTGGTCGAGGAAGTCGGCAAGCGTTTCGCCGCGGACTTCGGCGTCGTGTGCTGCGTTGGCCAGTTCCTTCAGGTTCTCAATGCGGCTGAAGGCTTCGGGCGATGCTTCGGCTTCGAGAGCCTTGATGTAGCCGCTGCGATCGATGACGAAGCGGATCAACTCGGGAAGGGTGGCGGGATCACCGGGCTTTCTGAAGACTTCAGTGTCTTCTTCGTGGGAGGGTTCGGCATTCCTGCCCTCTTTCGTCCCAGGTCTCTCCTGGGGGACCTGGAGCACCCGCTTATCGGAGGGATTTGAAGCGTGGGGCACCCGGGTTCCGGCCTGGTTCGAAGCCTCGGTCTGTTTTGGAATTTTGAGAAACGGGCGAATAGGTTTTTCGGCGAAAGGCGAGAAGTGGCTGGGGTCGAGCAGAGGAATCTGATTCTCATTCGCGCCGAAATTGAAGCCGGCTTCCTGGTCGGCGGCGGATTCGAGGGCGGCGGCTACCGACTGCTGCTGTTCTTCGCCAGGCTGAGCTGCGCCGAAGGAGAAATCGGTGTCGGCATCCTCGGAGCCGATGTCGGCGGAGAGCTTGCCGGCGAAGTCGGGATCCATCATGGCCTGTGCGTCGAGGATGAGCAGGCGGAAAGAGTCGAGCGCGATGCCCGCGCGTGTTGAGATGAGCCTCTGGTCGATCGCGTCTTTCATGGCATCCCAGGTGGACTGGCCGGTCTCAAGAGCCAGCCGCTCGAGGGTCTCCAGCGTGGTTTTGCCGATGCCCCGGGCGGGGGTGTTGATGATGCGGTTCAGCGCCATTGAGTCGTGCGGGTTGCGGACGAGCCGGAGGTAGCTGAGCAGGTCTTTGATTTCGGCTCGCTCGTAGAAGCTGAATCCGCCGACCATGGAGTAGCCGATGCCATAGCGGCGCAGAGCTTCTTCCACCAGGCGTGACTGTGAGTTGGTGCGGTAGAGCACAGCGGCCCTTCCGGTCTCCTGCGTTTCGGACGAGTCCCCCAAGCGGAGAAAAGCCTGGATCCGGTCTGCAATAAAGAGAGCTTCGTTTTCGCCGTCGGGAGCCTCGTAGTAGCCGATGAGCGAGCCCCCCTGGCGGTCGGTCCAAAGCTTCTTGCCCTTGCGGCGGAGATTGTTGGCGACGACGGCGCCGGCGGCTTCAAGGATGATCTGCGTGGATCGGTAGTTTTGCTCCAGCCTGACGATACGGGCGTTGGGGAAGTCCTGCTCGAACTCGAGGATGTTGCGAATGTCGGCGCCGCGCCAGGAGTAGATGCTCTGGTCCTCATCGCCGACGGCGCAGACGTTTTTGTGCTCGCCAGCCAGGAGCTTCATCATCTCGTACTGCGGTCGATTGGTGTCCTGGTACTCGTCGACGAGGATGTAGCGAAACCTGCGCTGGTAGTACTCGCGGGTGGGCGCGGAGACCTTGAGGAGGCGCACGGCTTCGAGGAGGAGATCGTCGAAGTCCATGGCGTTGTTCTTGCGCAGTTCATCCTTGTAGCCCTTGTAGATGTGGGCGATGCGTTCGCTGTCGGGATCCTTGGAGCCGAGGTAGTAGTCCTGTGGGTCGACCATGTGGTTCTTGGCCCACGAGATACGGCCGAGTACGGTGCGAGGCGTGAGCTGCTTGGTGTCGAGGCCCATGCGGCGCATGACCTGCTTCACGATCCCCTGCTGATCGTTTTCGTCGAAGATGGCGAAGGAGCGGGTGAGGCCGACCTCGTTGACTTTAAGGGCCTCGATGTCGCGCCGCAGAATGCGCACGCAAAGCGAATGGAATGTGGCGATCAGAGGCTTAGCCAGGGAGGTGTGACCCAGTAGGTGTTCCACACGCTCCGCCATTTCGCTGGATGCTTTATTGGTGAAGGTGACGGCGAGGATGGAATCTGGCGCTACGCCCTTTTCCTGGATAAGCCAGGCGATGCGGCTGGTGATCACGCGGGTTTTTCCCGATCCGGCGCCGGCAAGGATGAGCAGTGGGCCTTCGGTGGCCTCAACGGCGGCGCGTTGTTCGGGGTTCAGTTTTGCGATGAGCGACTGCGACAAGGGCGGCGTCCGGCGGGAAAGATCCTTCTCCTAGTTTACCTTTTTGACGATCATTGCGTCGTTGCGGGGAGGATTGAGTTCGGCTGGTATTTGGGAACAGGATTCCGAACAGAGAAATGAACGTCTTGTTGTGACGCAAGGCATAGTTTGCTGACGTCAGGCGGAGTAGGCTCAGTCACCGGTTAGAAGCTGTGAATCGACCTTCTACCGGGGACCGGCGCGCCTGCGCCACGACTTTGCAAATGCCAATGAGCCCATTGGAGCGTCCCCGGACGAAAGGGGGAGCAGGAAGTGGGTTCAACTACTCGCAAGCTCATAGGCTCGTTGATTTTTACGACGTTCTTTACCGGTTCCGGATTTGCGTCTCCGCTGAATAGCAAATTGCTTTCGCTGGTTCCGCCCGGAGCGGAGATCGTTGCCGGTTTCGAAAATCATCCTGAAGCACACAGACACGGCCAGTTGATCTTGAGCACGCACAATGATCGTCTCGACCTGGATGACTGGCAGGCTCTAGCCGGGGTCGACAGTAAGCGAAGCTTCGAAGAAGTGATCGAGGTTGCTGCTTCTGCGCCGGGGCGCGGAATGCTCACCGAACACATGGTTCTGGTGGCGGGGCGTTTCGATAAAGAGCGTATCTATCGCGCCGCTCAGATGAACGGTTCGCAGAAAGCCGACTACGAGGGGCAGACGATCATGCTGATCGAACCCTTCACGCGGGAGAAGGGTCAGATGCTCAGCACGCGCTGGCTGGTGATCCTCGACAACCGGATTGGTATTCTCGGAACGCCATTCCTGGTGCTAAGTGCATTGCACCGGTACCAGGCGCATCCAGATATCGATATGGCGCTGACGGAACGTCTCTCCCAATTGCGGTCCGATGACTCTTCATGGAATGTCCTGATCTGGTCTCCGAGAGTGCTGACAAACTACACTGTTGCGCTATCCGAAAGCCCGTGGGGGCGTCTGCTGGAGGATACAGAGGTACTGATGATCGGCGCCCGCTTTGGTTCCAAGGTGCGCGTTGATTTTTCGCTCCATGCGAGCAGAGATCGTGGCGCGGAGTTTTTCAAGCGAAAGGCAGTGCTGTTCGCCGAGGTGTTTTCGGGAGAGCCTTCTTCGCAGACCGATGCACCGCAGATGCGCCAGTTGGAGGATCTCTCGTTTGATCCGGATCGCGTGCAAGGCTCCATCCAATTGTCTTTAGTGCAATTCGAAGAATGGGGAGTGCAGTCGACCCGTCCGCACCTCTACCTGGTGCCGCGAAACACAGCGCACGGGGAGTAGGTCCGGTTCAACTGCCTGGAGCGGTAGTGTAAAGGCGCGCAGCAGTCTGGCGGGTGCACATTTGTTTTGTGTCTCGTTCAGGAGGCGGCTTCCAGGTGTGGGGCGAGCGCCGGCGCTATTCTGTTTTCGTAATGAAAGTGAAACGGGTTGCAGTGTACTGCGGATCGGCGCCGGGAAGCAATCCGGCATATCTGGCGGAGGCGAAGGCACTGGGTGAGGCGCTTGCGCGTGCTCGGCTTGGACTGGTTTACGGTGGGGCGAGCGTCGGTCTTATGGGAGCGGTAGCCGATGCGGCGCTTGCGGGCGGGGCCGAGGTGATCGGCGTGCTGCCGGAGATCCTCTCCGGCAGCGAGATCGCACATCGCGGATTAACGCGCCTCGAGATGGTTCCCACCATGCACGAGCGCAAGGCGCGCATGGTGAAGCTGGCCGATGCCTTCCTGATGTTGCCCGGCGGCTACGGCACCCTCGACGAGATGATGGAGATCGTCACGTGGAAACAGCTTCGGTTGCACGCGAAACCATGCGTATTGATCAACACGCATGGCTATTGGGACCCGCTCCTTGCATTTCTCGATCGCGCGGTCGAGGCCGGCTTTCTGAGACTCGAAAACCGGGGACTGCTGGAGGTTGTGCCGGGGGCGAATGAGGCGGTTATGCGGGTAAGCGGGCGTGACTGAACAAGGTGGACATTATCGGCGCTTTGCTTTTTCTCTCTGGAGTTCGCGGTAGAGCTCGCTTTTGGATCTGCCAGATTCGCGAGCGAGACGCTTGAGGGCTTCCTTTTCATCGATGCCGGACTCGGATTGGAGGCGGGCGAGACGGTTGGTCAAGGATTCCTGCGAAACGGAGTTCTTGTCGCAGGTTTCCGAAGCGGGACCTGGGGCACCCGATTTCGGTGCTTCGATGAGGATTACGAATTCGCCGCGGATGCGGTCCCGATAGGCTAACTGGTCGCGGACCTCGGCGACTGTGCCGCGCAGGAACTCCTCGTGGATCTTCGTCAGTTCGCGCGCGACAACGAGGCGCAGGCCGGGACCGAAGACGGATTCGATGTCCGCCAGCGTGTCGGCGATGCGATGGGGCGCTTCGTAGAAAATCAGTGTTTGTGGCGCCTCGCAGGGTTTTGCGGCAAGAGCTTCGATGCGCGTACGGCGAGAGCCCGCCTTTTCGGGAAGAAATCCGATGAAGTGAAATTCGTCCGTGGAAAGGCCCGAGGCGACGAGCGCGCTCAGTGCTGCATTTGCGCCGGGAATGGGACTGACGGGAACACCTGCAGCGATTGCCTGGCGCACGAGCACGGAGCCGGGGTCACTGATCCCGGGCGTCCCAGCGTCGGAGACGACGGCGATACGCGCGCCGTTTTTCAGCGTCTCGATGAGTTCGGCGGCACGCTGACGTTCGTTGTGTTTGTGATAACTGATGGTCGGCGTGGTGATGCTGTAGTGATTGAGCAGCTTCTGCGTCTGGCGAGTGTCTTCGCAGGCGATGCGGTCGACGCTCTTCAGAATCTCGAGAGCGCGAAGCGTGATGTCGCCGAGATTGCCGATGGGAGTGGCAACGAGATATAAGCCGGGCGCGAGAATATCAGTCATTCCTTAGAAACATGGTAGTGCCTGGGGCCAACCGAGTTCTGGTAGCGGTTCCCGACGAATTATGATGAACAAGCAGTGTTGGTTCTGGGATCTAAGTCCGGTGTGACAGCTTCCCTGAATAAAATAGTCGCATCTATGCGCAGCGATGTGTCGCTCTTCATCCGAACCGTTGATGTACGGCTTCGGAATCGAATGCGCGTACCTTTATCTCTCGTAGTATTTGCCGGTCTTTTGGGCGTCCCGCTGATAACGATCGGACAAACGGATGAGATTCAGGTATATGACGCTGAGATTGCAGATCAAGGCGTCTTCAATCTGATGGTTCACACCAACTTCACGCCAATAGGCCGGGAGACGCCCGCATTTCCGGGTGCAATCATCGCGAACCATTCTGTGAACGGAGCCGCCGAATGGGCCTACGGCGTCGAGCCTTGGTTCGAGCAAGGGCTATATTTTCCGGTGTACAGCCTCTATTCAACCGGGCAAGGGGCGACAATCAACGGATTCAAAATCCGCGAATTGTTCGTGCGCCCTCATGCGCGTCAGCACAACCTTCTCTACGGCTTGAACTTCGAATTCAGCGTCAATCGCGATTACTGGGAATCCCACACGATTACTTCAGAGATCCGCCCAATCGTCGGCGCTCACCTGGGACGGTGGGACCTGATTTACAACCCGATCATGGATACCGACTACACGGGCGGCCTGGGTGGCCTTCAATTTAATCCAGCAGGGCGAGTGGCCTACAACGTGAATGGCAAGTGGGCTGCGGCGTTCGAGGAATACGATGGCTTCGGCGCATTCAGTCAAATCTCGCCGCTGCATGACCAGTTTCATGAAGTCTGGGCAGTGATGGATCGCGCGAGCAATAAGTTCATCAACATCGAGGCAGGCGTTGGCATGGGACTTACAGCGGGCTCCGACCGACTAACCTTGAAACTCATGCTGTCACGTGACCTGAATCCGCGGCGTCAGCCGGCGCAATGAAAGGCACCCAATCCGAATCTCATCCAAGTGCAATGAGAGGGTGTCTGGTTTGGCCAGGAGGAATTTCCTCCCCGATAGCCGATTACACGGACATCATCGCACGAGCATCTCATTCATGCATCCACACAGATCTGGTTGTCTGAAATCTTGCACACCTATTCGCCGGCGTCTTCTGACTCGATGCGCCGCTGTTCGGCGAGGAGCGACATCGAGCTCATCAGGTTCTGTACGCTCACGATTCCGACGACTTTGCCGCTTTCGGTGACGGGAATCAGCGACAGGCCCTGGCCAGCGGAGATTCGGCGGATCGTCGTGCCGAGGGTATCTTCGGGGCGGGCGACCTGGAAAGCCCGCGACATGATGGACTGGATGTAGCCGTTGCCATCGTTGCGCAGGGCCTCGACGATACGCTGGCGCGAGACGATGCCGACCAGCTGCGGCCCGCGCACCACGGGAAAGTCTTCCTGGAGGGAATGAACGCAACGCACCAGTGCGTCAGCCAGCGTATCAGAAGGCGAGAGGGTGGCGAAGTCAGTGAGCATGACTTCGCGCATGCGGACGGTATCGACCACAGACTGGAAGAAGACGCCCTGGTCCTCGATCTGCGCGCCGATCATGATGAAGAAGCCGGCGATGATGAGCCAGTAAGCGTGGATCACCATGCCCGAGATCATGACGGCGAGAGCGATGAGCTGGCCGATGCCGGAGGCGGCGCGGCCGGCGGGGGAGAAGCCATGGGTGCGCGCGAAATTGCCGCGCAGTAATCGGCCGAAATCGAGCGGGTAGGCGGGGAGAAGGTGAAGGAGGCCGAGTCCAGCCTGCATCCAGACCATGCTGCGTACCAGGTGATCGGGTGTGACCAGGGGACGACCAAGGAGGTGAACCTCTCCGCCGGCGCCGATACAGGCTGCGGCAATCATCAGCGCAGTTAAGCAGTTGACGATTGGTCCGGTGAGCGCCATGGCGAACTGTCCAAAACCCTGGTTTGCAGCTTCCTGGCTTTCGGGATTGGCATACGCGAAGAGTCCGCCAAGGGGGAGGAGAAGCACAGCCCTCAGGCGAAGGTTGAGGTAGGCGGCCACGATGAGGCGAGCGATTTCACGCACGACCACGGCTGCAACGCAGAGGAAGAAGAGGCCGATGCCGCGCAGGAGACCGGAGCCACCGCTGAGACCAAGGCACACCAGGGCGAGAGCAGGGAAGAAGACATGCATCCGCATCTCCACTCCCATCCATCGGCCCAGAGGTATGGTCCAGCCACGCATAACGAAATTGTAAAGGGCGGGGTTGGCAGTGGGTCTCCTATATTCTGGTTCGCGATGCGTGTGATTGGAGGATCTCTGCGGCGAAGGACACTGGAAGCCCCCGCCGGGCTGTCTACGCGGCCCACAAGCGACCGCCTCCGGGAGACGCTTTTTAATGTACTTGCGCCGCGGATCGAGGGCGCGCATTTTCTTGACCTCTATGCCGGGTCCGGGGCCGTGGGAATTGAGGCCGTCAGCCGCGGAGCCGGGAGAGTCGTGCTGGTAGAGCGCGCTGCTCCGGCTCTGAAGGTGTTGCGCAGCAACCTGGAAAGGCTCGGGTTACGCGCACAGGTTCACGTGGAAGCTGTGAGTGTCGGAGCGTTTCTGCGGCGGGGGCGGCCGGGAGGCGGGGAGACATTTGACATTGTGTTTATGGATCCGCCGTACGAGGCAATGAGCGAGTATGAGCTGGCGTTGCGCCTTTTAGGCCGGGAGACAGCGACGTTTCTAACCGATCATGCCGTGGTGGTTGCCGAACATCGGAGGAAGGAGAGGCTGGAGGACGGTTACGGGGTCCTGGCAAGGACGCGCACGCTGGAGCAAGGGGATGCCGTGTTGAGCTTTTACAAGACGGCCTAAGGTTTTTCGCAGCCTCCACTTCCTTGAATTGAGCAGACGGAGTCCGAAACCAAACCAGCAAAGAAAATCCGTATCGCACCTAGTGCTTCTTCAAAATGTCGATGTAGGTGTAGTTGATGAAGGGCAGCGCGTGTTTCGGAAACACTGCGTCGACCTGCGTTTTGGCCTTGAATCGATAGTGTGAATTGTGGGCTCCCTGGTAACAATATGGATATCCGCCTCTCGCGCCGTGGAAAGAACCGCTAGGAGGCAGAGGTTTGGACGGTCCCCCGGGCGCGATCACGACGATGTGGCCCATGGTTGCCTTTGGTTCATATTTCTTCATCTCATACAGACCCAGTCCTCCCAGTACCAACTGGCCCTCGTTGGCAAGCTTGGTTGCTTGATCTTTGTCGGTACCGATGGAATTGAAGGGCGATTTATCGAAGCGCGAGCGAATTTCATCTGCCGTACCCGCGAACGCGCTGGAGAATTCCTGGAACTTCATTCCGTACTCTGTTGCTACCTTTGTTGCCACTGCTTGGACAAACTTGTTGCAGTCGGCAATAATTTTGTCGTCCTTGACAAACAACGCGGAGATATCTTCTACAGCCATCGCCATATCCATCTCTCCTCTTGATTGTGGGATGAATGCCGACCAGCTTTCCATTAATCCTTTGCGGCTGTCAAGATTCAAGGGCTCGAGGGCGCACAAATTTTTATCTCCGCGGTGCGAAGACCGTTACGCTAGTCCGGAACAAGAATGGGGTTCATTGAAATGAAGGGGATCAGCAGTCAGTTGGCATTGGTCTTGTTCACCGCGACCTTTCTGAGTGCGCAGGATGGCACGCCATGGGTGATCGGGCCGCTAACACGGCCAGCATCGGGGAATCCAGTGGTGACGCCGAATCCGGCATCGACATTCCCGGATCCGATCCTGAGGAAGCCGGTGCAGTGGGAGGCGTTGCACACCTTTAACCCGGCAGCCGTGGTTCGGCACGGCAAGGTGTACGTGCTCTACCGCGCGGAAGACAACTCCGGGGCGATGGAGATCGGCGGCCACACTTCGCGATTGGGAATGGCCGAGAGCGAGGACGGGATCCACTTCAAGCGCATGCCGGAGCCGGTGTTTTATCCGGCGGAAGACGATCAAAAGGCGCGGGAGTGGCCGGGAGGTGTCGAGGATCCGCGAATCGTGGAGCGGGAAGACGGCACCTACGTGTTGACGTACACGCAGTGGAACCGCAAGACGTATTCGGTGGGGATAGCGACCTCGCGTGATCTGAGGCACTGGACGAAGTCCGGTCCGGCGTTCCTCGGTGCCCTGGGCGGCAAATACGACAACCTGATGTACAAGTCCGCCGGGATCGTGACGCAGGTAAAGGATGGGCGGTTGATTGCGGCC
>Ga0335079_10011158_pt1 | contig 10236 bp, 9 predicted proteins | sample Lox_Sample_33_FD_206719 | JGI IMG/M metagenome (GOLD analysis project Ga0335079, IMG submission 206719) | Soil microbial communities from Loxahatchee National Wildlife Refuge, Florida, United States - Lox_Sample_3.3 | ecosystem: Environmental > Terrestrial > Soil > Wetlands | place: USA: Florida...
CGAATCCAGGGCAATCGGTGACGCGTTCGGACGTGGGACGTACTTGAAGAACAACCTTCGCCTGGACGTCGGTGTTGGCGTCGCCAGGGAGGAGCGGGATTTGGACTTTCGTCACAACCACCGCACCAAGCAGGAGTTCGAGGGACTGGTCCTGGGGCACCTGGATCCCCTCTATTCCGCTGCCCTCCGCCTGACGAAGAACGAACGCGACGCCGAGGACCTGGTGCAGGACACCTGCATGAGGGCCTACCGCTTCTTCGACAAGTTCGAGCGCGGTACCAACATCAAGGCCTGGCTGTTCAAGATCCTCACCAACACCTTCATCAACCGCTACCGCCGCAAGGTGAAGGAGCGGAACGTCACCGAGGGCTCGGAGCGCGAGGCGGTGCACGAGGCCTTCATCAGCCGCGACGCGAGCGACTACGCAGCGAACCCCGAGCAGTACATGTTCGACCGTCTGCTGTCGGATGACGTGCTCCGGGCCATCGACGGGCTTCCCATCGACTTTCGCCTGGTCGTCATCCTCGCGGACCTCCAGGAGTTCTCCTACAAGGAGATCGCCGACATCCTGGATGTCCCGGTGGGAACGGTGATGAGCCGACTCTTCCGTGGACGGAAGGCCCTGCAGAAGTCCCTCCGGGATTACGCGGCCGGTCAGGGTGTTGTCCCCGCCGAGACGCCCGAGGCCCCAGAGGCCCCGGTCGACCTGGCTGCATACCGCCGCCGCCGTACGGGCTGACGGGATCCCCCAGGTCGGCCGCTGGCCAAATCGGGGATTCCCGGGCTAGACAATTGCCCGAGCCCTACGCGGCCGCCCAATGAATTGCATCGAACTCGACCCGCTGATCTATCCGTACCTGGACGGCGAGCTCGACGAGGCGGAGCGCGGGCACATCGAGACCCACGCGGCGGGTTGCGCCGGCTGCCGTGCCCGGCTGTCCCGCGAGGCGGCATTCCAGGGCGCGCTGCGTCGCAGCGCCCAGATGCGCACCCGGGCCCCGGCCCCCGAGGCGCTCCGGGCGATGCTCCGGGCCGGCATCCGCCGTGAGCACCGCCGGGTGCAGATGCTCTCCTGGGCCCGCTGGGGCACGGTCGCGTTCGTGGCCGCCGCCGCCGGCATCGTCTACCTCGAGGAGCGGCCCGGGCACCGCGAGCAGATCGTCGAGGACGCCGCCCTCCGCTACCAGCGCCCCCTGCCGTTCGAGCTGACCCAGGCCAGCCGCGCCGACGTGGAGCGCTTCTTCGGGGACAACATGCGCCTGCCGGTGCCCCTGCCCCACGTGCCGGGGGCGACCATCGCCGGGGCGCGACTGTCGAACCTGCGCGAGCACGACGCTGCCTACGTCGTGTACCAGATGGCCCCCGGGCAGCGCGCCGGGGAGGACCGCCGGCTCGGCCTCTTCGTCCTCCAGGACCCGGACCGCGAGATTCCCTCGGTCGCCTCCTGGCCCCAGGTGGGCATGCACAGCGTCCACGGCTTCAGCGTGGCGAGCTGGCGGTCGGGTGGTCTGGTGTACGAGCTGGTCTCGGACATGGACGAGGCCGACCTCCGGCAAACGCTCCGGGAGATCGACCCCACCGGCCGGACGCCCAGCCCCCCTCCCGAGGTGGTCGCGCCCGTGCGCCAGCGGCCCATGCTCCCCATCCCGCCGCAGAACCCGGCGCTCCAGCTGATCCCGGTCGGGTTCCAGGGCCCCGGGCTCCAGAACTGACTGAGGTTTGCCCGGCGTGGGTGCCTGGCCGTAGCCTTTTGGCTTCGCCGATGCCGACCCATGTCCTGATCGTCGAGGGAGACACGGCTCTCTCGAGCCGCGTCCGCTCCGCCCTTCAGCAGCGCGGCCACACCGTCGAGGAGACCACCGACGGACGAAGCGTCGTGGACCTCGTGCGGAAGCGCCCGCCGGGCGTCGTGGTGCTCGCGGTCGAGCTCCCCGGCGGGCAGAACGGCTACCTCCTGGTGGGGAAGCTCAAGAAGGACGACGCGCTGAAGTCCATCCCGGTCATCATCGTGGGGAATCCGGAGGGGTTCGACGCCCACCGGCGACTGAAGAACCGCGCCGACGAGTACCTGGCCAGACCCCTGGACGTCCCGGCGCTCGTCGCAGCCGTGGCGCGACTCTCCGGTGCGCACGAGGAGACCCCCCTGGTCCTGGAGGAGGAGGCGACCGTCTCCGGGGACCCGGACCTCGACCTCATCGACGCCGCGTTCGACGACGCTCCCGCGCCGGTCAAGGCCGCGCCCCCGCCTCCCCCACCGGCGGCGACCGCCCGGGTGGTGCGCCCCCCGCCTCCCCCGCCGGAGGAGGACTTCTCGGCCCTCTCCGCGCCCGAGGAGGACGGCGGGCCGACGATGGTCCAGCTCGGTGTCACCCCGCTCCCCGAGTCACTTCCCGCCGGGGCGGTACCGTCCGGCGGCAGCGACCTCCTCAGCCCAGGGGACCTCGGAGCGGACGACGACCAGGCCCGGGCGTTCGCGGACGAGGTCCAGGCCGCCCAGCGGGAGCTGGAGGCCCCGGCGGAGGGCGAGGCGGGAGAGCTGCTCCGCCTGCGCTCGGCGCTGCACGCCGCCGAGCAGCTGGTGGGCGACCTCCGCGACCAGCAGGCCCAGTCCGAACAGCGCGAGCTGGAGCTCAAGGCCGAGCTGACCCGGCGCGACGGACAGCTCAAGGCGCTCCAGACACGGCTCGACCAGGCGGTCCAGGAGCGGGGGCGGCTGGAACAGGCGCTCCAGGGCGGAGGGCAGCCCGACGCGGACGAGTCCCGGCGGGCGCTGGAGGATCAGCTCGCGGCGGCACAGCGCGATCTGGAGCTGAACCGCGCGCACGCCGACGGCGCCGAGCGGCAGCTCCAGGACCTCCGCGAGCGGGCGGAGGCGGCCGAGAGCGAGCTGGTGCGCCTGCGGGAGCAGCAGGAGCCCGGCGTCGGCTCGGACGAGGCGGAGTCCCTGCGGGCCCGGGTGGCGGAGCTGGAGCTCGAGACCCGGAAGAACCGGGAGCGGGTGACCCGGCTCTACGGCCGGCTGAAGGCCGAGGAGCGGGCACGGGAGAAGGCCCGGAAGGCGGTCGCGGTGGCCAACCAGCTCCTCGCCGAGCGGGAGGCAGCCCCCGGGGAGGCGGCCGGCACGCCGCCCGAGCCGGTGAGCGAGGACCCCGAGCCGGGCACCGACGAGCCCGCCGTCGCCTGAGGGCTACTTCTCCTCCTTCTTCGGCGCGTTCTTCTTTTCCATCATCTTCCGCGCCAGGAGCTGCACGCCCGAGGGGACGTTCTTGTTCTTGGCGAGATCCTTCACCTCCGACTCCCGGAGCTGGGCGAGGAACTTCATCGCCACCGGCAGTGGCACCTTGGGGTTCTTGGTGAGGGCCAGCTTCACCGGGTACATCTTCAGCCACTCGCGGTTGTTGTAGACGACCCGCAGCACGTCGTCCTGCGCGGCCCGGTTGTTCGCCACCGCGAGTATCTCGCCGTCGGTGATCTTCGGGCTCCGGATGACCGCGACCGACACCAGCTTGTTCGAGTCGCGCATCAGGTAGCTCCGGGCCTCCTTGTTGCCCTTGGTGGCCAGCTTGATCTTCTCGGCGATGCTCATCCGCATGATGCGCTGGGCGAGGGTGAGCCGCTTCCCCTCCTCCATCGGCGGCGCGTTCTCGTCCGCCAGCTCCTGGTACTCCTCGATGATCTCGTCCGCGGTCGGCCCCTGGTCGGGGGCTGCTTCCTCGGCGTCCGGGCCGAAGATGCGCACCCGCGCCTTCCGCATCTCGTGCACGTCGGCCAGGGTCAGACCGGAGCGGACGCAGAAGTCGCAGACGCCGTCGATCAGCGCCGGGCCGCAGCTGGGATTCGAGCAGAGCTGGCGGACGACGTCCTCGTGGCGAAGGAGGCGGAGCTGGTTCTGGCTGATGATCTCGGCGATGCGGAAGCTGCAGTGCGCGGCCGCCCGGGCCACCGCGTCGTCCGGGGTGGAGGCGTTGAGGATGAGCATCTCCGCGTAGACGTCCTGCCTGGCGAGCCGGTCGAGGAACCAGCCCAGCACCGGGGGATCCACCTCCTCGTCCCGCAGCGCGGAGCTGAGGATCTTGTCCGGGAGCTTGCCGGCCGAGTCCTCCGCCGTCGCCCGGACCTTGTCGTCCGAGTCCCCGGTGAGAACGAAGAGCGCGGTGATCATGTCCGGAGGCGGCAGGGGGACGAGGGCCTTGGCGGCCATCATCCGGAGCGGCAGCGGGGCCGACGGATCGACGTGCTTCTTGACGGTGGCTGCGAGCTCAAGCGTGGGCATGGTTCCGTTCGTGGATGATCCGCAGCCCTTCGAGGGTCAGGAACTCGTCCACCTCCTGGATGCAGCGCGACTCGCCGGCGATGAGGCTGGCCAGGCCCCCGGTGGCCACCACCCGCACCGGGAATCCCAGCTCCCGTGCCATCCGTTCGCAGATGCCATCCACCAGGCCCACGTAGCCGTAGACCAGGCCGGACTGCATCGAGTGGACGGTGTTCTTCCCCACCACCGTGGGCGGGCGCGCGAACTCCACCCGCGGCAGCTTGGCGGCGTTCTGGAACAGCGCCTCCATGGAGATGGTCACCCCGGGGCAGATGCTGCCGCCCAGGTACTCGCCCTTCGGCGTCACCGCGTCGAAGGTGGTGGCGGTCCCGAAGTCGACGACGATCAGCCCACCCCGGTGCTTCTCGTAGGCGGCGACGGCGTTCACCACCCGGTCGGCCCCGACCTCGCGGGGGTTGTCGTAGAGGATGGGCATCCCGGTCTTCACCCCGGGACCGACGAACAGCGGGGCGACCCCGAAGTAGCGGTTGCTCATCTGCTCCAGCGAGAACTGCAGCGGGGGTACGACGCTCGACACCGCGAGCGCGGTGATGCCCTCGCCACGGATGCCGGCCCACTGGAGCACCTGGCGGATCCACAGCCCGTACTCGTCGGCGGTCCGGCGGGCATCGGTCGCGAGGCGCCAGTGGTCCACCAGCCTCGTCCTCTCGAAGACCCCCAGCACGGTGTTGGTGTTGCCGACGTCGATGGTCAGGAGCATCGGGCGCTAACAGGGCAGCGGTGGGGGGTGGGAGTCAAGCACGAGAGCCCCGCCGGAGCGTGTCGCCCTAGGGACGGACCCTCGGCCTGACCTGCTCCACGTCCCCGGCGAGGACCCGCTCCACGCCGTCCTCGGTCCGGAGCAGCAGTGCCCCGTCGGCGTCGATGTCCTCGGCCTTTCCCCGCAGCTCCCGCCGGTCGGTCTTCACCAGGACCTCGAGGCCGAGGGTCGAGGAGAGCTCGCGCCACCGGGCCCGGACCGGGCCGAATCCCTCCTGCTCGTGCACGTCGAGCCAGTGCTCGAGCGTCCTCAGGAGCCGCGCGGCGAAGGCGGCACGGTTCACCCGCCTGCCCGTCACCCGCAGGACGCTGGTCGCCACCTCCGCGAGCTCGGGTGGGAAGTCCGCGGGGGCGGCGTTGAGGTTCACCCCGATGCCGAGGATGACGAAGTGCACCCGGTCGGCCTCGGCCGAGAGCTCGGTCAGGATGCCGGCGATCTTCCGGCCCCCCACCTGGAGGTCGTTGGGCCACTTGATGGTCGCCTCCACGCCCTCGCCCCGCAGGGTCTCGGCCACAGCCACCGCGGCGAGCAGCGTCAGCTCCGGAGCTCGCTGGGGCGGAAGCTCGGGCCGGAGCACGAGCGAGGCGTAGAGGTTCTTCCCCGCGGGCGAGGCCCAGCTTCTCCCCCGCCGGCCGCGGCCCGCGGTCTGCTGCTCGGCCACCACCAGCTCGCCGTGCTCGGCCCCCTCCCCCGCCAGGCGGAACGCATGCTCGCTCGTGCTGCCCAGCGAATCGAACGCGTGCACCGTGCGGCCCAGGTCGTGCGTCTCGAGCAGCGGGACGATCTCCAGGGCGCCGAGGCGATCCGGCACGCGGATCAGCCGGTAGCCACGCGAGGGCACCGCCTCGATGGCGTAGCCACGGTCGCGCAGCGCGTTCACCACCTTCCACACCGCGGTGCGGGACAGCCCCAGCTTCCCGGAGAGGGCCTCGCCCGAGGCGAAGTCCTGACCCGACTCGAGGAGCATCTCCAGCACCAGCTGGGTGTGCGTCGCGTCCTGGCGATCGGTGGGCACCATCGGCCTCGTCGGAGCGTGCGGAGACTAGCATCCCCACACGACGGGCCGGTCCGCGGCACCTCAGTGGAGGGCGGCGACGTCGAAGCCGGTGAGCCGGAGCTCGGCGGTGGGGTTGCTCTGCTGCCCGTCCTCGAGCGCCGTGCGGACCCGCACGATGCCCACCCCGGCCGCGAAGGTCATGCGGTTGACCAGGAGTCGGGTCGGCGCTGCCGGGTCGGCGACGGTGCGGCTCTCCACCTCCACGCAGTCCTGGAAGCGCCCCGCCGGGGACTCGCACGGCGCGCGGACCGAGAGGACCTTGTAGTGCTCGGCCGAACCGGGGGCCACCACGCTGGTCCAGGTGGCTCCGACCGTGAGCGGCTCGTGGAGCAGGTAGCGGACCTGGTCCCGCACGCCCTCGCCGTCCACGCGCAGCGCCCGGCCGTCCTTGTCCACGTAGCTGCCGTCCCGGAAGGCGATCAGCTCGACCCGCTGCGTGGATCGCTCGCCGAGGTAGGTGGCCTCGTAGGTCCAGTGGTTGCCCACCGCGAGGGGGAAGTACCGGGCGCTGTCGGGCCTCCGCGCGGCCGGGGCCGCCGTTGTCGCTGCCGGAGGGGGTGAAGCGGCCTCGTGCGCGCACCCGAGCAGCGCGAGCGCCAGCATTCCCCAGCGGCGGGCTCTCACCGCGGGCGCCCCCCGGGAGCGAGGCTGGCGTTCCGGGGGGCACGGTTCTGGGCCCGCCGGCCGTGGCGGTCCATCTCCTCGAGGGCCTGACGGGCGGCGTCGCGCACCGCGGGCTGATCATGCCCCTGGGACATCGTGTACAGGTAGGCCTGGGCCTCGTCGCCGCCGATGGCCCCGAGCGCGTAGACGAGCTCGCGCAGGAAGCCTGGGTCCTTCCCCCGGCTGATCTCGATCAGCTCCGGCACCGCCTCGCGGGCCTGGAGCTCGACCAGCCCCCCGATGGCCCGGCGCACCTCCAGCGGGTCGTCGCCCTTGATCTGCTCCACCAGGGCGGGAATTGCCGCCCGGTTGTGCCTGGCGACCAGGGCGGAGGTGGCCGCATGACGGACCAGCGCGTCCCGCGAGCGGAGGTCCTTGACCAGCCGGGCGTCGTCACGGCCCCGGGCGTCGAGGTGCACCCGCGCCTCCTTCACCAGCCGGTCGAGCACATCGCCCAGGGCGCGCCGGGCGGCTTCCTGGCGCGCCTCGAGCGCCTCCCCTTCCACCGGCTGGTTCCGGCTGGCCTGGACAGTGATCCGTTCCACGCCGTCCTCGGCGCTCCTGCGGATGCCGAGCGAGGCGGTCACCTCCTCGAATGCGGGGAGGCCCGCGGCGTTCGCCTGCTCCTGGACCGCGTCCAGCTCGAGGGTGAGCCGGACCGCGTCGTCGACTCCCCGCGTCCCGGGGTTGAGCAGACGGAAGCCTCGGTCGGGGACGAGCCGGGAGGAGAGGTCAGCCTGGGCCTGCGCCGGGGTGAGAGCCAGTACCTGTGCCTCGGCCAGGGAGGCGGCCACCACCTCCACGCGCTCGACCGGGTGCGGCGGAGGCTTGCAGCCCGCGAGCACCAGCAATCCAGCAACGACGGAGACCGTCCTCGGCACGGCAGGCACTCTAACAAGGGGGCCGGGCGGGGGCTTCCGCCCCGCGCTGCCGCAGCCCTCAACCGTCGTGCGGTGAAGAGCCGGTCGGTGGCTCGGAGGGGGGCGCGGGGGGCTCCTGGGAACCGGCCGCCGCCTCCGGGCCACCCGGAGGGGCGCCGGAGGATGTCCCGCCGGGCTCGGCGCCTCCCGGAGCGCCTTCCGGCTTTCCCCGGCCGCGCCGTCCACGCCGCCGCCGCCGGCGCCGCTTCCGCTCGCCGCTGCCCGCCTCTCCCGCGGTACCCTCGGGGGCGCCGGCGGACCCCTCCGGCGCGCCCTCCTCGGGGCCCTCGTCCTCGCCCTCGTCGTCGTCGCCCAGGTCGCCCTGATCGGTGGGCTCGCCGACGTCCAGCGCCTCGACCGGCTCCTGGCGCTCGACCCGTTCCTCGCGCTCGCGGTGGCGCTCCGCGCGGCGCCGGCGGGACTCCTCCGCCCCGCGGGCGGCGTCCTCGAAGAAGGCCCGGTCGAGCTCGAACAGCTCGAGCGACGTCACCCGGACGCCGGCGTGGGCCTCCAGGAACTTCTCCGCCAGGCCCTCTCCGGCCCAGACGTGGACCGGCGCCCCGGAAAGCGCCTCGGAGCGAGCGTCGCTGCGAAGATCGCCCGTGGCGAGCAGGAGCGCGGCGTGCGCCGAGTGGTGCTGGAGGTCGCGCCGGCAATCCTGGACGGCTCGCCGGTCCACCGCTCCGTTTCCGCGGTGGATGCGGATGGCCCAGCGCAGCTCGAGGCTGCCGTCCTTGCGGCGCGCGGTGAGGAGGGGGCCGTGGTTGCCACGCTTGGCGACCTTGATCTCCCGGAAGTGGAGCGCGTGGAGCATCCGCGTGCAGGCCTTCTCCACCGTCCCTGACTCGAGCGAGGCCAGGTGCGAGCGGAGGGCGCGGGCCATCGCCCGGCGGGCCTCCTTCACCGCGCTCTTGGCGGAGTGGACCAGGGCATCGTCCACCAGCGGCTCGGACGCCGCGGCCGGCACGGCGCGGAGGGCAATCCGGCCGTCGGTGAACGGAAGGTCCAGCGCCCGGGCGAAGGCCGCCTGCACCTCGGCGACCGGGGCGTCGTCGCGCTCGAGGGTCAGCGCACCCGTGGCGTCGAGGGCGAAGTTGGGGCGGCGTCCGGCGTCGATGCGCCGCTGGTTCTCCTCGGCCAGGCTGGTGAGCAGTGCCTCGGGCTGGAGCTCGTCCGAGGCGAGCTCCCGCTCGCGGGCGAGCCGCAGCACCTCGGAGGGCGCGAGCGGCGAGTCGGACTCACCGAGCAGCTCGAAGGCGACCTCGGGGATGGGTGGGTACTTCCGCTTCCGGCCGCGCTCCTCCTCCTCCTGCCGGCGGCGGCGCTCCTGTCGGCCGATGCCCCGGACGTTCTCGGTTCGGGGCTCGGGGTGGCGCTCGACCGGGCGGAGCGGGGGGAGCCCCTCCTCGGGGTGCTCGTAGGGAGCGGCCATCCCCTCGAGCGCGGCGGCGTCCTCGGGGAGCCCCCAGTCGGTGAGGGCAAAGGTGTCGGGTGCGGTGACGGTGACGCGGCGATCGCGGGTTCGCCGGGCCATCGCCGCCAGCCGGGAGAGCATCGTCTGCTCCGGCGTCTTCCCGACGTGGCTGAGGAGGCCCTGGGCGATCGACCGCTCGGTGATCTCGGCCGAGCTGAGCGGCTGGCCGGCGGCCTCCAGAACCCGGAGCGCGGCCTCGTAGAAAGTCATGTGGGCGCGGGAAGGTAGCGGGACGGGTGTTTCCGGTCAATTGAGGGGCGGCGCCGGCGGTCCCGCCAGCAGGAGGTCCCGCGCTGGTCGAGCCTCTCGCGAGCCACCTTGAGGAAGACGCGCGACGGCTTGAACCCAGGCTGCCGCAGACACCTCCCCATCGAATGGAGGACCTCCACGCTGAAGCTCAGGTGTTCGATGATCTGGCGCACCGGGTCGTCGAGCTGCCCGTCGGTCCGCGATGGGAAACCCGCTGCCTCCGATAACCCTGTATCGGCGGCACTCTCCAGATTCCAGTCACCCGTCTGCCCGCCGACGATCTGGTGGAGCCGGCTCCAATTGGAAGCGAGGCTCCCCATCGCCTCCAGGACCGATGCACGTGTCGCAGATGTGAGCTCGTTGGGATCCCATCCCTTCGGATGCGACCTCGGACACTCCTCGCTGAAGATGTCGCTGCAGAGCTTGACGCACTCGTTGCAGATGTGGGCCGCCGGGCCTCCAAAGAGCTTCCACACCTCGAGCTGAGCCTTTCCGCAGAACGAGCAGCAGGGTGCAGCTGCGTCTTCCTTCGTCATGCGCTCTCCGTGCCGGACTTCGCTTGCAGCGCGGCATCGCCCGTGAGAAGCACCCCCACTCTCGCATGCTCCGCATCCGGATCGGCAGGCGCTGGACTCGCGAGCGCGGCTCGGCGCCGCATGATTCGGTGTCTCTGGAGCTGGACGGTGTCGCGCTCGTCGACGGGGCCGAGGACGAGCCGCTCCTCCCCCTCGTGGAGGCCCTCCTCGGGTGCACCGGAGCGCTCGCCCGCGGCGCGTCGAT
>Ga0335079_10011159_pt1 | contig 10234 bp, 4 predicted proteins | sample Lox_Sample_33_FD_206719 | JGI IMG/M metagenome (GOLD analysis project Ga0335079, IMG submission 206719) | Soil microbial communities from Loxahatchee National Wildlife Refuge, Florida, United States - Lox_Sample_3.3 | ecosystem: Environmental > Terrestrial > Soil > Wetlands | place: USA: Florida...
GCCGTCCGGCATCCTCGAGGCTACCGGATGGAGGCGGAGGGTAAATGAGAAACACACATGCGTTTAGAAAGTTTAGCGGCGTGCTCACATGCTTGCTGGCTTTCACCCTGCTGGGGTCCCAGTGCTTTGCCCAGCAGCTTACCGGTACGTTGACTGGCACCGTAGCCGATTCGGCCGGAGCTGTCGTACCGAACGCTAAAATCACGATGAAAAATGAGGCATCCGGCGACATTCGAACTTCAGTTTCGAATGCCTCTGGGTACTTCTCAATCACGGCCGTTCAACCGGGCAGCTACGCAGTGTCAGTCGAAGCTCCCGGGTTCAAAACGTGGCAGCGTAGCGGCATCACGTTCGCCCAAGGTGATAACCACACGCTCTCGAATATCAAACTCGAGGTCGGCCAGGTCAGTGAGACTGTCGAAATCAAGGCTGGCGCCGACGCTGTCATCCCCGACAACGCTGAGGTCAGTCAGACCCTCAACACACAACTGATTCAGGACACACCCATTGTCGGACGCGATGCTGGCGAGTTGTTGAAGGTGATGCCCGGTATGGCGCTCACGAACGGCCTGACACAGGGCTCCGGCTTCAATGACAAGGTAGTCGGAACGAACACCGGTCCAGTTGGCGCTTATTCCGCGAACGGAACTCAGCCCTACGGCGCGATGGCCTACATGCTTGATGGCGCCAACCTTGTCGATCCCGGAAACGCCGGTACCCAGATTGCCAACATCAATCAGGACATGGTTTCAGAAGTAAAGGTCCTGATGTCGTCTTACAGCGCTGAATACGCCAAGGGCCCGGTAATCTTTCAGGCCTTCAGCAAGAGCGGCGGAAATCAGTTCCACGGTGAAGGCTATCTGTACGCGCGCAACAGCGCTTTGAACTCGACCGATGCTTACGCCCACAGCCAAGGTCTATCCAATGCTGATGAGCACTACTGGTACACGGGGGGAAATATTGGTGGCCCGATTCCCTTCCTGAACCACGGCAAGCGGAAGGTTTTCTTCTGGGGGGGCTATGAATATATGAACCAGCACCCCGCCGCGAGTCCCGTCAACTTCAATGTTCCCACAGCTGAACAACGTGCGGGCGACTACAGCGAAACAACGATTAACGGTATTGCCGGAACGCAAGCCGTATCTGGATGCGGAGGCAATACAACGCTCTTCTCTTGCCTCTCCAGCGGAGGCGTTTGGCAATATGCTTATTCGCTTCCTTATGGCCTTCCTGGTGGAGGAACAACTTTAACGCCGGGCAATGTCGACCCGAACATTACCGGGATTGCTGCCGCCGCTTTCCCAAAGGCGAACATCACGCCATCGGCTGCAAATGGCTGGAACAACTATCAGTACATCAGCACCGTGCCGCAGAATCGCTGGGAAGCCACTGGCAAGGTTGACTATGCCATCAGCGACAATACCAAACTGACGGTCTCTTACACTCGCCAGATTGAAAATGACCAGCACCCAATCGGCGTTTGGTGGACTCCACCGTGGACTCTGCCTTACCCATCGAACGTGGTTGCAGCTACGACTTCGCAGGAAGTGATGGCGAACTTCACCCACGTCTTCAACCCCACGACGACGAACGAGGCTGTGTTCACGCTGGCTCGCTACGTCAACCCCAGCAAGCTCTCGAACAAGAATGCGGTCAGTCGCAAGGCTCTAGGATTCAACGTTACAGGCCTGTTTGGCACCACGACCGACCAGATTCCGAACTTCCAGGGTCCATGGGGAGGAGCGTTCCCGAACATTGAGGAATTCTCTTTCGAAGGGGACTTCGATGGCGGAGGCACATTCGGCGCCATAAAGCGCGATCCAGCTATCTACGACAACTTCACGAAAGTGATCGGCTCCCATACCATCAAGACTGGCTTCTACTGGGATACCAGCGAGAACATTCAGTCCAGCGGTGGATTGGGAGTTTCCAACAATGGCAATTACAACATGGGATGGGGACCGAACAGCTCTGGAAACGTCGTAGCCGACTTCTATCTCGGCCGCGCTGCCAACTACCAGCAGGTCAGTTCTTTCCCAACCAACGATCTGAAGTTCCATCAATGGTCCATCTACGCACAAGACTCATACAAGGCGAACCGCCAGTTGACCCTCAACTACGGCCTGCGCTTTGACCACGTCGGACAGTGGTATGGAACTCCTCAAGGATTCCAGGTCTGGAATCCTTCGAGCTATGTTAACAATGTGTTCACTGGCACTCCGGGCAACGGGTCTCTCCTGACTGCGGCTCCGAACAACACTGGTCTGCTATGGCATCAGCTCAACAGCAGCGTTCCTCTCTCAGGAATGAAGTCTCCGCTGTTCTACTACGAACCTCGTGTCGGCCTGGCATATGACATCTTCGGAACCGGAAAGTCGGTTCTGCGGGCAGGCTTCGCAGTGTTCCATTATCAAATCTCAACTCAGGTCGCCAGCGCAGCCACTGGTCCGGAAGGGTCGTTCACCTTCACGACACCCGCAATCACAAGTGGATACGCGCAAATTGATTCCGGCGATCCGACCTTCAGCCCTCCATCGAGTGTTGCTCAGAATGGGGCCACTGTTTACGGATTGCTCCCGGGAGACAACAAGACTCCGCTCACCATGGACTGGAACGTTACTTTGTCCCAGGCTCTGCCGTGGCGATCGGTTTTTGAAATCTCTTACGTAGCAAACAAGAGCCAAAACGAGTGGATCGACGGCAGCAATGGAAAGATCGGCGATCAGAACAACATCATTCCTGGTGCGTTCTTCTTGCCCGATCCCAGCGCGGCCACAAACTCCGGAAATTACCTAACGCTTCTTTCGCCGGCGGCACCCGATTGCACCGTTTCGGCCGATAAACAGCCACTGGTTTGTAGCGGCGTGAACGGCCCGAACTATCTGCAGTCCCACAACCACTTTAATTCGAACGACTACCGCCCTCTGAATGCCTACCAGGACGTATATCTGCTCTACCACGGCAGCTACGCGAACTACAACTCGCTGCAAGCGTCGTGGCAAAAGCAGTCCGGTCCAGTTGTATTCCTGATCAACTACACGTTCGGGAAGGTGCTTGGCATCCGGGATGGCCAAACCAGCAACGGTCCGGGGAACGGTACTGTGGTCGATCCGTTTAGCACGCGGAATAACTATGGCCCGCTTGCTTACGATCACACTCATATCGTGAATGGCTCGTTCTCGTGGAACCTTCCGAAGTTCATCCATGGTCACCGAGCGTTGGAGTCTGCAATCAACGGGTGGCAGTTGTCCGGCTACACCACCTATCAGAGCGGAGCGACGCTGCAACCAAACCTCAACGGCAATCTGAACGCTTCCTATGCTGGCGGACTGACGATGCCGACAAATGCCCTGCCCGATCTGCCGGACAACTCGATTTTGTTGCCCAATGGTCTGCGGGCAAACAACATCAGCCCGAGCACGTGGTTCGGCTCCAGTTCCTACAACCTGCTTATGCCGACGTTGACGTGTAATCCGGGGTCAGGCTTGAAGTCGGGCCAGCATTTCAATCCGAATTGTTTCGGAATGCCGGCTTATGGTCAGCAGGGTCCTTTGGAATGGCCTTACATGCGTGGCCCAGCTTACTTCGACAGTGATCTGGCAATCTTCAAGAACTTCCAGATCACCGAACGTCAAAAACTCCAGTTCAAAATGTCGGCGGTGAATTGGCTCAACCATCCTCTGCCGCAGTTCGGATTGGCTGGCAATACTGATCAATCATTGAGCTTTTCGGGATCAGGGTCGGCCTTCATTCCGGATACCGGCGTAGGCAGCATGGGTAACGAATGCGCCTATGCGCTCAATCCCGCGAATGGATACTCAGCAACAGCAGTCACGGGAGGCTGCACGATTAAGACGTCTCAGATCTCCCAGACCAACACGTCCATCGCAACCGGCAAGCCCTTCTTCAAGACGGGCAGCCGCAGCCTGCTGTTCAGCGTGAAGTATTTCTTCTAACCACGATCAACGTTTACAATCCCTTGGGGTGGCTTCGGCCACCCCACTTTTTTGGTCCGCAATCATAATGCGCCGGTCCCGATTTTCCCCTTCTGCCATCGTGCTGCTGCTATTCGCCGCCGCAATCCTATTGCACGCCGCGCCCGCCTCAAGCCCGATTTCTTTCGAATTGATCAAGATCCCGTTCCGTCTCGAAAACTCCGAAACTCCGGCCCGTAACGCTCCGGAAACCATGCCCGGCGGAGTGGCTGTCTTCGACTACAACGGCGACGGACGGCCTGACGTCTTCTTCACCAATGGCGCCAACATCGCTACGCTGAAGAAGGATTCGCCCAAGTACCGCAACCGCCTATTTCGAAACGACGCCAACGGAATATTTACTGATGTCACAGATGCTGCCGGACTTGCCGGCACGGGGTACGACATGGGCGTCGCCGTAGCCGACTACGACAACGACGGACATCCCGACCTCTTCGTTGCCGGACTTCACCACAGCACGCTCTACCACAACAACGGCAATGGCACCTTTACCGACGTCACAGTAAAATCCGGCCTCGACGCTCCGCTCAACCGGCCCGATCCCGACTTCGGCCCTTACTGGGCCATCACCGGTGTTTGGGTCGACGTCAACAACGACGGACTGCTCGACCTCCTCGTCGTGAATTACATGCAGTGGGAATACTCCGAGAAGCCGCTCTGCGCCATCGGAGGCGTTGCCGACTACTGCAGCCCAAAGTTCTACAAGGGCCAGGCGAATCAACTGTTCCTCAACAAGGGCAACGGCACATTTCAGGACATTTCGAAAGAATGGGGGCTCCGCGCTCACATCGGCAAAGGCATGGGCGGAGGCATGGCCGACTACGATCTCGACGGACGCCCCGACATCTTCGTTACCAACGACGCCCTCTACAATTCCCTGTTCCACAACAGAGGTAATAAGTTCGACGAAGTCGCTTTCGAAACCGGCGTCGCTCTTACCGAAGACGGAGCCTTTATCTCCGGCATGGGACTCGACTTTCGCGACTTCAACAATGATGGCTATCCTGACATCGCGTTCGTCGCGCTCAACAACCAGACCTTCCCGCTGTTTCAGAACACGGGCAAGGGAGACTTTCGCGAAGTCACTACGCCCAGCGGCATGCGCGAACCCAGTCGCCAGATGTCGGGCTTTGGTCCGGCGTTATACGATTTCGACAACGATGGATGGAAGGATCTATTCGTGAGCCGTGGCCACGTCGAATCGCTCAATCAGCCCGGACAGCCCGTCGATCAGACCAACACGGTCTTCCGCAACCTCGGCGCAAGCGGCAAATGGCAGCCTCTCACGGACGAAGCTGGCTTCAATGCCGCACCTCCCAAACGTCACCGTGGATGCGCCTTCGGCGACTTCGACGGCGACGGCCGCATTGACATCGCTGTCAGCGCGCTCCAGGCAGACGCCGAAATCTGGATGAACCGTAGCCCGAACGCCGGACACTACCTCGACATCGCCCTAACCGGAACCAAGAGTAATCGAGACGGCATCGGTGCGCGGATTAAAGTCGTTAGCAAAACCGGCACGCAATACAACCACATGACGACCAGCGTCTGCTATGCGTCCTCGAGCTACGGCCCGGTCCACTTCGGCCTCGGCGCCGACGCTCGCGCCGACACGGTCGAAATCCACTGGCCCTCCGGAATCGTGCAGACACTGCAGAATGTCCCTGCCGACCAAATCTTGAAGGCCACGGAACCAAAGCAATGATTGGGAATTCAAGAAAGATTGTTCCTCAAGTCAGTTCTAGCCGCGAAGCGGCGGCAGAGTACAGCCCACGGCGCAAGCCGTGGGTGTATTCGCAAGTGTCATCAAGCCCCGAAGGGGCGAAAGAAACGGCCCTCACACAAAGCCCGTATCGCGGCGCGTCCCATTAGGAAAATCCCAAAATCGGGTCTAAGGACATCACTTCACTTTGCGGCTGTCTTTTTCTTCCGCTCCAGCTGCGCAATCTGCTGTTTCAGAAGGTCCGCCCCCGGGCCGCTGGGCGTATACGACAGACAATTTTTCAAATGCTGCAGGGCTCCGGCATAATCGGCCTTCCGCGCCAGGATGACCGCCAACAATTGCTCCATGTTCGGCACGCTGTGCCGTGGATCGATATCCAAACCTTTTTGCACGCTGACCTGCGCCTGATCCGTTTGTCCTAACTGAAATTTCGCCAGCGCATCGTAGTACCAGAGCTGCGGCGTTCCAACAGAATCCAATGCCAATCCCTGGCCGGTGTTCTTCAACGCGTCTGCCCATTTCTGATCTTGTATGTCCATGCCGGCCAGTTGCTCATAGGGCAGAATGAACTTGGGATCCGCCGCCAACGCCTTCGCAAAAGCGTCGCGGGCACCCTCCGGATCTGTTGCAGTCCTCATCTTTCCCAATTGCAGCCATGCCTCGGCAAATTGCGGATAAATCTCCACCGCCTTCTTCAAATTCTTCTGCGCGCCATCCGGATTCTGCTCCAGCCACGCCCCTCGCGCCTTCTGATAGGCCTTCATGGCGTTCTCCGGAGCCGTCTTCGTAGTCGCGCTTACTTCCGACCCGCCTCCACGATCTTCCGGCGTGAGCGCAATGGTCCCGATATTGGGTTCATCTCGCAGATTGCGTATCGTGATGGTCTTTTCCGCCGACCGGAACCCCGCCAACGTTCCCTTTACCACGCATCCCTCATACTTCGTTTCCATCTGCCGCTGCGCATCTTGTGGAATCGTCTCTACCCCATGCGGGTCCACAAAGCGGATTACGAACTGTCCTTGGTAGTCCGTCTGCGTCAGATTCACGACCTTTCCCTGGCAGTCCACCGCAACCAGCAAGGGCGACCACGGCAGCGGCTCCCCCTCCAGCACGAGTTTCCCGAGCAGAACACCACCGGCTTTCCCCTGTCCCGACATGTTGGCCCAGTAGTTGTAAAAGCCGCTGTCCTGGATCGAGTCCGGCCGCATCACGGTCGAAGGTGGCTGTGGAGTCGCTTGCCTCTGTTGTTGCCCCATGGATCGCTGCGCCAAGAGAATGCTGACCACAGCCACTAAAAACGCAAGTGTCACAAACAACGGGGCCCTCTTCGTCGTCACTGCACACCTCGCTTGCCGTGTTACCGATATACTCGTCGCCAATATTTTCCTCCTTTTCCGCACTGCGCGCCAAGTACAACCGGTGGCTTTGGGGGCGTAATTTTCAGCTGCACGACATCACGAAAAGCTGCGATTCACGCTGCGTTTCCGCGGCTCCTGCGATATCCTGTTTTGTATGCGCACCGCAATCCTGTTGCTTGCGCTCCTGCCGACTCTGGTTGCAGCTCAGGAGTCCGACCCGGATCACCTTTTCCTTGAGGCCCTGGATGCCCAGCAGCGCGGTGACTTCTCTACCGCCATCGCCGATTACCGCAAGGTGCTGCAAGCGCGTCCCGCCGACCTTCAGGCCAAAGTGAACCTGGGCGCCGCCCTGTCGCACGAGGGCAAATACGACGAGGCCATCGAGATGTACCGTTCCGCCCTTCCCTCATTGAAAAACAAGAACATGGTTCTGATGAACCTCGCACTGGCGTACTACAAAAAGGGAGATTTCGAGCACGCACGCGAGCAGTTCACTGTCCTTCACGACGCGCAGCCCAACGATGTGCGCCCGGTCATTCTCCTCGGTGATACGGACCTCCATCTAGGCAAGACGGATGACGCACTCCGGATCCTTGAGCCGCTGGAAGGTAAATTCAGCGCGAACATGGATTTCGAATACGTTCTGGGCTCAGCGATGATCCGTACGGGCCGCCGCCGTGATGGCATCACCCGCATCGAGAAAGTGGCCAAAGCCGGTCCTAGCCCTGACAGCTATATGCTTGCGGGCGCTACGCTACTCGATCTCAACGACTACGAACCGGCTCGCGCCGATCTCGAAGAGGCGCTGCGCCTTAACCCCGCCCTACTAGGCCTGCAAACACTTGTAGGAATCGCCCGCGATAAAACGGGAGACGTGCAGAACGCCGAAGCTGCTTTTCGCGAAGCGCTCAAAAAGAATGCCGATGACTTTCAGGCAAACTTATATCTGGGAGCTATACTGTACAAACGCCGGGATGTAGACCAAGCCAAGCCGTACCTCGATCGCGCAATCCGGCTGAAGCCCGCAGACTCCATGGCCCGCTACGAGTCTGCGATGCTGAAAAGCACATCCGGAGACTATGAAAACGCTGCCAAGGATCTCGAGCAATTGGCCAAGGACGATCCCGATTGGCTCGAGCCTCACGTGGAACTCGCCGCGCTCTACTACAAGCTTCACCGACCCGAAGACGGAGCCCGCGAACGCCAAACCGTCGACCGCCTCAACGCCAAACAACAGTCTCAGGGCCCGGGGAAGTGAGTTGGTAATTTTCAAGCGCACAACTGCACGCACGCTGCGCACAATTTATTAGTCTTCACGGACTGCAAAGAGGGCGTGGAAGAGCGGCCCTTTAGGGCTGCGTCATGCGGCCTCAAAGCCGAGGCTTTAGCCCCTGGGGTTCACTGCGACGTCTCTGTAAACGTCACCTCGGGATGCCCTAACCCATACGGCCCTTCCGCAGTGACATTAACCATCCCCGTACTCGCCGGCAACGTCAGCGTCACCGACGCCGCTCCCGACCCGTCCGTCACAGCGATGACCTTCGACCCAGTCGTACTCCCGTACGTCAGCGTCCCGGCGCTGGCTGTAAACAGAATGCTGGCCCCCGATGCGCTCCCACCGGACTGTCCCGCGCTAAATGTGACCTTCAGCGCTTGCGGCAACTGTGTGCCGTGCGTCCCCGATTGCCCGTCGCCGCTCGTTTTTGCCAGCGTCCCAGCCGGATTTCCTACGACGATCCAGCCGCCCTGATGCTGCGTCACGGATCCATCCGAGCCAGTGACAGTGTAGTGGCAGAACCCCGGCGTGCTACCGGCATTTACCGTAATCTCACCGTTCGAGGTCGTCGTGATTGTTGGCGTCGTTAGCATTAGGCTGCCTCCCGTGCAAGCACTGGCTCCTTCGTAGCTATCAAACACAGCCGATGACAACGTGACGGTGCTTGTCCCCTTAGTGAGTACTGGATTCAGCGTAACCGTCCCGTTCGCCGGAACCATGATCGTGTCTGGATTCAAGTCCCACTCGCTAGCTGGCTGCGTCGCCACACTGCCGCTCACCACGAGTAACGTCGCAGTGTACGCCGCGAATGTCTGCGTTCCCGACCATGCCTGCGACGATCCCGCCACGATGCTTGTCGGCGAGCTATGTGACAACGTGTACGGTATGAAGGTCGTAGGTGTGAATCCGTTGGTCGTGATTTGTACCTGCGCAGCATTCACCGGATCTTTATTCAGTACCAGAATCGTCATCGAGCTGCCAGTAGAGTTCAGCGCCGCATAGATGCTGAACACATCCGGGTCAGCGTTGTGCGTCGCGGATACCGACGTCGTCCCGAAACCATGATGCGCACCGTCATAGTTCGTAAACAGTTTCAGCGCCTGATAGTTTGCATTTGCGGATACGGGCGCGGTCCACCTCGATGCCAGCGATACTCGTTCCCGCCCGAGTAGCGCATAAGCATCAGCATCCCCCAGCGCCGTCGAGAAATCACCTTCTCCCGCAAATGCCGCACTCCACTCCGTCATCGCCAATGGCGTTCCCGGGTAAATCGAATTCACAATTGCCCGCATGCGCAGGATGCGGAACGGAATGGTCTTGTTCGGCTGGATATTCGTTGTATACGGCTGGTTGATCGTTCCCGACGGGCTCACATACGTCGGGTCCCAATAGTCCCGATAGATACTGACTGCCAGCGCCTGCTTCTGCGCCTGGGTATAGCTCGACAAATCCGGGCTGTCCGGATACGCATGGATATCGAACATGTCGAGCGAGCGCGATCCCGCAACCTGATCCTGCCAGTACACCTGGTTCAACCACCACGGCAGGAAGTCGACTCCCGCGTGCGCGCCTTTGTCGCTGTTGTTCGCGCCGTTCCAGTAGAACCACCAGCAGCAACTCACCGGACCAAGTCGCACTGCTTGTGCGTCCCACGTCTTCAATTTCTGCGCTTCGGCGACATAAACGTTCGCTAGCTCGTCATAGCCTGATGGATTCGGATGGATATCAACGTGTGTTCCGCCCCAGATGTCGACCTCGTTATCCATGTCGTAGAAGTGACATGAAGTCAGTGAAAAATACGGGATCGAACATGTCCCGCTGCCGAACGCAGTCGCCATCGCCGCTGCCCAGTCGTTCCGGTAGACGCAATTGGCCCCGGCAG
>Ga0335079_10011162_pt1 | contig 10232 bp, 11 predicted proteins | sample Lox_Sample_33_FD_206719 | JGI IMG/M metagenome (GOLD analysis project Ga0335079, IMG submission 206719) | Soil microbial communities from Loxahatchee National Wildlife Refuge, Florida, United States - Lox_Sample_3.3 | ecosystem: Environmental > Terrestrial > Soil > Wetlands | place: USA...
TCATCATCACGCTGGGAATGGGCTTGCTGCTGACCGGTGTCGCCCAGCAACTCACGGACGCCCATCCCATCCCCGCCAAGATTCCGGAATTCATGATGATCGGCAACGGCGACTTCCATGCCATCCCGAATCTCGTGCTCATCATGCTGGTCTGTTTCGCGCTGAGCTACGCGCTCATGCGATATACCGGGTTCGGTCGGAACCTCTACGCCATCGGCGGCGATTATGAGGTCGCCAGATATTCGGGCATCAACGTCATCCGGACCAAGTGGATGGCATTCGTGATCAGTGGGATCGCGGCTGGCCTTGCCGGAGTGCTCCTGTCGTCCAAGCTCAACACCGGTTCGCCGGTTTATGGCGAAACAACCGCCCTGGTGGTCAACTGCGGCGTGGTCGTCGGCGGCACCTCGTTCGCCGGTGGGATTGGCGGTATTCCCCAATCGGGCCTTGGTCTATTGGTGTTCGGTCTGCTCGACAACTCGATGAACATGTTGGGCATCACCTCGTATTACCAGGTCCTGCTCAAGGGGGCGGCCATCGTCAGCATTATTTGGTTGGATTGCTTTTACCAAAAGCGGAAGCGGGAGCTGGTTTGAACTGAATCCATGGCACTCACCTCGGCCGCTCATCCTCGCGGCGGAGGACATCGACCAGGGCCTCGTTGCGCCGAGATGGCGGGCCACGGGCCAACGCTCCATTTACGGGACGGCAGAGCCCGCCCGCCAACGTCGGGTATTTCTGCTCGGGAGTTGGCTGTCTCGCGGGGTGGCGGCGCGGCCGGCCCGGCGTGGAATACCCTTCGCGAAACCAATGCCTTCCGGCGGCCAATCGTCCAAGGTGCCGTCCACTGGTTCGCCCTCCCCCCGGGCGAGCCGTCCGAAGCGGCGACACATCCTCGTGGCGTGGGTCGGGATTCCCCCACCCGCCCTTCTTCGTGTCCTTCGCCAGCGCGAGATTCGTTTCTCACAAGCGACGCTACTCCCGTCTCGCGAGAAAGAACGCCTTCATGCTCCGACCGCTCTCGCGCAGGCTCCTCTAGCGCTAGTCCCCACAAACGCAGGTATACGAACTCATCTTGTCGTTGAAGGCGGCCGGGATGGTAGCTGAGGTTTGGGTGAACGTGACCTCCGCCCCAGCGAAGTTCTGGCCCGCGTAGGCCATGACCGTGCCACCCGGCCCCACGTAGAGCGAGGACATGACAGCCGTGAAGGACGCCGAACGTGTTGGCATCGAGACGTTCGTGCCGGTGGCCATCAACGACTGACCTTAAAAGTTGGCGTTGACGTAGAACACCGCGCACACGTCACTCGTCCCGATGAATCCCCCATGACGCCCGCGCTGCTGATCATGATCCCCGCCACGCTGTTGCTCGAGGTGGCCGCGGCGAGCTACGTCGAGCCGTCGGACATTTTCCAGGCGATCTCGTTGTTATTGACGGACCAGGTTCCCGTCACATCCGTAGTGGAATCTCCGGGTTGACCTCCAGAAAACAAGAATGTCTGGTCGCTGGAGTTGCTCAGGCCGAGAAGACCGGGGTTGCGGCCAGTCCACTGGAAGTTGAATAGCCAGTCTCCCACGGCGCTGCTTTGCGTGACGCTGGCGCCGGCGGCTTCGATAATCGGTCCGGTCATGGTAGCCACCTGCGTATTGAGGTTGTACACCGCGAAAAACACCGCGAAAAAGTCATCCACCTGATTCGCGTCGATCGCGATTTGCGTGACTGTTCCGAGCTCGATTGAGCCGGGTCCGTGATGGATACCGTCATAGTCAGTATCGTTCAGGTCGTAGGTGCCGGCTTCAGTCAACTTGACGGTGATGTTGCCCGACGGGTCGGCGCCAGGAGTGGTGTGCTGGCCGTGTGAGGGGTCGCTGTTGAGTAATCACCATTCCAGCGCAAGGGGTGGCATTCTGATCGACGAGGTGGATCTTGGCAGTGACGGAGTTGCCCCCACCTCCGTTCGACCCACAGCCGCTCACGCCGTAGCGAGACCCATAGACAGCAGAGCCACCAACCTCTTCATGGCGAAGCCCTCCATTTGCGTTGGCATTCCGGCTTCGAACGAGCGCGCTCGCATAGCGAGGCCCCGTGACTAACCACAAAGGAGGATACCCTTGAGAGCCCCGCGCATATGCGGCCTTCCGGATCGAACCAAAGGGTGTGACCGAGAGACAATTTCACACTTGTTTGTCAGGGGTTATTTCAACGCTGAACCGCGACTCGTACCTTTCAGTTCGCCGGGAAGTTCGCCCGGGCCGGCTACCTCGCTCCGCCTCCATGGGGTCGCTTCCAATGAATCATCGCCGCGTTTCTCTTCCTTTCGGGGCCCGGCAAGGCTCACGTGGAGCCGCTGCACAGCTTGGGACTCTGGATCCTCGGAGCGAAGCGGCGGCGAGTGCATTTGCCGCTCCACGTCCCTCCTCATCGAAGCGCTCGGCTTCGTCGCTCGAAGATAGGATGTGGACACCATGCCCTCACTCAACCTGACCCGCGCCGCGGGCGTCGGGCTCGTGGCAACTGGGCTTGTCGCCATGTTCGGTGCCGCCGGGACGGTCCGGTGGTCGACGGGGTGGCTTTTCGTCGCCGCCCTCACCTTGGGGCTCCTCCTGCACCGCGGCTACGTAGCTCGGCAAAACCCAGCCATCTTCAAGAAGCGCAGGAACATCGGCACGGGCACCAAAGCCTGGGACAAGGCTTGGCTCGTCGTGTTCTGGCCGCTCATGCTCGGTGTCCCCGTGGTGGCCGCGGTCGACGTGATGCGGGCGCAGGGGCGGCCGTTGCCGATGTGCGCATGGCCTGCCGGGGCTGCGTTGTTCGCAGCCGGTATGACCACCTCGGCATGGGCGATGGGCACGAATCCATTCTTCGAGGGAACCGTCAGGATTCAACCCGGCCAGACGGTCATCGAAACCGGGCCGTACCGGTATATTCGGCATCCGGGATACCTAGGACTCATTCTGTGGTCGCTCGGGATGCCTCTGCTGCTCTTGTCGCGCTGGGCGATTCTCCCCGCCCTCACCGCAGCTGGCTGGGTCGTCGTCCGCACCGCTCTCGAAGACGCAACCCTCCGCCGTGAATTGGCTGGATACGAGCAATACGTTCGCCGGGTTCGCTACCGGCTCGCACCCGAAATTTGGTGAAGTGGCCGACGTGGGATGTGCGGTCTCCACCAGCGCTGAAGATTTCGCCAGGGCGGCAGCAACACAAAGCAGCCGGCTGAGCTCGGAGTGATACGCCGACGCGTCGGCCTAACCCCTCGCCGTCGGCTCTCCCTCGAGACCGAGCAACGCCGGAAGTACCGCAAGCGTGGCCGCCTCGGCATCGGGCCGGTCTGGGATGTGCTCTGCCGGCTGTCCGGAACGGTTGCACCAGAGGACCCGGTATCCGAACGCCTTGGCTGAGAAGGCGTCCCACCCGTTGGAGGAGACGAAGCACATCCGCTCCGGCGGCAAGGCGAAGGTGTCGACGGCGAGCCGGTAGACCGACGGATGCGGCTTGTAGACACCCACGGCCTCGACCGAGAGGACGGCGTCCAAGATCCCGGATATCCCGGCGTGCTCGCCCGCGGTCGTCAGCATCCGGGGTGAGCCGTTGGAGAGCACGGCCAGCTTGAGGCCGTGAGCCCTCAGATTCAGGAGCGTACTCTTCACGTCCCCGTACAGGTCGAGCGAGAGATACAGCGTCATGAGCTCGTCCCGCAGCGTCGTGTCATGCACGCCGCTGCTGGAAAGAGCGAAGTCAAGAGCGTCCCCGGTGACCTGCCAGAAGTCAGCGTGGCGTCCGCCCAGGCTGCGCAGCCAGGTGTACTGGAGCTGTTTGGCCCGCCAGGTCTCGGCGATCGGCCTCCATAGATCGCCGAGTCTCCCCTCCGCCCGCCGAGCGGCGCTTTGCACGTCGAACAGCGTCCCGTAGGCATCGAAGACGCAGGCTTCGATCTCGGGCAGGAAGACAGTAGGCATGTGTATTTCTCGACGTGGCCGTTTTGGTTAGGCGCATCTATCCTATAAGTCGAACCGGTGGAGGGCAAGGAACACCGGATGGCAGGCGATGGATGTCTCTCCGTACTCACTCGAAGCGGCCAAGCTGCACCCGGCGAGCAGCATCGGCCTCACGACGCGCTCCCTCGGGACGCCTGCCGCTCACGGGCCGCGACTCAAGCTTCGATCATCGCGTCGATTGCGACCGGTGCGGGCAGGGCTAGGCCCTTGCCTGCAGCTCGCGGCACAGTTAGGCTGAACTTGCGCGGAGATGCCATGAGGGTGACACGGCAACGACCGTCTCTTCGAGCCAAGAACGGGAAGCGCTCATTCCCGCTATCGAAGGTCTACCAGCTTCTCGAGCCGGGACCGGTCGTCCTGCTCACGACCGCAGGCACAGCGCGGCCGAACGCGATGCCGATGTCCTGGCACACCATGATGGAGTTCGAGCCGCCGCTTGTTGGGTGCGTGGTCAGTAACCGGAACCACAGCTTCCGGGCGCTTTTGGCGACGAGGGAGTGCGTAATCGACCGCCGCTCTCGTAACCAAGGTTGTCGGATGCGGAAATACCTCCGGGCGCAGGGTCGACAAGTTCGAGCGATTCGGCCTCACCCCGGCGCCCGCTGCACAGGTCGGGGCGCCACTCCTTGACGAGTGTTACGCGAACCTCGAGTGCAAGGTCGTCGACACACAACTGGTGGCGAAGTACTGCTTTGTCATTCTGGAAGTGGTGAAGGCGTGGGTGGACCCGACGCGTGCGAACCCGAAGACGCTCCACCATCTCGGCCGCGGACACTTCATGGTTGCTGGCAGGAGGATCACATTGCCATCGAGCAAGAAGTAGAGATGGGGCTGAAGCCTGGAGTGCCACACTCCGAGGTGTCTCTGCGGTGGTCATGTGGCGGTGGCGGCGCCGCATCGAAGTGCTGTCCCCGAGGACCGCACGCGGGACCTCCCTCAGCCAGTACTCGAGGGCGCTGCGACAAGAAACCTGGCTCACCGCGGCAGCGCACTTCTCACCTCCCGGAAACGGCCATGAGTGTTCGCGCTCCTTCAGTTTAGGTATCCCCCCGAGGCGTGAAGGGCGACGTGCTGTTGACGGATCCGCGAGCACTCGCCTGGCCACGGTCGGCCCCATCGGGGTAGCCTGCCCCACTGGCTCGACGCGGTGTCGCCTGAAACGACGTCCTCGACGCCAGGGAAGTCGAACATGTCGCCCGTCGAGAGCCTCGACATGTCCGCGGTCCGTGGCGAGTGCGCGGGGCGTCCGCAAGTCAACGCCACCCTCCACTCGGGTGCCGCTGTGCACGCCCGACGCGCTGAACTTCCTTCTCGACGTTTAGGGTTCCGCGATCGAGAGCTGAGTTTCGATAGCCGCCTTGTCAATAACTGACCATACTTGTGCAATTTTCCCGCTCCGAAATTCATAGAATACGTTCTCGGTGAAGGACACTCTCTTCCCGTTCACTTGCAGGCCGAGGAATCTTTCCTTTGGCGTACAGTCGAAGTGCAGTCGGCTTGCAATATAGGGCGGATCAGAAATCAGCAGCTGTATATCGAAATGGAGGTCCGGGATGTCAACAAAGTCTCTCTCCAGCATCTCGCGGTAACCTGATAATCCGACGGACCGGCCGTTGTAATTCACGCCCTCATGAACGAACCGCTCCAGCTTCGGCCAGTCCTGCGCATTGAGACAAGCAATGTAGTCTCGGTAAACATCGGAGAGGTCGGTTTTCATCATGGCAGTGCCTGTGCATCCGCAATGTCCCGGCTGTATACCGTGACGAGCGGCAATTCTGCGAGGGTCCACCCAGGAGCGTTGTCCGGAAAGTTCTGGAGACACGACACCTGAGCGAAGTGGCAACGGTCGCACCGCTCGGCCGAATCGTCGGTCACGCGTTTCGGGGCGAGCGGGGTGCGAATCGGGAAGAGCGGCGATTGAGCCATGTCGACCGCGTGGTAGACTCTTGACGTGCTGCCGTGCGGCGGCTGGATGAGGTTGGGCAGTAGCATGTAGGCGGACTTGAAGGGCAGCCGGAGAAGCACGTCCTCGGTTTCGTCTATCACGCGAGCCTGGGTGACCCAGCCCTTCCCTGTCGAGCCGGTGTTTGTTCCCGAAACATAGACGACCGACATGGCAGGGTTGAGGTTCGAAAGCAAGCTCACCGCCAGCGTGCCATCCTCCTGATACTCGCCTCTGTCCGCACCGAGCGATGAAACACCCACGCAGAAGCGGCAGGCGCCGCATGCGGCCAGATAGGCCCTGCGGCATCACCGCATCCAGATTTGAGGGCACGATGTCTTGAAGCTTCTCATGATTGACGTGGCGGGCGTTCCGCCTACCGCCAGCAGCCGCTTCACCCAGTTGCGACGAGGCACTTTCGGAGGAGGACTTTGCCCGGCATTCCGGGTTGCGCCAAGAGCCTGGCCCTCGTGTGTTGACCTGTTCAGCCCACCGGTATTCTCCACCCCTCAGGGGGCGAAGAGCGACCCGCGTCAGATCCAGTACATCATGCCTCACACGAGATAACCAGAGCCCCGCACCGCATGGGCAGTGGGCCTCGCGTCCTCCTCGACTTCTTCCACAGCCCGGCTCTGGACCCTGAGCCTCTTAGCCGCTTGTGGCCATCCGTCGTCCTGTAGGTGTTCCCCAACCTCTTTCGTGCCAACGAGGAGTGCGCCCTCGCGCCTGCCAGGGTCGATCCTTTGGATGATGAATTTCTGAAGAGGAGCAGCTTCGGACTTGCGCGCGAGAAAATCCGGAAGTGCGTTTCGCAGCGCCAGGGCGGTGACGCGCTCGGATGGCGGAATGCCCTCCCGGATCGTGCGTAGCCAGGAGCCGAAGGATGCCCACACGGCCGCTGGCGCGTTGACGGCGAGGTACTGAAGGAGTCCTCGGGCGATCACTCCGAGTTGGACGTGGCGGTGGTAGGCCTTAGCTTCACCGCGCAGAAAAGGAGCGAGATCGGAATCCACACCCGCCGCAGCGCTCTTTCGCCGAGGAATCTCCGGGCTCCCCTTGCCGAACAGCCGCCGCCCAGACCGCGGGAACCACAGCAGGGTCGACCGAAGATGCCTGTCCCCGCCAGAAGCACGGTCACGCTCGAGGAAGCTCCTGGCGCCCTCCGGCCCGTGCGCGGCATGCTTGAACCGCCTACGTCAGCCATTCGCCGCCGCGCACCGACAGGACCCCAGAACCCCTACATCCCTTCGTCGGTGAACGTCGGAGGTTTCGCTGCACCATGGCGCAGAGACAACTTGGCTGATACTGGTGGCTAAGGTCCTTCACGCGCAAGGGGGCACCATGCGGAAGCCCTGGATGACGCTTGCCGCCGCGATGTTCGTTCTCTGCCCATGGGCAGGGAAGGCCGACTACAGCGGGTGTGAGGCCTGCCACGACCCCTCGGTCGGGACTTGCAATGGTTGTCACTCCCACGGCACCCACTCTTCCCTGGCGATGAATGACATCAATATCGTCGGAACGACGGATGCCACCTCTTATGGCCCGTCGTCCACCGTCACCGTCACGGTGAACGGCGGCTTTGAGTACGGCTGGGTGCGCGTGCTGCTCCTCGACCAGAACCTGAACGAGCTGGCCCGTAGCAGCTGTCCCGGTGGAAAGGGTGGATGCACCACCAGCGCGTACCCGGTCACGCTGGCCGCCAAGGCACCCCCCACCCCAGGCACCTACACCTGGGCCGTGGCCTGGTATGGCAACGAGAGCGACATCTCGGGTGCATCCTTCGGCCAGGGCACCTCTTCGAGCATGAAGGTCGGTTACTTCACCCCGGACCCCAGCAACCCCAACCACGGCTATCAGACGGTGGCCCTTGCCCCCTTCACGGTCGGTTCGAACGGGTCAACCTCGGCCACCCCGAGCGCACCGGCGGCCGGGGGATGCAGCAGCTCGGGAGAAGCGGCGGGCTTGGCCGGGCTCGCGGCCCTCCTCTTCCTCCTGAGAAGGCGCCGCCGCCCGAGCGAAGCGCGGCTGGGAGCCCGTTGACCAGGAATTCAGCCCTGGATGAGCGGCCTACCGGGCGGTGCCAACGACGCGCTGCGCTCAAACTTGTCTCTCAGTGGAGATGACGCGGGCCGTTCCTTCCGATATCAGAGGTCATGCCTTCAGGGAGGACCCTGGTGGCCGGAAGGAGATGAAGAACGAGCATCTCCTTACACGGGTTCTTCGTATAAGCCTCGGTACCGACTTTTTACGGAGCGAGCGACTCTAGGACCACCTGCGGGTCGTCGGCGAGCACCTCTGAATCGCGTTCCGCCAACCCCGCCAGGCTATAGTGCAGGTGCACCCTAGCGCCCCGGGGGACATTGACCCGCCAAGGAGTGATACCCTCGTTGCACCCTGTGGCACCCCAAGTCGCTCGGACCCGAGCGCGCGCGGGGTGGGTCAGCACCTGCAGCTCGACCACCGGCGGCGCAGCGGCACGCGTGGTGTTCGCAGCGCAAAGGCGTTCGATCGCGGCGAGCCGGCTCGTGGTGGCCGGGAGCGCCTGCGGCCGAGGAGCGCGCGACCAGGCGACGAGGGCAACCCCCGCAGCACCAGCGATGAGCGACCAGGTAGCGAAGGCGCGGCGCCTCGGCCTCGTCCTCGCTTCGACCTTCTCGGGCTCGGGGTCCGGCTCACTCCGGCCCGGGGCGGCCTTTAGCGGAGATGCCGCGAGGTCGAGTTCCAGCGGCTCATCGGGTGGTGGCTCGGTTCTGGGTTCAGGCGTCGGGCGGCTCACCACCGGGGGGGGATCGAACATCTCCGCTCCCGGTAGGGGTTCGCCGGGTAATCCGCCGCCGAAGTCCGAAGTTGCTGCAGGGACCGACGACAAGGGGAGTGGAATGGACCCGTGGGAGGCATTCCCGAAAGGCGCAGCGCCTTGTGCAGCGGGGCCGAGCGAGAAGTCCTTGAGAGCGGTGATGAGCGCATCACGCAGCTCGCTCATGCTCTGAAACCGATCCTGAGGCGCTTTGGCGAGGCAGCGCAGGATGATCTCCTCGAACTGCCACGGGGTCGTCGGCACGAGGACCTGTGGACGCGGCGGGGGCCTTCCAACGTGGGCCATGAGCATCTTCACGTTGGTCGGCTCGCTAAACGGCAGGCTTCCGGTCGCCATCTGGAACATGACGACGCCGAGCGAATAGATGTCGCTGCGGCCATCGATCCGGCCCGCCGCGCCCTCGGCTTGCTCGGGCGACATGTAGGCCGGCGTCCCCATGACCACCCCCACGGCAGTGCGGGTCACGCCACTCCCTTCCATCGCCAGCTTGGCGATGCCGAAGTCAACGATCTTGACGAAGGGTGGGTGGTCCTCCTCGGTGACGACGAAGATGTTGGCCGGCTTGATGTCACGATGTATGACGGATCGCTGGTGCGCCGCCTGCAAGGCCTCGGCGCACTGGATCAGGATGGGGCCCGCCTCCGCAAGGGACATGGGCTGCCCATTCGAGAGCAGGGTGGAGAGCGGCTGACCCTTCAGCAGCTCCATCACGAGGTAGTAGCAGTTGTGCTCGTGAGCGAGGTCGAGGATTTGCACCAGGTTGCGGTGGCCGATGAGGTTCACCGCCCGCGCCTCGTTGAAGAACCGCTCGACCACGGTCGGTGCATTCGCCACCTCGGGGTCGAGCACCTTGATGGCCACGCGTGAGCCGATCGCCTCCTGACGGCCTTCGAACACCCAGCCCATGCCGCCCGAGCCGATGAGGCGCACCAGGCGGTACGACCCGAGCATGGAGCCGACCAGGTTCGCGGGGTCGAGGACGGCGGGAGACTCGATCACCTGTTCAGGATAGCGGAGAACAGCGCGGACAGGTGTCGGGTGCCGGAAGGTGGTTCTGAGACAGGGGATGACGTTCAGGGCCAATTTCGAACCGGGCGACTTCAGGCCCATTTCGCGGGCGGCGGGATGAAGCTTGCCGTCGGGTTTCGGGCCGCCGTCCTGTGGGCTATTGCCTACAAGTGGGGTGCCAGACGAGACGAGGTCCGGCTAACCGGAACCGAAGAGGTCGGCTGAGGCATCGGGCTTTGATGAACACGGAGGCTCAGCGCTGTGTAGACCTTCGCGGCGCGGCGAAATGCCGCCATGTCCGCAGTTCACTGGTACACAAGCTTTCGGTTGGTATCCGGCCCATCGCTGAGCTTGGGGGTCTCGAGGGTACCCGAGGTCAAACTCTGCGATGGGCCAACTTTACAGCGACACTAGAGGCCTTGAGCGAAGTTTATCGTTTCGATCAGGTCAAGTATTAAGCGGCGAGTC
>Ga0335079_10011163_pt1 | contig 10232 bp, 10 predicted proteins | sample Lox_Sample_33_FD_206719 | JGI IMG/M metagenome (GOLD analysis project Ga0335079, IMG submission 206719) | Soil microbial communities from Loxahatchee National Wildlife Refuge, Florida, United States - Lox_Sample_3.3 | ecosystem: Environmental > Terrestrial > Soil > Wetlands | place: USA...
ACCCTTCTGGTGCTTCGATTTGCGAGCGAGATCATGAATCGGGCCGTGATCCTTTTGGTACGAAAAGAGGACATCGTGGGACTCGGGCAGTTCGGGTTGGTTCTTCCGGAGGGTTCGCCGCAAGAGCGGGTTCGCTCGATCTCAATTCCCTTATCGGACCCCTCCGTATTCCGGGAAGTGATTGAGAAGAAGTCGACGTATAAGAGTCAGCTGCCCCAGTCCAAATGGCACCAGTATTTTGTGGATCAACTCGGGAAAGAATGGCCCGCTGAAATTTTCGTGGCTCCGTTGATTTGCGAGAGTCGGGTCATCGCGATTCTCTACGGGGACAACATTCCGGGCAAAGAAAAGATCGGGGACACCGAGGGGCTGGAAGCCTTTATCAAGGTGACCGGTTTTGCGTTTGGCAAGGCTTTGCTTGAACGAAAATTACAAGACACGCAATCTTCAAAGCCGTAATCGGTCATCAACACGCTACGATGAAAAAAGGATAGACGATGCCCAAAAAAGTTCTTGTGGTCGAAGATTCGGCCGCCATGCGCTCCTTGATCTCTTCCACCGTGGAGGAACTGGTGGGGTACGAAACTGTGGAAGCCGGCAATGGGTTTGAAGCGTTAAAAGCGCTTCCCGCGCACCGGTTCGATCTCATCATCACGGATATTAATATGCCGGATATCAACGGTTTGGAAATCGTAAATTTCGTTAAAAATAATTCGGCATATAGGAATATCCCGATGATCATCGTTACGACGGAACAAGGAGCCGAAGACCGGAAGAAGGGCTTGGCCCTGGGAGCAACGGAGTACATAACCAAACCCTTTGATCCCGAAAGACTTAAAACCATCGTAAAGAAAATTACACACGGGTAACATAACTCGAGGGACAAGACCTATGCCAAAGAAGGAAGACTCGCTGAAAGAATTTATCGCCGAGGCCGAAGAAATCATCGAGGGGCTCAATCAAAATCTTCTCGCGATGGAAGCCACGGAAGATAAAACGGCCGTGAGGCCCGATATCTTGAATGCGATCTTTCGGGCGGCGCATACCTTAAAGGGAATGTCCGGGATGGTGAGCTTGAAGAAGATCTCGGAAATCAGCCACCGTCTCGAGGATATGCTTGACAGTTTGCGCATGGGAAAACTTTCTTTGAGTCAGCCGGTCATGGACACTCTTTTTAAGGGGATGGATCTGCTGCGAGGATTAATCGAATCCGTGAATGCCGGGAAGGGTGAGGAAGCGGATATCGCACCCATGCTTCAGCAAATCCAGCAGGTCGTGACCGGAGGGCCGGAATCATCGTCTTCGCCTGAGTCCGGAGAAATTGATCTTGACCTCCTTAAAGTGCTCACAGAATATGAAACCCACCGTCTGAACGAAAACATCCGTTTGAAGCTTAACCTCTTTGAGATCACCGTGCGGTTCGCGTTGGAAACCTTCGACAAGGACTTGGCCAAATTAAATGGCAAATTGCAATCGTCCGGAGAAATTATTACAACATTACCCAGTCCAGGCATGTCGGCGGAAGCGGGCATTGTCTTTAAATTGATTATTGGAACAAAGAGCGACCTTAAGACGCTTCAATCCCAATTTCCACAGGACGGACTTGAAATCAGACCCGTCGATCTCAAGCGGGAAGGGGAACGGACGGACGAAACCAACCCGACCGTATCGACGGACGAAGATAAGGGGTCCGGCTCAATTCGAAGCATCACTCCGACCGTTCGGGTGGACATCGGAAAACTTGATTCCTTGCTCAATGTCGCGGGGGAACTGGTTTTGACCAAGGCGGTCATCGGACAGATCAGCAAGGAGATGCTCCAAAACCAAGGTTTTACTACGACGGGTATCGAGCTTCAAAAGGCGTATCAAGCCCTGGATCGACGTGTCGGAGAACTGCAGGAGGGTTTGGTCGAGATCCGAATGATTCCGATCGGACAAGTGTTTGACCGGTTGGTTCGTGTGGTCCGGAAATTGTCGCGAGATTTGGGCAAGGAGGTTGATCTCCGGATCTCGGGTGAAGAGACCAAGCTGGATAAATCCATGATCGAAGAAATTGCGGACCCCTTGATGCACCTTATTCGAAATTCCCTCGATCACGGGATTGAATTAAAGTCGGATCGCCTCAAGGCCGGAAAACCTGAGGTCGGAATCATTAGCCTTCGTGCGGTACAAAAAGGGAACAACGTGGTCATCGAAGTTGAAGACGATGGAATGGGGATCGATCTGGCCAAGGTCTATCAAAAGGGTCTCGAACGCGGCTTATTGGACAAAAACAAAGAATACGATCAACGGGAACTGATCAACGTTTTATTCACCCCCGGTTTCAGTACGGCCGAGGAAGTGACGGAAGTCTCCGGAAGGGGCGTGGGACTGGACGTGGTGGCCAAGAACATCAGCAAACTGAGCGGGCTGGTGGATGTCGAGACGGAAATGGGAAAGGGCACAAAGTTCTCGATCACCCTTCCGATCACGCTGGTCATTATCAAGGCTCTGGTCGTGCGGGTCGGGACCGAAGTTTACGCGATCCCGCTAAACTCGGTGTCCGAAAGCCTGATGATTCAATCAACCGACGTCCGAACCGTTGAAAGACGCGAAGTCACCCGGCTTCGTGATCACACCTTGGCGCTTCAAAGAATCCGGGATGTTTTCGGCCTCTCTCCCTCCGAGTCGCGGGAAGATCGTCTATACGTCATCGTCGTCGGACTGGCTGAAAAACGCATCGGGTTGGTCGTCGACGCGATCGAAGGCCAACAGGAAATCGTCATCAAATCATTGGGGGAATTTCTCCGCGAGACGCCGGGAATTGCCGGCGCCACCGAACTGGGCAATCGAAAAACAATTCTGGTCCTGGATGTGGCGGCCCTGATAGAAGAAGCGATACGCACTCAAGCCGTTGACAAAAAGAGCGACAAGGCGACAAAAAGAAAAACCGGGCAACCCGTCAACCTCTAAGACCGCATTTTGTATCGACGCCGGGTATCGGCTCGGCGGCTGCGGCCGTTTGAAGTATGAAATTATTTATTACCCTTTTCATTTTTTTCTTGACATCTGAGTTTAGATCGGTTATATAGATCAGCGATTGCTTGCTACACCATACAAAACTTTTTCTAAAAGTTCATTCGAAAGGGCGACCTATTGGAAAAAGAACAGGGTAGGCATAGGGCGATCAGCTTAAGTCGCATCGTTTTTGTTCTGTTCATCGGCACTATCCTTTTTCTCCCTCCCAAAGTCTTCGGATTAGAGTTACAGGGTTTTTCGGACATCACGTACACCGGCGCATGGCACAAATCGGATCTCTCCGATCCCGACACCAACGGCACAGTTGCATTAGGGGAATTAGACTTTTTTATCAGGGAGAACCTCTCTGACCGCGTGGACTTTTTGACCGAGTTTAATTTTTCGGCCGATCCAAATACGAACGTTGGCAGCGACGACATAGAGCGCCTCCAGATCGGCTACATCTTTAATGATGCCTTGACGGTGCGGGCAGGTCGGTTCCACAATGTCCTCAGTTACTGGAACATGACTTACCACCATGGAAGACAGCTTTACACTTCGATCGATCGGCCGGATTTCTTGCATTTTGAGGATGATGGCGGCCTTGTTCCGACCCATGTCGTCGGATTGTGGATTGGCGGTCTACTCGACACCCGCATGGGGGGATTGGAATACAACGTCATGGGCGGCAACGGGCCCCGCGTGCAGAACGTTGACTGCAGCACGACCTGTTCGGGAGGCGCGCTGTCTCCCAACAGCACGGGTGACGACAGCAAGAACAAGGCGGTCTCCTTTAACCTCCAATGGATGCCTCGGGCGGTTCCCGGTCTGGCCATGGGAATCTCCGGGAACATGCAGCAACTTCGATTTTATGGACCGGACGGGACTTCTGAACTCACCATCGTTGCGCCCGATGGCAGTGCGACCACGGTAGTTTCCCAGGGAATCTACGGCGTAAATCTTGAGTATCTGGCGCACAAGATCGAGTTTCTGTCCGAGGGTTACCAGTTCAGGGATCACAACGACGAATCGTTCACTGATTATGCTTGGTACGCACAACTCGGTTACAAAATTATTAATCGCTTCACGCCTTATACTCGTTTTGAGCGTGTAATAGTTCAGGATAACGATCCTTATTTTGTTGCCTTGGGAACCGAAGACATGAGCAAAACCATCGTCGGTCTTCGATTTGATATTATTCCAACCAGTTCGCTAAAAGCCGAGGTCCGGTTTGTAAACCAGCCATCCGACAACTGGAATGAGTTTGCAGTCCAGTGGGCCTTCGCATTTTAAAGGACGGGACCATGGAATTGGAAACGGGATCGATCAGCGGACACATAAAAAACATAAAATGGGCCCCACGTCACTTTCCGCAATTAGTCGGCATGGCCATCCTATCGATCCTCACGGCTTTCATGGTTATTGGGACCGTCGGTACGGCGGAGACAAGGGAGTTGGCGGTGATTGCCGGAAAATCCTTTCCAGTAGATGCTCTCATTCTGGATGACGTCAAGGAGATCTATCGGGGGGAAAAACAAATTATCTCAGGCGTCCGGCTTAAGCCCATTGATCAGCGGGATAGTCAGCCCATCCGGACTGAGTTCTTGGACAAAGTTCTGCATCTGTCCGGGGATGAGTACGTGACGTATTGGAATAATCGGTTGTTCCGGGAAGGTGGGATCCCCCCGATTCCAAAAAATAATTCCGGAGATGTGATCACGACAGTGAAAGAGACGGACGGAGCCATTGGATATGTCTGGCTGGATGAAACTACTTCTGAGAAAGCCAATCTTAAAATTCTCCTCACGATTCATAGCCGCTAGGCAAGGTCATTTTTGTACAGCCGTTTGGGAACATAGCCATACTCACAATCCCCTACTCAGGATGTTTTTCTTGAAACTTTCCTTTCTCCAACTCCGCCGACCGATGGTTTAAACACCGCTCGTTAAACGATCCTTCCCTCCGCATCAGTGGACTATCCCATGAACTCCTATTTTTCGTATCCGACCGCACGGTAGAGCCCTATAGTATCATAACCGATTGTTTTTTTTAATAATTAATACATGTTGCGACACATTACACCACTCCAATCCCACAATTCTGTGTGATGTGCTAAACTTTGTTATCGTGTGAGGATGTATGACGATCTCAAAACTCAATGCCGGTTTTTACAGTACCACCGATGTCTGCCGAGAGGTCGGAATCTCATCTAGGCAGTTGGAATACTGGATCCTGATTGGCATTGTTTCTCCTCGACTGGAAAAGCATGGAATAAAATTTTTTAAGCGATTCAATATCCAAGACATCGAGATTTTAAAACAGATCAAGTTATTGACGGATGAAGGTTTCCTGGTCAGCCGTGCACTAGAGAAAGTGAAGAGAGAATATCCTCAGCTCTTCAATGGAAGGTAATTGGGTCGCATGGATGTAACGCTTTTCGCCGACGAGACGATCATTCTGGTGTAAAGGGTGAAAGCTCCATTTTCGATCACCAATTTGAGGATTTCATCCCGATGGGAATGAATGTTTTGATTGTAGACGATTCAAGACAGACTCGCCGCGAAATCATCCGAATGCTCCGAAAAGATGACACCTTGGAATCCTTTTATGAAGCCGGCAATGGTGTACAAGCGCTCCACGTTCTTTCGAGCGAACGGGTGGATCTCATCCTTACGGATATCATTATGCCTGAAATGGATGGATTCAAATTGGTTGAAACCATACGCAAAGACGAGCGATTGCAGGACATCCCGATGATTTTGCTCACGGTGCGTTCCGAACTCGAGGACCGAGTGAAGGGATTGGCATTAGGAGCATGGGATTTCCTTGTGAAACCCGTTCATCCCATTGAGTTAAATGTTCGAATTGGGACCATGCTGCGACTAAAAGCGCTTCAAGATAAACTGAAGAACCGGATACGCCAACTCGAACGCCTGTCCATCATCGATGAGCTCACCGGATTGTATAACAAAAAATACCTGGTTGAGTTTTTGCGCCGCGAGGAGAATCGAAGTAAACGGTTCGGTTTCATGTTGTCCTGCGTCATGCTGGATGTGGATCATTTTAAGAAAATCAATGATACATACGGCCATCTTCGAGGCGACCGCGTTTTAAAAGAGTTGGGAGCCCTCCTCGGGGATATCATCCGTAGTTATGATTTTGCCGCGCGTTACGGAGGGGATGAATTCACGCTGGTGCTTCCCCAGCAAAAACATTCCCAGGGCGCATTGGAACTGGCGAACCGCATCCGTAAGGCGGTCGAGAACCATCCGTTTGGCCGATCGACGTCCAACAGGCCGCTCCAGGTTACCGTCAGTATGGGTGTGGCGACTGTCATTCCCGATCACGCCAGCGATTATGAAACGCTTCTGGATCGAGCCGATCAGGCCCTGTACAAAGCCAAAGCCGGGGGCCGGAATCGGATCGTTAGCGTATGAAACAACACATGACAAGGAAGAAATTAACCAAACATGCCAGGCCCGCCGAGATGCCAAAACGGCCGAGGCGGGGAAAGACTCTCCCGGACCATTCATGGAGGGGAGAATCGGGTGGGGCATCCAACCTTTCAACCTCAGCGCCCATGGTTGGCTCTAAATCACGGACGAATAACGCAGCGGACGGTGCGATGGAAATCAACCCGCAAACGGCGATGTCACTGGAACCACCCGCGCCAGGGAATACCCCGAACCCGATCGCTGAAGCATCAAAAATGATTTCGTCAGAATCATTGGCTTCGTCCCGTGGTGAAGTGGGCATGCAAGAGGCTCCAAATCTTCCGGGGATTTCGACGAGCGAGGATGGAGGAGTCCTGGAACTGTTGGCGTTTCAATTAGCCGATGAGGAGTACGCTCTGGATATTCTCATGATTAAAGAAATCATCCGGTCATTGGATATTACTCGCGTGCCGAGGAGACCGCCCGTTATCAAGGGAATTATTTCGCTCCGAGGTACGGTAATACCGATTTATGATTTGCGGACTCGTATTGGATTGACGGAATCGCCTCCGACTCGACATACACGGATCCTGGTCGTCGAACTGGGAAGGGGAATGATCGGCATTATTGCAGACCGTGTGACCGAAGTCGTGAAAGTGAAATGGCGGGATGTCGAGCCGCCTCCGGCCACGGGCGATGGACTGGTGTCCGGTCACTTGAAAGGCGTGACCCGGGTCAACGGCCGTTTGATTATCCTTCTAGACCTGGCCAAAACGATTGCATTGTAATGGAAGTTGAGCGTTGTCGAGCGCAGAGAGCGGTGGGCTACGGGAGCTGGCCCCATCTCGTTTTCAATAACGAGTTTCATAACTTCGGAAAGATTGAGGCGGATCCCCATTGCGTTCAGAGTGTAATGAACAACGGTACCATACAGATGTCTGGAGGGAGCGATGTTGCAGATACCGAAAACCATGGTAGGGCATTACGGTCTGCGTGTTAAGTTTATCGCGTTGATCAGTTTGCTCTTGATCGCGTTCGGTGCAAGTCTCGGATGGTTTTTCATCAGTCGCACCAAATCATTTTTTGAAGAAGAGCTCAAACGTCGGGGCACTTCCCTGGCCAAAAATCTGGCTTACAACAGTACCTACGGGGTTTCGATTGAGGATACCGGCGTCCTGGATCGATTTGTGAAGGGTATTGCGGCCGAGGCGGATGTCACTTATGTGATAATCCTTGATCCCAAAGGGAGGATCCTCGCTCACACCGTTTCTTCCCAAATCGGCCAAGTATTGACCGATGATGTAACCAAAAATGCCCTGGCGGCGGAGGAGCCCCTTGTCCAGTCATATTATACGGATAACAAACAGGAGGCTTACGATGCGGCTGCTCCGGTCGTAATTCAAAATGCGCAGTCTGGAGATTCCGGAAAAAGCGGATCATCTCAGGAACAGCGTATCGGTGTGGTGCGCGTCGGGCTTTCGCTTCAGTGGTTGCATGAAAAAATCGGAACCCTCTTGACGGCGGGGGTTCTCATCACGGTTATCGTGGTCGCTTTGGGGATCGCGATTTCGACTTTTTTCATCCGGTGGATCATAAAACCGCTTGAGCAGATGGCGGCGGTCGGCGTCAAGATCGCGGACGGCGACTTCACGCAACCAATCCTAGTCACCGCCCAGGATGAAGTGGGCATGCTGGGTAAAACGTTTGATCGGATGTCGGACAGCCTTGGCCTGATGATCAAGCAGATCCGGGAAGTCGCAGATAGTGTGGCCCAGATTTCTGGGCAACTTAAAGGCAACAGCAAGGAGATGCAGAACGGCGTTCAGACTCAAGCCAGTTCGTCCGAGAAGGCGGCCGCATCCGTCGAAGAAATGAACGCCTCCATCAAACAGATTGACGAAGGGATCGACATTCTATCTTCGTCCGCCGAGGAAACCTCCTCATCGATCCTGGAAATGAGTTCCTCCATCGGTGAGGTGGCCAATAACGCCGGCGGTTTGGCTTCCGCGGTGGACGACACGTCGTCCTCCATTATTGAAATGTCCGCGTCACTCAAACAGGTCGCGGATAATGTGGCGATCCTGTCATCCGCGGCCGAGGAAACGGCATCAACGATCACTGAAATCAACGGTTCGTTGCGGGAAGTGGAAACGCATGCCAAGGAGTCTGCGGCGTTTTCCGAGCAGGTCAGGAATGATGCGCAAAATCTTGGAATGCGGTCCATTGAGAAAACCATCACGGGCATGAACCGGATACAGGAAACGGTTGTGAAATCGGCCGATGTGATCAATCGTTTAGGTGAGCGTTCTGAACAGATCGGCCGGATCCTGACCGTGATCGACGAAGTGACGAAACAGACGAATCTGTTGGCGCTCAATGCGGCCATCCTGGCGGCCCAGGCCGGCGAACAGGGAAAAGGATTCGCCGTCGTGGCCGATGAAATTAAAAACCTTGCGGACCGGACCGGTACGTCCACGAAAGAGATTGCACAATTGATCACCAATGTTCAGGCCGAAGCGAAAGATGCCGTTGAGTCTGTTCGGGAAGGCGCAAAGAGCGTAGAAGAAGGCGTCAGTCTTTCACTCGAGGCGGGCGAGGCCCTTAAGAAAATCCTTGATACGGCGACCAAGTCGACCGGCATGGCCCGGGAGATTGAACGAGCCACCATGGAACAGACCCGAGGGGTTCGACAGGTGGCCGAATCCATACAGCGGATCAACACGATGGTTCAACAGATTTCCAAGGCGACGCAGGAACAAAGCCGCGGCAGCCAGCAAATTATGCAGGCCGCGGAAAAAATGAGGGATATGACCCGCCAAGTCAAAATGTCGACCGAAGAACAGGCCAAGGGAAGCCGTCAAATAACGGAAGCCGTGGAAAGCGTCACCGAACGCGTCCAGCAGATCGCCCGGGCGATCAAAGAACAGAAGCGGGGCAACGATGTGATCATGCGTTCGGTGGAGGACGGCCGAAATAATTCAAGGCAATGTCTGGATACCGTGACGGATATGGACAAGCTCGTCGAGGAGTTGGCCCGGCAGGCGGAGCATCTTAGACAGTCCATAGGGCGATTTAAGGTCAAAGCGTAGAGACGGCCGATGCAAAAAACGGGCAATCCGGGTAAGACCGGCGAACTGAAGGTCGTCAGTTTTCAGATCGACGATCGCGAATACGCCGTCGATATATCGAGGATGATCGAAATTATTTATTATCGACCGGCCACCCCCTTGCCCCAAGCGCCCGAATTTGTCGTAGGGGTGGTCGACCTGCGAGGGACGGTTATCCCGGCACTGGATCTTAAAAAACGGCTCCGTTTGACGTCCAAGGCAGCCGGCCGGCCGAATCATATCCTGATCGTTCGCTTCAAAGACAAAATGATCGGCATTGTCGTCGATCAGGTCACGCAGGTGGTCCAAATCGATGAAAAGGAGATTCAATCTCCCCAAAACTTTCTGGAAGGAACCGGATCCAAATATCTTCGGGGCGTATGCAAAATCAACGATCAACTGGTCTTCATCTTATCCCTGGACAACTTGCTGACGGACGATGAACAGGCCCAGCTGAAAGAGATTTGACGGATGAAATCCATTTACAACTTTATCGTACACCGGCTCGAGTACAAGATCCTGGCGCTGATTTTATTTATTCTGGTGATCAGTTTTGTCGGAATCTTTTTTATTGTCTCTTCCAAAGAAAGGCGGAGTTACATCGAAAGCGAACGCTTAAAGTCGAAACTGGTGGCCGACACCATTCATGAAACCTTGGACCGCGACATGATGGCGTTTCGGGCGGATGTCGTCA
>Ga0335079_10011164_pt1 | contig 10232 bp, 10 predicted proteins | sample Lox_Sample_33_FD_206719 | JGI IMG/M metagenome (GOLD analysis project Ga0335079, IMG submission 206719) | Soil microbial communities from Loxahatchee National Wildlife Refuge, Florida, United States - Lox_Sample_3.3 | ecosystem: Environmental > Terrestrial > Soil > Wetlands | place: USA...
TGATGGCTATGTCGTCGCCGTGGTGAAGGATGTGATTGCCGCCGATCCGGCCAAGGATCAGAAAGGCGTCCAGGAGTTCGCCGACCGGCTGGTGGCGCCGGGCCTGCGCGACGACATGCTCGACGAGTTCGACCAGGCGCTGCGCAAGCAATACCCCGTCAGCATCGACCAGAACGCCGTAGGGCGCGCGTTCTAGCGAGCTCCGCCGATGCAGCTCGCCCCCGGCTTCGACCACTTCAAAGAGCGCTACGGCGCCGGCAAGCCGGTGCTGATGTGGACCTCGCTGATCTCCGATCTGGAGACGCCGGTCTCGGCCATGCTGAAGCTGGCGGATGGGCGGCCGAACAGTTTTCTCTTCGAATCCGTCGAGGGCGGCGCCACGCGCGGCCGCTATTCCTTCATCGGCTTGAAGCCCGACCTCATCTGGCGCTGTCGCGGCGACAAGGCCGAGATCAACCGCAAGGCCCGCTTCGATGCCGAGGCGTTCGAGCCCGCGCCGGGCGGCGCGCTGCAGAGCCTGCGCGCGCTCATCGCCGAATGCCGCGTCGAGACGCCGGCGCCGCTGCCGCCGATGGCGTCGGGCCTCTTCGGCTATATCGGCTACAACATGGTCTCGCTGATGGAGCGCCTGCCGGATACCAAGCCAGACAAGCTCGAGATCCCGGATGGTCTCTTCCTGCGTCCGACCGTGATCTGCATCTTCGACACCATCGCCGACAGCGTGACCCTGGTGACGCCGGTCTGGCCCGAGCCGGGCCTCTCCGCCGCGGCCGCGTATGACCGCGCGCGCGAGCGCCTTGCCGATATTATCACCGATTTCGAGCGCAGCCTGCCGCATCGCCGCGAAGCCGCCGAGGTCGTGCGCGAGCTGCCGCCGCCCGCGGCCAACATGACGCGCGTCGACTGCCTCGCCATGGTCGAGCAAGCGAAGGAATACATCCGCGCCGGGGAGATCTTCCAGGTGGTGCCGTCGATGCGGCTGCGCGTGCCGTTCCGCCTGCCGCCCTTTGCCCTCTATCGTGCGCTCCGCCGCCTCAACCCCTCGCCCTTCCTGTTCTTCCTCGATTTCGGCGGCTTTTCGGTGGTCGGTTCGAGCCCCGAGGTGCTGGTGCGGCTGCGCGACGGCAAGGTCACCATCCGCCCGCTCGCCGGCACGCGCCGGCGCGGCGCCACCGCCGCGGAGGATGCGGCGCTCGCCGCGGAGCTGCTCGCCGATCCCAAGGAGCGCGCCGAGCATCTCATGCTGCTCGATCTCGCGCGCAACGATGTCGGCCGCGTTGCCAAGATCGGCACGGTGCGCGTCACCGAGCAGATGGTGATCGAGCGCTACAGCCATGTCATGCATATCTGCAGCCATGTCGAAGGCGAGATCGATCCCCGCCACGACGCCATGGACGCGCTCGTCGCCGGCTTCCCTGCCGGCACGCTCTCCGGCGCGCCCAAGGTGCGGGCGATGGAGCTGATCGACGAACTCGAGACCGAGCGGCGCAATCTCTATGGCGGCGCCGTCGGCTATTTCGCCGGCGACGGCAGCATGGATACCTGCATCGTGCTGCGCACGGCGGTGGTGAAGGACGGCGAGATGGTGGTGCAGGCCGGCTGCGGTGTCGTCGCCGACAGCGACCCCGCTACCGAGCACCAGGAAATCCTCGACAAGGCCCGTGCCCTTTTCCGCGCGGCCGAGGAAGCCGTGCGCTTCGCGCGCGGCTGAGAGAGGCTACCCCGCGTTCCCCTCGAAGACGAAGCCGGCGGTTTCGATCGCGCGCCCGGCGGCAGCGCGGTCGATCGCGCCGTCGACGCTCACCCGGCCGGAGCTGAGGTCGACGCTCACCTCGGCGGCAGAATCGAGGCGCTTCAGCGCTTTGGTCACCGCGTTGACGCAGCCCTGGCAGGTCATGCCGCCGATCTTGAACACCTGCTTCATCCGGTAGATCCTCCTGCCAAGAGCGTGCGCTGGCGCACGATCGTGCTCAACGGCACCAGCACGAAGCCTTTCGCCTTCAGCCCGGCGAGCCAGGGGGTGAGCACGTCGAGGGTCACATCATGCGGATGTCCGATGGCGATGGCGCTGCCATGGCGGCGCGCGATCTCCTCGGTCTCGGCGAGCTGGGCCTCGATCGGGGCCGGCTCGATCACATTGTCGAGGAAGACGTCGCGCCCGGCATGCGGCACGCCGAATTTCCGCGCCAGCTCGATGCCGACGCTGTTGCCGATGGTACGGGAATCGAGGAACAGCAGACCGCGCCCCTTCAGCTCCTCGAGCACCCAGCTCATGCCGGCCGTATCGGCGGTGAAGCGGCTGCCCATGTGGTTGTTGATGCCGACGTAGCCGTCGAAGCGATCGAGATCCCAACGCAGCCGGCGCAGCACCTCGTCGCGGCTCAGGTCCACCGAGAGCCCGTTCGGGCCCATATCCTCGCTGCGGCTGATCGGCTCCATGGGCACGTGCAGCATGAGCTCATGCCCGTTGCGATGCGCCTCCTCGGCCATCTGCGGCAGGTCGGTGGCGTAAGCCATGAAGGAGATCGTCACCGGCTCGGGCAGCGCGATGGCGCGCTGGGCGCCTTTCTTGTCGAGGCCGACATCGTCGAGGACGATGGCGATCTCCGGCCTGCCGTCAATGGGCGGCGGCGGCATGGCAAAGCGCAGCCAGGCGGGCTCGCCCCGCCGTGCCGGCGGTGCCACCGGCGGCAGGGCAGCGAGCCTGGTCCCCGGCGGCACCGGCGGCAGCGCCTCCGCGCGCGCCGCACTGTCCGGAACGACCGCCTCGCCCTCTTCGTCCGGCGCGGCGGGGAAAGGCAGGGTGATGCGGGCGGTCGCGGCGGCCGGTGCCGGCCGGGGTGCGGGAACTGGGGCCCGCGCCGGCGCCGCCGTCGGAGCCGGGGCGGCGGCCGTTACCGGCTCGCTCAGCGCGACCTGCGGCTCGGACCGCGGACCGGGCAATGCCACCCACGTCGCGGCCGCGATCACCACGAGCGCCGCCGCGCCGCAGCCGAGATTGACCCAGAGCCGCGGGCTCGGGGTGGGGAGCGACAGGATCGGCCAGGACCAGAGGAGGCGGCGCCGCTGCAACAGGCGCGCCGCGGCTGGGACCGGCGGACGCGGTCGCGCACGCGGCCGGGCCGAGCGCGGGCCGGGCCGGCGCAGCAGAGCAACGAATTCCTCAAGCTTGTCGTCCATGGGCGTCAGGCGCGAGTCTAGCCGAAATGGTTAATGATTTTCTTCCGCCAGCTCGTCGAGGATCGGGCAATCCGGCCGGTGATCGCCGTGACAGCGCTCGACGAGGCTCTGCAAGGTCTGGCGCATGCGGCGCAGCTCGGCGATGCGGGCGTCGATCTGATCGAGGTGCTCGAGCGCAAGGCGCCGCACATCGGCGCTGGCCCGCCGCTGGTCGCGCCACAGCGCTACCAGCGCCCCCACCTCCTTGATCGAGAAGCCGAGCTGCCGCGCCTGCTGGATGAAGCGCAGGGTCTGCAGCTGGCGCTTGTCATAGAGGCGGTAATTGCCATCCGAGCGCGCCGGCGCGTCGATGAGGCCGACGCTCTCATAATAGCGGATGGTCTTTGCCGGCAGCCCGGTCGCGGCCGCCACGTCACCGATATTCATCCGACCCTCCAGCGCCGCAGCAGCAGCGAGTTGGCGACGACGCTGACGCTCGAGAACGCCATCGCCGCGCCGGCAACCATCGGGCTCAGCAGCCCCAGCGCTGCCAGCGGAATGCCGACGACGTTATACGCGAAAGCCCAGAACAGATTCTCGCGAATCTTCGCCACCGTGCGATGGGCAAGATCGAGCGCCGCCGGCACCAGCATCGGCTCGGTGCGCATCAATGTCATGCCGGAGGCTGCCGCCGCGACATCGGCGCCGCTCGCCAGCGCGATCCCGAGATCGGCCGAGGCCAGCGCCGGTGCGTCATTGATGCCGTCGCCGACCATGGCGACGCGATGGCCCCGGGCGCGCAGCCGCGCCACCTCGGCGGCTTTGTCCGCCGGCAGCAGCCCGGCGCGGACATCGTCGATGCCGAGCTGCGCCGCGACGCTGCGCGCCACCGGCTCGGCATCGCCGGTGATCAACGCGATGGCGATGCCGCCCCGGCGCAGCACGGCGACCGCCTCCGCCGCGCCGGGGCGGAGCCTGTCGCCGATGGCGAGCACGCCCAGCGGGCGCGGTACCGTGCCGAACTCGGCAGCATAGACGAGCCCCAGCCCTTGCGCCGCCGGCCCCGCTGCCAGCGCATCGAGCGCGGCCAGCGGCACCTGATGCTCCAGCAGGAAACGCCGCGAGCCGGCCAGGATGCGCCGGCCGCCGATCACGGCGTCGACGCCTTTGCCCGGCACGGCATGGAAGTCACCAAGCGGCAGCAGCGCGACGCCGCGCCGCGAGGCACCGTCGAGCACGGCGCGGCCGATGGGATGTTCGCTCCCCTGCTGCGCCGAACCCACAAGCGAGAGCAGCTCTTCCTCGTCGCCCGCCACCGGCAACACCGCTTCCAGCGCCGGGCGGCCCAGCGTCAGGGTGCCGGTCTTGTCGAAGATCACGGCGTCGATGGTATTGGCCGCCTCGAGCGCGGCCGCATCCTTCACCAGCACGCCGGCGCGCGCCGCCACGCCCGTCGAAACCATGATCGCGGTCGGCGTGGCGAGGCCGAGCGCGCACGGGCAGGCGATCACCAGCACCGAGACGGCGGCGATGATCGCCGCTTCCGCCCCCGCGCCGGCGACGAGCCAGCCGATAAGCGTGGCGAGCGACAGGGCGAGCACCACCGGGACGAAGACCGCGCTGACGCGGTCGACAAGGCGCTGCACGGGCGCCTTCGAGGCCTGGGCGGCCTCGACGAGCGCGATGATCTTGGCCAAGGTCGTATCGCTGCCGGCGGCGCCGACGCGCACGCGCAAACGGCCGTCGGCATTGAGGCTGCCGCCGATCACCGCATCGCCTGGCGCCTTCGGCACCGGCAGGCTCTCGCCTGTCACCAACGCCTCGTCGGCGGCGCTCGTCCCGTCGATCACCACGCCATCGGCGGCGACGCGCTCGCCCGGGCGAATAACGAGGATGTCGCCGGGCCGCAACGCCGCGACCGCCACCTCGACCTCGCCGCCGGCGCGCTCGATGCGCGCCCGTTCCGGCCAAAGCGCCATCAGCGCGCGCAGCGCCCGCGTGGTGCTGCGCTTGGCGCGGCTCTCCAGCACACGGCCGAGACTCACCAAGGTGATCACCGCCGCCGACGCCTCGAAATAGAGATGCACCGCGCCGCCATGAGCCAGGAGCTCGTAGAGGCTGAGCCCATAAGCCGCCGAGGTGCCGAGCGCCACCAGCAGATCCATATTGCCGCTCGCCGCCCGCGCCGCTTTCCAGCCATGGCGGTAGAAGCGCGCGCCGGCCCAGAACTGCACCGGCGTCGCCAGCACCCATTGCACGAGGCCTGGCAGCGCCCACTCCCGGCCGAAGGCCGTCGCCGCCATCGGCAGCAACAGAGGCAGGGTGAGCATTGCGCTGACGCCGAAGACGATCCAGTCACGCCGCGCTGCTGCGGTGGCTTCGATCTGCTCATCGGCAGGCACCACCGCCTGCTTCGGCTTCGCGCCATAGCCCGCCGCCTCGACCGCGGCGACGAGCTCGGCCGGCGCGGCGCTGCCCGGCCGGCGATGAAGACGCGCCTCCTCGCTTGCCAGATTGACCGAGACATCGGCGACGCCGGGAACCCGCGCCAACGCTTTCTCGACGCGGCTGACGCAAGAGGCGCAGGTCATGCCCTCGATCTTGAGCACGACCTCGTCTTCCGGCCGCTCCACCGCCTCAACCGCCATGGCGGCAAACCTTCCAGTAAACTGTCATGTTCACTAGGTAGGGCTTCCCCCAGGGGGAGTGTCAAGTCCTCGCGAGCGCGCCAGCGCTCGTCGAGGGCGGCGTCAGCGCGCCGCGAGCGCCTTTGCGCTCGTCGGCGGCGGCGTCAGCGGTTGCGTCAGCAACCGCGAGAGCCGCACGGTTCCGGCTAGCCGCACTGGGTCCCCGCTTTCGCGGGGACGACAAAAAATATGATAAAACAGATATTTATAAGATTATTGACCCAGCCTCGGGGTGCCCCTCACCCCTTCGTCATCGCGTCAATTTCCCCCAGCTCCTCCGCCGTCAGCGCCCAATCGCCGGCCTTGACGTTCTGCTCGACCTGCTCGGGCCGCGTTGCGCCGGCGATGACGCTGGCGACCGCCGGTCGTGCCAGCAGCCAGGAGAAGGCGAGATGGAGCAGGCTGCGGCCGCGCGCTGCGCAGAAGCGCTCGAGCCGCTCCACTTTCTGCCAGTTCTCCGGGCTCAGATAGCGCGTCGCATAGCGCTGCTCGCGGCTGATGCGCGCGTTTTCCGGCATGGCCTCGCGCTTGTATTTGCCGGTTAGGAGACCGCTCGCCAGCGGAAAGAACGGCAGGAGACCGAGACCGTAACGCTCGATCACCGGCAGCCTTTCGCGCTCGAGATCGCGCACCAGCAGGCTGTACTCGTCCTGGCAGGAGATGAAGGCGCCGGCGCCGTGGTGCCGCGCCGTCCACGCCGCCTCGACCACCTGCCAGGCGGCAAAGTTGGAGCAGCCGATGTAGCGCACCTTGCCTTGCCGCACGAGATCGGCGAGCGCGCGCAGCGTCTCTTCGATTGGCGTCTGCGGATCGGGCTGATGCACTTGATAGAGATCGATCCAATCGGTCTTGAGCCGCTTCAGGCTCGCTTCGACGGCACTGACGATGTAGCGGCGCGAGGCGCCTTTGGAGCGTTCATCCATGGGCATGCCGAACTTGGTCGCGAGCACGATCTCGTGACGCCGGCCGCCCAGGATCCGGCCGAGCTGCTCCTCGGACGCGCCGCATTCGCCGCCATTCAAGCGGCCATAGATGTCGGCGGTGTCGAACAGCGTGATGCCGAGATCGAGCGCCTTGTGCACGATGCGGCGCGATGCGTCGACATCGAGCCTGCCGCCGAAATTGTTGCAGCCGAGCCCGATCTCGGAGACCAGAAGGCCGGATGTGCCGAGGGTGCGTTGCTTCATGAGCTTTCTCTCCTTCGCCTTGCTGGGCTGGCGCGTGCTGCGACGCACTATAGCCGTGCCGCGTTGATTTCACCCCTGGCCCCGGACCTGATATAACCAGCCTCATGTTCCTGTTGATCGATAACTACGACAGCTTCACTTACAACCTCTGGCACTATCTGGGCGAGCTCGGCGCCGAGGTGGTGGTGAAGCGCAACGACGCGATCTCGGTCGAGGCGGTGCTGGCGCTCAGGCCGCAGGGCATCGTCATCTCGCCGGGGCCGAGCGATCCCGACCATGCCGGCATCTGCCTCGAGCTGGTGCGTCGCGCCGGCAGCATTCCGCTGCTTGGCGTCTGTCTCGGCCACCAAGCGATCGGCCAGGCCTTCGGCGGCAAAGTGGTGCGGGCGCCGGTGCCGATGCACGGCAAGGTGAGCGAGATGCGCCATGCCGGCGCCGGCGTCTTCGCCGGCTTGCCCGATCCCTTCCCGGCGACGCGGTATCACTCGCTCATCGTCGAGCGCGCGAGCCTGCCGCCGGCGCTCACCGTCACCGCCGAATGCGACGGGCTGATCATGGGACTGCAGCATCGCGAGCGCCCCGTGCATGGCGTGCAGTTCCATCCCGAGAGCATCGCCTCACTCGGCGGTCACGACCTCTTGCGCAACTTCCTTGCCATCGCCGCCCGGGAGAGCGTCGCCGCATGACCGAAGCGGCGCCCGATTTCCGCGCGCTCCTCGCCAAGGTCGCGACCGGGCGGCAGCTCAGCGAGGCAGAAGCCGCTGCCGCGTTCGATGCGATGATGTCGGGCGATGCGACGCCATCGCAGATGGGCGGCTTCCTGATGGCGCTGCGCGTCCGGGGCGAGACCGTCGAAGAGATCACCGGCGCCGCGCGCACCATGCGCGCGAAGGCGCTGAAAGTGGCGGCGCCCCAGGAGGCGATCGACATCGTCGGCACCGGCGGCGACGGCCAGGGCAGCTTCAACATCTCCAGCGCCGCGGCGCTGGTGGTGGCGGGCTGCGGCGTCCCGGTGGCCAAGCACGGCAACCGCAAGGCCTCGTCGCTGACCGGCGCGGCCGACGTGCTGGAAGCGCTCGGCGTCAACATCAATTGCGATTTGAGCCTGGTCGAGCGCGCGATCGCCGAAGCTGGCATCGGCTTCCTCATGGCGCAACGCCATCACAGCGCCATGCGCCATGTCGCACCGACCCGCGTCGAACTCGGCACCCGCACCATCTTCAATCTGCTGGGGCCGATCGCGAACCCCGCCGGGGTCACGCGTCAGCTCGTCGGCGTCTTTTCCCGCGATTGGGTGAAGCCCATTGCCGAGGTGCTGGCGAAGCTTGGCACCGAGCGCGCCTGGGTGGTGCATGGCGACGGGCTCGACGAGCTCACCACCACCGGCACCACCCATGTCGCCGAGCTGAAGGGCGGCAAGGTCGCCAGCTTCGACGTGACGCCCGAAGATGCCGGCCTCCCGCGTGCCCGGCTCGACGACATCAAGGGCGCCGACCCCGCCACCAACGCCGCCCGCATGGTCGTGGTGCTCGAAGGCAGGAAGGGGCCGTTGCGCGATATCGTGCTGCTGAACGCCGCGGCGGCGCTCGTCGTCGCCGGCCGCGCCAAGGATCTGCGGGAGGGCGTCGCCGAAGCGGCGCGGTCGATCGACAGCGGCGCCGCCAAGCGCGCGCTGGAGCGGCTCATCGCCATCACCAATATACCCGTTCCGGCATGAGCGACGTGCTGCAACGCATCTGCGCCGAGAAGCGCCGCGCCATTGCCGCCGCGAAAGCGGCGCGCCCCGTGGCGGCACTGCAGCGCGAGGCGGAAGCGGCCGAGGCGCCTCGCGGCTTTGCCGCGGCGCTGCAGCGCGCCGTCGCTGCCGGGCACTACGGCCTCATCGCCGAGATCAAGCGGGCGAGTCCCAGCCGCGGCCTGATCCGCGCCGATTTCGACCCGCCGTCGCTGGCCCGCGCCTATGCGCGGGGCGGCGCCACCTGCCTCTCGGTGCTCACCGACGAGCCCTATTTCCAGGGCCGGCCCGAGCATCTCGTCGCGGCGCACGGCGCGGTCGGATTGCCGGTATTGCGCAAGGACTTCATGCTCGATCCTTATCAAGTGCTGGAGGCGCGTGCGCTGGGTGCCGATTGCATCCTGCTCATCCTGGCGGCGCTCGACGATGGCGAGGCGCGCACGCTCGCCGACGCGGCGGCGGATTGGGGGATGGACGTTCTGGTCGAAGTGCATGACCGAACGGAGCTCGACCGCGCGGCCGGGCTCGGGGCATCGCTCATCGGCATAAATAACCGAAATCTCAAGACGTTGAAGGTCGATCTTTCGGTAACGGAGGAGCTTGCGAAAGCGGTCTCGCCTGGAACGCTGCTGGTGAGCGAGAGCGGACTCGAGCGCCCGGCCGACCTCGCGCGCATGGCGCGCGCCAGTGCGCGCTGCTTCCTCATCGGCGAATCCCTGATGCGGCAAAGCGACGTCGAGGCGGCGACCCGGGCACTGCTGGCGCCGGCCGAGGCGCGGGCGTGAGCCGCCTCACCCATTTCGACGAAAAGGGCGACGCGGCGATGGTCGACGTCTCGGCCAAGCCCGAAACCGAGCGCATCGCCATTGCCGGCGGCAGCGTCGTCATGGAAAAGGCGACGCTCGACCTGATCATGGCGGGCGGCGTCAAGAAAGGCGACGTGCTGTCAGTGGCACGCCTGGCCGGCATCATGGGTGCCAAGCGGACACCCGACCTCATCCCGCTCTGCCATCCCTTGGCGCTGAGCTCGGTCGCGGTCGAGCTGAGCTGCGTTCCCGAGCGCCACGCCGTCGACATCACCGCCACCTGCAAGGTGACGGCGCGCACCGGGGTCGAGATGGAGGCGCTCACCGCGGTTGCCGTGGCTGCGCTCACGGTCTACGACATGTGCAAAGCCGTCGATCGCGGCATGCGCATCGAAGGCATCCGCCTGCTGCATAAAGCTGGCGGTAAATCAGGGATTTACGAGGCGGCGCCATGATTTCGGTCGAGGAAGCGCGGCGGCGCCTGCTGGCGCCGCTGAAGCCTTTGGGGATCGAGCAGGTAGCGCTCAGCGATGCCGCCGGGCGCGTGCTCGCCGAGCCGGTGGCAGCGCGCCGCACTCAGCCGCCCTGGCCGGTCTCGGCGATGGACGGCTATGCCGTGCGCGCCGCCGATGTGGCGCGTGTGCCGGTGCGCCTCAGC
>Ga0335079_10011165_pt1 | contig 10232 bp, 15 predicted proteins | sample Lox_Sample_33_FD_206719 | JGI IMG/M metagenome (GOLD analysis project Ga0335079, IMG submission 206719) | Soil microbial communities from Loxahatchee National Wildlife Refuge, Florida, United States - Lox_Sample_3.3 | ecosystem: Environmental > Terrestrial > Soil > Wetlands | place: USA...
CCGGGTTGCGCACTGGGCCGAACGCCGAATTCTCATTGGATGAGCCCATCGCGAACTCGTCGCACTTGGTCTTGCCGACGATCACCCCGCCGGCTGCTTCCAGCCGCTCCACCGCCGTCGCGTCGTAGGGCGGAACATAGTTCGCCAGCAGGCGCGACCCGCAGGTGGTGCGCACTCCGCGGGTGACGATAACGTCCTTCACCGCCACCGGCACGCCCGCCAGCGCGCCGGGATCTTCGCCGCGCGCGATGCGCTCGTCCACCGCGCGCGCCGCGGCCAGCGCTCGCTCAGGCGAGAAGCGCAGGTAGGCATTGGTCTTTGGATTCTCCGCTTCGGCGAAGCGGAGCGCTTCCGTGGCCAGTTCGGCGGCGCTCCACCGGCGCGCCAAAAGCCCTTCCCGAATGGAGTCAATCGTTAAGCTTGGAATGTCCATGGTTTTGGTGGGACAGGCCGTTGGCCTGTCCGGTTTGGGCAGGCCAATGGCCTGTCCCACCTATCGTTCGATCACTTTCGGCACCTTGAAATATCCGGCGCCGGATTGCGGTGCGTTGGCCAGTGCCGCCTCGTTGCCCAGCGGCGGAACGGGAACGTCGGCGCGCAGCGTGCCGGTTTCTTCGCCCTCGAACAGCACCTGCGCCATCGGTTCCACCGCGCTGGTATCGATCTCGTTGAGCTTATCGATGTGTTGCAGAATCTCGTCCAGGTCAGCCTGGAACCGGGCCACTTCGTCCTCGCTCAGGTTCAGGTTGGCCAGGCCCGCCACGTAACGCACTTCCTTCTCGGTAATTTTCACGCCAGCGCCCTTTTTCGCGATGCCTTAAAGAGACTGCGCATCACCGGATCGGCGATGCCATCGGCTTCGTCCAATTCCGGACGTGTGCGAAATGCCTCCAAAGCGCGCTGCGGCTCGCGGCGGCGCGGCACCGAACGGAACTCCAGGTCGTCCACCAGCCCGCCGCCCAGGTGCTTTTGCAGATTACAGAGAATGAACGGCGCCAGCGTCCACAACTGCCGCTGCCAGGTCTTGTCCTCCACCTCCACCACCAGCCGCGTCCGCACCAGCCGCACCGCGCGCGTATGGGAGGCAATCTTCTTACCGACGGCTTCCGCCCAGGCGGAGCAGGCCAGTTCTTCGGCGCTGATCGTATCGCTGGGCAGTCTCAATCCGCGGATGAGCTTGCTGGCGCGTTCCATTGTGGCAGGAGATGCCATTTTATCATGGCGTCCGCCGCGCGATCTGAGTATAATTTCGCCGTATAATTTCGCCGGTAGCTATTCGAAATGAATGCTGGATAAATCCGCCGTCGGCTTGGGGTATTGCAAGCCCATCTGTTCCAGCTTCTGCGACAACACTTCGGAAACAGCCAGGTTGCGGAACCACTTGTGGTTCGCCGGAATCACATACCATGGCGCGTATTCGGTGCTGCATTTGCGCAGCACGTCCTCATACGCTTGCATGTATTGATCCCAATATTCGCGCTCGCGCACGTCGGCGGGAGAAAACTTCCAGTTCTTGGTTTTGTCGTCCAGGCGCTCGCGAAAGCGCTTGGCCTGCTCGTCCTTGCCTATGTAAAGCAGGAACTTGAGAATGGTGACGCCGTTTTCGCTCAGCGTGCGCTCGAACTCGTTGATCTGGTGGAATCGCTTCGACCAGTTCGATTTGGGCACCAGCCCATGCACCCGCACCACCAGCACGTCCTCGTAATGCGAGCGGTTGAAAATGCCGATTTTGCCGTATTCGGGAACGGTGTTGTGAACGCGCCACAGGTAATCGTGCCGCTTCTCGGCGCCCTCCGGCACTTTGAAGGAGGTCACATCCACGCCCTGCGGATTCATCCCGCTCATCACGTGGCGGATGGTGCCATCCTTGCCGCCGGCATCGATGCCTTGCAGCACCACCAGCAGCGAGCGCCGCGCTTCGGCATATAGCAGGTACTGCAAAACCGAGAGGCGTTCGCAATTCTTAGCCAGGCGTTCCATCGCCGCCGCCTTCTTCACGCCATGCGTGGCGGCCGGGTCTACCCGCGCAAGTTTGAACTTACCGCCGGGGGGAACCCGGAGCTCCCGTTCCAGTTGTTTCATCCGGCCTCATTCTAGCTGAAATCGCTCCGCCGACATAAGCATGGTGCAATAGAGGCATGCCGCTTGTGCTCGCATCGCGCTCCCCGCGCCGCCAGGAAATCTTGCGCCAGGCCGGCATCGACTTCACCGTCCGCGCCGCCGATGTGGACGAAACGCCGCTCGCCCATGAGAGGCCCGCGGACTACGTCCAGCGGCTGGCGGAAGTGAAGGCTCTGGCCGTGCCCTGCCATCCTGGAGAGATGGTGCTGGGCGCCGATACCACCGTGGTGATCGATGGCGAAATGCTGGGCAAGCCGGCCGATGCCGCCGACGCATGCCGCATGCTTCAGCTCCTGGCCGGCCGCCGCCACGAAGTGATCACCGGAATCTGCCTGCGGCGCGACACCGGGCTGATCCGCGACTGGGCGGCCACAGCGGTCTGGTTCTCCCCTATGACGCCGCGCGAGATTGCCGATTACGCTGCCAGCGGCGAGCCCATGGATAAAGCCGGCGCCTATGCCATCCAGGGGCTGGCCTCGAAGTTCATTACCAAAATCGAAGGATGTTACTTCAACGTAGTAGGGCTGCCGGTGGCGCTCGTCTACCGCCGCCTGAACCAATAACAACATATGCAAAATCGAACACCACTACTTGGTTTGTTGGCCGCGCTCCTCGTTCCGTTCTCCCTGCCGGCGCAGGATTGGGCGCCGGTTGGCTTCCTGATCGGCAAATGGACCGGCGAAGGGAGCGGAGGTCCGGGCAATGGAGCCGGCGCCTTCACTCTGCTCCCCGATCTTCAAAGCAAGGTTCTGGTACGCAAAAGCTTCGCCGACTACCCCGCGGCCAATGGCCGGCCGGCTACCCGCCACGAAGACCTGATGATCGTCTACCGGCAGCCAGGCTCCGGTGAATTGCGGGCCATGTACTACGACAGCGAGGGCCACGTGATCGCCTATCTTGTGAAACCGGTCGAGGGCGGAGTCGCCTTTGTCAGCGACGGGCCACCGGACCAGATGCGCTACCGCCTGACGTATCTGGCCGCCGGCAAGGATCGCGCCCGGTTAAAATTCGAGATCGCTCCACCGGGAAAGGACTTCGCGCAATACCTGGAGGCTTCCATCCGGCGCGAGTGATCGGCTGCAGCGTCTGCACGCTTTTCCCGGATTCATCGTCGTATATTGGGCAGGAGGGCAAATGAGGGTCGCCGCTCTTTTGGGGTTGCTGGCGCTGCAAGCTGTGGCCGCGATTGCGCCGGTTCGAGAAGTGGATTCCGAAGCCGTTCTATTGGCCAACCAGCCCCTTCCGGGCTTTTACGACGGCTATACCTTTTTCGTCGAATCCCACAACCGAATCAAGCTCTACTCACCGGGTGGTCAACTGGTTTTCGATACGTACCTGCGGCCGGAAACAATACCGCATGTGATGAGCATCGCCGTCGATTCCGCCGGAAGGGTTGCAGTTTCCTATTTAAGCCGGGGTTCGGGGGCAATAGACCTGTTGGATAGCAGCGGCAATTCGTTGGGTTCTATCCAAACAGGAAATTACCTGCCATCCCACATCGCTTTCGGCGATGACCATTCCATCTGGACATTCGGGTTATACGTCCAGGGAAACCCAGGAAACCCGAAGAATTACATGGCCGTGCGGCATTACTCGCCGAATGGGAGTCAGACCGGCTCTTTTCTGCCCCGGTCTCTGTTTCCGGCCGGACTGGAACCTGCGTGTTTTGGCTGGCAAGAACAGGGAATTTACGTTGCATCGGATCGCATTGGCCTGCTTGCGTGTTCGGGAATGAGTTCTGTGAATCCCGAGTGGGTAGAGTTAGACATGAACGGCAATCTGATTGGTCGGTGGCAAGTTGGCACTCTGCACAAACGCGTGGCACTTACATATGACGGCCACGTTTATGCTCAAGATTCGGCGAACGGTTCCCGTCAAATCTTCGTGCTCGAGCGCGCTTCTTCAGGTTTCCAGCCGGTAGCCTGGACGATTCCCGGGTGGTTGTGTGGGGCCGCTGGTGATGAATTGTTGTTTTCGGATTGGAATAACGGTCCGATGCACTTCCGCTGGTACAAGCAGCCGTAAATTCTATTCCATTGGCACGGCGCGGTCGAACACCACGTCGAAGGTCGCGCCGCGCCCCAGCGTCACCTCGCGCCCGCGCGTCAACAGCACCGTGGCCAGGCCTACGGCACCGCCCGCTCCGGCGCCGATTCCCGCACCTTTCCAGCTACGGTCCGCCAACCCGCCGATGGCTGCGCCAGTCCCTCCCAGCGTAGCAATGGTGGCCGCGTCTTTGCCCTTGTCGCCGCCCTGCTGGACCTGGTTTTCCCGATCCACTTTCTGGCTGGTGTCTTCCGCATCCACCGAGGCCAGATGTGGGTTCACCCGCACCACCTTGCCGCTGGCCAGAGTCATCTTCTCGATGCGAATGCCCAGCTCCGCGCGCCCCTTTACGCGCCCGCTCTGGCGAGAATGCGAGACCACGCCTTGCACGTACGTCCCTTCCGGAACCACCACCTGCCCACCGGCCACTATGGGGCTGGCCGTAGTCATGTAGACGTAATCGCCTTCCTTGGCCGTGCGCGTGGTGACGGAATTGATCAACTTGAGCAGCACGTGGCTGCCCTGCGGAATCTCAGCAGCGCCGCAAACCAGAGGAAGAACAACGCTCAGAATCGCGAATCGCATGAGGTACTCCTTCCCTTATCCTAACCCGCGCCGTTTGCCGAAGTCGCTGGCCAGCCACAGCGCCAGCGCCATCAGCAGCGCCAGCACCGCGTCAGTCGACTCGGGCGTGCGCCCCGGCAGGTATCGTTGCAGCAGTTCCAGCGCGAGCAGGGCCGCCGCCACGCACATTCCGGCGCGGGCGTACCGCCAGCCGGCTGCATGCAGCAGCCACACCGCGGCGCCATAGTGGAAGGCTTTACGCAGCAGGATCACCACCGCCGACTGCCGCTCGCTCTCCAGCGTCGGCACGAACGGAATCCAGGAGAACGGCGCGGGCGAGGCCGCGAAATGAAAGGGCGCCAGTTCGCGCAGCAGCACCGCCGAAAGCACCCCCCCCAGCCCCGCCCGCAAACGCCAGCGCGGAGGGATGCCGATCCACAACGCCAGCGCGAGCAGCGCCGCCGGCAGATCGTTCCACCCGATCGAGCGCGTAACTATAAAGAACCGCACCGGCAGCAAGAGCATTACGACGGCTAGCCACATAGGACGCAACCGGCCGATCAACGCTTCAAGCGCCAGCGCCAGCGCGAACCATTCGGCCGCACCGGTCCAGATTTCCAGCGCGCTAAGCGGCGGAATGTGCCACGAAGTTGCCAGCGCCGCTCGCAGCCGGGACGTGCCCAAAGATGGAAAGAAGGGATAGAACTGGAAGCTTGCCCAGCAAATCGCCAGCAACGCCGCGGAAGCTTCCAGCGGCCGTGCGCGGCGCCTCGCCAGCCGCTCCGCCGGCGGCTCGAACAGCCACGCCAGCAGCGCTCCCGCCGCGGCTCCGGCCGTGTTCGTAGTCAGGTCCAGCAGGCTGCAGTCGCGGTGGTCGTCGTAGGCCTGCAACAGCTCCATCGAAGCCGAGAGCGCGAATCCCAGCACAACCGCCGCCGCCAGCGCAGTGCCACGACGGGCGCGCCGCCGCGCGGCCAGAAACGCCGCCGCTCCCAGGGGCACATAGAACAGTACGTTGATGGCAACATCGCGCGCCAGGAAGCGGGTCCAGGCATCCGGCCAACTGTGGAGCAGCAGCCGCACCGCGTCCACCGGCCGGCTGAAATCGAATTGCCACGGATAGAGCGAACCGTAGACGATGAGCGCAATCGCCAGCAGCAGCAGACCGGGCACGTGGCGGCCTTACATCCTGGAGAAACGGCGCAGGCGGATGGCTTCGGCCAGCGAGATATAAAAGTTCACCACCCCCAGCCCGCTCACCGCGCCGCGCACATACAGGTTTTCCCAATACTGGTGCCATTCCGGCACCACCGTGGCGAAATAGTTGTGGTCCCACGATTCGGTCCAGGGATAGACAATCAGAATCATTCCGATCGCCATGCAGAAGATCGTCAGCAGCACCGCTCCGGCCTTGTGATACCAGCGATACGCCGGATACGGCAGTGCTATCGGGCCCGGCCGCGGGGGTTCGGCGGCCGCTGCCGGCGGGTCCTCGGGCCGCGTGGGCCCGAACGATTCCGGTTCGCCCGGCATCATGCGCCGCCCGCCGTCGTAAACAGGTCCATTTGGGGATTGTAATCCAGTGGAAAGCGGCAATGAGCGCGCACCGGCTCGAAACTCAGGCGGTGCAGCGGAGTCGGCCCGTACCGTTCCAGCGCCTGCCAGTGCTCCGCGGTGGAATAGCCCTTGTGAGAAGCCAGCCCGTATTGCGGAAACACTTCATCCCACACCCGCATCAGCCGGTCGCGATATACCTTGGCCACAATTGAAGCCGCCGCGATGGCATGGCAGCGCGCGTCGCCCTTCACCAGCGGCCGCTGCGGAATGCCGATTTCCAGCGGCACGGCGTCAATCAGCACGAAATCGGGCGCCGGGTTCAAACGCGCCACCGCCATTCGCATGGCCAGACGGCTGGCCTGATAGATATTCATTACATCGATGGTAGCCGCGTCCACCGCGGCCACGGCCCACGCCTCGGCGCGTTCGCGAATGCGGTCATCGAGCGTCTCGCGCCGTTCCGGCGCCAGCAGCTTGCTGTCATTCAAGCCGCGCACCGGACGGTGGGGCGATAGAATCACCGCGGCCGCCACCACCGGGCCGAACAACGCGCCGCGTCCCACCTCATCCACGCCCGCCACCGCGCGGAAGCCGCGCGCGCGCACCTCTCGCTCGATCGTGCCTTCGCAACGGAATTTGCCACCCGCGGGTTCGGGTCGCATGAGAAGAGCTGCCGGAATGGTTATTCGCGCTCTCGCAAACGGGCGGCTTTGCCCTTCAAATTACGCAGGTAATACAGCTTGGCGCGGCGCACACGCCCCGTGCGCACCACGTCGATGTGATCGATCACGCGCGCGTGCAGCGGGAAAATACGTTCCACGCCGTGGCCGAAGCTGACTTTGCGCACGGTGATGGTGGTGCCCACGCCGGTGTTATGCCGGGCGATCACGGTGCCTTCGAACGCCTGGATCCGCTCCTTGTCGCCTTCCTTGATTTTCACGTGGACGCGAATGGTATCGCCCGGCCGGAAGGTGGGGATATCGGTTCGCAGATTCTTCTGAATAAACTTACTCAACAACGCGTTCTGCATGGAATGTCCTTGAAAGATCCATTCTAGCAGGGGGTGAGGGAGGGAATCAAAAAGGGAGTAGGGACTAGGGAGTGGGGGGTAGGGGATGGCGTGGCGCTTCGCGCCAGTTTTTTCATAAGAACGCGCGAGCGAAGCGAGCCGCCTTTCCCCACCCCCTACCCCCCATCCCCTACCCCCTGCTTTATCAGGTCCGGCCTCAACCTCTCCGTCTTCTCCCTCGCCGCCCGCTCCCTGAACTTCCTTACTTCTTCGTGATTTCCGTTCAACAACACTTCCGGCGCTTTCCAGCCGCGGAACTCCGCCGGGCGCGTCCAGTGCGGACAGTCCAGCAACCCCCCGCCATGGCCGCCGGTTTGAAAAGAATCGAACGCCGCGGAACTCTCGTTTCCCAGCACCCCTGGAAGCAGCCGCGCCACCGCGTCGATCACCACCGCCGCCGCCAGTTCGCCGCCGCTCAGTACATAGTTGCCGATCGAAATCTCATCGTCCGCCAGGTGCTCGGCCACCCGCTCGTCCACCCCTTCGTAACGGCCGCAGATCAACAGCAGTTCCGCTTCCCCGCTCAGCCGGTTGGCCCTGTCCTGATCGAACATCCGTCCCTGCGCGGAGAGCAACAGCACCTTTCGTTCGGGACCGCGCGGCGGAGGAAAGATCGACTCCACCGCCTGAAACAGCGGCTCCGGTTTGAGCACCATGCCCGCCCCGCCGCCGAAGGGCCGGTCGTCCACGGTCTTGTGCCGGTCTTCGGTCCAGTCACGCAGATTGTGGATCCGGATGTCGAGCACGCCGCTATCCTGTGCCCGTTTGACGACACCATGCGCGAACGGCCCCGCGAAGAACTCGGGGAAGATGGTCAGTACGTGAAAGATCAAGGCCGGTTCAGTTCCTTCAAACCTGCGGGCAATTCTACCTCGATGCGCCGCGCCGCGGGGTCGATGGCGACACAAATCGAGCGGGCAAACGGAACCAGCAGTTCGCCTTCCAGCACCAGCAAGCCGGCGCCGCCGGCGTCGTCCCAGCGGATCACGTGGCCCAGGCGCTCGCCCGTGCGGCGCTCCACCACTTCGCAGCCCACCAGGTCGGACTGAAAGAACTCGTCCGTCTCCAGCGGTATGCGCTTGTCCGCGGGAATGCGCACCTCCGCCCCGGCCAGTTCTTCGGCGGCGGAAATGCTGTCGATGCCCTTGAATTTGAAAATCAGGGTTCCGTTATGGAACCACGTGGATTCCACCGTGAACGGCCCGTTGGCACGGTCCACTCCCCGGCCCAACAGAAACACCTCGCGCAAAACCTCAAAGCGCTCGGGTTTGCTGCTGAATCCCACGGCCGTGACTTCGCCGCGGTTGCCTCGCGGCTTCCCCAACACCGCGACCGTGACCCAGCCGGCATCGGAATCTCCGGTGCCCGGGTCCGCTCCGGAGATCACTCGAGGATTTCCAGCGTAAAGCGCCGGTTGAGCTTCATACCGGCAGCTCCCAGGATGGTGCGGATGGAGCGGGCGGTGCGGCCCTGTTTTCCGATCACTTTTCCCAGGTCGCTGGGAGCCACTTTCAACTCCAGAACCGTCACCTGCTCTCCCAACACCTCACGGACAGCTACCTCCTCCGGGATGTCTACCAGAGCTTTCGCGATATCTTCAATCAACTGTTTCACCCCGCCTCCTAATCCATCATCGTACCTTGAAGGCAGCGGAAGCACTCATGGCAATCGCCCCTTACTGTTCCGGTAGTCGTTCTGTTCGTTACAGTTAACCCCGGATTTCGGTTCGAATCAGGCCACCGGTTCGGCAACCGCCGGGTTCTTCTCTACCAGCCGTTTCACGGTGTCCGACATCTGCGCGCCGTGCTGGGTCCAATAATCGATACGATCGTGCTTCAGCAGCACCTGTGCCGGAGTGGTGACCGGGTTATAGTGGCCCACCACTTCCAGGTTGCGGCCATTCCGGGCGCGCTCCTTCTCAATCACCACTATGCGGTAAAACGGCTTCTTTTTGGCGCCAAATCGCGCCAGGCGAATCATCAGCATTCCAACTCCTGTAATTTACCTTGAGCTTTGAGACTTGAGCTTTGAGACCCAAAACCTAAGTTCCTGCCCGAGTCCGCGATAAAGCTCAGGGCTCATAGCTCAATTTACCCCGTTCCGGGCATGTCGCCGAACGGAAACCCCGGAGGCAATTTCATTTTCCCCAGCTTCCTTCCCAACAGGCCCCCGGAAAGACCCTTCATCATCTTCCGCGCCTGCGCATACTGCTTCAAGAGCTGGTTGACTTCCTGCACGCTGGTGCCGGAGCCGCGCGCGATGCGCCGCCGCCGGCTGCCATTGATGATCATGTGATTGTCGCGCTCCCTGGGCGTCATCGAATCGATGATCGCCACCACATGATTGATCTCTTTCTCGTCTACCTTGACGTCCTTCAATTCCTTCAGCATGCCCACCTTGGGCATCATATCGAGCAGCGAACCGAGCGGCCCAAGCTTGCGGATCTGCCGCAACTGGTCGCGAAAATCCTCCAGCGTGAAGTCGTTCTCGATGAGCTTGCGCTGCATCTCCACGGCTTGTTTCTTGTCGATGGCCTCCCCGGCCTTTTCGATGAAAGAGAGGATGTCGCCCATCCCCAGGATGCGGTTGGCCGCGCGGTCGGGATGGAAGGGTTCGAGGGCATCGAACTTTTCGCCGATGCCCACGAATTTCAGCGGCTGGCCGGTGACGTGACGAATGGAAAGCGCCGCGCCGCCGCGCGCATCGCCATCCATCTTCGTCAGGATAACGCCGGTTATTCCCAACCGCTTATGAAACTCATCGGCCGATTTCACCGCGTCTTGACCGGTCATGGCGTCGGCCACGAACAGGATTTCCACCGGGTTGAGCTGCTCTTTGAGCTGCAGCAATTCGGTCATGAGTTGCTCGTCGATGT
>Ga0335079_10011166_pt1 | contig 10231 bp, 5 predicted proteins | sample Lox_Sample_33_FD_206719 | JGI IMG/M metagenome (GOLD analysis project Ga0335079, IMG submission 206719) | Soil microbial communities from Loxahatchee National Wildlife Refuge, Florida, United States - Lox_Sample_3.3 | ecosystem: Environmental > Terrestrial > Soil > Wetlands | place: USA: Florida...
CTGATCGCGCTGTTTTGTGGGATTGCTACTCCCCCGATCAATGCGCAGGTCTTGTATGGATCCGTGGTCGGCACGATTACGGACCAATCGGACGCGGTCGTACCTGACGCTACGATAACTCTGACCAGCCGGGAGACCGGCACATCGAGGGAAGCGACAACGGACGTTGGCGGGCGTTTTTCGTTTGTGAATGTGTTGCCCGGCCGATATGACCTGAAAGTCGTGGCCAAGGGTTTCCGGACCTATGCGCAAACGGATTTTGAGGTCACGCCCAATACCGTGGGCCGCGTGGACATGAAAATGGAAGTCGGCCAACTCAGCGAATCGGTTTCCGTGGAGGCAACCGCCGCGCTTCTGCAAACCGACAAGTCGGACACGCACGCCGAGATCAACTCGAAGGAGGTGGTCGGCCTGCCCGAGTCCGGATATCGCAACTATCAGACCCTTCTGAACCTGGTTCCGGGCGCGATGCCCACCGCCTTTCAGAATTCGATTACCGACACGCCGCAGCGCGCCCTGACGACCAACATCAACGGCGGCAATCGGAATAACATCGTCACCCGCATCGATGGCGCCGCCAGCGTCAACGTCTGGCTGCCGCACCACGTTGGCTATGTTTCTCCCGCGGAAACCGTGGAAGAGGTCAATGTCACAACCAGCGCCGCCGACGCGGAGCAAGGCATGGCAGGCACGGCGGCGATTACTCTGATCACCAAGTCGGGGACGAACCAGATCCACGGGAGCGCCTTCGAGTTCCACGACGATCAGCACCTGAAGGCCCGCAACTTTTTCCAGGCCGCCGGCACTCTCAAACCCCTGAGCATCTATAACAATTTCGGCGCCACCGTCGGCGGGCCGATTCGCAAGAACCGGCTATTCTACTTCCTCAGCTACGACGGCACTCGCCAGCGCCAGGGCTCTCCCGGATTCTACTCGGTGCCCACCGCGGATCAGCGCGTCGGCGACTTCAGCGCGTATTCCACAATCATCTACGACCCGAATACCGGCAACCCCGACGGCACCGGCCGCACACCCTTCCCGGGAAACAAGATTCCGTCGGACCGGCTCGACCCCATCGCCCTCAAGCTGCAGTCGTACTTTCCGGCCCCGAACGTAGCCGGCGGCGGGACGTTGAACAATTACACCGCGAGCGGCGGACCGATCCTCAGCAAGAATTACTTTGACACCAAGATCAACTTCACGGTGAACGACAAGGAATCCGTGTGGGGCCACTATGGCCGCATGTGGGCGACCTCCGGCGGGACCGCGGTCTTTGGAATCGCAGGCGGACCCGGCTTGGGCGGCTCCGATCCCGGTCTGGGTCACACCTTGATCCAGGTGGGGACGATCGGCCACACACACGTATTCTCGCCACACCTGATTCTCGATGGTGTCATAGGCTACGAGCGACAGGGCCAGCACGTTACCCCCAACGATTTTGGAACGAATTACGGTTTGCAGTTCGGCATCCCCAACACCAACGGTCCGGACCCTCTGCAGAGCGGTTTCCCCGATATCGGTCCCGGCAGCTATACCGGCTTCGGCGTTCCCAACTGGATGCCCCTGCAGCGCGTGGAGGAGAGCTACACCCACAGCGACAACCTCACCTACTCGCGCGGCGCTCACGAATTTCGATTCGGCTTCGACCTGGTGCGGCATCACCTCAACCATTGGCAGCCTGAGATTGGCAACGGCCCGCGCGGGTATCTGGGATTCGGCGGCGGGCCCACAGCGCTGAATGGCGGCCCGGCGTCGAACCAGTACAACGGTTACGCGACCTTCCTGCTGGGGTTGGACACCTCGTCCGACAAGAGCCTCGAGTATATTCTGGCAACCGGGCGCGAGTGGCAGTTCGGCTGGTACGCGCGGGACCGCTGGCAGGTCAGCCGGAATCTCACCATCAACATCGGCCTTCGCTACGAGTACTATCCCCTGATGACGCGCGCGGGCAAAGGCATCGAGCGGTACGACTACAATACCAACCTTGTATACCTCGGCGGGCGCGGCGGCAACCCGGACAACGTCGGCATCACGACCAGCAAAAAGCTGTTCGCGCCGCGTGTCGGGCTCGCATACCGGCTCGGCGAAAAAATGGTCATCCGCACCGGCTACGGCATCAACTACGACCCGATTCCGTTCTCTCGCCCGTTGCGCGGCTGGTATCCGATCGTGGTGGATACCTCCTACGTGGCGCCAAACAATTTCGCGCCGGTATCGACTCCATTCGGCCCCGGCACGATCGAGAAGGGCGTGCCTAACACCGTCGGCCCCGATCTCTCGACCGGCGTGGTTACGCTGCCGGGTACGGTGGCCGAGCGCAGCCCGTACGGCGGGCTGATCCACCGCGGGTACGAGCAGTCGTGGAACTTCACGGTGGAGCGTAAACTCCCGCAAAGCGTGATCATGTCAGTGGGATATGTCGGCTCCAAGTCCACGCACCTGCTCGCCGACTACGACATCAACGCCGGATATCCGGGTTCCACTGTCGCCAACCTTCCGTACAACCTGAAATACGGCCGTACGGTTGCGACGCAGATGTGGGACGGCTATCTGAGTTCCAACTATCATTCGCTGCAGGTGGCGGCGAATCGCTCGTTCGCGAACGGCCTGCTCATCAAGGCGGCTTATACCTACTCTCACAGCATCGACTACACCGACGACGACGGCTGGGCGAGCGTGGGTTGGAACTGGGCGCCGGTCTTCCAGCGCAATCGCGCCACAGCGGGCTTCGATCGTGCGCACGTCTTGAATATCGGCTGGGTCTATGAATTACCCGTTGGGAAGGGCAAGATGTTGGCGAAGTCGGGAGTGCCTGCCAAGATCGTCGGCGGCTGGCAGGTGAACGGTATTCTGTCCGCTTACACCGGCACTCCAACTACGGTCACCGATACGCAGGCGTTGAACGCGCCGGATAACACGCAGACGGCCAACCAGGTTGGCCCGGTCAACAAGATCGGGGCCGTCGGTCCGGGGACGCGCTACTACGACATCAGCGCATTCGCTTCGGTGCCAACGATCAATACCTTCGGCAGTACGGGACGCGACATTCTGCGCAATCCCGGCGTGTGGAATACCGATTTGAATATCACCCGGGAGTTTCCCATCAAGGAACAGGTGAAGCTGCAATTCCGCGCGGAATTCTACAACTTCCCCAACACCTCGCATTTCAGCGGTTTTGCGAGTACCAACGTGGGCAGCGGAGGCGCCAATTTCCTGAGCGTACGCAGTTCGTTCGGCGAGCGTCAGATACGCTTCGCTTTACGATTGCAATGGTAGCCGGGCCAATTCGATTCGGAGGGCGGACCGCACTGCGGCTCGCCCTTTTTTATTTGGCGGCGGCAGTTTTTGGGGCCGCGGCACTCGTGGCGCAAACCGAAGAGCAGGCACAGGAGTCGCAGCGTGCCAAGGAATTGATGGCAGCCGGCAAGTACGAAGAGGCCATCCCCCTGTACCAGAAGTTGGTGCAGGGACTCCCCGGCAACACCGGAATGCTGATGAATCTGGCGCTCGCCGAACATATGGCGGGGCGCGAGAACGAGTCGATTCCGCACTTCGAAGCCGTGCTGAAGGCGCAGCCGAACCTGGTGCCGGCGCTGCTTTCGCTGGCGGAAGCGCGGCTGGCGCTGCACGACCCCAAGCCGGCGCAGGCGCCGCTCGAAAAAGTGGTAGCGCTCGATCCTCAGAATCGCGATGCGCGTGGCATGCTGGCCAGTGTGTTTCTGGATGCCGGACGGTTCGAACAGGCAGCCGCGCAGTTTCGCGAGCTTTCGGCTCTGGCGCCGGACGACCCACAGGCTTGGTATGGCCTTGGGACGAGCTATCAGGGACTCGCCGGCAGCGCCTTCGAGCGCCTTCAGAAAACCGCTCAAGCTTCGCCGTTCGTGTCAGCACTGTTGGCCGACACTCGCGTGCAGCGCCGGCAGTACGCGAGCGCGTTCCTGCTCTATCGCGAGGTCCTGAAGCAGTTGCCGAAGCTACACGGGATTCACACCGCTCTGGCCGAGATCTATCGTAAGACCGGCCACGCGGAGTGGGCCGCCGACGAAGACGCACGCGAAGCCGCATTGCCCGCCGCCGACTGTCATGCCCATCCCGCCGAGTGTGAGTTTCTCGCGGGGCATGATGTAGCGCTGACCGCGTCCGCACACTCGGCGGCTCCCTCGGCAGAGGCTCTTTTCTGGCAGGCCAAGGCAGCCAATGAACTGGCGCTGCAGGCGTTCTTCCGCCTGGGCCAGTTGCCGGAATCCGTTGAACAGCACCGGTTAAAGGCTGAAATCGCGCGCGCCCAGAGACGTCATCTGGAGTCTTTGCAGGAGTGGCGCAGCGCGCTGGCGCTGGCGCCTGGCAACCCGGGGATCAAGCGTGAGATTGCCGTGTCGCTGTTCATGGCCGCGGATTACAAATCGGCGCTCGATGAAGCCTCGGCCCTGCTCCAGACAGATCCGCGATCCGCCGAGCTGAACTTCATCGCCGGAGACTGCCTGGTACGGTTGGAACAGCCCGAAGCAGCGATTCCCTACCTGCGCGCGGCGCTGGCGGCCGATCCCACTCTGCGCGCCGCCGATGCCTCCATTGGCCTGGCACTCTCACGTTTGGGAAAGAGCGCGGAAGCCATCCCGCATCTTCAAAAGGCGTTGGATCTGGATGACGACGGCAGCTTGCATTACCAGTTGTCCTCGGCCTATCGTGCCGCCGGGCAGGCGGAAAAAGCGCGCGCCGCGATGCAAGAATATCAGGAGATCGTAAAGCGGAACCAGGAACAAAAGGATGAGGCGGCGCGTGATGCTCAGATCAGTCCACCGGGGAAATAAACACCGTTGGATCTGCCTCCTGACTGCGTTCCTGCTGGCGGCCGCACCGTCCGCTCCGCCGCCTCCCATCCGCTTTCGTGAGATCGCCGCCGAAGCCGGCATCTCATTTGTTCTGGAGAACAGCCCGACCGATCGCAAACACCTGATCGAGACCATGCCGGGGGGAATCGCGGTCTTCGATTACGATGGCGACGGGCGTCCGGACATCTACTTCACCAATGGCGCCGAGCTGCCCTCCCTCGAAAAGTCGTCGCCCAAATATTGGAACCGCCTGTATCACAATGATGGCGGCTGGAAGTTCACCGACGTGACCGGGCAGGCCGGAGTGATGGGCGCAGGTTATTCGATGGGAGCGGCCGCCGCCGACTACGACAACGACGGCCGCCCGGACCTCTTTGTGGCGGGCGTAAATCGCAACACTCTGTACCACAATCTGGGCGGCGGGCGATTCGAGGATGTGACGGAGAAGGCCGGAATCAAGAGCGGTGAATGGGCGGTCGCCGCAGGATGGTTCGATTACGACCGCGACGGCAAACTGGATCTGTGGGTTGTTCACTATGCCAGGTGGTCGCCGGCTTATGACCGTTTCTGCGGCGATGCCGCGCGCGGAATTCGCATCTATTGCCACCCGAAGTATTTCGAAGGTCTGGCTTCCACGCTATATCGCAACCGCGGCGACGGCATTTTCGAAGATGTGACGGCGCGCGCCGGCCTGGCGAAGTACGCCGGCCGGGGCATGAGCGTGGCGTTCGCCGATTACGACCAGGATGGTTTCCCCGACGTCTTCGTCACCAACGACAACATGCCGAATTTCCTGTTCCATAACCTCGGGAACGGAACCTTCGGCGAGGCGGCACTGCTCGCTGGAACGGCATTGCGGGATGACGGTAAGGCGGTCGCGAGTATGGGGGTGGAGTTCAAAGACTACGACAACGACGGCCTGCCCGATCTCTTTGTCACCGCCTTGGCCGGCGAGACTTTCCCCGTCTTCCGGAACATCGGCAAAGGGAACTTCGCCGATGCTACCCACTCATCGCAGCTGGGACAGTTGGTGGTGAGGCACAGTGGATGGGGCCTGGGACTTTTTGATTTCAACAATGACGGATGGAAGGATCTGTTCACCGCCAACTCGCACGTAAACGACCGCGTGGACCAGTTCGAGCCGGCAGTGTATCTGGAAAAGGACAGCGTTTTCGTCAACGCCGGGGGTGTTTTTCGCGATGTTTCCGAGGAGGCCGGTTTGGCGTCGGTAAAAGCGCATCGCGGCGCGGCGTTTGCCGATTTTGACGGCGACGGCCGCATCGATGCGGTTGTGTCGGCTTTGGGCAGCGCCGCGGAATTGTGGCGGAATACGAGTCCTCAGCCTCAGCACTGGATCGACCTGCGGCTCACCGGCACGAAATCGAATCGAGACGGCATCGGCGCGCGGGTGCGTGCCGGCAACCAGTTCGCGGAGATGAGCACGACGGCAGGCTATGCTTCATCGGTGGACGCGCCCTTGCACTTCGGATTGGGAAGCCTGGAAACGGTCCCGAAGATCGAGATCCGATGGCCCAGCGGGACCGTGCAGGTGTTGAATGATGTAAGAGCGGACCGCCTGGTGACGATCGCAGAGAAGTAAGGGCCGCCCGGCCGCTACTTGTGACGCAGCACATCCTGCAGCATCTGTTTCGCCGGCTGGAAGTCCGGGGCGATTTTCAGGGCTGCCTCCAGTTCGCTCTGCGCTTCGGAAAGCCGCCCGAGGCGGGCGAGCATGAGGGCCGTCTTGGTGAGTAACTCGGCGCCCGGCGGGCGGTATTGCAGGACGGCACGGTATCGCGCGAGCGCTTGCTCCGGGTTACCGGCTTTCGCGAAATCGTCTCCCCACAGATACAGCGCGTCGCCCAGGTGCTCTCTGGTCTTACTGTCGTCGGGACGCTCCTCGAGCACCTGCTGGAATTCGTTCACGGCGTCCTCGTATTGGCCCCGGGCAGCGTGTACGCTGGCGAGGTCGAAGCGCGCGTCCGCATAATCCGGAGCGATCGCCAGCGCCGATTTGAACTGTTCCTCGGCTTCGGCCAGTTCGGTAGCGGCCACCACGCTCCGGGGATTAGCTTGAAACGCCGTCTGGAAATAGGGGATCGCGCCTGCCGCGTCTCCCTTTGTGAGCAGCGAGTCTCCCAGGCCATAATTGGCATTGAAATCGGCCGGGTCCTTTTCGAGCCGCTGCCGCATGAAGGCTTCCTGCAACACGGCGCGTTGATCGCCATCGCCCACCGGCAGCACCTGCAGCCAGAGGTGGCCCATCTCGTCGGTGGCCTGGTTGCCGCCCTTCACCTCTCGAGGGGGGGCGTTGGGGTTGCGCACATTGTCCGTGGAGTTGTCATAGTGGTAGCGCATGGAGACCACAGTGTCCTTGGGCAGGAGCAGAGGTTCTTTCAGGCGGTAGACACCTTGCCAGTTGAGGTCCCAATCGGGAATTCGGATGAGCCATTTCCGCGTGCCGTCGGGCAGCGTCGCGTAGCCTTCCAGCAACTTGCCGAGGTAGTGTGCGTGGGGATAAACGGCCAGCAAGTTCACGCTCAGGGGCAGGCGAACGTCGTCCGAGACCTGAAAGTCCGTGGCGCCGGGCGGAATATCGATCGTGGAGTCGTGCTCCAACTGTAGCAGCATCGGAAACTTCCGCTGCGGCTGGCTGGTGAAATAGAGACCGATCATCGGGGTGACCGTCTCCGGCTTGCCCGTGGGCCGGAGATGCACGTTCAGCAGAAGGTCCATTCCAGGGTCGGCGCGCCAAGCCATGCCTTCGGGCTCGACCACGGGTGGGCTCCCGGGCTTCCACGAGAGAAAGTGGCCGTCCGGATCGAAGGTCTCCTCTTCGACGGCCAGATCCATCCCTGGGAAGCCGGCGCCCGGGACGGCTTCCTGGCGCCGCGAAGAGCGCGAGCGATCCAGGATCACATTGGCATGATGAAAAACCCGCGGATTCCCCGGCCGCACCTCGATGGCTTTCACCCAACGTGTGGTGGTGATGGGGACAGGGAGAATGAAATTCCAGAAGATCTCCTGGCCGTCGGCGGCGAGTTGGTAGGGCTGTGTGACGCGCAACACCAGGTCAGGGGTGCCAAGCTGCCATTCGTCGCGGAACGTAGGAGGCTGCGGCGTTTTGTCGCTCGGCCCCAGGGGCGTGCCTTGTTTCACCCAGTCCTGGATTAGCTGGATTTGAGCGTCGCTCAAACGTCGCTCGTCGGCAAACTCGCCGTGGCCGGGCTCGGGAAGCCAGGGTGGCATGTACCGTCGTTTGGTCACTTCGGCGATTTGGGCGGCGTGTTTTTTGACGTCTTCGTAGCTGAGGAGAGAGAAGGGCGCGGCCTCGCCCGGCCTGTGGCACGGGGAGCAGTTCTGATAGACGAGTGGACCTATCTGCTGGCTGAAGGTGACGGGCGTGGCGCTAATCGCGGGCAGGGCAAACGTCAGAAAGCAGGCTGGCCGTAGGATTGAAACGACGCGTCGCATCACCCGATGGGGTGATGGTATCACGACTGGGGCGGCGACTGGCTGCGAGTCGCCTAAGGTTCGTCGATAGTTATTTTGTAAGGCTGCTCCATCAACTGGCCGGCCTTTCCAGCCGTCAGAAACATCAGGGCCAGCCTCCCCGGCTTGGCCTTGTCTGGAATCTTGAATTTGATCGAAGTAGCCGTCTGCTCGGTGATGGCATCGACCTGAATGTCGTTCGTGCCATCAGTCAGGTAGACCTTGGCAACCGAGTCCTTTTGCAGGTTTTCCCCAGTGATCGTGATGACGTCCCCAACCTTTCCGTTCTGCGGATCGACCGCCGTGATGCGGGGGGACTCGGCGTATGCCACGAAGCTGGCGGCTACGAGAATTGAAATGGCAAAAGACAGTCTCATCTGAAAAGCTGATCCTTTGACTTTCATGCTATGTCGATTACGGAACAAATTCAAGCAAGAAAACGGGCTCGCTGCGCTCGCGGGTTTGGGGGGTAGGGACTGGGGTTGGGGTTTTGATTTGGGACATGGGCCGCGTCCCTCGGCTAGAGATGGCGGGAAGGCTGTTTCGCCCTGATACGGTCAGTCGCGTGCCAGTTCCCCCGCTAGTCCCCAAGCCCCAATCCGCAACCCCCAAACCCGAGCGGGTGAGCGGAGCGAGCCCCGATCCGTTGCTCCCCCGCGCCGGGTAGCGTATGATTTCGCTATGGCGGCAATTGCTCAAGCCCCGATGCTGGTTTCCCGCAGGGTGCCCGGGTGGATTTACAAGCCGTCCTGGGACCTGCCTCTCATCATCCTCAGCGCGGCGCTCGTGCCGCTGCCCTTCCTGGTGGCGTGGATCGCGCAGATTACCGGCCTGATGCGACCGCAGCAGGCCATCGACCTGATCAACATCACCGTGGCCCTGCTCATCGGCGGACCGCACCTGTTTTCCACCATCACCTTCACCTTCCTGGACGGTAAGTTCCGCTCGCGTCACCGGTGGTATGCTTCGGCGGCGTTCGTGCTCCCCGCCATCGTGCTGTATCTCGGTGTCTACCACTATCGATTTCTGATCACGTTCTTCTTCTCGTGGGCATCGTTGCATGTCCTGCACCAGATCATGTACCTGACCGATTGTTACCGCGCGCGCACGTCGTACGCGGAGCAGCAATGGTCGCGGTTCGTGGACTATGGGCTGATTCTGACGGGCCTCTACCCGATCGGTTTATATAAGCTCTCGCTGATGCAGTTCCGGGTGGGCGGCGTGGTTCTGCCGTATCCCGAGTTCGCCCGACGTCTGCCGCTGCCGTGGGTTGCGGGCGTGATCTTCGCCTTCTTTCTGGTGGCCTGGATCGTTAAAACGGCAGCCGAGTTTCGGGTCGGCAGGGTGAGCGTTCCAAAGACGCTTCTCATCGGGATTACGACCGTGGTCTCCTTCTGCCTGCCGCTGGGCTCGAATCTGGACGTCCTGTTCCAGGGCTACAACACCTGGCACTCGTTCCAATATCTGTTCCTGTTGTGGCTGATCAACCGGTTGCGCGATGAGCGCGGCGAGATCGAAAACGGGCTGGTACGCCGCCTGGTGCGCCGTAACAGTATGACGGCCTACTATGCCTGCTTCCTGGGCGCCACCGGCGTCATCGTCCTGTTGACGCTGGCGGTGCGGGCGTTGACCCCGCTCTCGTCCGACCAGAGCTACTTCGTGGTCGTGCTCAGCGTGCTGTTAATGCACTATTACTTCGATCATTTCCTGTTCTCGCATCCGCAGATGGTGGAGTAGGCGCGTGCCTGCCGAAGCATTCCGCGAGGCTGAGCGGAAACAACTCAGCTTCTTGGCGTCGATCGAGAAGAAGACCCTCATCTGGCTGGCCTGCCGCATGCCCGCGTGGGTAAATTCCGACCACCTGACTCTTCTGGGCTTCGTGGCGATGTTCGCAGCGGGCGCGTGCT
>Ga0335079_10011170_pt1 | contig 10228 bp, 7 predicted proteins | sample Lox_Sample_33_FD_206719 | JGI IMG/M metagenome (GOLD analysis project Ga0335079, IMG submission 206719) | Soil microbial communities from Loxahatchee National Wildlife Refuge, Florida, United States - Lox_Sample_3.3 | ecosystem: Environmental > Terrestrial > Soil > Wetlands | place: USA: Florida...
ACAAAGGATGACGCGGCCCAGTCCAAGACTGCCATTTGAGGAGCGCTACACGCTTCCGCCGGTCGAGATCCTTCTCGACACGCCCGAAGAGGTGCGCCAGAAACAGTGGCGTATCGCGCGGTTGAAGGAAGAACGCAACGCCGTGATCCTGGCGCACAATTACCAGCGCGATGAAGTGCAGGACACCGCGGATTTTGTGGGCGATTCGCTTGGACTCTCGCAGGCGGCCGCGCGCACTGACGCGGACGTGATTGTTTTTTGCGGCGTGCATTTCATGGCGGAGACGGCGGCGATTCTCTGCCCCGAAAAAACGGTGCTCCTGCCGGACCTGCGCGCGCAGTGCTCGCTTGCGGCCACGATTACGGCGGATGAACTTCGCGCATGGAAGGCGCAGTTTCCGGATGCGGTGGTCGTCTCCTACATCAACACGACCGCGGCCGTGAAAGCGGAGAGCGATTACTGCTGCACTTCAGCGAATGCGACGAAAGTTGTCAATGCAATTCCGCATCACAAGCAAATACTTTTTCTTCCGGACAAATTCCTCGCGGCAGTTGTCTCCCGGCAAACAGGACGCAGCAACATCATCGCGTATCCCGGGTACTGCCACGTGCACAAGTCCATTGACCCGAAGCAGGTCGAGCGCATGATGGAGGATCATCCGGATATCGAGATGCTGATTCATCCGGAATGCGGTTGCGTCAGCTCTTGCATGGTGAAGGTGATGGATGGTTCGCTTCCGAAAGACCGCACACTTTTCCTTTCAACCGAAGGCATGCTGCGGCATGTGAAGGAATCGCCAGCGAAAGAATTTGCGGTGGGGACGGAAGTCGGAATTCTGCACCGCCTGCGCATATTGAATCCCGACCGCGAATTTCACGCTGTGAATCCCGAGGCGATTTGCGCGTTTATGAAAACGATCACGCTCGACAACATGATTTCCGCGCTCGAAAACCTGGTCCCGCAAGTGACGGTCCCGACGGAAATATCACGCAAGGCGCGGCGCGCGATTGACCGGATGTTGGAACTGGCCTGAAGTTTAATCCGAAAAAAGAGTACCAGTTGCGGGCGATTTGGCCCGTTTTTTTGTTTTCGACGAGGAATTGCCCGGACTGTTCTTCGCAGCCGCGGCCTTCTTCCGCTTCCCTGCTGGCTTTTCTTCCGGTTCTTTTGGCACGCCCGCTTCAATCAATTTCTCGAATGCTTTTTCGTCCAGGATGGTGACGCCAAGCGATTTCGCTTTGTCATATTTTGAGCCGGGGTCCGCGCCCACAACGACGTAGTCCGTGTTCTTGCTGACCGAGCCGATCACTTTGCCGCCGTATTGCGTGACGAGTTCGCCGGCCGCTTCGCGCGAGCGATTGTCCAATGTGCCGGTGAAAACGAATGAACGGCCGTGCAACCGGTTTTCCGCGAGCTTCTTGCGCTCCTCGGACATTTTCAGGCCGTGCTTGCGGAGCTTTTTGATCAGCTCTTGGTTCGCCTTCTCCGAGAAGAATTCCGCGATGCTCGCCGCGACTTTTGGCCCTACTTCGGTGACGTCCGTGAGTTGTTCCTCCGTTGCGTCCGCGATGGCATCCATGTCGCTAAAATGCGCGGCTAGCAACTGGCCTGTCCTTTCACCAACAAACCGCATACCCAGGGCATAAATCAGCCGGGCCAATCCGTTATTCTTGCTGGCCGCGAGTTCGTCCAGAAGATTCTGCGCGGACTTTTCTCCCATGCGCTCAAGCGCCGCCAGCGGCTCGAGTTTCAGCGAGTAGAGATCCGCAACATCTTTCACCATGCCCGTGTCCACGAGCTGGTCCACGATTTTGTCGCCGAGTCCGTCAATGTTCATCGCGTGGCGGCTTGCGAAATGGAGCAGCGATTCTTTTCGCCGCGCCGGGCATGACGCATTCACACAACGATAGGCAACCTCATCCGGAGCCTTATGAATCCTGCTGCCGCATTCAGGACATTTCTCCGGCATCCTAAACGCGCGGCGATTTTTCCCGCGCTTCTCCACCCGAACGATGTGCGGGATCACCTCGCCAGCGCGTTCAATGAGCACGGTGTCCCCGATGTGCAAGCCCAGCCGCTCGATCTCGTCCATGTTGTGAAGAGTCGAGCTGCTGACCGTCACACCGCCAACAACCACCGGTTCGAGTACGGCGACAGGAGTGAGGGCGCCGGTGCGCCCCACCTGCACACGAATGTCGTTGACAACTGTCGTTTCCTGGCGCGCGGGCCATTTGTAGGCAATCGCCCAGCGCGGCGCCTTGGAGGTGAAGCCCAGCTCCTGCTGCGTGGCAAACTCATCCACCTTGATCACGATGCCGTCAATTTCATAGGGCAGTTTTTCGCGCTTGGTGTCCCAGGCATCGCAGAACTTCAGCACTTCATCGAGCTTTGGGCACACTTTCCATTCCGCGCACACTCTGAATCCTAGCTTGGTGAGCGCATCGAGAGTTTCCGAGTGGCGTTTGAATGGCACGTGCGCTCCGCGTGCGGCATCCGTGAACAGATAATATCCGTAGAAATCGAGCTTGCGCGACGCGGTAATCGTTGGGTCAAGCACTCGCACCGCGCCTGCGGCCGTGTTTCGGGCGTTGACGTAGAGCTTCCCGCCCTGTTCCTCTTGCTGGCGATTCAATTCTTCAAATGCTTTGCGCGGCATGATGATTTCCCCGCGCACCTCGAAATCCGAGCCCATGCCGAGCTTTTTCAATGCCGCGGCATCCACTTTCAAAGGGATCGAGCGAATTGTCCGCACATTCGGTGTGACATCTTCGCCGGTTGTGCCGTCGCCGCGCGTTACGCCGCGGACGAGCACACCGTTCTCGTAAATCAGCGCGATGCTCAGGCCGTCGAATTTATGCTCGACGACGTAGTCCACTTTTTCACGGCCAGCCAGTTCCTTCACGCGGCGGTCAAATTCGCCGAGAGCTTCGTAAGAAAACGCATTGTCGAGGCTCATCATCGGTCGCGCGTGGCGGACGGATTGGAAGCCCTCGCGAGGCGCACCGCCTACGCGTTGCGTGGGGGAATCCTGAGTGGCCAGTTCGGGATGCTCCGCCTCAATTTTTTTCAGCCGCTCCATCAAACGGTCGAATTCCGCATCGGAAATTACCGGCTCATCGAGGACGTAATAGAGGTGCTCGTGTTTGCGGATCTGCTCGCGCAGCTTTTCCGCTTGCTGTTTGACTTGCAGTTTGGCGGTGGACGTGCTCATTGGGACGCAAGCCCCGGCAAAACTCCGGAGGGCTTCGGCGAGGCATTATACAATGCAGCGCGGCCTGTATTGCGCGAATGGCGCGGTTCGAGGGGAATAATGCTTTCAGGAATTCGCACAGCCTCCGTTATCTATAACCCTTTCGCGGGGGGCGGACATCCGCGCCGTCCAAAACACCTGGAAGAAGCGCGCCAAATCCTTGCAAATGCGGGAATTGAAGCCGAAATGATTCCCACAGACGCCCCGGGCGCCGCAGGCAAACTTGCGCGGCGCGCGGTGGATGGCGGCTCGCAATTGATCGTGGTGTGCGGCGGAGACGGGACGCTCAACGAAGCCATCAATGGCATCGCAGGCAGCAAGGTTCCGGTGGCACTGCTGCCTGCCGGAACCGCCAACATCCTCGCGAAAGAATTGGGTATTCCCTGGAACATCCCGCGCGCCGCAGCGCAGCTACTTCGCGGCATGCCCGTGCGGATCGCGCTCGGGCTGATGACCCCCGTCGCCGATCCCGATTCGCGCCGCTATTTTCTTTCTGTGGCAGGAGCGGGCGCGGATGGCGCAATCGTCCACGCGCTGGACCCCGCGATGAAATTAAAAACCGGAATCATCGCTTACTGGATGGAGGGGTTTAAGCAGCTGATGAGCTACAAGTTCCCACGCTTCCGGGTGACGGAAGCAACCGGGACAAATGAAGCCACGCTGATCATTGTTGGCCGCACAAAACACTATGGCGGACCCTTCTCGATAACCACGGGAGCGGATCTCTTCAGCAACGAATTTGAACTCGCGCTATTTCAAACGCAGAGCAAGCTCCGCTTCGTGACTTATCTGCCCGCGACGTGGACGGGAATGGTCCGGCGGATGAACGACGTCCATTTCATGAAGACGAAATCTGTGACATGCGACCCGCCAACGGGCGAAACCGTTTATGCGCAGGTGGACGGCGAAGAGTGGCACAGCCTTCCCGCGGAATTCACGATCGTGCCGGACGCGCTCACGCTGGTAGTGCCGGAGAATTGTCCTGCTTACCATCGAAATGGCAATAGCCCGCGCGTTGAACCGCCGTAGTATGATTCGCCGCAAATGGATCCGGTCTCCCAAGCTCTCCTTGCCCTCGCAATAAGCCGCGCGGGATTCAATCGGTTAACGCGCCTGGCCACGCCGATGATTCTCGTCGCAAGCCTCGCCCTCGACATCGACATTTTCAGTTATATCGGGGGGGCGCGCGCATATCTCATGTGGCGCTGCACAGCCACACATTCCATCCCCGGCGCGGTGGCAATTGCCGCTGTGGTCGCGACCCTCTTCACAATTGCCGGACGCAAACACGCCACAATGCCAATACGATTCGGTCGGGCGTTCACCGTGTGTTTGGCGGGTACATTGGCTCACGTCGCGTTTGATTTGTGCGGCAGTTACGGAGTGAAACTTCTTTGGCCGTTCAGCGGGCGCTGGTTTGCGTTGGGTCTAATTGCAATGCTCGACCCCTGGGTTCTTTTCGTTCTCCTCGGCGGCATTCTGGTTCCCGCGCTCTTCCGACTTATCACCGAAGAAATCGGCGCGAAACAGAAGTCGCGAACCGCAGCCCGGGGAGCTATTGCCGCGCTTGTCCTACTGGCAATCTATGCCGGAGGGCGTGAAATTCTTTACATGCGCGCGATACAGATGCTGGAGTCGCGCTTTTATCGCGGGGAAGCGCCAGTTTCCGTGGGCGCATTCCCCGAATCCACAAATCCATTCAAGTGGGATGGCGTGGTGGTCACGGGGGCCGCGCTGCTCCGGGTGGACGTGCCGGTCCTCGGCCGGGGCTTCGATCCCTTCGCAGCACAAGTGTTCTTCAAGCCTGCGGAATCAGCGGCGCTTGAAGCTGCGCGCGCAACGCCATCGGCTTCGCTTTTCCTGAGCTTCGCCCGCTTTCCTTACGCGCATGTTGCGAATGACGACGCCGGCATTCACGTCGAAATCAACGACCTCCGATTTAGCGTGCATTCGCCTCCGACGAGGGCAGTCCGTGCGGAAATTGATTTGAGTTCACAGAATCAAATCGTGCGTGAGAAATTGGAGTTTGCTGGAAATTGGTGGCGCTGATTCGAAGCGACGGAATCGAACGTGCGTTTCACTCCGACTCTTTGGGCGCGCGTGTCACCAGTTTCACGATAAGGTAGAACACCACCACTACCGCCACGCTGACGAGCCCCATCGAAACCTTGTGTGCCATCAAGAATTGAAACACTTGAGAGCCATAGCGCGCCGCAAGATACCCTTCGCCAAAAAATCGAATTGACCGCGCGATTAGTATGGCGAGAAAGAAGCTTTTCGCCGGCATCTCAAATACGCCCGCGCCAATCACAATAATCTTGAAAGGAGTTGGAGGGGGCATCAGCGCGCCCACGATCGTTGTTATAAAGCCATTGCGCTTCAGCCAATGCCGGACCTTCGCCGCGCGGCCTTTCGCATGCTTGTGATAAAGGGCCTCTTCGCCCTTCCGGGCCACGAAATACAAAATCATGCAGCCGATTACCGAACCGGCCGTAGACATAAAGGCGTAATACGGCGTTCGCAGGGGATTGTTCGCGCACATGCTGATCGTCAGCGCATCGGAAATTACAGGAAGCGGAAGGAATGCAGAATCGACAACGCCGACTACGAATAGACCCAGCCCGCCCGAGGTTGCGAGCAAAACCTGCAGCCAGTGAGGAATGTGGAGACGGTCCATTCGCGTGATTCAGTATTGAATTTGAGTCGCGGCATTCTATCAGGAACCGCGGCACGCCTGGAGTGCGGAGGAGGCGGGCGAACCGTAAATCTAATTCAAGGTCTCGACGGCCTGATCGACAACATCGTAGATGTGATTGAGCTCAGCGGAAGTGATGCAAAAAGGAGGCAGGACGTAAATAACGTTCCCGAGCGGCCGCAACAGCACGCCGCGGTCGAGGAAAAACTTGTAGAGCTTTGGACGCAAAGAGGATAGGTAGCCTGCGTCATCGGCCCGCAGTTCTATTGCGGCGACGCTCCCGATTTGCCGCGTATTGCCCACGGCAGGATGCTTTGTTAATCGCGAGAGACGCTCAGAGTGAATTGCGGTGATTAAATTGATCCTCTCGAAAACCGGCTCTGTTCGAAAAACCTCCAGGCTTGCCGTGGCCGCGGCGCAAGCGAGGGGGTTACCGGAATAAGAATGACCGTGCCAGAACGTGCGCGCGGGATCGGCTCCGTCGAATGCGCCATGAACTCGTGATGTAGTAAGCGTCGCACCCATCGGAAGAAAGCCGCCCGTCAATCCCTTGGAGAGACACATCAAATCCGGAGTGAAGCCCGCAAGCTCACAGGCAAACATCGCACCGCAGCGGCCAAATCCCGTGAGCACTTCATCCGCAATCAGCAATACGTCATATTTCACTGCCAGCACATGGATGCGCTCCAGAAATTCCACGGGATGCACAATCATTCCGCCCGCGCCCTGCAATAGAGGCTCAACGATGATGGCTGCGATTTTTTCGCCATGCTCACGCAAAAGCGTTTCAAGCGAATCAGCGCACTCAATGAAGCACGATTCGCGCTTCCGCCCCACCGGGCACCGGTAGCAGTACGCGGAATGCGCGCGGTGCACGGGAAAGCGCATTGGCCCAAACGCTTCAGTGAAAGGCGAATCGTCGCTTACGGACATGGCCCCCGCGGTGTCACCGTGATACCCGTGTTCGAGGGCAACGATTTCGCGCTTCTCCGGCCGGCCGACATTTCGCCAATATTGCAGGGCCATTTTCAGGGCGACTTCCACCGCGGTGGAGCCGTTGTCCGAGAAAAAGACGTGTTCGAGCGCAGGGGGCGCAACCCGGCGCAACTCCTCCGATAGACGCTCCGCGGGCTCGTGCACGAACCCCGCGAGCAGGACGTGCTCGAGCTTCTGGGCCTGCGCGGCGACTGCTTCCGCGATTCGAGGATGCGCATGGCCGTGGAGGTTCACCCACCAGGAGGAGATGCCGTCAAGGATTCGCCGCCCGTCCTCGGTAATAAGCCAGGCTCCCTCGCCACGGGCGACCCGCAATGGCTCGGGATCCACACCCGCGCGGACATAGGGGTGCCATATTTGCAGGGAGTCCAGCGCCGTCTTTGGAGATGTCCCGCTCATGTGATTAGTGAGGTTTAAGCCGACACAGAGCGCCTGGCGGGCAGGAAGGCGGTCTTGTCGAAGAACATATCGTATACACGAAGCAGCGCCGAAAGGCAAATCTGGTCCATCTGGGGGATTTCCCCCACCACCCGCACCCTGCCGTACTCCTCGATGGCTTCGCGGTTATGCGAATTGGGCTCGCCGATGAGCACGACTCCGGCTACATCTACCCCCGCCCGCCCCAGTGCCGCCAGGGACAGCAGCGTGTGATTGATGGTTCCAAGGCTGCTCCGAGCCGCGAGCAGGACAGGCAGCTTGAACTGGCGCATCAGGTCTACCATGAATTCGCGCTCGTTAATGGGTACCAGTACTCCGCCGGCACCTTCGACGATTAGGGCTGCGCCCGGCGCGATTTGGGGGGTTTTGATATTGTGCAAGTGAATCTGCTCGCCTGCCCAGCGCGCCGCCTGATGCGGCGATACAGGCTGCCTGAAGCGGTACGCTTCGGGGAGGATTCGCGCTTGGGGCAATTCCGCTAGATCGACGACCGTCTGGCTGTCCAGCCCTTCATCCGCACCTGTTTGAATCGGCTTCCAATAATAGGCGTTCAGCGCCGCGCAAAGTAACGCTGAAAGGACGGTCTTTCCGACTCCCGTGTCGGTGCCGGTGATGAAGAATCGCTGGCTCATCGCGCGCCTGCCGCCGCGCCGCGGACCCGCGATTCATTCATCGCAACGCATAACCGTTCAAGATCTTCATTGGTCAAATTGCAGGTCAAAGAAATCCTCAGGCGCGCGGTGCCCTCGGGCACGGTTGGGGGACGGATCGCCCGAATCGCGAAGCCCTTTTCCGCGAGCTCCGCTGCGATGCGGCTGGCTGCGGCGTTGTCACCTACCATTACCGGCACGATTTGTGATTGGCTGGCGAGCGTGTCCCAGCCGGATTCGCGCAATCGCGCGCGCAAATTGCGTGCCATTGATTGGAGCCGCGTGCGTTCGGCGTCCGCCGCGCGGGCCAGTGAGAGCGCTGCGCGAATCTGCGCCGCAAAATATGGCGGCAGAGCCGAATTGAAGAGAAATGTGCGGGCGCGGTTGATGAGGAATGCTTTTAGCGCGGGGGTGCCGCACACAAATGCTCCCGCGCTTGCCAGCGCCTTGCCGCACGTGTGAATCGTGGCGAAAACTTCCTTCTCGAGATGCGCGTCTGCTACACAACCGCGCCCCGATGGGCCGAAGACGCCTATCGCGTGCGCTTCGTCCACAATCAGGGCTGCGCCATGCCGCTGGGCGAGTGCGGACATCTCCGCGAGCGGCGCGATGTCGCCTTCCATGCTGAAAACGCTTTCTGTGACGATTAGTTTCCGGCAGCGACGCGCGCTGTGCGCCGCGAGCTCGTATTCCAACGCTTTCAAATTGCGGTGCGCATAAATCACCTTTTCCGCACTGGAGAGGCGAATGCCGTCAATCAGACTCGCGTGATTAAACTCGTCCGAGAAAACGAGATCACCCCGGCCCACCACGCTTGCGAGCAGTCCGACATTCGCCAGATATCCCGAAGTGAAAAATAGTGCGGCCTCCGATCCCACAAATGCCGCAAATTCATTCTCCAATTCTTCCCACTCACGCGCGTGGCCGGCGAGTAGACGCGAGCCCGTCCCGCTGAAGCGCTCTGCGCGCACAACTGCCTCGGCAATCGCCTGGCAAAGATCGGGATGCGTGGAAAGACCGAGATAATCGTTCGAGCAAAGATTAGTTCCAGTGGGGATTTCGAGGGTGCGCAGTTCGCCGCGCAAGGTCAGCTCTGCCAATTCCACTTTGAGTGCGTGAGTTAAATCCGCAGAGGGGCTCGCATTGCTCGCGGATCGTCCGTTCCCCGCAGGGCGCGCATCACTTTCATCCGGCATGGGATTCCATCGGACGCAGCCCGAGATCATCGAACAATTCCGCATCCTCATCCTTGGCGGGATTCGGAGTCGTGAGCAATTTCTCGCCGGTGAAAATCGAATTCGCGCCCGCAACGAAGCACAGGACGACGGCCTCGCGCGTCATCTGCTGACGCCCGGCTGCAAGACGCACCATCGAGCGAGGCATCAGGATCCGCGCCGTCGCAATCATCCGCACCATCACGAGTTGATCGAGTGGCGGCTGCTCCGCAAGCGGAGTCCCCGCGACACGCACAAGCGTATTAATCGGCACGCTTTCCGGATGCGGCGTCAGGTTTGCGAGTTGCTGCAAGAGCCCGAGGCGGTCGCATTCCGATTCGCCCATGCCAACAATTCCGCCGCAGCAAACGGTGACACCCGCTTTGCGGACAGCGGCAAGAGTCCGCAGACGGTCTTCATAAACGCGCGTAGTGATGATCTCGCCATAGAACTCCGGCGACGTATCCAGATTGTGGTTGTATGCGGTCAGCCCCGCTTCGCCCAGACGCTGCGCTTGCTCATCAGTCAGCATCCCGAGCGTGCAGCAGACCTCCAGCCCTTCCGCTGCAATCCCCGCAACCATTTCGAGCACCTGCTCGAATTCCTTCCCTTCGGGTGCTTCACGCCACGCCGCGCCCAGACAGAACCGCGTAACGCCTTCCGCGCGCGCCCGCCGCGCCGCATCAATCACAACTCCGGGATTCATCAGAGATTCGCGCTCGAGCCCTGTTGAGTAATGCGCGCTCTGCGGGCAATATGCGCAATCTTCCGGGCAACCGCCGGTCTTAATGGAGAGCAGGCGGCAGGTCTGCACCTGGTCTGGCGCGTGATGGGCACGATGCACCTGTTGCGCGCGGAAAAGCAGCTCCGGCATCGGCAGCGAATAAATCGCGCCAATTTCTTCGACCGTCCAATCGTGCCTTAACTTATAGGTTGCGGCCGCTGTCGCTTCGATTGACATTCTGTACGCGTCACTTTCACAGCC
>Ga0335079_10011171_pt1 | contig 10227 bp, 12 predicted proteins | sample Lox_Sample_33_FD_206719 | JGI IMG/M metagenome (GOLD analysis project Ga0335079, IMG submission 206719) | Soil microbial communities from Loxahatchee National Wildlife Refuge, Florida, United States - Lox_Sample_3.3 | ecosystem: Environmental > Terrestrial > Soil > Wetlands | place: USA...
CCTTCATGAAGCGGCAGATCTCGACGATGTCGGCCGCCGGCACCACCAGCCAGCTGTCCTTGTTCGCGGGCGCAAGCGCGCCGATGCGCTCGCCGAACTTCGCGGCAAGCTTCTCGCGGATTTCTTCGAAGGTCATACCTGGTAGTCCACGCCGAGCGAAGGCTTCGGCTGTCCGACTTTCTGGCGGTCGCTGAACCAGCGCTCGCGGATGATCTTGTCCTGCACGCGCATCAGGCCTTCGGTCAAAGCCTCCGGACGCGGCGGGCAACCCGGCACATAGATGTCGACGGGGACGAGCTTGTCGACGCCCTTGCACACCGAGTACGCGTACTGGAACAGGCCGCCGCACGAGGCGCACGAGCCCATGCTGATGACGTACTTCGGCTCCGCCATCTGCTCGTAGAGCAGCCGGCAGCGCTCGGCCATCTTGTAGGTCAATGTTCCGGCGACGATCATCAGATCGCTCTGCCGCGGCGTCGCGCGCGGCACGCTGCCGAAGCGGTCGATGTCGGCGCGCGGCCCGCCGGTCTGCATCAGCTCGATGCCGCAGCAGGCGAGGCCGAACAGCAGGTAGAAGATGCTGCTCTTGCGCGCGAGGTTGATGATCTCGTCGATGAACGAGGTCCTGCTGGTGATGACCGAGCCGAAATCTCCCTGGTAGTTGTTCGCCATTTATGCGGCCTTCTTCGTCTGCTCGATCTTTTCCATCACGTCCTTCTTGAGCGCCTTGACCCACTCGAGGTCGCCCATCACCCACACGTACGCGAGGCCGACCGCGAGGATGGCCACGAAGACGAAGATCTCGCCGAACGCCAGCAGGCCCTGGCCGTGCTCGATGAACCATTTGTAGACCGACGCCACCGGGTACATGAACGCGATCTCCACCTCGAAGATCACGAACACCAGCGCGATCAGGTAGAAGCGCGGGTTGAAGTTGAACCAGGCCTGGCCGATGGGCTTTTCGCCGCACTCGTAGATCATGTTCTTCTCGCGATTCGGCGCGCGAGGCCGGAGGAACCGGCCGGCGAGCAGGCTGCCGAACACGAAGAGAATCGCGGTGGCGGAAAAGAGCAGGACGTTGGCGAAGTGGAAGGGCATTTTTTTCGCGCAGAGTCTACGGGGGGGCACCATCAAGTCAAGCGTCGGAAAGCAGGCGGATTGGCGCTCGACGGCCCGCGTCGTACACGATGGCATGGATCTGAACTCTCCGCGATGGCCTGCCCACCGCAGCGGCAGCTTCAGCGAGGCCTGGTACGTGGTGGCGAGCGACGCGAGCGCTGGCACGGGCCTGTGGCTGCGCGCGACCTGCGACGTCTCCCGCGAAGGCGCGCAGCAGTTCGCGCTGTGGGGCTCGTGGTTCGAGCGCGACCGCTCGTTCGCCATCAAGAGCGTCACCGACGCTGCGGCAATCCGCCGCACCATCGACGCGCTGGAGAAAGGCGAGTGCGCCGGCGAAGTGCAGGGGGGCGGCCACTCGCTGCGCTGGCGCCTGCAGATCGGCCAGGGCGCGCCCGCCGAGGACTTCGTGCCCGGCTGGCTCCACGCGCTCGCCACCGCCCGCGGCACGCACCTCGCGTTGCCGCACCCGGCCTGCACGCTCACCGGCGCGGTCGAGGTGGACGGCCGCACGATCGAGCTCACCCGCGTCCCTGCGGGACAGGCCCATCAATGGCAGCGGCGGAAGCTGCCCGGCTGGGCGTGGGCGCGCTGCAGCGCGTTCGCGGAAGATGCCGGCGCGTCGATCGATCTGCTCGACGCCGTCGGCCCCGCCGGCGTGCGCGTGCCGCTGATCAACTTCCGCTTCCATGGCCGGCTGCACCGCTTCGGCGACCTGCCGTGGATCGCGCTGACCCGCTCGCGGCCCGGGTCGCCGGCGTGGCACTTCGAGGCGCACGACTCGACCGTGGCGATCGACGGCGTGGTCCACGCGCAGCCGTCGCAGATGGTGCAGGTGCAGTACCCCGCGCGCGACGGCTCGCTGCTCCATTGCTGCAACACGGAGATTGCCTCCATGGAAGTGAAGGTACGCACCCGTGCGTGGGCCGGTGCGCGCTTCCGACCGGAGGCGACATTGACGTCCAAGTCCGGAGCATGCCTCGAATTTTGTGGCCGCGACATGGACGCGCGGGTCACCACTTTACTCGCAGTTTCGACTTCACCTGTGGCAAGCTGAAGCCGATACAGCAGATCACGAGGATCAAATGACCCGCCGCGCTTTCCGAATCGCCATTTCGACGCTGGGCCTCTGCACGCTGGCCGCTTGTGTCGTCAATATCGCCATCGACATGCAGAAGAACATCGCGGTCCAGACCCAGGCCGGAATCACGTCGATCGACCAGCAGCAGGCGATCAACCTCAACGATTACCCCGACTACACGGCGCACAAGGGCAACATCAAGAGCCTCGACCTCGACTCGGCCGACGTGACGGTGGCCTCGGTCGATCCGTCGAACAAGGCCACCAAGGTGATCTCGGGCTCGTTGAAGCTGCGCCAGAACTGCACCGACAGTCCCGCCAACGACATCATCGTCGGCACGCAGCTCAGCAATTTCTCGCTCGCGGCGAACAGCACCATCAAGCTGCCCGGCTCGCCCGAGCTCGACACCTTCCTGATGAACCAGGTCAACGGGGCGGGAACCTTCTGCGTCATCGTCGACGGCAGCATCGATGCCGCGCCGGTGAACGTCACGTTGAGCGTCACGCTGCACGCCAGCCTGGGGTACGACACCGGGCTCTTCTAGCCGTCCCGCAGGCGAGCCGCCTGCCTCGGCTCACCGCGCGGCAATAGTTTTGCCGCGTGGCGATTCTGCAGGCGCTGCTGAGCTACCTGGCTCGATCGGCTTCGACCGTCCTCAATGCCATCTTCGGCTGGGCGGTGGTCGCGTTGTTCGGCCAGCGGCCGAAGAGCGAGCAGACGCTCCTTTCGGTGGTGGTCGGCGCGGCGGCAGTGTGGCCCATCCTGCTGCTCGGCATCGGCTTCCCGAAGATCGCGCTGTTCGTCGTCGCCTTCATCCCGCTCGCCAGGTCGGTGCCGGCGTTCTGGCTGCGCATCGTCTGGATCGCGCTCGCGGTCATCGTGCCGCTCGCGGTCGGCATCGCGGTAGCCAAGTACGGCTCGAAGGAGCGGATGCCGGAGCCGTTCTGGAAGCGGCTCTTGCGCGGGTTCCCCATCACGCTGGCGCTCGCGGCGTCGTTCCTCCTGATGATGGTGGTCGCGCCGGTGGTGAAGCTGGTGACCATCGCGCGGCGGCGCGAGGTGGTGCGGGTGCCCGCGCTGATGGACCGCAAGATCACGGGCGAGACCATGGCGGCGCTCGCCGAGGAGCTGCAGAAGCACGGCATCTCGCTCCGGCGCGCCGAGCCGCCCTGGCACATGACGGCTCCTTCGCGCATCATGCTCAAGCTGTGCGGCGCGGCGTTCGCGAGCATGGCCAGCGAGCGCGTCGAGTTCCGTCGCAACGACCAGCTCGATCTGGCAGTCCTGCCCAACGAGACCGTGCTGCGCGGCCAGCCCCACGCGGTGGCGCGCGCGCACGCGCTCTGCGCCGAGGTGTATGGGCCGCGGCCCATCACGCAGAGCTTCGCGCCCGAAGCGCGCGAGCTGGAGGCGCGCATCAAGCGGCTGTGGTCGATCTACCGCGAGAACCCGGCGGCGCACGAAGGGTCGCGCGTCCTGCGCGGGCGGCTCGACGACATCGCAGCCGAGCTGGCTGCGGTCAACCTGGCCTGGGACCAGTGGCAGACCGTCTACCGGCTGGCGCTGCAGCTCGATCGCGCGCTGCGCGGCGACCGGCCGCTCCTGGAGAAGCCGGACATCGGGGAGAACGAGATGGCTGAAGACAAGAAGCTCGAGCTGCCGGGGCCGCGCAACATGACGCGGCTGCCGGGCGACGAGCGGGTGGCGGTGCCGCTGTCGGTCGAGGCGATGTCGAATCGCGAGCTGGTCAAGCACGTGGTCGAAAGCGCGACCTTGCTGGCGAAGAAGGAGGTCGAGCTGGCGAAGGTCGAGCTGCGGCGCGATCTCAAGTCCGAGCTCGCCATGGCCAAGGGCCTCACCGTCGCCGGGCTGTGCGCCATCTGGACGGTCGCCCTGATGCTGGTCGCGGGCGCGCTGGCGCTCGGCACGGTGATCGCCGAGTGGGGCGCCGCGCTGATCGTCGCGGCGGCCGTGCTGGCGGTGGGCACGGTGGCCGGCCTCTTGGGGTGGGGCAAGCGGGTCAAATCGCCGCTCGAGTCGACGCGGCGCAGCCTGAAGGAGGACGCGCTGTGGGCGAAGGAACGGCTGGCGTAAGGAACGAGCAGAAGGAACCGCGCGACGTGGAGCGGGAGATCGAGCACCTGCGCACGCGGCTCGATCGGTCGCTGGCGGAGCTCGATCGGCGGCGCCACGAGCTGACCGATGTGAAGCTGCAGATCAGGAAGCACCCGGGGGTGCTCTGGGGCGCGGGCGGCCTGTTGCTGCTGGTGGGCGGCGGCGTCGCGTTCGCCATCTGGCGGGCGAAGAAGCGGCAGGAGCTGCCGGCGAAGGCGCACCGGCTGCGCATCGCGTTCGGGCGGGCGGTGGACCAGCCGAAGAAGGTGGCGCGCGGCGAGGCGCCGGTGTGGGAAAAAATCGTCGCCTCGGTGGGAACGACGATCGCCGTGTCGCTGGCGAAGAAGCTGATCGACCGCGCCTGGAACGCTTCTTCGACTACATATACAAACCACCGTTGACGCGGAGCACCTCGCCGGTGACGAACGCGGCGCGGTCGGAGGCGAGGAACGCGATTGCCTCGGCCACCTCGCGGCCGGTGCCGGTGCGGCCGAGCGCGGCGGCGCCGACCATCATCTGCTTCGCTTCCTCGGGCAGGTCCTTCGTCATGTCGGTGTCGATGTAGCCGGGGCTGACCGCGTTGACGCGGATGTTTCTCGAGCCGAGCTCGCGCGCCAGCGACTTGGTGAGGCCAATGAGCCCGGCCTTGGCCATGCTGTACGCGGTCTGGCCGGCGTTGCCCTGCTCGCCGACGACGGAGGTGAGGTTGACGATGCTGCCCCAGCGCTGCTTCATCATCGGCTTGCACGCGGCCTTGGAGAGGTGGAACGCGCTGGCGAGATCGACGTCGAGCGTGCGCTTGAGGTCGTCGGCCTTGTAGCGGAGGATGAGCCCGTCGATGGAGATGCCGGCGTTGTTGACCAGGACGTGGATGCCGCCGAGGCCGGCGATGACGTCGTCGATGGCCTTGGCGCACGCGGCCGGGTCGGCGACGTCGAACTTGAGGAGCAGCACCGCCGGCGCTCCGGCCTTCTCGCATTCGGCCTTCGCCTCGCTCGCGGCCGCGTCGTTGCCGGCGTAGGCGATGGCCACCTTCGCGCCGCCTTCGGCCAGCCGGATGGCCGCCGCGCGCCCGATGCCGCGGGAGCCGCCCGTCACCAGCGCCACCTTGTTCTCGAAGTCCTTGTGCATGGCGCGGGCTCATAGCAGAAATGGCGCGGCATGCGCATCGGCGTCATCGGATTGGGCGCGATCGGAGGCGTGGTGGTGCAGCGCCTCGGCGTGCCGGTCGACGTCGCCGCGCGGCGCAGCGAGCGGCTGCCCGCCGCGTCGTATGATCTGATCCTGCTGTGCACGCGCACGCAGGATCTGGAGCGCGCGCTCCAGCCCGCTGCGCCGCTGCTCGCGCCCGACGGCGCGGTGGTCTGCCTGCAGAACGGATTGCCGGAGGAGCGCGCGGCGAAGCTGGTGGGACCCTCGCGCGTGCTGGGCGCGGTCATCGGCTGGTCGGCGTCGCGCGGCGGCGAGGTCACCGGGCGCGGCAAGTTCACGCTCGGCGGCGCCTCGCCGCGGCTGCCGCAGGCCGCCGAGCTTCTGCAGCGCGTCTTCCCGGTGAAGGTGACGCAGAACCTCGCCGGCGCGCGCTGGAGCAAGCTGGCGATGAACTGCGCCATCTCGACGCTCGGCGCCGTCAGCGGCTTCACGCTCGGCGAGCTCGCCGCCAGCCGCGAGGTGCGCGCGCTCGCGCTGCGGGTGATCGCCGAGGTGGTCGACGTCGCGCGCGAGCGCGGCGTGCAGATGGAGGCGGTGAGCGGCCTGCGGCCCGACCTGCTCGTGCGCTGGCCGCTGCCGCTGCAGCACCTGGCGGTGTGGCTCGCCGTGCGCGGCCGCACGCGCCAGCGCACCGGCATGATCGCGCTGCTCGAGCAGGGACGGCCGTCGGGCATCGAGGATCTCAACGCGCTCATTCCGCGGCCGCTCAACCAGCGGCTGGTCACGATGGTGCGCGAGATCGAGCAGAAGAAGCGAAGCATCTCGCCAGCGAACCTCGCGGAGCTCGCGTGAGACGCTGGCACGCCGCGTACATCGCCGCGGCGCTGCTGGTGCTGCTCTGGCACTATCGGCTGGCGCTGCCCGGCCGCGCGCTGGTGGCCAACGACTTTCGCGCGCTGTTCATCGCGCTGCGCATGGGCCTGCAGAACACCGTGCGCGCAGGCGACTGGCCGTTCTGGCAGCGCGGCATGTTCTTCGGCTACCCGCTCATCGGCGACATCCAGTTCCAGCTGTGGAACCCGCTGACCTGGCTGACGCTGCCGATGAACGCCGCGCGCGGCATCACCGTGCAGACGCTGCTCGAGCTGTGCCTCTGCTCCATCGGCATGGCGTACTGGATGAAGCAGCGCGGCCTGCGCGCCGCCGAGGGCGTGTTCGCCGGCGTCGCGTTCGCGCTCTGCCTGAAGCAGACGGTGCACCTGCACCACTGGACCTTCGCCTCCACCACCTGCGCGTGGCCGTGGATGTTCGCCGGCGTCGACGGCTGGCACGCCGAAAAGCGCGCGCGCTTCCTGTGGCTGACCGCCCTCGCCACCGCCGGCAGCTGGATCGGCGCCTCGCCGCAGATGGCGTACTTCGGCACCGGGCTGGCATTCGTCTACGCGCTCTCGCTGCGCAGCTGGCCCGCGGCGGCCGCGCTCGGCCTCGGCGCGCTGCTCACATCGCCGATGCTCTTTCCCGTCCTCGAGCTCAACGATTGGGGCCCGCGCGGCGCCGGCATCACCTACAAGTTCGCCGCGTCGTGGAGCTGGCCGGACCGCGGCGTGTGGGTTTCGATGCTCCTGCCCCGCGCGTGGGGCGGGCGCGGCGATTTCCGCGGGCCGATGAACTACTGGGAGCTGCAGGGCTACTTCGGCCTCCTGCCGATGGCGCTCGCCTGCGTCGCGCCGCGTCGCCGGCGGCGCAACTGGCTCTTCCTCGCGGCGGTCGCGCTCTGCCTGTGGATCTCGTTCGGCAACAACGGCTGGCTCGGCCTGCACCGGTTCGCGTGGCGCTTCCTGCCCGGCTACGGCAGCTTCCGCAACCCGACGCGCGCGCTTATGCCGGCGGCGTTCTGCATGGCGCTGCTCGCGGCCGAAGGGCTCGCGCGCCTGCGCGAACAGCCGCAGCTGAGGCTGCGCGCGCTCGGCGCCATGGGCGTGCTCGCCTTCGCGGTGGCCCTCTGCGCGCTGTCGCCGCAAGGCTACTGGGTGGCCGCGCTGCGCAACGACGCGGCGTGGGCGCTCGCGCTTCTCGCGGCGGGCGCGGCCTGGGCGTTCTTCGCGCGGCCCGATCCGCGCTGGGCGCTCCTCGCCGTGCCCATGTTCCTCGCCGACGTGGCGGTGCAGTGCTGGGATTCGCCGGAAGTCGGCGAAGCGGCGCGCGAGGGACACGCGCTCGAGGCGCTCGAACCCGCGATGCCGCCCGCGCCCGAGCCGCGCCGGGTGGCCGCGCTGCTCGACTGGGGCGAGGACAACAACGCCACCTTCGCGCGCGGCTGGGAGGGTGTCACGGGGTACGGGCCCAACCCGATCGATCGCGTGCTGCGGCTGTTCGACGCCACCTGGAGCGGCGTGATCAAGCCGCCGCGGCCGCTCGACGACGACGAGAACTTCAAGCGCTTCCGCGCCGACTCGCCGCTGACGCCGCTGTTCGGCGCGCCGCTGCTTGCGGCCAATCGCGACGCGAGCGCCTTGCCGGTGGCGCGCGCGGGCGACGTGCGGCTCTATCGCATGCCTGCGCTGCCGCGCGTCTTCTGGACCGGCGCCTGGCGCGCGCTGCCCGACGAGCAGTCGGGCAGGGCGCTGCAGGCCGCCGCCACCGGCGCGCTGGCCGTCCTCTCGCAACCGATCGCGCTGCAGCCGGCGCAGGCGGCGCAGCCGCAGCCCGCCTCGTCGATCGAGGTGCGCACGAACTCGCTCTCGGCTGCGCTGCAGGCGCCCGCCGACGGCCTCGCGGTCGTCCTCGACCCCTGGTACCCGGGCTGGAGCGCCACGGTGGACGGGCAGCCGGCGGAGATCGCGCGCGCCGACTACGCCTTCATGGCCGTGCCGGTGCGCGCCGGGCCGCACCGCATCGAGCTGCGCTATTTTCCCCGGCGGCTGCTGCCCGGGCTGGCGGTGGCCATCGCCGCGTTGGCCCTGCTCATTCTGCTGGTCCGTCGCGTTGACACCCCCGGGTCGCGCGGCTAATTTCCCCCGCCCTGAATGGACTATCTCTCGCCGTACCTGCCGGTCCTCGTGCTCCTGCTGCTCACGGGCGTCCTGTGCCTCGCGATCTCCATCGCGGCGAGCAAGCTGGGGCCCAAGCGCATCACGCTCATCAAGGAGAGCGCCTTCGAGTGCGGCTCTCCCTCGACCGGGTCGCCGCACGCCCGCCACTCGGTGAAGTTCTACATGGTCGCGCTCCTGTTCGTGGTGTTCGATATCGAGAGCGTCTTCATCTACCCCTGGGGCGCGATGCTGCACGACTTCAACGGGCAGGGCCTCGGGTGGTTCGCGTACATCGAGATGCTCTCGTTCATGATCACGCTGGCGCTCGGGCTGGTCTACGTCTGGCGCAAGGGCGCGCTGGAGTGGAGCCCGTGAGCAAGCTGACGGTGGTCAATTTCCCCGAGGGAAACGTCCCCGAATCGCAGCGGCTGGGTGGCGAGGAGCAGAACGTTCCCGTGCTGCTGTCGCGGCTCGACGAGTCGATCGGCTGGTTCGAGAAGGGCCTCTCCGGCGCGCTCGGCTGGGCGCGCAAGAACAGCATCTTCCAGTACCCGTTCGTCACCGCCTGCTGCGGCATGGAGTACATGAGCGCGATGGCGGGCCGTTACGACATCGCCCGCTTCGGCGCCGAGTTCCCGCGCTTCTCGCCGCGGCAGGCCGATCTGCTGATGATCGTCGGCACCATCAACGTGAAGCAGTCGCCAGTGCTCCGCCGCGTCTACGATCAGATGTGCGAGCCGAAGTGGGTCATGGCGTTCGGCGTCTGCGCCTCGAGCGGCGGCTTCTACGACAACTACGCCACCGTGCAGGGCGCCGACCGCGTCATCCCCGTCGACGTCTACGTGCCCGGCTGCCCGCCGCGGCCGGAGCAGGTGCTCGACGGCCTGAAGATCCTCCAGGACAAGATCCAGTCGCAGCGCCATCGCCTGGCCACCACCGAGAAGGCGAGGGACGTCAAATGAGCCAGGCCGTGGTCGACGCGGTCCGCGAGAAGTTCCCCGATGCGGTCACCGGCGCGGGCTCGCACAAGGGCGACGAGTGGGTGGTGGTGAGGCGCGAGCGCCTGGTCGAAGTCATCGCCTTCCTGCGCAACGGCGAGCCGGACATGAAGCTGCTGCGGCAGATCGCCGGCGTCGATCTGCTGACTTATCAAAGCGAGATGACGGGCGGCGGCGCCCTGGCCTCGATCGAAGTGCCGGAATACGCGATGCAGAAGAAGCCGCAGGTCGAGCCGCGCTATTACGTTTCCTATAACCTTTACTCGATTACGACCAAAAAGGCCGTGCGCGTGCGCGTCGAGCTGCGCAGCGACGACGTCAAGGTTCCCACCATCACTTCCTTGTACAAGACGGCCGACTGGTGGGAGCGCTACGTCTACGACATGTTCGGCGTGGAGTTCGAAGGCCACCCGAACCTCCGGCGCATCATGCTGTACCCGGAGTTCGTCGGCCACCCGCTGCGCAAGGATTACCCGGTCCGCAAGCGGCAGCCGCTGGTGCCGGAGCTGGATTTCCCCGATCTGGTGCGCGGGCCGGGCCCCGGGCCGGGCGGCGCGGGCGTTCCCATGAGCCAGACGCACGTCGGGCGCAAGAACGTGGATCCAAATACCTATGACTGATCCCCTCGCGCTGGAAGCCGAGCTTCCCACGTCGCTGATGACGGTGAACCTCGGGCCGTCGCACCCGGCGATGCACGGCACCGTGCGCATGACGGTGACGCTCGACGGCGAGA
>Ga0335079_10011173_pt1 | contig 10226 bp, 5 predicted proteins | sample Lox_Sample_33_FD_206719 | JGI IMG/M metagenome (GOLD analysis project Ga0335079, IMG submission 206719) | Soil microbial communities from Loxahatchee National Wildlife Refuge, Florida, United States - Lox_Sample_3.3 | ecosystem: Environmental > Terrestrial > Soil > Wetlands | place: USA: Florida...
ATGCCGAACGCGGGCTGCATGACCTTCGGGGTGATGCCGAAGGCTGCGGTGCGCCGCAGAAAATCAGCGACCACGGGCAGGGTGACCTGCTCGCCAGCGTTCATCAGGAACTTCACCGACGAGAGATCGAACTGGCAGTCCTCGACAGTGGCCAGGCGGTCGGCGACCAGCTTGAAGCCGAAATTCGGCGCCCAGCTGTGCGTGACTTTGTAGGCCTCCATCAGCTCGAGCCAGTGCAGCGGCTCGGAAAGGACGAAGTTGGTGGCTACCTGAACTTCCTGGCAGCCCAGGTAAACATCCTTCAGGTTGCAGGTGAGGGTGGGGACCACGTGGTCCACGGGCAGCCAGTTCAGAATCACGTCATGCGGCGTGTAACCGTTGAACTGCGCCGAGCCGTGAATATGCGCGATGATGCTGCGGTGGCTCTCCTGAATGCACTTGGGCACGCCGGTGCTGCCCGAGGTGAGCTGGAAGAAGACCAGGTCATCGGGCTTGCTCTCATAGATTTCTTCTGTGGGCGGGTTTTTCTTCAGTTCCTCGACCGAGAGAACGTTGAATTTCTCGCCGGGGAAGAAGCGCTCGAGATCGGCCAGCGGCTTGACCAGGTGCGAACTGGCAATCACCGTCGGGTGCTTCAAAAGCTTCCAGACGTTGTAGAGCTTGTTCACAATGGCGGTGCGCTCGGCATAAGAGGCTGAGACAGCCACGTTCACCGGGGTAATGCCGCCAAGAACGCAGGCCCAGAAGGCGGCAAAGTGATCGGAGAGCAGTTCGCACTGCAGAATGACCCGGTCGCCCTGCTTCAAGCCCCTGGCGTGCAGGCCGGCCAGGATGCGCCGGGCCTGCTCCAGCAGCATGGGATAGCTCTGGAAATACTCTTCGCCATTGGCGCGGATGTGAACAATGCCCCTTGAGGGACACTGCTTCGCCGTGCGCAAAATGGCTTCGGTGAAAGTCCTGGGCGCATCGGCGGGAACGGTCAACGGTCCGCCGTCAGCAAATGCGGCAGGCCGCGGCCGGGATTCCTTCGCCGGCGCGGCAGATTCGGAAGCAGCGGCGATTATGCCGCCATCCTGCAGGCCCGCAGGCTTCCAGCCGGGAATAAGGTCGGAAAGGTGAAGGGAATGTTGCGGCGTTTCCGGCTCGCGCACCACCACCGCGGCTTGCGCCACGCCCGGAAGCTCGCGAATCTGCGCCTCCCAGCGCTGGACTAATTCTTCATCCAGCACCGGCAGTTGCCGCAAAGCCGGTTCATCCACTTCGCCGGTTGCAGTAAGCGGCAAAGCCGCCACCGGCACTACAAAATGCCTGCATGGGTTGAATTGTGAAAAAGACGACGCGACCTCCGCTTGCAAACGGTCGCGAGTGTAAGGAAGGGTAGGCACTGCGTAAACCACTAAATCCAACGAACCTTCGGCCGATTCTCTCGCCAGGATTTTACAGTCTTCGATCAGAGAATTGCTGTTCAAAGCCGCTTCTAACTCTTTCAGGTTCGCCAACTTTCCGTCACAGCCCGCCCCATTGGTTCTGACAGTGTTGTGGTCCTGTTTGTTACTCATCGAGATTTATAAGTTCACCCTTTGGAATAATTTTGGAATTGCCACTTGCGCCCATTCGGGGACGGAAAAGTCCCTGAATACGACGCACACGGGGAGGTTTAGCCGATGATACCGCGACCCTCTAAACCTTAGGGAGGTTACCTTCGATTAAGACCCTAACCCGAGCCCCCGCAGCGGTTTTCTCCGGAAGGCAACTTGCGTCACCCGAAGGCCGCCGAGCATATCCATTCGCGAATCAGATGTGCACTTAAGTTGCCAGGGAAGGTGGAATTCGACTCGGCGAGTCTCATGTCATCTGGCTGATTCTAAGCAAGATAGCTTCTTGGGGAGGCCGGCGGCGGTGGCCCGCGTTCCCGTTTCGTGCCACGCACTACCCGCTTGGGTGTGAAGGAAAATGTCGAACAATGCAGAAAAAAGTTCCACCGATGGTCCGGAATCCTGATTGACGGATAAATGTAGACAGTCGCCGGCGCCGGCCTAGCTGATGCCCAGGCGGCGCTGCATCTCTTCGAGCGAAATGCCCTTGGTTTCGGGGTAAAAGAACAGCACCACGAAGAACTGCACCACCATCATTGCGGAAAAGAAAACAAAGGGGTAAGCGCCGGAAGAGGAGGCCATGAGAGGAAAAATTCCCGAGATCAGCGCATTCATCAACCAGTGGGAAAAGCTGCCCAGGCTCTGCCCCTTGGCACGCACGGTATTGGGAAAGACCTCGCCGATATAGACCCAGATCACAGCTCCCTGCGAAAAGGCGAAGAAGGCGATGTAACCGACGAGCAGCCAGACCAGGCGGTCTTCGTGGCGGGTGGTGAAAAAGATGGCCGAAACGCCGGCCAGGCAGGCAGCAGTGCCGACCGAGCCGATGAGCAAAAGAGTCTTGCGGCCGATCTTATCAATCACGGTCATGGCCAGCATGGTGAAGACAAGATTGGTGGCGCCGACCGCGACGGCCTGCAGATTGCCGGAAAACTTGCTGAAGCCGGCGTGGGCAAAGATGTCATTCAGGTAGTAGAGAATGGCGTTGATGCCAGAGAGCTGATTGAACATGCCGATGCTCACGGCCAGAAAAATCGGCAAGGCAAACTTGCGGGAGAACAGCTTCTCTTCGGCCTGGCTGCGTTCCAGGTGAATCGACTCCACGATTTCCTGCAATTCGGCGGCATAATTGGGCTCGCCGGTCATCTGCAGGACGGTGCCGGCTTCCTGTGTCCGGCCTTGCTTGACCAGCCATCGCGGGCTGCGCGGAATAGCGAACAGCAGCAGGAAGAACAAGGCGGCGGGCAGGGCGGCAATGCCCAATTCCATGCGCCACTCCGCCGCCCCCAGCTGCAAAAGGCTGATTATGTAATTGGAGAAGTAGGCGAGCAAAATGCCCAGCACCACGTTGAACTGAAAGAAGCCGACCAGGCGTCCGCGCCATTCCGCGGGAGCGATCTCGGCGATGTACATCGGCCCTAAGACGGAAGAACCGCCGATTCCCAGACCGCCGATGAAGCGAAAGGCGACCAGCGAGGGCCAGTTCCAGGCCGCGGCGCAACCGAGGGCGGAAATCACGTAGAGCAAGCCCATCACGCGCAGGCTGTCTCTGCGCCCGTAGCGTTCGCCGGGAAAGCCGGCCAGCATGGCGCCGAGGACGGTGCCCCAAAGGGCGCTCGAAACTGTGACCCCAAGCAGGCCGGGAGAGAGCCCATAGGCATGGCTGAGGGCGCTGGTGGTGCCGGAGATGACGGCGGTATCGAATCCAAAAAGCAGGCCGCCCAAAGCGGCCACGACGGTGCTCTTGGCCAAAAACGCGTTGATTTTCACGCGGTCTCCTTGTGCCCGGATACGTGGTGCTGAGGCGCAGGGTGCTGGGGTTCGTGCTGCAGGGCCTCGGCCTCGCCAAGAGTCCATTCGGGAATCGCGCCCCGGCGGCTGGCCACCAGCGCGCCCACGCGATTGGCAAAGTCAGCCATGCGCGCAGGACGCCAACCCTGCCCCAGCCCGTGGAGAAGCGCGGCGGCGAAAGCGTCGCCCGCCCCTACCGCATCGGCGACCTTCACCGGGTAGCCCTCAGCCTGGATATATTCGCCGTTCAGGAAAAGCGCGCAGCCAAGGACACCGCGCGTGATGCAAACACCTTGCCAGCCAAAGCGGGCGGCATAGCTGCGGCAGAAGCCTTCCAGAGACTCATGGCGCGTGCCGAGAGAGTGCGCGATCTCGCCGACTTCATCCTCATTCAGCTTGACGACCGTGGCTTGGGCCATAAGCTCGCGCACCAGTTCCGGAGTCCAGGAGGATTGGCGCAGGTTGACATCATAGAAGCGGCGCGCGTTGGTGGACGCGTGGAGCAGGCGCGCGGTCAATTCTTTGGCGGCAGGGCTCATCTGGTGGAGCGTGCCGTAGTAGATCCACTCGGGCGGCTGCGCCAGCAACCTTTCCATTTGCGCGGTTGTCAGCTCGGGAAAATCATAGGCCGCGGGGCGGTGGAGAACGAACTCGGGCTGGCCGCCGGCTCTTAGAGTGACGGTGACGATTCCGGTGGCGTGATCGGGCACGCGGCGAACGAAGGCGGTGGAGATGCCGAGGTGCTGCATTCTTTGCAGGATGCGGCGGCCGCGGTCATCCTCGCCTACGGCGCTGACAAAGAAAACTTCATGGCCGAGCCGGGTCAGGTGGGCGCTGAAGTTGAAGCTGGCGCCGCCGAGGTGCTCCTCAGAGCCCACGACATCCCACAGCACTTCGCCAATGCTGATGACTTTCAAGGGGCTCCTGCGCACTGCTCGACGGGCCAGCGGATTCTATAGCGGTTGCGGTTTTGGGGCAATCTTCTCCCGGTGCGGGAGATTGTTAAGGAACTACGGAGGCCCGGAGACGCCGAGGCCAAAAAGGCTTATCCACCACGAAGGACACCAAGGCACACGAAGGTGAAGCCAAACCACAGAGGACGCAGAGCCCAAAAGCCTTCACCACGAAGGACACGAAGGTCAGCCGAACCACAGAGGACGCAGAGACACGGAGGCCGAACAAACTTCTGTCAGTGCGGCTCGGGCAGAGGGGTTTTGGTTTTCACCCCCGTGCCTTCGACCACCGTGTAGATGAAATCCGCGGGAAGGTCTTTCAACACTTCGAGCTTTCCGCTGGGCCAGCGAATCTCGACTTCATCCATGAAACGTGCCGCTCCCAGGCCGAAGTGAAGGCGGGGGTCGTTGGAAGAGAGATAGCTGCCGCCGGCGCGGACCTCGTTCATCTGCTTCAGCTTGCCAGTTCTTACGGTGATTCTTGCGCCAATCGCGATCCGGTTGCTTTTGGTTCCTTCCAACTGAAACAGAACACGATGATTGGCGCTCGGGGTGCGGTTGAGAAGCAGAATGGGCGGGCCGTCGGTGGTGACGATGAGCACGTCCACATTGCCATCGTTGTTGATGTCACCGAAGGCGGCGCCGCGCATGGAGGCCACCGGAAGATTCGCCAGGTTTTGCGAGACATCTTCGAAGGTGCCGTCGCGCTTATTGCGGAAGAGCAGAATCGGCTCGCGGTAGCGGGCCGCGTCAGGGACCTGGTCCATTTGCGGATATACGTGGCCGTTGACGGCCAAAAGATCGAGCCAGCCGTCGTTATCCATGTCGAAGAACGCGGTACCCCATCCCACCGAGAGATAGCTCGGCTTAACCAGCTTGGCCTCCCAGCTGACATCGGTGAATCCCTCCGCTCCCTGGTTGCGGTAGAGAGTATCGGTTTGCTCGGTGAAGTTGGTGACGAAGATGGAAAAGCGGCCCTGGTTAAGATAGTCGCCCCAATCCACGCCCATGGAGCCTTGCTGTAAGCCGTCGCCGCTCATGGCCACGCCGGAAAGCATGCCCAGCTCTTCGAAGGTGCCGTCGTGCTGGTTGTGGTAGAGATAGTTGGGCCCAGCGTCATTGGCAACGTAAAGGTCGGGCCAGCCGTCGTTGTCATAGTCGGCCCAGACGGCGCCCAGGCCGTAGTAGTGCGAGGGATCGTCCACGCCGGCCTTTTTTGAAACTTCCTCGAAGGTGCCATCGCCGCGGTTGTGAAAGAGGAGATCGGATTCTCCCGGCATGCCCCAGGGACCGCACTGCACCTCGATTCCCTTGAAGTGGCAATTCTTCTGGTCGCTGCCGAAGACGGGCAGATGCTCCAGGTCGAAATGCACGTAGCGCGAGACGAAAAGATCCACGCGGCCATCGCGGTCATAATCCGCCCAGGCTGCGCCGGTGCTAAAGCCGCCGGCGGCGACGCCGGCTTTATCGGTCACGTCCTCGAATTTGCAGTTGCCCAGACCGCGATACAGCGCATTGCCGCCGTAGCCGGTCACATAAATGTCGGGCCGGCCGTCGTTGTCGTAGTCGGCAATGGCGACGCCCATGCCCCAGCCTCTGCGTGTGAGGCCGGCCGCCTGGGTAATGTCGCGAAATTGGAAGTTCGCCTCCTGATGGTAGAGAGTGATCAGGGGGTCGCCGCCGTGGCGAAAGTTCTCTACATTCGAGCCGTTCACCACCACCAGATCGAGCTTGCCGTCGCCATCGCAATCGAGCAGGCCGGCACCCCCGCTCATGGATTCGACGATATATTTCTTCTCGGGAGACGAAATGTGCGAGACCGTCAGGCCCGCCTGGCGGGCGACATCTTCGAAGCGCGGCTGAGCAGGCGGCCCAGCTTGCGCGAAGAGCGAAATTGCCAGGCCCACTGCGAAGAGAGGAGATACCCGCATGTCGAAACTCCAAATTATAAGCCGTAGTGGGCCGCGGAATTAAGGGCGCAAGATGTTCTCTGGCAGCGGCCGGACTCGTGTACAATAACGATTTTCTTAGCGGGGGCGGCGGCCGCCCGGGATTGATTGGACGATTCGCCCCCAATATCTTACGGAGAATGCATGAGCGTGGCCGTTCGCGGGTGCCTGGTTCGTCTTCTTGTCCTGTTGTGCGCAACGTCCTTTGCCTGGGCGGGTGAGGCCATTCCCAAAGCCGCCTGGAAGCGCCCCATCGGCGAACCTCTGGAGCATGCGGGCGGCAAGAAGCCAAACCTCACCACCATGATTGACGACGGCTATTGGCAGGGCGCGCCCGTGGGCGGCTTCGGGGCGGGAACTTTCTCGCGCACTTATCGTGGCGATTTTGCCCGCTGGCACATGAAGGCCGGAGTTCACAAGTACGAGACGGTGTGGGCCAACCAGTTCGCCATGTACCAGAAATCGGAGGGCGCCGCCGAAGGCATTGCCCAGGTGCTGACCGCGGCGCATCCCGATGGCCCGGACTTATGTACCTGGAAATGGGATTACCCGGTTGGCGCCGGCGATTACTATGCGCTTTATCCCAAATCCTGGTACGACTACCGCTGGGAGAACTTTCCCGCGCATGTGACTCTGGAGCAATTCTCGCCCATTCTTCCCGATAACTACCGCGAGAGCAGCTATCCGGTTGCGGTCTATCGCTGGCATGCGGAAAATCCCACCAGCCATGCGGTCACGGTTTCGATTCTGTTTTCCTGGACCAACATGGTGGGGTGGTTTCGCGATTTTTCCTCGAATCTGGATGGCGGCCTGAGCATGGGCGATTACGACCGCTTTGTGAGTGAGCCCGAAGGCAACGCCGGCCGCATGAAGGGAATTGTGTTCGACCGCAAGCGGACGGCGCCGGCCAAAGAGGAATGGGACGGGCAGATGGCGATCGCTACGCTGGAAACTCCCGGCGTCGAAGTGAGCTACCAGACCACGTTTCCGGCGGATTCCAAGGGCAGCAACCCGATCGAGAGCACGGGCGAAGAGGTGTGGAAGCCCTTTGCGGCCGACGGGCGCCTGGCCGACAGCGGTCAATCATGGATCAGCAGCGGAGAACACATCGCCGGCGCCATTGCGGTGCGCTTCACGCTGCAGCCGGGGGAGAAGCGCGAAATTCCTATGGTGATTGCTTGGGACTTTCCCGCAGTTCAGTTCGGCTCAGGACGCAAATGGTATCGCCACTACACCGATTTTTATGGAACCACGGGCACGAACGCCTGGAAGATTGCCCGCGACGGATTGCTGAATGCCGCCCGGTGGAGCGACGCCATAGACGCCTGGCAGGCGCCGTACGTGAATGATGAGAGCAAGCCTCTGTGGCTGCGCGGCGAGCTGTTCAACGAGATGTACATCCTCGCCGATGGCGGCTCGGTGTGGGGGCGCCCGGTAGATTCCCCGGCCAGAACACCCGAGTCATTCGCCTTCCTGGAGTGCTTCGACTATCCGTTTTATGGCACCCTCGATGTGCTCTTCTATGGCTCCATGCCGCTGGTGAAGTTCTGGCCCGAGATTGACAAGCAAACGCTGCGCGAATTTGCGCTGACCGTTCCGGAAGACCTGAGGGATCAATATCTTTGGATCTGGAAGTCGCAGCAAATGCACTCCGAGCAGTTCCGCCTGCGCAAGGCGAAGGGCGCCGTGCCGCATGATCTGGGCGTGCCTCAGGAGGATCCGTTTTTTCAGGTCAACCAGTTCAGCTGGCAGAACACCAGCGGCTGGAAGGATCTGAATACGAAATTCGTGCTCATGGTGTATCGCGACTACGTATTTTCCGGGCGGCGGGATGTGCAGTTTTTGCGCGACACCTGGCCCGCGGTACAGGAAGCGCTGCAACACCTGCGCCAGTATGACCGCGACGGCGACGGTGTTCCCGAAGATGACGGCTATCCCGACCAGACTTACGACGAATGGGTAGCGCGTGGCGAGAGCGCATACTCCGGGGGGCTGTGGCTGGCGGCCCTGCGCGCCGCCGAGGAGATAGCCCGCACGCTGGGCGACGCCAAGCCGGCCGGCAGCTATCATGCACTCTTTGCCCGCAGCCAGGCCAGCTACATCAGGAAGCTGTGGAACGGAGAGTACTTCCGCTATGACACCCGCAGCCAGTATGGCGACGATATCCAGGCCGATCAGTTGGCGGGGCAGTGGTATGCCAGCATGACCGGGCTGGGGGATGTGGTTCCACGCGAGATGCAGCTGAAAGCGCTGCAGAAGATCTACGACTTCAACGTGATGAAGTTTGCCAACGGCCAGATGGGCGCGGTCAACGGCATCGCGCCCGATGGCAGCCTGATGCAGGCGAACCAGCAGGTGCAGGAGGTCTGGCTGGGCGCGACCTTCAGCGTGGCCGCTCTGATGCTGGCTGACGGCCTGAAAGACGAAGCCTTCCGCACGGCCTGGGGCGTCTATCACACCAATTACGAGACCGAAGGATACTGGTTCCGCACGCCGGAGGCCTGGGACATCACCGGCCACTACCGCGCCGGAATGTACATGAGGCCGGCGGCGATCTGGGCGCTGGAAATGACCTCGCCGCCGAAATAGCGAAGCGCGGCGCCGGTTACTCGCCCTTCGCCTGAGAATTCTGCGCAAAGCACCAGTGCACGAACTCCCGGGTGTAGCCGTGGATGATGGCCGGCGGCACGTCTCTCTCTTTCAGTTCCTTGAACTCGAAGCTGATGGTTCCCACCGGCTGGCTGGAGGGATTCACGGTCGCCAGCAGATATCCATAGACATTGGTCTTGGCCAGGGCTGCGTTGTTCGGCTCCGGCAGCGGATAGCGGACGGCGCCGGCCGTGCCCACGATCCAGCCGGGAAGAACGCCGCCGTGCGACCGCCAATACTGCGTGTTGTAAGTGTTTTCCATCACATAGTGCGAATGGCTGGCGAGCACGTAAACTTTCTTGTGTTGGTCATTCTGCAGCTTCAGTAGGTCCTGGTAAACCTGGGCGCCGGTTTTGATGCCGTCCGGCCACTCGTTCATGCTGTGTCCCGCGGAGATGCTGTTGGGCAGGGCGGCGTGCATGCCGACGACCAGCGCGCGGATGGAGCTATCGGCAGCGTCGTGCTTGAACACGGTGCCTTCCAGCCAGGTCATTTGAGCGGCGTCGAATTGATCGTGGGAGGCGTTGTCGAGGTAGATGAAATCGGCGCCATCCATGATCCAGTGGTAATAGGTGTGCGGCTGCGTGTCTTTGGGATTGTCTTTCAGGCGCTGTCGCTTGATTTCGGGCATGTCGAGATAATCGGCGAACTCGGTAATGAAGTCAGCGCGAGTCTTGAAGGGCCCGATGGTCTCGTGGTTGCCGATGCCGAGGAAAAACGGAATGCCGCCAAAGGGAACGATCTGGTTCTGGCGGAAGTCGGGCCAGGCCTGGCTTTCGTAGTCGCTGATGGTGAGCTTCTTGTCCTGCCGCTCGGCGATCTTCTGCATGTCCTGGTCAAAGTCGTAGATGGCGCGCAGATCGCCCAGGTGCCAGTAGAACTGCGCCTGGTTCTGGGCAGCGCCCTGAGCGATGGCGGGCATCACTACATCGCCGCAGTTTCGCGAGTCCCCGGAGACGACGAAATGCCAGGGCTGGCCGGGCTGAAAAGCCGCAGGCTTCGCGGGTTTCGCCAACGGAGGCGGGGCACTGCCGTCTCCGCACAGGCAGTTGCAACCCAAAGAGATGGCGAGGGCGGCAAGCAACGGCAGAGCGGCCAGCGCGAGATGAATGCGAGATTTCATTTCATCCTCCGGCGGGGCCAGGACGGGAGGCATTACGGGGAAGAGGATTAGAACCACCCGCCACGGGAAATTGGCGCACAGAACTCGGGGCCGGGGCTAACGGGAAAAGATTGTCGCGCCCGGGCACGCCGGGGGTCAAGAACAAAAGCATGCTTATTCGCGGGCG
>Ga0335079_10011177_pt1 | contig 10223 bp, 8 predicted proteins | sample Lox_Sample_33_FD_206719 | JGI IMG/M metagenome (GOLD analysis project Ga0335079, IMG submission 206719) | Soil microbial communities from Loxahatchee National Wildlife Refuge, Florida, United States - Lox_Sample_3.3 | ecosystem: Environmental > Terrestrial > Soil > Wetlands | place: USA: Florida...
TCCCCCGCCTAGGCAGCGAGCCGTTTCATGCTGGCAGCTACCCCGGCGTCCACCCTGGCCCCCTGCCCTCTCAATCTGACGAGCTCCTCCGCGATGTCCTGGACTATTCCGCCGATTTCCTCCAGTGTCTTGGCAGAGACCCTGTCCCCCGAGGCGTGCAGGGGGGACTCGATGCCGATTTCTGACGCCAGTTCCCTTCTGTTCAGCGCCACAAGGAGCTGCCTCAGGATAAGCCAGTAGAGCTCGTCTACCTCTTCCTTTAGCCGGGCGACCTGGTTCAGGCCCCCCGTCTGCCTGAGGTCCAACGAGTTGGTCACGGACTCGAGGCTCTCGGACACCAGCATCTGCAGGCGTTTGATAAGAGAGTCCACCGGGAACTTGGTCGGGTCAAGGAAGCTCTGCGCGACAATGTGCTTCTCATCTGACTCCACCACTTCCAGGCCTCTCAGCCTCTTGACGGTCGCGAGGACCCCTTCGACCGTCAGCCGGTCCAGCGGCTCCTTCCCTGAAACTTCGACGGTGTCGTAACCCAGCGCATAGGCCCCTACGACCAGCCCCGTCAGCATCTCCACGCTCCCTGCCTGGTCAGCTTTGAGGGTAATGCGGGTCGCCTCCCTTGCCCTCGTCGCCGGTATCAGGCGCAGGGTTCCGTCAGAGTCCTCCCTGAACAGGAGACTGTCCCCCTGTTTGAGGTTCATCTCTTTGGCATACTGCTTGGGTATGGAGATTGAAAGCGAGTTGTAACCCACCTTCTGGACCCTTCTTCTTTCATCCATTGTCTCGGTCTGGGGAATAAGTAGGCGTAAGCGACGTAATAACTATATTCTTAAACAACTATCTTCACCAAAGCGGCCAGGCAACTTTCCGTGAAGAGGGACGATTTCTCGTGGATGATTGGTGGAGTCCAGGGGAGCGGGGTCGATACGTCGGCCATCGTTTTCTCGAAGGCAGCAGCCGCCGGAGGACTCTACGTCTTTGGCAAGAGGGAGTATTACTCTAACATCAAGGGCGAGCACAGCTATTTCCAGGTCCGGGTCTCAAAGGACCTGATCAGGTCGCACGTCGACACGGTCGACATGCTTGCGACCTTCGAGGAAGAGACCATCTTCAGGCACGCCCTGGAGGTGAGGAACGAGGGGGCGATAATATACGACCCAGACCAAGACACGAAGCGCCTGGATCAGGTGCCGACCATAGAAGCACAGGTCAAGGCGTCGCTGGGGGCCGAGCTCTCCAAGGCGGGGCTTCAGGCCGACGTCAAGGGGGTACTCGAGCTGGCCAGGAGGCGCGGCGTCCACATCTACCCGGTCCCTTACAACGATCTCCTAAAGCAGGTGGGGGCGAAGCACGGCGAGACCTCGCTCAGCACCCTCCAGAGAATGCTCAACGTGATGGCGGTCGCTTCTTCGTTCGCACTCCTTTCCTTCGACGAGGACCTGGTGAAGGATTCAGTCAGGAAGCAGTTCAAGTCCAAGCCCAAGGTCGCGGAGATGAATGCCGACGCGGTCGGGGCGGCCTACGATTTCATGGAGCAGAAGTACGCCGGGAGCTTCGCCTACAAGCTATCTCCGATTAAGTTCGACGGTGCGCGGCTCTTCGTAAGGGGCAATTCGATGGTGGCCATGGCCAAGGAGCTTGCAGGGTGCAGGCTCCAGACCTACTACCCAATCACCCCGGCAAGCGACGAGAGCGAGTTCCTCGAGGCTCACGCGGAGATGCAGCTGGACGGTTCTCCAGTCCACGACAGCCCTCAGGCTGCTGAAGTCGCTGCCATGAAGTCGAAAGGGAACATTGCTGTCGTGCAGTCTGAAGACGAGATAGCAGCCATTACTATGGCGATAGGCGGCGGGATAGCGGGGGTCCGCTCATCCACCTCCACGTCTGGTCCCGGCTTCTCTCTCATGGCCGAAGGGATGGGGTATGCCGGGATGAATGAGGTCCCCGTGGTTGTGACCCTCTACTCCAGAGGGGGTCCGAGCACCGGCCTCCCGACTCGCCACGAGCAGGGGGATCTGAGGTTCGCCCTCCACGCGGGCCACGGCGAATTCCCGAGGTTCGTCCTTGCGAGCGGAGACTTGGAGGAGGCCTTCTACGACACCGTCAGGGCATTCAACTACTCCGAGGTGTACCAGACCCCGGTCATCCACATAGTGGACAAGGCGCTGGCCAACTCCGACGGAACGATACCAATGCTTGAGGTGAACAGGGTCAAGATTGACAGGGGCCAGTTCCTGAGGGAAATCACCAACGCCGAGAACGGGGAGTTCAAGCGCTTCCAGCACGTCCCCTCCGGAGTCTCTCCGAGGGCCCCGGTGGGCACCAAGGGCGGGGTCTACTGGCACACAGGGGATGAGCACGACGAGCACGGCCACATAAGCGAAGACCCGACGAATCGCGATTACATGATGGAGAAGAGGATGGGGAAGCTCGAGCTGGCCGACAAGGAAATCCCGATTTCCGACCGAGCGAACTTCTTCGGTCCGGAGAACGCGGAGGTCACAATCGTAAGCTGGGGCTCCACGAAGGGTGCCATCCTTGACGCCATGGCGTGGCTGAAGCAGGACGGGATAAGCGTGAACTTCCTCCAGATCAGACTAGTCAATCCATTCCCCACCGAATACGTTACCAAACTTCTCTCGAAGTCGAAGAAGATCGTCGGGGTGGAGATGAACTACTCCGGGCAGCTCACAGGGATTGTCCGCGAGAGGACATGCATCCCCATCGACCAGCTGGTCGTGAAGTATAACGGCCGGCCGATGTCATCTGAAGAGATATACGACGCCGTCAAGATGATTCATGAAGGGACGGCTCCCAAGAAGATGGTGTTGAGACACGGCGCTTAAGCTCTCGGACCTGAAGACATCGGCGCACAACGACTGGTGCCCCGGCTGCGGAGACTTCGGAATCCTCAACGCGGTCCAGATGGCGCTGGCGGAAATGAACGTCGACCCGTCTAGCACTGTGGTCGTCTCCGGGGTCGGGTGCTCCTCGAAGGCGCCGCACTTCATCAAGACCTATGGGGTCCACACCCTCCACGGAAGGTCCCTCCCGTTCGCCACCGGCATCAAGCTCGCCAACCCAAACCTCGAGGTCATCGTAGAAGGCGGGGACGGCGACGGCATGGGTATAGGTGCGGGCCACTTCGTCAACTCCGGGAGGCGCAACATCGATATGCTCTACATCATCCATGACAACGAGGTCTACGGACTGACCAAAGGCCAGGCTGCACCGACCATGGGCCTCGGCATGAAGACGAAGTCCCTCCCTCTCCCCAACATCAATCAGGGGATCAACCCACTGATGCTGGCCATCGCGTCGGGGTACACCTGGGTGGCCAGGGGGTACTCCTACGATGTCCGCCACCTGAAGGACCTCATAATCAAGGGCATCCGCCACAAAGGCTTCGCGTTCCTGGACGTACTCCAGCCCTGTCCCACCTACAACGACATCCAGACTAAGGAGTACTGGGCAGGAGAAGGGAACCTCGACGAAGCTGGCAAACAGAAGCCTAGGACCTACAAGCTTGAGGACACGGGCTACGACGGCGTGGTCCACAGTCACAACGAAGAGGAGATGGAGAAGAAGGTCCAGCAGGCGATACTGAAGTCGTTCGAGTTCGGGGACCACACCCCCATCGGCGTGTTCTACCAGAACGAGTTCGTCCCCACCTACGAAGAAAGGCTTACCGGTAGGACCCCGTCCTACATGACCAACCCGCCGGCCGCCCAGGAGATCGCCCGTCCCGACGGGACCCCGCTGACCAACATCAACAAGCTCCTGGAAGACCTCAGGGTATAGCAAGGCGAAGCTGGAAACTTCCGGCAGGAAGGTCTGCGAGACCCTCCCGCCCTATGGTGCCCAGGTCGAGTTCAGGCAGCGCTCGACGTACTGCTGCATGTACTGAAACATGCCGCTATGAACGCCGGTCCCTCCCATCATTCCATGGCCGCCCATCATCCCTCCCCGATAGCCCGCCGATCAGCCCGTCGTTCCATACCCGTTGGTGGTGCTCTGACCAGAGCTGGTCTGCCACCCCATGTCGTAGGCCCCTCATGCGGTGACTGCGATTGCGGCGACCAGTGCCAGGACGAGGATTGCGGCCGAACCCGCTACGATGTACCTGCTCGGAGTCTCGGAGGCTGTTCTCAACATTGACAATCGTGCGGAGGCCTTAAAAGCTAAAATCGAATGTCAAGGTGAGACATGAAGGCATCGCTCTCCTTCATACTCCTCTCCATCGTGGGGGTAGCCGAGGCGTTCGACCACGCCTGGCAGGAGGACGCGTTCACAACAAACTGGTTCACCGTGCACTTTTCGGGGTATTCCGCCCTGATGGGCGTCCCGTATTGGGCCTTCGGCATCGTCTGGTTCCCACTCGTTCTCGTCGCGGTGCTATGGACCACCCGGCTCGGTCGCGAACCGCTCTCCAGGAAGTTGCTCATTCTCCTTACAGTCGGGAACCTCTTCACCGGTTATCTGTGGTACCTCGACCTCTTGGTCGTCAACGCCATCACCCCCACGTACGTGGGGCTCTATCTCACGAACTACGCCCTGACTGGTATAGTCGTGGTCCAGAATTGGCCCCACAGAGAGATGCGGGAGTTCGCCGTTGGGACCGTGCTGGGCGTGGTCATCGGTGCGTTCTTCGGAGCCTTTGGAGCGGTTGTCCTTGGCCTAGCGGGAGGGGTCTTTGGTGCTGTGGGCGGTTACACGGCCTCCAGGTAGCGTCTGACTCATCGGCGCCGGCCCGCCAGGGCCTAGTTCTCGCCGTCTCTGCCTAATTGGCAAGATAGAGGCTGGCGACCACCAGGAAGAGCACGAAGCAGCAACCTGCAATCAGCGGTGCCCTCGCCAGGCGGCTTTCGCGGGATACGGCCCTCTGTACGTAGGAGATCATGGCCACGGAGACCAGGTCTACGGCCAGAAAGAGGGCGAAGGTCGATTCGCTTCCCGAGCCCACCGGGTTGACTGACCAGAGCATGAACACCGAAGTGGCTGCGACCACTAACAAGAGCGCGACGATTCTCGCTCCCATTCTCTCCGTGACGACCGTTCCCCTCTCGGAGGCTTCAGCTTCGCTCATCGCTCCCTCCACCCCACTTCGAAGGCCCTGACTCTTCTCTTGATTAGGCCGCTTCCGAGGTCAAGCCTGTACAGCAGGAACGCGGTCCCCAATGTCACAAGTGCCAGTCCTGAAAGCGAGACCGCCAGTGACTGGAGGGCCGAGGGAGCCCCTAGCCTCAGGGCGATGATCTCGTCTATCGAGTCGCCTATGAGGAAGGCCCCCGCCGTCAGTAGACAGACGAAGGTCGCAGAGGTCCACACCGCCGCTGACCGAGAAGACACCCTTCCCGTCGAGACCGTCGATGGCGCCTGGGCCCGCGCCGAGCCTCTGCTCCTCGCGACGCTCCTCAGCCCCCCGAACACAGCCTTGTAGGCGACTACTGACCCCAAGGTGACCAGGAGTGCGGTCCCGCCGAGGACTAACCCTGCGGTTTCGTCCGGAATCACCTGCCCCGGGGTGAGGTATCCCCAGAGTGCCAGGACTGCCACCTCGGCCACGAAGATCGCTCCGAGCGTCACATACACTTTCCTGTCACGGATGCTTCTCACCTTCCCCCTGTCGATGAAGGGGAGGACAACCAATGCCACGAATATCAACGTCACGACGGAGATGGCAACCGGGAGCCCTGCCTCTTCGAAGGCCGAGACCTTCAGAATCTGGTAAATCCATAGGAAGTACCAGTCCGGCTGGGCCACATACTGACCCGCGAGCGCTGCCGAATACTCAGGAGGGAGGTTCAGCGGGAAGATGACTGAAACCAGTATCACCGCGGAGCCGAAAAGGGCGGCGAGTTCGATCAGGTAGAATGAGACGTCAGGGAAGATCGGGATGAGCCTCCTCTTCTTCGCGGGGAGGGACGCCGTCCCCGTGGTCGGCTCGGACACCCCATGGGCCTCAAGCATGTACATCTTCACGACCAGGAGCACCAGGAGGACGGCCGGGAGGACGAAGACGTGAAGGTCGTAGAACCTCAGAAGTTCCCCCACGTCGCTCCCCGAACCCACGACCAGAAATGTAAGGAAAGAGGCAACAGGCTGGGGGAGGGCGCCCATCATTCCGATCCCCACGTCGGTCGCGGACTTCGACACGATCGTCCAGGGGAGCAGGTACCCAGTGAAGCCGAAGCCTAGAGTGACAAACCCCATCACCATCCCGGTAACCCACATCAACTCCCTGGGCTTCTTATGGACGGAGACGAAGTACCCGCGCATGAGATGCATAAATGCGAGCATGATCATTGCGTAGGCAGTGTAGAGGTGGATTGTCTCTAGGAAGGTGCCGTAGCTCACCTGCTGGAAGATATATTGGGTGGTCGCATAGGCCTGGGTTGGATCAGGAACGTAGTAGAGCATCATTATGCCGCCGGTGACGCCCTGGATGACGAAGGCTACCGTAGCAAGGGCCCCCAGCCAGTAAAACGGGTTGATGGAGTACTGCGGCGCAGGACGCAGCATCTGGTACGAAAGCCCCAGTCTGGAGTCGAACCAAGCGAGGACTCGAGCCACCATGCCATCCCTCTCTTCCCCCTCCTTCTCCTCCCGAGGAGCGCCTTCAGAGGTGTTGTCGGCCATCCCCTAACCTACCACGTTTCCGCCCTGTAGGTCGTTCAGGACATCGTTGCTGCCCGTGTCGTGTCCAAAAATCGTGGGTGGACCCATCCCGGTGGCATATATGTCCCCCGTAGAGCTGTCGTACTCCAGAGTAACCTGGGGCTGGGGCCTCGGGGACGGTCCTTCAAGGACCTTGGCCGCGTTGGAGAGGTCGTAGACGGTGCCGTGACAGCAGCAGTAGCCAACGGGTCCGGCAGCCTTGTAGGAGCTGTCGCACTTCGGAGAGCCAGCGGTGGGGACGTATCCCCAAACGCAGCCCAGGTGCTGACAGAGCTGGCTGAACGCCACGATGTCTCCGTCCGGACCAACCCCTCCGTCAGCCTTCTGTCCGAGCTTGGCCAGAAGGTTTGGCGTGTTGTCAAGAGGATAGTTGAAGGTGACTGTCTGCCCTCCGGTAAGGTCGCTCACGTTCGCAGCCAATACTCGAGGAAAGGGGGAAGGGGCACCTGAACTCGAGGATTCGGTCGATGTGCTGCTGGAGGCTCCGGTCGAGCCCACAGTCACAGTCTTCGTGACCGTCTGCGTGCTTGGGGGCGGGGGGCCCGGTTCAGGGGTGGGCGGATTGAACAGCGACCGTGCGACCGAGGCGATTCCCCCGACGGCGAGTGCCATCCCCAAGGCGAGAGAGAGCTTCAGGAAGCGTCTCCGCGTAGCGTTCTCCTCGGTCATGCCCTTTTTGGCACCGTCCTCTGGGGCGACCCCTTTTCCCTGCCCTTCGCGATTCTCGTCCTGAGTCTTGGCCATCGACTTCTCGAACCCTTACACTCTTGGTCGGCTCGCCTCTGAGTTCGACAGAGAAGCGGGGGCCACGGCCAAGCCCAAGCCAAGGAGGAGAGCAGGAGAGATGATGCTTATGCTCGACTGCGACTGCTGACCTGACGCGGTGATCATGAAGGTGAAGTGGAACGAAGGCATTAGCTCGGGGTGATCCTGAGGGGTGAGAAGCGGATACCGGTATTCAATTGATAGCTGGTTTGTCTGTGTGGACGGCCCCCACCAGACCGATGGGTAGACGTCTATGGTGTGCAGGCCCGGCGCACCAGTTACAATCAGGTAGAATGTCACGTTGCCGTTGCTGAAGAACCCACATGCATAACCAATGTACGAGTTGTCGTAGTCCAGGGTCGCGAGGTTCGTGTTGAAGGTCCATCCGACCCCTTTCAGCACAACTGCGACGGTGGTCCCTGCTGGCCCCTGAGTCGCGTTGATGGTAGCAGTTCTCTGTACAAAGAGCGTGCCATTCGAGTTCGGAGTGAGGTTGGCCGCAGCAATGTAATGAAGCCCCCCGAGGGTAGCGGGGGTTTCTGTGGTGAAGGAGAAGGTCCCGTCGGAACCCGCAGTCACGTTCCGCAGGGGCGAGTTGACCAGCTTGAAGCCCAGGATGTTGTCTCCTACTCTGTCGGAAAACGACAGCGGAACCAGAGAACCGGGTTGGAAGCCCGCTCCGTTCACAGTTATGTTCTGTCCGACGCTCGCGATGTCTGGGGAGACGGAGATTCTAGGCCCGGTCGTCACGACGTTCTGGGGCACCGTTATGAGAGGCCTAACGACCGTAGCCTGAGGAGTGAAAGCGGACGGGGCAGTGGAGGAGGGCGCCAGGGCCAGGTAGGTCCCTACCCCTGCGGCCACGATTGCAATGATGATTAAGACTGCAGCGAAGGCCCTCCCAAACTTGGTACGTCTCCCAGGTTCGGCCCTGGCAACAGAAACGAAAAGCCCGACGGAGACTAGCGCAGCTGCGAACACCACAAGTGCAGGGACCGCAGCTGATGTTGAAGAAGGGTCTCCGGTCATGTTGAACTCAGCGTGAAACGGTACGTATGGAGAGAAGAGAGACTGCGTCTCGAGTGAGGGCGCTGCGTCCCAAGGATTCAGGTATCCTGGTCCCGGGTACCCCTGGTAGATTTCGATATAGTGGGTTCCGGGCACCCCAGATGCATAGAATGTGAAGTTCGTCGCTCCAAGTGACGTAAGGGCAGTAAAGTAGCCAACCTGGGAATTATCCCAGTAGAGGAAGTAGTTCGTCGAGTAAGGCCCGTACCCCAGTCCTTTCGCAGTCACCTTGATTGGGGCCCCATCGGGCCCGCTGCTAGGCGAGACGGTGAAGGAAGGCTCTAGCGTGAAGATGGCTCTCGCAGCGATGGCCGTGCCGTTGGTAAACAACGCTTGGACGATGTGCTGGCCTCCGTAGTCGCTGGGGACGGTAAGGGCCAACGTAAACGAGCCGGCCACGTCAGTCTGAACTTGCCCTATCGTATTCTGAACCGGAGTAGCGTTGACCCCCGTAACCCTGGGGGGGTTCCCAGTCACCACCCAACTGGCGTCAGCTGTACCCCAGTATAGGATCAATTGGGTGTCGGGCGGATACCCTTGTCCGGTCACCGAAACGCTGCTGCCGACAACGGCCGCGGAAGGCGAGATGGTGATTGTAGGGGTAGCAGGGGTCGCGGCTGCTGTGCTCGCGGCTGGCAAGAGGAAGATTAGGACAAACGAGGCGGCTACCGCCACCTTGAGTCCTTTCATTGTTTGGGAACCCTTACGATGTAGCCGACGAGCACTCCGAGAATGAGGAGGATCGCCAGGGCTGCGTAGACGGCGTCTGGGATCGTCTGTACGGTCGATGTGGAGGTCACGGTGGCTGTGGTCGAGATCACGGTCACCATCGATGAAGCTGGGGAAAGGGTTTCTATGCCGAACCCGGCGTTACTGGGCGAGGCGCTGTCTTTCGAGCTTACGACCACCAAGTAGCTCGCCCCCGCTGGCAGCTTGGGAAGGGAGTTCGACACGAACTGCCCGACCCACTCTCCAGTTGCGCTTGAGTAGGTCATCGGGACATCCCCGACTAGGGCGCCAGGTGTCTTCCCTCCGAAAGTCCCAGAGGTGACGTTGTAGTAACCCCACCCGACCTCAGCTGTGACGGAACCGCCACGCGTGGTGTTGAGAACCCCAACGAAGCCCTCGACGGGCTCTGCATTCGTTGGATAGGTTATCAGCGCTTGTATCGTGACTAGCTGCCCGTTCGTCAGGCTCGTGACCGCCTGGCCTGAAGTAGAATTTACGACCGTTATGCTAGTGCTCAGCTCGACGGGGCTAATGGTGAATGGGGACCCGGTGTTCTTGAGCGTCCCCTGGTTGCCAGCGGCGTCGCTCGCATTCATAGCAGGGCTCCACGGCCCGATGAAGGTGTAGTTCCAATTCGGAAGGACTCCAATTTCAAACGCTTTGGCATAGGGGTCCCAAGAAGCGGCAATCACCTTTCCAGTCGGAATGAGGACGCTAACGGACGCACCATTCACGGCGTTTGTCATCGGCGCGCCGTTTGAAGCATAAGTGACGAATATGTGGGGGAACATCTTCGTTCCCCTGGTCACTCCCGAGACGAAGTCGCACGTCCCTCCCGTGACCATCTGGAAGGAGATGAGGAGTTTGTTGGTGGCGTAGAATGAGGTAGAGGAGACCACCTGGCTCCCCTGTTCTAGGAAGACATTGTAGGTTCCGACCTGGCTCACCACCGCTTTGAATCCCACGGTCGAATTTCCATACGTGTC
>Ga0335079_10011180_pt1 | contig 10222 bp, 6 predicted proteins | sample Lox_Sample_33_FD_206719 | JGI IMG/M metagenome (GOLD analysis project Ga0335079, IMG submission 206719) | Soil microbial communities from Loxahatchee National Wildlife Refuge, Florida, United States - Lox_Sample_3.3 | ecosystem: Environmental > Terrestrial > Soil > Wetlands | place: USA: Florida...
CGCCGATCTCGCCATGCGAGAGCCATTGCGCGGTCGCATGCTTGAGGACGGGGCGGCCTCCCGGCGAGCCGAGCCCGCGGCCATGCACCACCAGAACGGTGCGCATCCCTTTACCGACCGACTTGAGGATGAACTCGCGCAGCGCTTCCTTGGCCGCTGGCTGGATCATGCCGTGCAGATCGATGTGATCCTGAACGGCGAATTCGCCGCGCCGCAGCCGGCTCACCAGTCGCGGATCGAGGCCCACGCGCGCCCCTTCGATGTACTCCTCGGTCTCGGTCAAATCGAACACGCCGACGCCCGAGACCAAATCCGACAGCGCGGCGAGGACCTCGGCCTCTTCGCTGACGACGGCGCGGCTCGGCGAGCGCGGGGCAACCGGCACGCGATGGTTGCCCGAGGTCTCATCCAAGCGGCGCACGCCGGCGTAGGCCTCGCGCAGAATGGCTTCTTCATCCACCGGCTCGGGCTTCGGCATCGTCGGTGCGGATTGGGTGGGAGGACGCATGGGTGGAGCAGGCGGCGCCTGCTTCGGCACCGCACGCGCTTTGTCCGCCAGCATCTTTTTGAGATCGGCGAAGGGCGAAAAGGTCACTGGCTTCTGGCTGGGCGCCTTATCCAGGTCTTGACCGCCAGTTTGGCCACCGCGCCGAGGCGCCCCTTTCCGTTTCTTCGCCATTTCAAGAGACCGACTGCTTCATCAAATTGTATCGGAAAAGCGTGAGCTAGGGACGCTATTGGATTAAACTCAGTGAGTGGTCCTCCTCTGCTGCCGAAAGGCGGAGTCATCATGCGCAAGGTCCTCACGATTGTCGGCGTAGTGGTCGCGGTTGCCGTGGTGCTCGCTGCCGCGGTGCTGGTTTATGCCGCGCGCAACCTCAATTCGATCATCGCGGAGCGCCAGGATGTCATCCTGCAGCGGGTGAGCGACGCGCTCGATCGCAAGGTCGAGGTCGCCAGTATCAAGGCGACGCTTGGATGGGGTCTGGCCGCCGATTTGAGCGGGCTGAAGATCGAAGACGACCCGGCGCTTTCCGATCAGCCCTTCATTTCCGCCAGCGACGCCGACGCTAAAGTCGAGCTGATACCGCTGCTCTCGCGCAGGGTTCATATCACCGACGTGAAGCTGAAAAATCCCGAAGTCCACATCATCCGTACCGAAGAGGGCGAGCTGAACCTTTCGACGCTCGGCAGAAAGCATGGGGCCAAGGAGCCGGAGTCGGAGCCTGCCAATCCGGCGAATGAAAAGATCCATCCGCCGATAACCTCGGAGCATGCCGCGCGTCCGACCGAAGGCAGGCGCGCCAATCTCGCCGCCATCTACATCAAAAGCCTCACCATCGATGACGGCGTGATCGTGTACGAGGAACGCGGGCGCGATCATCAAACGATCCGCATCAGCGATTTCGATCTGACGGTGAACGATTTCAGCTTCGTGCGCGCCTTCGATGCGAAGCTGAAACTCGCGATGCTGTCGGAGAAGCAGAACGTCGAGGTTTCCGGCCATATCGGCCCGCTGATCGACAACGGCGTACTCGACATCCGCAATCCGCACTTTTCAGTCGAGGCGAAGATTGGACCGCTCGAATTGGCGCGGATTCGCGCGCTCGGTGCGCTCGGCAAATCGATTCCCGAGGCATTGTCGGTGCCGGACCCGATTTCTTTCTATGCCACCGCGAAGGGTATCCCCGACAATCTGAATTTTCATGTCGATGCGGACTTCACCGCGGACCGGGTCGCTTGGGCGCAATCGTTCGACAAGCCTGCGTCGGTGCCGCTGCGCATAAGTCTCGACGGTTCCCGTACCGATGCCGGTCCGGAACTCGAGCTGGTCAAAGCGCGCCTCGGTGGCCTTGAAGGCACGGCTCGCGATATCCGTTTTACGAAGGGCAAGGTCGCGGCGCGAATTGACAGCAATCGCTTCGACCTTGCCGCGATGGCGAAAATGATTCCGGGGTTGCAGAAGTACAACGCCTCGGGTAGCGCGGAAATTCATTCGAACGTCGAAGTGGCGGACAAACAACCTCGCCTCCATGGGACCATCACGCTGGCCGACGTATCGGTGACCCGCCCCGACGACCAAAAGACTCTGCTGAGCGCCGTCAGCGGCGATGTGAGGCTGAACGGCAACGCCGGCGACCTGGGCCCGCTCAAGTTCAACCTGGGCGGTGGCCACGTTACGGCGACCGTGCATGCCAATTCGATCCAGCCGCTCAGCGCGAACTACATCGTCAATATCGACAACTTCAATGTGCAGGAATTCGCGCCCCAGCGTCCCGCTGACGAGCATCTCAGCAACCTCGCGCTCAACGGCACCATCGCGCAGCGTCCCGATCTGACGGTTAAGCTTAACGCGACCTCGAGCGAGGGCAGCCTCGCCGAGGTGGCCTACAAGGATCTCGCGATGTCGGCAACGCTGCTGGGCAAGCAGCTCAACCTGGAATCGATGAGGCTCGGCGCCTTCAATGGCGCGCTGTCGGCCAGCGGCACCGCGATGCTTGGCGATGTCCCCGAGTTCGCACTCAACCTGAACGCGCAGAATGTGGACATCAACAGCGCACTGCAATCCCAGCAATCGAAATCCGCCGACATGATCCGCGGCATCCTCGACGCGCAGCTAAGCGTCGCGGGGCGCGGCGCGAACCTCGACGCCATCAAGCCGACGCTCACGGGTAATGGCCGCGCGCAAGTGCATGACGGCAAGCTGGTTGGCATCAACCTCGCGACCGAGGGGCTTAAGAAGACCAAGGGTATTCCCGGCATCGGCGACCTGGTGCCGCCGAGCGTGATGGAGCGCCATCCGGAGTTGTTCGATAGTCCTGATACCGATATCGAGAGCGCCGGCCTGACCTTCGTGCTGCGAGGTACTCGTATCACCAGCCACGACCTCGCGGTCCAGACCGCCGATTATGGGATGACCGGCGACGGCTGGTTCGACATGGACAAGAACATCGACATGGGCGCCCGCGTGGTCCTCACGCCGCAGCTCAGCAAGGAGATCATCGCGGAGAAGCATAATGTGGTGTATCTCGCCGACAAGAATCGCCAGATCGTCATCCCGATGACAGTGAGCGGCCGGCTGCCGAAGCCGCGCGTGCTGCCGGACATCGCGGAACTGGCGCAGCGCGCCAGCAGTCGTCTGGTCGAGCAGCAGGGCACCGAGGCGCTCGGCAAGCTGCTGGGCAAAAAGGGCAAGAAGCTCGGCATCCCGTTTCTCGAAGACGGCGGCGGGCCATCTAACGGCGGCGGTAACGGGAAGCCGTCGAGTAATCCGCTCGATCAGTTGAAGGGGCTATTCCACTGACTAAAGATTGAGCTGCACCACTGTGGCGCCCGCGCCACCATGATGCGGTTCCGCCTCATGATAGGTCGAGCTGTAGGGCGACGTCGCGAGGTACTCCAGCACCGCCTTGCGCAGCGCACCCGATCCGATGCCGTGGATGATGCGCACTTGCTTCCGGTTCGTCAGGTAGGCCTGATCGAGGAATTCCTCGAGCTTGCGCAGCGCCTCTGTGGTGCGCATGCCGATAAGGTTCAGCTCCTCGCGCTCGGTGGCATCGGCGCGCACGGTGACCGAGGGCGTGGCGCGGCGCTCACGCGCATCGGCGGCGATCGATTCCGGGCGCGCGTGGCGCAGCCGCTCGGGAGAAACCTCGATCCGTAGTCCGCCGCGCATGATGACCGCCTTGCCCGGCTCCATCACGACCAGCTCGCCGCGGATGCCGCCCAGCTCGACCGTATCGCCGACCTTGAGCGGCCGCGCATCAAGGTCCGCACTCTCCTCCGCTGGATGTGGTGCGATCTCTTGCAAGCGCTCCGCAGCACGCGCCTGGAACTGGCTGAGCTCGCGCCGCGATTTCGCGCCGCTACGAACTTCCTTCAGCAGTTCGTCGCTCTCGCGCCGAAAGTCCGCCATCAGCGCGGTGACGTCGTCGCGCAGCCGCTTGCGCTCGCGCTCGAGGCGGTCGCGGGCGCGCTGTTCCGCTGCGGTGGCCTCGCGCTGACGCTCCGCCAGCTCGGCAGTATGCGCGCGCGCCCGCGCCACTTCCTCCTCGAGGGCCTCGCGCTGCTGCTCCAGCCGCGCGATCGCGGTCTCCAGCTCGACGGTGCTCTCGCCCATCGCGGCCTGCGCGCCCTGGAGAATTTCCTCCGGCAGCCCGAGCCGCCGGGCGACCACGAGGCCATAGCTCTGCCCGATGGTGTGCGGCCTGAGGCGATAGAGCGGCAGCAGCCGGTCCGCATCGAAGTCCACCGCGGCGACCTCGAAGTCCGAGCGCGAGTAGGCATTGAGCTTCACGGCCGTGGAATGGGTCGCCACCGCGACGAGGCATTTCTTTGCCGCCAGATGATTGATGAGTCCGATCGCGAGCGCGGAGCCTTCGGCCGGATCGGTGCCCGCGCCGGGCTCATCGAGGATGACCAGCGCCGGCTCGGCGAGCGAGCGCACGATCTCCGAAAGGTTCGCGATATGGGCGGAGAATGTGGAAAGGCTCGATTCGATCGATTGCTCGTCGCCGATATCGGCGAACACGCTGCGGAAAATGGCCAGTTTGCTGCCCGCGCGCGCCGGAACCAGAAGTCCCGCCTGCGCCATCAGCGAAAGCAGCCCGAGCGTCTTCAGCGCGACGGTCTTGCCGCCGGTGTTAGGCCCGGAAATCACGATGCCTTTATGCTCGGCGGGGATACGCAGATCGATCGGGACCACGTCGTGAATCGCAACTGCGAGCAGCGGATGGCGCGCGGCAATCAACTCGATCGCGCCCGCGCCGATTTCCGGCTCCGAGCAATCGAAGCGCTCGGCGAAAATCGCCCGCGCATTGAGCGCATCGAGCGCCACCATCGCATCGAAGGTGAGGTGCAGCTCTTTGGAATAGCCACGCACCATCGCGGAGAGCTGCATCAGGATGCGATGCTCTTCCGCCATTACCTCGCTTTCCAGCATCATCAGGCGATTGTTGAGCTCGACCGCCCACATCGGCTCGACGAACAGCGTCTCGCCGGAGACCGAGCGGTCCTGCACGATGCCTTCGAGCTTCTCGGTGTAGTTGAGCTTGAGCGGCAGCACGAAGCGATGGTTGCGCAGCGTGACGAGGTAGTCGGAAACGAAGGACTCCATGCCGGGCTGATTGAGCGAGCGGAGCAGGCGCGCTTCGAGGTCGACGCGTTCCTCGCGCAACTTGTTGCGCAGCCGCTTGAGGGCAGGACTGGCGTCATCGAGGAGCTGGCCGTCATCGGCGAGCGCCTTGAGCAGCGCGTCGGCAAGTTCCTTGGGCGCGAGTAGATTGGCCGCTATCGATGCGACATGGGGAAACGGCTCGACTCGCGAGCGGATGAAGCTCTGCACGTGGCGCGAGGACAGGACGAAATCGCGAATCTTGACCAGCGACTCGCCGTCGAGAATCGCGCCCTCGCGTGCGGCGGCGAGAAACAGCGTGCGGAGGTCGGAAAATTCCTGGATCGGAATCGAGCCGGTATGCTGGCGCAGTCCGGCCATCTCGGCGGTGGCGCGCAGACGATCGCGCACGACGTCGGCATCGATAGCGGGGCGCAGATGCGCCAGGACCTCGCGCGCCGGGTGCGATGCCGCCATCGACATGACGAGCGCCATGACCTTATCGAATTCGAGCGCCCTGAGATCGCGATCGCGCATGCGGCGATTATTTCATCGCGCGGAGCAGCGTGCGAGCGACACGAACAGCGTCTCTAGCGGTACTCATCGCCACAATCGCCAATCAGCTTCATCAGGTCGCGCGATTTCGCCAGCACCGCTTCGAGGCGCGCGCGATCGTCGTCATCGAGCGCGCAGGTGAACAGCCTCGCGTTGTTAGCAATATGCTGCGCGAGGCCGAGCCGGGTGCCGATGATCACGCCGGCTACCGCGGGACGATCCAGAATGTAGCGCACGCCGATATTTGCGATGGTCACGCGATGCTTGTCGGCGATTTGCTTGAGCGTCGAGAGCAGTTGCTGGAACAGCGCCCATCCACCCCAGGCCTCGACCATTTGGCTGTATTTCTGCAGCGACGCGGTGTTGAGCTCGCCGCGCTGCGGCTGCGCACGCCCGTGATACTTCTCCGAGAGCAATCCGCCCAGCACTGTCCCATAGGTCAGCAGCGTGATGTTGTGCGCGCGGCAAAACGGCGCCATCGCGACTTCCGGCCGCCGATCGATCAGCGAATACTGCACCTGATTCGACACGATGGGGATGCCGGCCTCAGTGATGATGCGCAAGCGTTCGGTGTCGAAATTCGTCAGCGCGAGATGGCGAATCTTGCCCTCGCGCTGGAGGTCGGCGAGATGCCTGAGCGCGTCGAGGTAGCTGGGATCGCCGTAGTCCCACCAATGGAACTGGAGCAGATCGAGGCATTCGACCTCCATGCGCCGCAGGGAGCGGCCGATCGCGTCATCGACCATCCGGCGCGTGATGCGCCCCGGCCTGGGCACCCATTTGGTGAAAGCCTGAATTTCCCCGAGCCGCGATGCGCCATAGCGTTTGGCAAACTCGCGGCGAAACTCGCCGATGAAATCCTCAGCCGGGCCGTAATGGTCCGCGAGGTCCCAGGTGGTGAAGCCGGCCTCGTGATAGGCGAACATTTCCTCGAGTGCGCGGGCCGAATCGATGTAGCCATGGGCACCGGAAACCTGCCACATACCGTTGAGAACGCGGCAGATGTTGAGGTCATCGGTGAATTGGAAACGGCTGGATAGTGGCAGTGCCATGCGCCCGATACTAGCGCGATCTGTTTGGTAGCAAAGGCCCTACGCCAATGTTACCGATAGGACTTGTTACCGCACTTGCCTGAAAAGATGCCCCATTCTAGGCTCACTCATGCTTCGATGACTTATTGGCTTCACATGAATTGGACCCGATCGATGTCCTTCATCCATCGCTCGACCATCCTCGGAAGGAGATGCCACGCGCGGCGCTTCGTGAAGTAGCGACGCTGTGACACGGTGGGGGAAAAAGGCGATGCGGTCGAGCCCTGGCGACTCGGGAGAAGCTATCTCCAGCAACGGGCGCGACTATCGGGTACCGTCGGTATCGGTGATCGTTCCGGTCTACAACTCCGAGAAGTGGGTCGGCCGATGCATCGAGGCGCTGCTCAAGCAGAGCTATCCGCGCGAGGCTTACGAAGTCATTTTGGTCGATAACAACTCGACTGATGGATCGCACGATATCGCCCGCAGGTACGACGGCATTACTCTGCTCAACGAGAGCCGCCAGGGTTCGTATGCTGCGCGCAATTGCGGAGTACGCGCCTCGAAAGGGGAAATCCTCGCATTCACCGACGCCGATTGTGTCGCAGCGCCGACCTGGCTCGCCGAGTTGATCAAACCATTCGCGAAGCCCGAGGTATGCATCGTACAGGGACGCCGGCAGTTCGCCGGCGAGACGAACCTGCTCTCGATTCTCAGTCACTACGAGGATGCACGCGCCGCCTACACATTCTCTCCGCCGGGCAAAGGCACTCACTACGGTTATACCAACAACATGGCGGTGCGACGCTCGGTGTTCGAGTGCTGCGGGCCGTTCCGCGCGATTTGGCGCGGTGCCGATTCGCTCTTCGTAGACCGCGTGATTACGCGCTTCTCGCATGATGCGGTTCGCTACGCGCCCTCGGCCGCGATTCAGCATCTCGAGATGACCAGCGTATGGACCTGGTGGCGCAAGAAAACCCTCTACGGCCGCAGCTATGAACGTACCGTGGCGTTGCGCAAATCCCATGAAGGACTTTCCTTGCGGCAGCGCCGCGATATCATCCGCGGTGCGATTAGAAGCGGCGGCTATGCGGGATTGCAGGCCATGCTGCTAGTCGTTCTAGCGGGAGCCGGGGCAACCGCCTTCCAATTCGGCCGCATCCCGGGAGCGCTCGATGTGCGGTTGGAGCGGATGCGCGGTCGGACCGACGAGGATTCCAGCCGCGTATGAGCGACCGCGGCGCCCTCCTGGTCAAAGGGATCGCCGGTTTCGGCAACCGGATCTTCAACGCGCTCAATGGGATCTGTTACGCGCGTCTGACCGGACGCGAGCTGTTTATCGATTGGAGCGATCCCGACTACTCGCCGGACCATAGCAATATCTTTCCGAGCCTGTTTCAGTGCCCCTTATTAGCGACGGGGCCGCTCCCTCAAACCGATTCCATCTATCCGGCGATCTGGTGCGGCCAGCTTGGCGTTCCGGCGCGTGCGCTGGGGGGCCGGTTCAAGCTGTCCAGTGACGCAATCACCAAACAACTCTCGATCGATTTGGCAAAGATCGACTATCCCGAAGAGCTGCTCGTTTTGGTCGCCTACAACGAAAGGCTAAAGCTCATGCGGCCGCATTTTCGCGGGTCCCTGGCCGCGCTGGCGAAGTTGCCCGGCCGCGTTATCCTGCAGGACATGCTGCGGCGCGATCTGATCCTGCATCCGCACGTGCAGGAGCAGGTCGCGCAATTCAAGCGACGCCACTTTACCGGTCCCACCGTGGGCGTGCATATCCGTTATTCTGACTATCGCACGGCGCTCTTCACCCTGATCCGCCGTCTCAATGAGCTGCTGCGAAGCCATCCGGACTTGACGATTTTTCTTGCTTCCGACAGCGCGGACGTCACGCAAATGATCCGGCGCGTGTATCCGAGAGTCGTAACCACCGAGCACTGGTTCGCGCAGCCCGGCGAGTCGATTCACAAGAACCGGAGCTGTCCCGACAAACTTCAATCCGCCATCGATGCGCTGACGGACTTGTACCTGCTCGCCGCGTGCGACTATCTGCTGTTCGACTGGACTTCGAGCTTTGGCCGCGTCGCCCATCTGCTCAGCGACGCGCCCAGCAATAATACCGTCGTAGTCCGCCCCCATCAGGGAAAGAATCTTTCGAAAGTTCAACGCGGAATGACTCAGCTCATGCGCAAGCTCGGATTCTTCGCCTGGGGCTTTCGTTTGATGCCGCGCGTCATACCGCTGCGGTGGTTGTAGAGTCGGCTCCTCGATCGGCTAAGCTGAAGCCAACCATCTGACCGGAGGTCTTTCGATGAAGATCGGCGCGCTGGTTTTTCTCACCGCAGACTCAGGCAATCCGGGCGCAATCGCGCGCGAATGCGAGAACCTCGGCTTCGAGTCGTTCTTCGTCGCCGAACACATGGTGGTGCCGAGCGCCTACACCACGCACTACCCGCGCTCGCGCGACGGCAAGGTGCCGGAATTCTACGCGCGCCTGATCGATCCGTTCGTCGCGCTCGCGATCGCGGCGGATGCTACCTCGCGCATCCGCATCGGCACTGCGATCTGCCTGCTGCCGCAACGCGACGTGATCGAAACAGCTAAAGTCACCGCATCGATCGATTTGTATTCGAAGGGACGCCTCGTGCTCGGCGTCGGCGCCGGATGGTTCCGCGAGGAGGCCGAAGTGATGGGCGTCGATTTCGCGCGACGCTGGCAGCATCTGCGCGAATCGGTCGAGGCGATGCGCGCACTATGGAGTGGCGACGACGTGAGCTACGCGGGCGACATCATCAAGTTTCCCTCGGTGAAGCTCGGGCCGAAGCCCGTGCAGAAGCCAGGTATTCCGATCTGGCTCGGCGCGCACGATCCGAAGTACGCGCTTAAGCGTGTCGCGCGCTATGCCGACGGATGGTGTCCCGGCGGCCTCAGCGTCGAGAAGGCGCACGAGTGTATTCCGCAGATCAAGAAGATGGCGCGCGAGTTCGGCCGCGATCCCGAGAAGCTGGAATTTTCCGTGCTGATGATGGCCGGCGCCGACACGCTCACCACCGACGTCATGAAGCAATATGCGGAAGCGGGTGTGAGCCGCCTCATCGTCGCCGCGTCTGCCGTATCCGAGGATGGCGTGAAAGTGGTGCGCGCGCTGGAGCCCCTCGCCTCGAGGGGCGCGAAGGTCTAACTCAGCTTCTCCGAGATCGTTGAGGGAGGAATGTCTTCTTTAGCGATTTCGCTGCGCGACCAAGAGTTACAAGTCCTCGACCACTTGATCCTGATCTGCTAAGCCTTTGCTTAACTCATGGAAAACTGGTTGCGCGAAGCGATCAATCAGCTCGAACAACAAGCAGCTTCGATTCGAGCAAGGTTAGCCCTAAACAAACGCAGGCCTTTCATAGTTGAGTTCGCCGGAACGCCAAAATCTGGGAAAACGACCACCCTTTCGACGATCCACCATTTCTTCAAAAGAAACGACCTAACAGTTAGCACCTTCCAGGAGCGCGCCTCGGTCGCCCCGCTACTT
>Ga0335079_10011181_pt1 | contig 10221 bp, 10 predicted proteins | sample Lox_Sample_33_FD_206719 | JGI IMG/M metagenome (GOLD analysis project Ga0335079, IMG submission 206719) | Soil microbial communities from Loxahatchee National Wildlife Refuge, Florida, United States - Lox_Sample_3.3 | ecosystem: Environmental > Terrestrial > Soil > Wetlands | place: USA...
GACGATCATTGGGGTTGACAAACAAACTCAAAGTTGTTAGTATTTTACGCGACTTCATACGTGTTTGCAACAAATCGAAGGCGGCGCTCGGGGCCGCCAGTGATAAGATAAGCCGGATCGCGGCTGTGCCGCGAGAGGCGCGGGGCTTGGGGGCATGTGAGGACCTTGTATCTTCTTTGCCGCAGCGGCCCCCAATTATAATAAAGGGCGGATAGCTCAGCTGGCAGAGCATCCCGCTTACACCGGGAAGGTCAGGCGTTCAAACCGCCTTCCGCCTACCAGCTTCGCCGGAGGCGAAGCCGAGCGTTGGAACAATAGAGCAGTGGAGCATTGGTTAAGCGTGATCCGTGTTCAAAGGCGGTCCAATGCTCTACTGCTCTATTTGATATAAGTTTGATATAAGAATGTCGGGGCCGTAGTTCAGCTGGTTAGAACGCCGGCCTGTCACGCCGGAGGTCACGGGTTCGAGCCCCGCCGGCCCCGCCATTTTTTATCTTGCGCCGCCCTCCGGGAGCGGCGGTCGTTGAGGAGCATGTGCCCCTGATTGATACGTTCGACACCAGCGTCATCGACCTGATTCTTTCCGCCAGCATCGTCACCCAGGCCGTTCTGATCGTCCTCCTGGTTTTCTCGCTCGTGTCGTGGGCCATCATTTTCCAAAAATTCTTTTTGTTCCGCAAGGCCGCGGCCGAGGACAAGCGGTTCTTCTCCCTCTACTGGAAGGTGCAGAGCCTGATCGAGCTTCGGAAGGCCGCCATGCGCATGCAGCGGTCCCCGGTGGCCCGCATCTTCCTGGCCGGCATGGAGCGCATGGACCCGGGCTTCTCGTTGAAGTCGGAGGACGATCTGCGGCGCATCGAGGATTCGGGACGGACGACCGGGCTTAAAATACTGGAGCGGACCTTGAAGCGCGCGGTGGACGAGCAGATCGGGGCGCTCGAGTCCTACCTTTCCTTTCTGGCCACCACCGGGAACGTCTCGCCCTTCATCGGCCTCTTCGGAACGGTGCTGGGGATCATCTCGGCCTTTCAGGGCATCAGCCGCCAGGGAACGGCCAGTATCACGGCCGTGGCCCCGGGCGTGTCGGAGGCCCTGGTGGCCACCGCCGCCGGTCTCCTCGCGGCCATCCCGGCCGTCGTCGCCTACAATTATTACGTCAGCCGCATCCGGGTCATGGCCTCCGACATGGAAACGTTTTCGGCCGAGTTCCTGAGCCTCGTGGAGGAGCGGGTCGTTTCGCCCGGGGCCCAAAGCCGCGCGGCCGCGGCGAAGGTGGGCGCCGAATGATCAACGGGGCGCAGAACCGGAGGCTGATGTCGGAGATCAACGTGGTCCCGCTGGTGGACGTGGTCCTGGTGCTGCTGGTCATCTTCATGGTCACCGCGCCGCTCCTGTACCGGGGCCTCGACGTCGATCTTCCCCGGACGGCCACGAACACGATCGCCCCGGAGGAGCGGGCGGTCCTGACCGTGAACCGGCAGCGGGAGATCTATCTGGATAAGGACGCGGTTTCCGCCGACCGGCTTCTCGGCGCGCTGGAGCAGCTGAAGGGGCGGTCTCCGGACGTGTCGCTGTATCTTCGCGCGGACCGCGAGGTGCCGTACGGCGTGGTGGTCCAGGTTATGGATACGGTCAAACGCGCGGGCATCGAGCGGCTGGGCATGGTGACCGAGCCCGCCGCGGAATCCCGTCGCGACGAAAGAAAGTAGGCCTTTCCCCGATGACCTCCGGAGAACGACGGCGCAATGAACGCGGGACCCGTTATGACGATCAGGGGCGCGGACTTCGGGCTCAAGAAGATGCTGGCCCTTTCGGTCCTGTTTCACGTCGGCGCGGCGGCGCTGATTTTGGCGGTCGCCCTCAGCCGGTCGACGCATCGCTTGGGCGCGCACGTGTATCAAGTGGACCTGGTGACGCTGCCGCCGGCTCCGGCCGCGCCGCCGGCTCCGGTCCGGGAGACGTCGCCGCCGGCCGCGCCGCCCCGGGTCGAGGTCAAGAAGCCGGCGATTACGCCGCCGCCGAAAACGATCCGGCCGTCGGCCAAGATTCCGCCCCCGGCGAAACCGAAACAGGCGCCTCCGCCGAAGGAGGCCGCGCCGACGCCGCCGTCCGGCGCGAAGCCTTCCGACAACGTTTCGGCGGTCGCCCCGGCGACGAAGCTCGAGACGGGAATCGAGGTTCCGGATTTCAAGTTTCCATATTACACGGAAAACATCCGCCGGAAGATCGAGATGTCCTGGTCGCCGCCGCCGATGGAGTCGACGGCCCAGCTCAAGGAGGCCGTCGTGGGTTTTGTCCTGTACCCGAACGGGAAGATCGGGGATCCCCGAATTGAAAAGAGCTCCGGGAACGCGTTCTTCGACCAGGCCGCCCTTCGGGCGGTCTACCAGGCCAACCCTTTGCCGCCCTTTCCCCAGGGACTCCGCGAGGTTTCTCTCACGATCCATTTCAGTTTCACGCTGATGAAAAAGAGCTGACCGATATGCTTCATGGGAATCGCTTCCGGGTTCGACGAGGGGTCTGGCCGCTTCTGCTCGTTCTTCTGTGCGCCTTTGCCCGTCCGGCCCCGGGCGCCGAGGTCTTCCTGAGCGCGACCCGGTCGGAGGCCGAAAAAATTCCGCTGGGCATTCTTCAGGTGGCCGCGCCGCCGACGCTGGTCCAGCGTTCGAGCGAGATCCAGACCGTCCTGGAAAGCGACCTCCGCCGCTCGCAGGTTTTCCGCGTGGTCCATCCGACGCCGTTTCCGGAATTGGCCAACGGGGAGGAGCCCACGACCGAGGTGATTCAAAAGGCCGGGAAGCAGGATGTCCAGGCCGCCGTCTGGATCGCGCTCTCCCAGAAGGGGGAGGACCTGGTGTTGGAAGGGCGGGTGTACGACGGCAAGGGCGGTCAGATGGTGATGGGCAAGCGGTACCTGGGCCAGGCGGCCTACCTCCGGTCCATAATCCACCGGTTTTCGGATGAAATTGTTTTTCAGTATACCGGCGAGCGGGGCATCGCCGAAACCCGCGTGGCCTTCGGTTCCCTGGTGACCGGGAACAAGGAGTTGTATTTGATGGACTATGACGGGTATAATGTCCGGAAAATTACCAACGACCGGAATCTGGACCTGTCGCCCAGATGGTCGCCCGACGGGAACTGGATCACCTACACCTCCTATCGCGGCGGCGGGCCCGCGATCTACACCCTGGACTTGATGAGCGGCCGGCTCTGGAAGGTGGTCGGATACGCCGGCTTGAATATTTCGCCGGCGTGGTCGCCGTCGGGACAGGGCCTGTTGTTTGCCGGGACGATGGACGGGCCGGCGCAGATCTACTGGGTCGACAAGGAAGGCAAGGGGCTGAAGCGGCTGACGGTGGATGAAAGCGACAACCTGTCCCCGAGCTGGTCCCCCCCGGGCACCGAGATCGCGTTCACGTCCAATCGCGGGGGCAGCCCGCAGATTTACGTGATGAACGCGGACGGGAGCAACGTCCGGCGCTTGACCTTCGCGGGCGACTACAACACCACGCCGGCCTGGTCGCCGAAGGGAACGGCGATCGCGTACACCTGCCGCGTCGACGGGCGGCTGCGGATCTGCGCGATCTCGCCGGACGGGTCGAAGACGGCCCAGCTGACCGACGGCCCCGGCGAGGATGAAGCGCCCACCTGGTCTCCCGACGGGAAGCATCTGATCTTCAGCTCGACCCGGATGAGCGAAGGGGATCTCTTCATGGTGAACGCGGACGGGATGGACCTGGAACGGCTGACCTTCAGCGGGGCCAAAAACAACAATCCGGCCTGGTCGCCCTGAGGGCGTCGATGAGAAAGGCCGACCGGACCCGGCGCGCGGGCCGACCGACCATCAATCCCTGAATTCGATGAGCACACTCAACAACGAAAGGAGAGGAAGCATGCGAAATCATCATTCCATCTATCTTGCGCTCATGGGCGGACTCGGAACCGTCCTGTTATTGTCGGGCTGTCCGAAGAAGGTCGAGACGACCAAGGCCGCGGCGCCGGTCCAGGAACAGGCGCCGGCGCCCGCGCCGGAACCGAGCAACCCCGAGCCCGCGCCCCCTCCGAAAGTCGAGGAGACGCCGGTCGCCAAACCGGCCGAGATGCCTTCGCAGGGCCTGGCCGACGCCTATTTCGATTTCGACAAATACAACATCCGCGACGACGCGCGCGCCGCGCTGGAAAACGACGCCCGCTGGCTGAAGGAAAACCCCAAGGTTCGGGTGAAGATCGAGGGGCATTGCGATGAACGGGGAACCAACGAGTACAACCTGGCCCTGGGCGAGCGGCGGGCGAAGGCCGTGAGGCAGGTCCTGACCACGCTCGGCGTGGAGGCGGCCCGCTTGTCCACCATCAGCTACGGCGAGGAACGGCCGGTCTGCACGCAGCATGACGAAACCTGCTACGCCAAGAACCGACGGGCCCATTTCACGGTTCAATAGGGAAGGGGTCCGGAGAGAGGATATGAGAAGGGGTGGGATCGGGAAAGGGATGTTTGTCCGTCGGGCGGGGGCGCGCGACCGCGCGCCCCTGCGCCGCACGGTTTGGACGGCCGTCGCCGTCCTCGGGTGCCTCGTCCTCGGCGTCGCCGGTTGCGCGACCCAGGCGGACGTGGTCGACCTGCAAACCGAGATGGAAAAAAACCGGGCGGAACGGGACGAGATCCAAAACCGGCTCCGGGTCGTGGAAAGCTATTTCAAGGAGCGTTCCACGACGGTCCAGCGCAGCCAGGCCGACATCGTCATCAAGCTGGACCAGGTCGCGACCGACCTCCAGACCGCGCAGGGGAAGCTGGAGGAGAACAGCCATCTCCTGGCCGATCTCTCCCAGCGGATGGACGACCAGACCTTCCATTCGAAGGAACTCACCGATCGTCTGGACGTGCTGGACGGCCAGATCGCGGCGCTCGGAAAATCGGTGGCCGATCTCGAAAAAGCCGCCGGGGGCCCCGCGGCGGGCGCGGCCCCGGACCAGAAGCCGCCCGGGACCGGCGAGGCGAAACCGCCGGCGGCCCCGGCCGATCAAACGATCGTCCTTCCCGGACGGCCGACCGAAAGGGACAAGACGACCGGAATGTCCCCGTCGGAGGCGTACGGGCTGGCCTACAACGACTACCTCAAGGGTAACTACGATCTTTCGCTGATGGGGTTCCAGAGCTTTTTGACGCAGTTCAAGACGACCAGCCTCGCCCCGAACGCCCAGTACTGGATCGGCGAGTCGTTCTACGGAAAGAAGGATTACGTCAAAGCGATCGACGCGTTCGACAAGGTGGTCGCCGATTTTCCCAAGAGCGACAAGGTTCCCGGGGCGCTCCTGAAAGCGGGCTACGCCAGCATCGAACTCGGCGACCGGGTCAAGGCCAAAACCTATCTTAAGAAAGTGGTCGAGAACTATCCGCTCACCAACGAGGGAAAACTGGCGAAGAACAAGCTGGCCGAATTGAAATAAATCAACCTGGCGGGGGCGCGGTCGCCGCGCCCACCGCGAATCCTCATGCCGAAGATCCATATTCTTTCCGAAAATTTATCCAACAAAATCGCCGCGGGCGAGATCGTGGAGCGTCCCGCCTCCGTCGTCAAGGAGCTGGTCGAGAACGCGATCGACGCCGGGGCGACGCGGGTCTTCATCGAGGTGGAGGACAGCGGGCGGAGGCTGATCCGCGTTTCGGACGACGGCGAGGGGATGGAGGCGGAGGACGCCCGCCGGTCTTTCGAGCGGCACGCCACCAGCAAACTGCGGTCCGAGTCGGATCTCTCGGCCATACGGACGATGGGGTTTCGCGGGGAGGCGCTCCCGAGCATCGGAGCCGTCGCGCGGGTGAGAATGGTCACGGCGCCGAGGGGGGAGACGCTCGGAACCGAGGTCCGGGTGCACGGGGGGAACCGGGTCGGCGTCCGGGAAGCGGCGGCCCCGGCCGGAACGCTCGTGGAGGTGGAGGAGCTTTTTTACAATACCCCGGCGCGGAAGAAGTTTTTGAAGTCCAACCCGACCGAGCTGGCCCATATCGTCCATGCCGTTCAACAACAGGCGCTTCCCCATTTCTGGATCCATTTCCGCCTGACCCACAACGGCGAGGTCCTTCTGGATCTTCCGCTCGTCCGGGACGAGATGGAGCGGGCGACGCAGATGATCGGGTCGGACGGCGGCCGCGATTTTCTGGAGGTGTCGGCCGGGTCGGACCGTCTCAAGCTCAAGGGGCTGGTTTCGCGGCCGGGCCATTTCCGGGCCACGCGGGAGCGGCAGGAGTTCTTTTTAAACCGCCGGGCGATCCGGAACGCGTCGCTGTCGCACGCCGTGAGCGAGGCCTACGGAACGCTCCTGGCGAAGGGGCGGCATCCGGTCACCTGCCTGTTCGTCGAGATCGATCCCGCGGCGGTGGACGTCAACGTCCATCCCGCCAAGCGCGAGGTCCGGTTCCGGGACAACCCGACGGTCCATGAATTCGTCAAGACCGCGCTTAGGGAGCGGCTCCGGCGGGAGGGCCTGCCGGTCTCCCGCCTGCCGGACGGGCAGGGGCAGCCCGAACGGTCCGCGGGCGAGGCCGGGATATCGGGAGTCGGCCGGGAGTCCGGCGCGGGGACGAGAGTCGTCTACACGGTGTCGTCGCACGCCGGACGGCCCGCGGCGGAGGTCCGCGAGGCGCTGGAGGTCTACCGGCCGCCGGATTCCGCCGCCGCGCGCGGCGGGGAGACCGGGCCGGAACATTCCGGACCGGAGTTGCTTCCGGTCCGCGTCCAGCCCTTCGGCCAGGTGGACCAGACCTACATCGTGGCGGTCGTCGGGCGGGACGCCTCCGCGGAACTGCATCTGATCGACCAGCACGCGGCGCACGAACGGCTGCTGTACGAGCGCCTGCTGTCCCAGCAGCGGGCCGCCCGCGTGGCGGTCCAGCCGCTCCTGATTCCCGAGGTCGTGGAATTCCCGCCGGCCGAGGCCGTGAGGGTCCGCGAAATCCTTCCGCTGTTCGAGCGGATCGGGCTGGAGGCGGAGGCGTTCGGCGAGCGGAGTTTCCGGATCCGCGCGGTGCCGGCGCTCCTTGGCGCGGTGGACGGCGGCACGCTGATGCGGGATATCCTGGACGACGTCGACGCCGGCGCGACGCCGGGCGCGGAGGACACGCTCCGGGCGGTCGTCGCGTCGATGGCCTGCCACGCGGCGATCAAGGCCCATCAGCCGCTCCAGCCGGAGCAGATGACGCGCCTGCTGGAGGACCTTTACCGGCAGGAGATTCCGCCGACCTGTCCCCACGGCCGTCCGATCCGCGTCCGGTTTGGGTTGGCGGAGTTGGAAAAATTGTTCCAACGGCGGTGACGGTAGGGGCGAGGCGGCGCCTCGCCCTTCATTCGGGCGACCCACCGGGTCGCCCCTACAATGTCCATGGATCAATCTGAATCCAAAAAACCATTAATCGTGCTCGTCGGGCCGACGGCCGTCGGAAAGAGCGCCGCGGCGATCCGGCTGGCGCTCAAACTCCGTTCCGAGATCGTCAGCGCCGATTCCCGGATGGTTTACCGGGGCATGGACATCGGGACGGCCAAGCCTGCCGCGGCAGGCAAGCCCGGGCCGGAGGAACGGTCCGGCGTCGTCCATCACCTGATCGACATCGTCGATCCGGACGAGCCCTTCAGCGCGGGAAGGTTTAAGCACCTGGCCGCGGCCGTGATCGAGCGGATGCACCGGGAGGGAAAAATCCCGATCGTCGTGGGCGGGACCGGGCTTTACGTGAAACTGCTCTTGCACGGTTTGTGGGAGGGTCCCGGGGCGGACCGGGCGCTGCGGGAGCGCTTGTATGAAGCCGAGCGGCGGGAGGGCGCCGGCCACCTCCACCGGCGCTTGAATGAAATCGACCCGGAGTCGGCCCGGGCGATCCGGCCGCAGGACCGCTCCAAGATCGTGCGGGCCATCGAGGTGTACGAGACGACGGGCCGGCCGCTGTCCGATTTTCATCGCGAGCACCGGTTTTCCGAATCGCCGTACCGGGCGGTCCAGATCGGATTGAGACGTTCGCGCGCCGATCTCTACCGCAGGATCGAGGAGCGCGTGGATCGAATGATGGACGGGGGCTTGGTCGAGGAGGTCCGGCGCCTCATCGGGCGGGGCTATGCCCCGGAGCTTCCGTCCATGAAAGGGCTGGGCTACCGCCAGATCGCGGGCTGTCTCAACGGGGAATATGACCGGGCCGAGGCGGTGCGCCGCCTCAAGCGCGACACCAAACGCTACGCGAAGCGGCAGTTCACCTGGTTCAACCGCGACCCGTCCATCCGCTGGATCGATCTGGCCGAGTCGGAGGGCGACGGGGAGGCCTTTAAATCGGCGGAAGGCGCCGTCGGGGAACAACTCCGGGTGCATGACATTGTCGGGGCGTGATTTCTCACGCCCGAAGGAAGAGCAAGGAAGAAGATGATGCGGGATATCGAAATCGGAATCATCGGCGGAAGCGGGCTGTACGAGATGGAGGGCCTGACCCAAAAGAAGGAGGTCCGGCTCAAGACGCCCTTCGGTCCGCCGTCGGACGCCTTCGTCACCGGAACCCTGGAGGGCCGCCGCGTGGCCTTTCTGACGCGGCACGGCCGCGGCCATCGCATCCTTCCGGGCGAGATCAATTTCCGGGCCAACATCTGGGGGATGAAGAAGCTGGGCGTCCGGCGCATCATCTCGGTCAGCGCCGTCGGGAGCATGAAGGAGTCGATCGCGCCGGGCCAGGTCGTGCTCCCGGACCAGTTCTACGACCACACCCGGCGGCGGGTCAGCACCTTCTTCGGGAACGGGGTGGTGGCCCATGTCGCGTTCGCCGATCCGGTCTGCTCCGAGCTGCGATCCGTCCTCGGCCGGGCCGGACACCATCGGGGGGCCGTCCTGCACGACGGCGGCGTCTACTTCTGCATCGAGGGCCCGCAGTTCTCGGCGCGCGGGGAGTCGTTGCTCTACCGGCGCTGGGGCGTGGACGTGATCGGGATGACGAACGTGACCGAGGCCAAGCTTGCGCGCGAGGCCGAAATCTGTTATGCTACGCTCGCGTTGGTGACGGATTACGACTGCTGGCATGAAAGCATGGAATCCGTCACGGTCGAGGCCGTGATCGAGACCTTGAAGAAAAATGTAATCCTGTCCCAGCAGATCATCCGCGCGGCGCTTCCCGGCATCCCCGGCGCGCGACGCTGCCCCTGCGGCTCCGCGCTCAGGAACGCCGTGATGACGCCGCCGTCGTTGATTCCGAAAAAAACCCGAGAAAACCTGAAGCTGATTCTGGGCGATTATCTCAAACCCTCCGTGAAAAAAAAGGGTTCGACATGAGCTTGCTGGTGGTGGGGACGGTCGCGCTCGATTCCGTGAAGACGCCCTTCGGCGAGGCCCGGGACGTCCTGGGCGGCTCGGCCACCTATTTCGCGACGGCGGCCAGTTATTTCACCCGGGTCCGGCTGGTCGCGGTCGTCGGCCGGGACTTTCCGGAGGAGCATCTCCGCTTTCTCCAATCGAAGGAGATCGACTTGGCCGGGCTCCAGACACTCGACGGCGAAACCTTCCGCTGGCGGGGGGAGTATGGATTTCAGCTCAACGAGGCCCGCACGCTGGAAACCCGCTTGAACGTGCTGGAGCGCTTCCGGCCCGTCCTCCCGCCGTCCCACCGGGCGTCCGAGATGGTCTTCCTGGGAAATATCGACCCGGTCTTGCAGCAGGAGGTGCTGGGCCAAATCGAAAAACCCCGCCTCGTCGCCTGCGACACCATGAATTTCTGGATCGACGGAAAACGGGACGAATTGAAGCGGACGCTCAAGCGGGTCGACATCGTGATCATCAACGACGGGGAGGCCCGGGAGCTGGCCGGCGAGGCGAACCTGGTCCGGGCGGCGCGGGCGATTCTGTCCGGCGGCCCGAAGACGCTGATCATCAAGCGGGGGGAGTACGGCGTGCTGATGTTCAGCGAAAAAACGGTGTTCGCGGCCCCGGCCTATCCCCTGGAGGCGGTTTTCGATCCGACCGGGGCGGGAGACAGCTTTGCCGGGGGCTTCATGGGATATCTGACCCAGAGCGGCGACCTGAGCGAGGCCGGAATCCGGCGGGCGGTCATCTTCGGCAGCGTGATGGCGTCGTTCAACGTCGAGTCCTTCAGCCTGGACCGGCTCCGCGGACTGACCCGGCCGGAGATCGACGACCGGTACCGGGAATTCGCGCGGCTGACGTTTTTTCAGAACCCGAAGGAGCTCTGAGCCTCCGGGATCGTTT
>Ga0335079_10011183_pt1 | contig 10221 bp, 8 predicted proteins | sample Lox_Sample_33_FD_206719 | JGI IMG/M metagenome (GOLD analysis project Ga0335079, IMG submission 206719) | Soil microbial communities from Loxahatchee National Wildlife Refuge, Florida, United States - Lox_Sample_3.3 | ecosystem: Environmental > Terrestrial > Soil > Wetlands | place: USA: Florida...
TAGCAGATCACGGCGGTAAGTGACTTGTTTGAGCGGCAGGTGCTCCACCTTGCTGAAGTAGACGGTCACCACGCGATTGTCCGCATCGGTAATGTCCACAATATCCACCGATTGATTCTCCACCACGTCGGCGCCGCGCGACTCGAAGATCAACCCAGGTTCCCCCAGCCGCATGCGAAGAATGTAGAGCACGTTGCGCAGCGTGCTTTCTTTGAAACGCTCGAGCGTATTATCGGGTAGGGGCCGAGCGCCGCGAAATGAGATATCGTAACCGTCATTTTCACCGAAGATCACCGCAGTCTCCTGCTTCTTACCGAATGCCTGGCGCTCGCGGACGCCCATATATGCGGGCACCGGCGGCTCGGGCCGCGTCAAGTAACGCGTGTAGATCTTGGCAATGGAGAGGCCATTCAGTTTGTCGCGGTAGAAAGAGTAGGCTCGCCCCGTCTCGATGCGGTCCTGCATCTGGAGATAGCTCTCCCCGCCGAGTGCCTGCAAGGCCTCATCTACTACATGCTTGCCGCGCTCGAGATTCGTTTCCGCGCACGCCGGAAATGCGGCCATGGCGAGCGCCAGCATCAGACTGCCAAATTTCATGGTTTCTTGCTGAGATCTTCCTGTTTGAGGCCGGAGTTGAATTTGTATTCTTCAACGGTCAACTCCCCAAACTTCTTGCCGCTTTGATTCACGGTGATCTTCCTGGGTACTTTGATTTCGCCGGCCTGCTGGAAGTCGTCGAAGATCTCTTCGAGCGGGCTCACCGTCCCATTGGGTTGTTCGGCGGAATAGACTTCCTTGGCCGGCAGCCCGGTCTTGCCGTCGATATACAGCCTGATGGAATTGCCGTCTTTGCCGGCGATCTCGATGACGCCGTCTTCGGGAGAAGTCACGGTCCGGTCCGGGTCGCGGTCGCTCAGCAAAAGGCGAAAGTAAATGCGAAACAATTCCTCGCGCACCTGTTTCAACTGGGCGCCGGGGAGCGGGCGCACACCCTGCGGGGTGGACATCCATCCGCTTTTGCCATCCGAATAGACCACTACTTTGCCAAAGGGTAGCTGGCTTTCCTGGCGAAACGCATCGGGCGCCAGCCATACGTTCGTCTGCTTGACTTTCATGTTAGGGGGCATCGATGCCATGCTTAATTCCACGACCTCGGTTACGTCTTGCACTGCGGCGAGTTTGTCGGCGCCCCCCACCGCCTGTTGCGCCTGCTGCAATAGCTTCTTGCCGCGCTCGATGCTGGCGGCATCTGCTTTCGGGGTTTCTGCCTTGGCGGCCCCAGGGGGCTCCGGGATCGTCAAATCAATCGACGCAACCGGCAGCCCCAGCGTTCCGAGCGGCTTGCCGAATTCCTGAGGATTTCCCACTGCCACGATGGTCAGATTCCTGGCCAGCAGATGCTCACGGGCCACGCGCAGCACGTCGGCCCGCGTCACGGCCTCGATGGCGTGCTGGTACTGGTGGATAAAGTCGCGGGGATAGCCGTAGTAGTCGTACCGAAGCATGCGGTTCAGTGTCTTGGACAACGTGTCGAAGTTGAAGACGAAGCTGTTGGCAACGGTCTGCTTGGCGCTCTCGAGTTCCTCCGCCGTCACCTCGCTCGTGCGAATCTTTTCGATTTCCTCTTCGATTACTTTGATGGTGTCGACGGTAGTGGCGGACTTTGTGCTGCTGGAGATCTGAAACAGGCCGGGATGATCGTAATTCGCTCCCCAGAACGCCGAAATCTCGTAAGCGTAGCCGAGCTTGGTGCGCACCCGCTGAAGTAGCCGGCTCTGGAATCCGCCACCCAGGATGTCGGCCATCACCTCAAGGGCAGGGTAGTCTTTGTCGCGAAATTCGCCTCCCAGATGTCCGATGGTAAGAAAGGTCTGGGTGACGTCCGTCTTGGTGGCGAGAAAGATGCCGGGCTGCGGCTTGTTTTTCACCGGCGGAAACGGCGGCACTGGAGGTTGCTGGACGGTCCAATCGCCAAAGAGTTTCTCCAGCTTGGCCTTCATATCCGCAGTGGAAAAATCGCCGGTCACCGCCAGCATGATGTTGGACGGGAAAAAATAGCGCTGGTGAAATTGCACCAGGTCGTCACGGCTGATCCGGTCGACGGTGGCGTACTCCTCGCGCCAGCCGTACGGGGTGTCCTTGCCGTAAACGATGTCGCTGAACTCACGCTCTTCGATGCCGTGGGGGTCATCGTTGCGCCGCGAGATCCCACTACGCGTTTCCGTCTTGGCCAGATCGAGTTTGTCCTGCCGGAAAGCCGGGGCTGTCAGAACGTCGTGAAAGACGCCGAGTACTTCATCCGCGTTCTCTTTTAAACAGGAGAACGAAGTTTGTCCGAAGCTCTCGTCAATCGAGGTTTCCACCGACGCCGCGATATTCTCCAGCTGCTCGTCGAGTTGATCCCCCGTCTTGCCCTGGGTGCCCCCGCTGCGCATCACCGTTCCCGTAATGCCGGCGAGACCGACTCGATCTGCCGGATCGAAAAGATTTCCGGTGCGCACCAGGGCGGACCCGCGCACTACCGGCAATTCGTGGTTCTCCAGCAGGTATAGCCTGATGCCATTGGGGAGCGTGAAAGTCGCCACATCGGGAATCTTGATGGGTTTGAGCGCGGGATACTTGAGCTCCTTATACGCCGGAATGAAAGCGGCGGCCGAACGGGCTTTTGGTGTCGGCGCGGTCTGAGCGGCGGCCGCAGCGGCCATCAGGAGCGCGATGGCGATGAGACGCGTCATTGTTTTTCTCCGGAAGGCGCCGTCGTTTTAGGAGCTTGCGCCGCGGCAGGCTGCGCCGGTTGGAAGTTGAACGCCTCGGTACGCGTGTTCGGGGTGAAGTACTTCCGCGCCACCCGCTGCACATCGTCCGCAGTCACTTTGTCGATGTCGTCCAAAGACGTGAACAGCTTGCGCCAGTCGCCGTAGTTAACGTAGTAGCTGGTCAGCAATTGCGCCAGTCCTGCGTTGTTGTCGAGGCGGCGGATCAGCCCGGCGCGCGTCTTGGTCTTCACGCGAGCCAAAGTGTCCGCGTCCACCTTTTCGTTTTTGAAATGCTCCAGAATTTCGTCCAGGCTCTTACGGTTTTCTTCGACCGTGTGCCCCAGGGAAGGGACCACGAAGAACAAGAACAGGTTCGGATATTTGGAGCCCGGGACGCTGGCATCGGCTTCGGCGGCGAGTGAAATCTGCTTATCGCGGACCATTTGTTTGTAGAGAATACCCGTTCTGCCACCGGACAAAATGCTGCTGATGACGTCAAACACGGGATCGTCCTTGTCGTATTGATCGGGGCGTTTGTACACGAATAAATCAAACGGTTGCGCGGGAGACTCGATCTGCGACTGCCGCGGGCCATCCTGAGGCGGTTCCGCGGTGTGAACCAGCGGCGGCAGTGGACCTGCCGGCAGCCGGCCAAAGTACTTCTCGGCCAGGTCGCGAATCTGCTTCGGATCGACGTCGCCGGCGATACCCACGGTGATGTTCGCGGGTACGTAGTAGGTTTTGTAGAACTGCTGGGCATCGCGCACGCGAAGGTTCTGAATATCGCTGGACCAGCCAACCGGCGGGCGGCGGTAGGGGTGCGCCTCGAAGGCCGATGCCATCAACGCCTCGAAGAGCTGGCCCTGCGGGCTGGATTCGGTCCGCATGCGCCGTTCCTCCATCACCACGTCGCGTTCCTTATAAAACTCGCGAAATACCGGGTGCAGGAAGCGCTCCGATTCCAGGTTGAACCATAGCTCGACGCGGTTGGCGGGCAGATTGTAAAAGTATTCGGTGGAGTCGTAGGAAGTGCCGGCGTTCAACCCCACGCCGCCGTTTTCTTCGATGATGGTGGGATAGAGATTCGGCACAACGTACGAGCCGGCCTTTTCGATCGCCGCTTTCACCCCGGACTCAAGCGCCTCGATCTTCTTCGGATCGGCGCGCGGTCCCTTGCGCCGCTCCTGGTCCAGGCGGTCGTAGGCGTCTTCAATGGCGGCCAGGGCCTTCCTTTCTTCCGGCCAGTTCTTGCTGCCGATGGTCTCGGTACCCTTGAAGGCCATGTGCTCGAACATGTGGGCCAGTCCGGTTTTCCCTTCGGGGTCATCCACCGACCCGGCATTCACGTAGGTGTGGAAGGAAACCACCGGCGCGGTGTGCCGCTCGAGAACGATGAAGTGCAGACCGTTGGCGAGAGTGAACTCGGTAACCCGCTTTTCGAACTCTTTAAGATCCTGCGCCGGGATGCCCAGCGGCGCCAGGAGAAGTATGGCGAAGAGCTTGGCGGAAATCACTTTTCCATTGTAATGTGCAGGGCCCTCATCTTGCCGTCACTGTGATCTCAATTCGTGCTGTGCCCACGAGTTTGGCCACGCCCACCGTTGTTCGTGCCGGGCGCGGTTCTTTGAAGTACGTCGTATAGACCGCGTTCATGCGCGGAAACAGCTCCATGTCGGTGAGGTAAACCTGCACCGCCACCGCGTCTTGAAACCCCTTGCCAGCCTCTTTGAGGACTAAGCCGATGTTGTCGAGGGCCTGTCTGACTTCGGCTTCGAATTCTTCGGGAAGCTTGCCCGTCTTGAGGTCGGAGCCGGTCATGCCGGCCACGTAAAGGGTGCCATCCACCAGGATGCCGGGGCTGAACGGCCGGCCGGTGGGAAAATCCTTCGGCTGAATGACTTTCTTGTCAGCGGCCGCAAGCGTGGCGGCCAAAATCAGAGAGAGCAAGATTGTGCGCATAAACCAGAGCTTACAATAAGCCGCCAGGTAGCGCTGGATTACTTCTTAGAGAGTTTCAGATTGAGCACAGCTTCTTTGCGGGAATCAAAAGAGCTCAATGTCTTGGTAGGACTGGAAGCGCCTCGATTATCGTCGGCCTTGAGCTCGTAGTCCACATCCGGGCTCAGACCGTGGAAGTAATAGGCGCCGTTTTCTTTGGTGATGAAGGAGCGGATCTGCAGCGTCTTGGTATTTTTGAGCTGCACCACGGCGCCGTTGACGGCCGCGTCGTTGGCGTCGAACACTGTGCCCTGCACGGTGCGAACGTTCTGATCCTCACCTTTCTTGGCGGCGGCGAAAGCGGAGGCGCCCCCGGCGAGCAGCAGAACAGCCGCCAGCCACGCGGCATAGCGAATCAGATTCTTGCCCATCGAATGGCCCCCATAACCGTTAGATGTGCTTGGCGCCGACTGCGTTGCGGCCAAATGCGAGGCTCAACACCGGCGGGCCATAGCTCTATCTCCAGTCCTCCTCCTCCTCCTCTTCCTCGTCGGAGAGTTCCTCGTCTTCATCCTCCAGGCTATCGGCGGACTCGAGTTCCAACGGGTTCTTGCCGACCACCTTGAGATCCGCGCCGCATTCATCGCAGCTCAACGAGTCCCCTTCGTCCACATCTTCCTCGTCTACGTCGATGGAACCTTCGCATACGGGACAACTAACCATAAAGGCTGCCTTCTGCTTATAGCTTATATCAGAACTTTTAGCCGTCAATCCCAAATCAGGCGTTTTGTTGTTTGGCCAGGCGGCGGCGCGTGGTAGCCGGCACGATATTCTTCAGACGGAGATGCATGAACATCTGCGCGCGATGAGTGAGCTCGTGTTCTTTGATGAACTGAACCATTTCCAGCCGGGTCACGCGCTGTCCGTCGAAGCGAGTGATGATGTGATCGAAGAACTCGGCAGGCTGCCCGGCGAGTTGTGCGGTTCGCTGTTCCACGTTCTGGCGCAAGGCCTGGGCCAGCGCGGCGGCGTCCGGAGTGGGGGGCAACTCCGCAAGGTACTTCGACAGACTCTCGCGGAACTGCGGAGTCGCCATGTTTTCGACGCCGTCTAGCATCAGCCCGGTGAGGGCGTGGCCTGCGTCCAGAATGTGACGGGCGATCTCACGGAAGCTCATCATATCGGCTGCCGGTTTGAAATCCAGCTCGGCGGCCGGAAAATCCTCCACAGCCAGGGCAGTATCCTGCCGGACGGTTTTCCACGAATCCAGTACAGTTTCTTTTCGGACCATAAGGAATTATTGTACCCGCGAATGCTCGTGCGCAGAAGCGTCCCTAGCCGATCTCTCCCAGAAGGCGCGTGATCAGGGCCGTCCACCCGGTCTGGTGATTGGCTCCGCAGCCGCGGCCGTTGTCGCCATGAAAATATTCGAAGAACCAAACCAGGTCACGCCAATGGGGGTCCTCGGCGAAGACGCGCATATCGCCCTGCCACGGACTGCGGCCAGAAGCGTCGGGAAGAAAGATCGCGGCCACGCGGCGCATCAGCTCGTCTGCGACCTCTTTCAGATTCATCATTCTGCTCGAGCCGGTAGGACACTCCACACGCAGCGTGTCCCCGTAGAAGTAATGGTAACGTTCCAGAGCCTCAATCAAAAGGTAGTTCACGGGGAACCAGATCGGCCCCCGCCAGTTGGAATTTCCGCCAAACAGGCCATCCGTCGACTCGCCAGGCTCGTAATCCACGCGCCGCTCTTCTCCATCCACGTGCAATACGAAGGGCTGTTCGCGGTGAATCCGGGAGAGCGATCGAATCCCATAAGGCGAAAGGAATTCGTTGGGGTCGAGCAAGTAGCGGAGCACGCGCTCCAGACGATCGCGGGACGGGATAGCCAGCAGCCGGTGAGTGGTGTGGCTTTTGCCGCCCATTTCCATGTAAGAGATCTGCCGCGCCAGATCGCGCCGGTTCTGCAAGAACCATTCCATGCGTTTGCGGAAGCCGGGGACCAGGTCGATGGTCGCTTGATCGAGGATCTCGACGGCAAATATCGGCACCAGACCCACCACCGAGCGCACGCGGAGTGGCAGGTTCGTGCCGCCAATCTGCAACTGGTCGTAGTAGAAGCCCTCTTGCTCGTCCCAAAGGCCGGTGCCGCCCAGTGTGTTCATGGCGTCGGCGATGGCCACAAAGTGCTCGAAGAACTTGGAGGCGATGTCTTCGTAAGAAGAATCGTAGGTCGCCAGTTCCAGCGCCATGGAGAGCATGGTGGCGCAGTAAAAAGCCATCCACGCGGTTCCGTCGGCCTGCTCCAGGGCGCCGCCTCCGGGAAGCGCCTTCGAGCGGTCGAAGACGCCCACGTTATCCAGGCCCAGGAATCCACCCGCGAAAACATGTTTGCCGCGGACGTCTTTGCGGTTTACCCACCAGGTAAAATTGAGCAGCAATTTCTGGAAGACACGGGCGAGAAACTCGCGGTCGCGCCCGCCGCGCCGGCCGGTCATTTTGTAAACGCGCCAGCAAGCCCAGGCGTGGACGGGCGGGTTCACATCGGAGAAGGCGAATTCGTACGCGGGGATTTCGCCATTGGGATGCATGTACCATTCGCGCAGCAGCAGCACCATTTGATCCTTAGTGAACTGCGGATCCAGTTGCGCGAACGGGATCATATGGAATGCCAGGTCCCAGGCGGCATACCACGGGTACTCCCAGTTATCCGGCATGGAAATGACGTCGCGATTATACAGATGACCCCAATCGGAGTTGCGCCCCTCCAACCGGCTGGCCGGAGGCGTCGGCTGTCCCGGGTCGCCCTCGAGCCAGTCCGCGACGGCGTAGTGATAAAACTGCTTGGTCCACAGCAACCCGGCGTAAGCCTGGCGCGTGATGGACTGCGCGGCCTCGGAACCGCACAGCAGGTCGGCGTAGAACTCGTTGGCCTCCTGAAGGCGCTGCTCCATGACCCGCAAATCTGCCGGCCTATTATCGGTCCGCGGCAGCGCGCTCAGCCGCAAACTCACCGTCTTGCTCTCTCCGGGCGCCAGGTCCAGGCGGTAATGCACGGCCGCTTTGGTTCCCACGCACTGCGGGTTCACCGCCTCCCGCCGGCCGTGGATGACGTACTCGTGGAACGAATCCTTTACATAGGGCACCGCATTTTGTAGCGCGAAGAGCCGTTGAAAGTTGGTCTCATTTTCGGTGAACAACACTTCGGAAGCGGGATCGAATGCGAGCTGATATGTTCCGAGCGTGCTATGCTCCGCCAGGATACGTGTCTCATCGCATCGCGACAACTTCGGCTTGGGCCAGTATCCTTCGCCGGTGCGGCCCCACGACCAGGTGTTGCGAAACCAAAGCGTGGGCAGCAAGTGAAGCGTCGCGGCGTCCGGCCCGCGGTTCACGGCTTCAATGCGGATCAGAATATCGTCTGTGTCTGACTTGGCGTATTCCGCAAAGACATCGAAGTAACGGCGCTCATGGAAGATGCCGGTTTCCAGGATCTCGAATTCCGGTTGCTGCCGGCCCCTCCGGCGGTTCTCCTCTGCCAACCACGCGTAAGGAAATTCGGCCTGCGGGTACTTGTAAAGAGCCTTCATGTAGGAGTGCGTGGGCGTGGAATCCAGATAGAAATAGCACTCCTTGACGTCCTCACCATGATTCCCGCCCGGCCCGCTCACCCCGAAGAGGCGTTCCTTCAGGATGGAATCGCGGCCGTTCCACAGAGCCAGCGCGAAGCACATCCGGCCCTCGCGGTCGCAGATACCGAGTAGCCCGTCTTCGCCCCAGCGATACGCGCGGCTGCGCGCGTGATCGTGCGGTAAATAATCCCAGCAGTTGCCATCCGCGGAGTAGTCTTCGCGAACCGTGCCCCACTGCCGCTCGGAAAGATACGGGCCCCAGCGCTTCCAATTCTTCTCGCGGCGGGCATCCTCCCCCAACCGCTGGCGCTCAGCCTTCATTTTCTCGCACGCCATCAGCCTCTCCCGTCCAGCACAATGATATTCTTGATCCCCGATCGATCGAACACCGGTTCGCGGAATTCCTCGATGCCATAGCGCCCCGTGATCAGCGAACTCACGGCATCCGGCCAGCGCGCATAAAACACGCCGAGGTCGCGGATGGCGGCCTCGAAGGCGTCCTTGCCTGAGTTGACGGTTCCCAGGACCACCTGATTCTTCAGCACCAGGTTAAACAGGAGCGCATGGGCGTCGATGGAGACGGGCTCGGCGTGGCGTGGCACGCCCGTGAAGCAGTAGACGCCGTCCGGGCCGAGCGCCTTGAGCAGATCGAACGCCGTCTGCGTCCCTCCGGCAGCCTCGTAGACTACATCGATGTTGCCCACGCGCTCGGCCAGTTGCTCCACGGAGTGTGTCGCCGACGAAACGTAGTGCGCGCCGAACTTCGCAGCCAATTCGATCCTGGAATTCGGCGCCGTCTCGCGAGAATAGACGAACGTCTCGAAGCCCGTATTCACCAGCGCCATGGCGCCCAGCAGACCCACGGGTCCGGCGCCCAGCACAACCGCGCGCTGCCCATGGCTCGCATGATTCCAGGGCAGCCTCTGCTGGATGGCGTGGATCTGCAGAAGAGCTTTCTCGGCGATGGTCAGCGGCTCAACCAGCACAGCCACGGCGCGAAGTTCCCGCGGGACCGCGTTCAGGTACTTTTCATCGTCCACCACGAACTCGGTCATGAATCCGTGTTGCTGCTTGATGCCGCGTTCGCGAAAATCTTCGGTGTAGCAGAAGTCCTGGCGGCCCGCGCGGCAGGCCCGGCATTCGGGATGCGGACACGGCCGGCGAACCATGGAAACCACCAGGTCACCCGGCGCGAAGCGGCTCACGGCCGGACCGGTTTCCACCACCTCACCCAGCGACTCATGACCCAGCACCAGAAAATCGAAGCCTTCGGGCGGCGTACCATGATGGAAACTGGCAATTTCGCGATCTGTTCCGCACACGCCGACTTCCAACATGCGAAGCTTGACCTCGGTGGGTGATGAGATCCGCGGTTCGTCGAGAGCCACCACCTCAATCTTGCGCTTCGCAGGGAAAACGGCGCCGGCTTTCATGCGTAATTCGCGGCACAAGCTTTCTTGCCTGTGCGTCTTTCATTTAATAACAAAACGCGCGGCGGGATGGCTTGTGACACATCATGCAGCCCGGCATTCCGGGCAGGGACAGATCTTGCGGAAGTGCTCGAACGAGTAGATGCCCGTGCTGTGCCCGTCGCTCCACATGATACGAATCGCGTAATTGCCGACCGGTTCCACATCCAACATCTTCAGCACGGGCTTATACATGGGAAAGGGTGAGGCCGCGGGCTTCGTCGTGGGCGGCGTGCCGTGAGCGCCGGTACAGGTGGCGCATGGGCAGTTCTCGCGAAGGTAATCCAGGGCGTAGGTGCTGGCGTGCCCATCCTTCCAATCGATGGTGATGCCCTTGGATTTCGAGATGGCGATGTGCTCGGGATCGGTCGAAACCATGACTTTCAATTGAGGAGCCGTTCGACGTCGCGGATTCCGGAAATG
>Ga0335079_10011184_pt1 | contig 10221 bp, 9 predicted proteins | sample Lox_Sample_33_FD_206719 | JGI IMG/M metagenome (GOLD analysis project Ga0335079, IMG submission 206719) | Soil microbial communities from Loxahatchee National Wildlife Refuge, Florida, United States - Lox_Sample_3.3 | ecosystem: Environmental > Terrestrial > Soil > Wetlands | place: USA: Florida...
GAACTCCAGTCTGCCGCCGAATCGATTCACGCGTTCCCGCATTCCCGGTAGCCCATAATGCCCGGCACGCCCGCCGGCCTTGAGGATTTCGGAGTCGATCCCTTTTCCGTCGTCGCGGACGTGCGGGCTTCTTCCAGCACCGAGTTCCGGATCAAGGGCTTCAATCCGTTCTTCGAAACTAAATCGACCTTTCGTCCCAGTAGCTTCGATAGATCCAGCATCAGTCCGGCGTAGTCGACCAGATCGACTTCGGCGCCCGGCAGAAACTCAACCAGCAGGTCGATGTCGCTATCCGGCCGCATCTCGCCACGTGCCGCCGATCCAAAGAGCGAGAGTTCCCGAACCTGGTATCGCCGGCAGAGGTCGGCCAGCCGAGCCTCGTCAACCTCAACATCACCGAGATGGAGCACCTCGCTCATGGCTGTCCGCCCCTCTCATTATGCCCGAGTTGTGAGGTGCATGCTCACTGCGAGTTCTGGGGGACGTACTGCCCGGAGGCGGCCAGTTAATAGACCCTACGCCGCGCGAGGCCCTGAGAAGTTTTCGTTTTCTTCATGAACAAGGTTCTTCTCGGGAAACCAAAATATCCCCACTTCGCTCGCCGCTTTAACTGAAGCAGTAGAGGGCTCGATTTCGCGTGCGCATTGTGGCATCGTCGGAAGATGAAGATGAAGATGATAGAAGAGGGCGACTCGGCCGATGCGTGTTTTGACTCTCCGACCGACGAGGACACGTTGGCTGCTCTGGATCGCCTTTCCCGGCAGGCATTCGAAGCTGGTCTGTATGACCGCAATGAGATGCCGGAGGGCGGGAACGACGAGTGAACCGAGAATCAACGACTTGACCGACCTTGCCCTTTTCTTGCCCTTTTCGTGCAACCAGAAGCCGCAAAGCGGTACAAACCGGAGCAAGGCGAAAAGCCCGGCAAGTCGTTGAGAAAAGGGCGAAAACTGGAATATATGGAGGATCAGCAAGCACGTGCAAAGCCCTGCAAAAACGGGTGTTCCCTGGTTCGGGACCAGGAGGTCGGTGGTTCGAATCCACTCGCCCCGACCATTTATTTTCTTCCGGTTATCCTCACTCTCCACCCCTCGGATCTTTGCTGACACCGACGCGATGCAGTGTCCGGATTTCCGTGGCGTGGGCGGCAGCGGTTGCCGGCCGGCCCAGCCGCTTCCCGTTCTGGCGGGCATGCGCCAGCCCAGCCCGGGTCCGTTCTCGCAGGATCTCCCTTTCGAACTCGGCGAAAATCGCGAGCAAGCCCGCCATGGCGCGGCCGGCGGGCGTGGTCAGGTCGAGCGCTTCGGTCAATGACACGAACGCCACGCCGAGGTGCTCCAATTCCTGGAGGCTCGCCAGCAGATCCGTTACGGATCGGCCCCAGCATGGCGCGGTTCTGCATCGGCAGATTTTGCTTTTGGAAAAGCTCGTTTGGCCGACATTTCGGAGTGTCACCCAACCACGTCCGGAGTCGATCCTTTTCGGCAGGGCAGAAGCATCCTCCACTGTCCTGCTCTCCACATTCTGCGCGTAAGGCCGTCAGAACATTCTGTTCTCAAGACGTCTCAGCGCACGGTTGGACTCTCTCACAGACTCGTAAGCAAGGCGTTCCCACTCTCAAAGCTTCAGCTTCAAAGTTTCGACCATGTAGTCTCGCATCGCCTGGTTGCCGCCGCCCTCGCCCATCACCGGTCCGGTAAACTTCGTCTCTCGAAGGTAACCGACCAGCTCCGGCAGCTTGATTACTCCCGTCCCGAACGGCACCATGCGGCCCCGGGCAGGTTGTCCGTCGGGCGATGGCGCATCCGATGGGGGTTGAAAATCGCGCAGGTGCGTGCCAACCATGCGGGAGCGATACTTCCGGTACACGCTCATCGGATCCACACCACACGCCACAAAGTGGCCCACATCCGGCCACAGGTTGAAATAGCGGCTGTCGGTGGCGTCCATGAACGCGTCGATCAACCCGGCGCGGATGTCGCCCTGCTCAGGGTGTAGACCGACCGGAATCCCGGTCTCCTCCTTCACCCTCTTGCCGATCTCATTTGCGTTTGCGGCCCAGGCACTGACATCGACTTTGCGATACTCCTCGTCCGTGCCGTTGCCCAGATTCGCTCCGGGTGCAATCAGAGGGTTCATGTATTTCCCGCCGACAGCTTTCAAGAAACGGGCCACGCGAAGATGCGCTTCGACCAGCTCTTTGCGCTGCTCGGTGAGATGCATATGGCTGTACATCGCACTGCCCAGAAGCGTCAGACTGCGTTGCGCCATCCCTTCACGAAATTCGGAGATTCGTGACTCGAATGCCTCCACGAACCTGCGGTTCGTCGCATTCATTTCGATATTGTGAACGCCAAGCCCGTGGCATTCGTCGCAGATCTGCCAGACGCCTTCGACTACCGATGGCGGCGGCGAAGCCGCGGGACTGCGACCCCCGCGTCCTCCAGGTGTCCCTCCCGGAACCAGCCCTGCCGGGAAGTTCTGCTCTTGCGTAGTCTGCGCCGCGCACACGCCAGCCGCGCCGGCCGCGAGCAACAAATCTCTGCGACTGAACCTGGACATCAGGATTCTCCTCTCCGGGCCATCCGTCTCGATACTATATACGACTTCGCCGCCACCGAATCCCCTCCTTGACGCCGTCGATCCCGTGAAGTATAAGTATCGCAACCTGCCAGACGAGGGCTGGCAAGGAGCGGCTCAGACGCCCTGCTGAAGGAGCAAGTTAAATGGATCCTATTTCCCGACGTCGAGTTCTAGGTGCAAGTGCGGCAGCTTTTACCGCCGCATCGTACAATCGCGTCCTCGGCGCGAACGACACCATCCAGGTTGGCGTAGTTGGTACGGGCGCCCGCGGCGGCGGGCACGTCCGTTCTCTCGGCAACCAGAAGGACGCGCGCATCATCGGGCTGTGCGACGTCTGGCTGAAGCGGGCCCAGGCACGCACGCAGACCGCTCCGGAGGCGCAGGTATTTCAGGATCATCGGCGGCTTTTGGAACTGAAGGATCTGGACGCGGTGCTGATCGCCACCCCGGACCATTGGCACGTCCCAATTTCCATGGATGCAATCGGCGCAGGAAAGGACGTCTTCTGCGAAAAGCCGATCACCCTCAAATTGGGCGAAGCCGACGCGCTAAGGAAGGCCATCGCAGATAGCAGACGAATCTTCCAGTCGGGAATGCAACAGCGCTCCATGACGCATTTTCAAGCCGCGCGGGACGAATATATCAAAGCCGGCAAGTTGGGTAAGGTGACGCTGGTCCGCACATGGTGGCATGGCAGCGTCAGTTCATTCGTGAAGCCCATCCCGGCCGAGCTCCAGAACCAGCCGTCGGATCTGGATTGGAAGCGTTTCATCCAGCCTACAGACAAGAACCGGCCGTACCATCCATATCAGTTCAACTGTTTCCGCGCCTTCTTCGATTTCGGAGGCGGCCAGTTCACGGACCTGTTCACGCACTGGGTAGACGCGGCGCATATGCTCCTCGGCGAAGACACCCCAAACTCGGCGAATGCCTCCGGCGGCCTGTATATTCCCGAGCTGCAGAACGACGGCAGCGGCCGCACCGTTCCCGACACGGTGGATGCGGCGCTCACCTATCCCGGCGGCTGGATGTGTACCTTCGAAGCCACCATGGCTGCGGGCATCAATGCGAACGGCCTGGAATTCTGCGGCACCAAGGGCAAGCTCTACATCACTCGCACCGGCTTTGAGTTCACTCCTGTGGATCCCAACGCGCCAACAGGATACGGAGGCCGTCGCGGCGGGACCGGCGGTTCTGCGCCCTCCGGGCCCTTCTCCCTCCAACCACCGCCCAACCCACTCACCATCGGCGTGCGCGCCGCCGGCGGCGATGAGCACCTGCGTAACTGGCTCGATTGCATCAAATCGCGGAAGACGCCCAATGCGACGATCGTGGATGGCATCCGTTCCGCAGCAGCCTGCCATCTCTGCTCCATTTCCTACCAGCAGGGCCGCCGCTTGAAGTACGATACTGCGAAGGAACGGATCGTCTGAACGCATGAATCGAAGCCGACTATTCTTCATCAGCTGTCTTGCGCTGATCACGACCGCTGTGGCGTTTTCCATGCGGGGCGACTCGCTCGACGGAATGCGCGCCGATTTCTTTCTCTCCAACGAGCAGATCGGGGTTGCGCTCAGTCCTGCATTTTGGGGAAACACCATCGCCGTCCTGATTGGCGGCGCACTTGCCGACTATTTAGGGATGAAACGGCTGCTGCAGCTCTCCAGCATCGGCTACATCGCGGCGCCGCTGCTGATCATCTTTGCGCCGCGCCCGGCCGCCGCCGTGGCGCCCTACTACTCCGATCCCGGCTTCCAGTGCCTTTTCGGCGGCATGCTGCTTCTCGGCTTGAGCCAGGGGCTGGTCGAGGCGGCCATCAATCCTCTCATCGCGGCCCTTTACTCTCGCGAAAAGACGCACCGGTTCAGTCTGCTCCATGCGTGGTGGCCGGGCGGCCTGATCCTGGGCGGACTCCTCGCCTACGCCCTCACCAAGATGATGGGCCTGGATCTCGGCAGCGTCACGCCGGCCACTGCCACGTTCGGCTGGCAAGTCAAGATCGGGACGATCCTCATCCCCGCCGTCGTGTACGGGCTCATGGTTTCTCGCGAAACACTTCCGCCCACCGAGCGAGCCTCCGCCGGCGTCTCCACAGGCCAGATGTTTCGTGAGGTTCTTCGTCCGATGTTCCTTCTGCTGTTCGTGTGCATGTGCATGACGTCCAGTTCGGAACTTGGTCCGGACCAGTGGGTAGGTCCGCTGATCGGCAACCTGACCGGAATGCGCGGAATCCTGATTCTGGTCTATACGGCAGGAATCATGTTCCTGCTGCGCTTCTTCGTCGCAGGCCGGCTTGCGAAATGGATCTCCCCGATCGGTCTCCTGACCGCCAGTGCAGCGCTCACCGCCGCGGGCCTGTTGGCGCTCTCAGGCGTCAACGCTCCCGCGCAAGCCTTCCTGGCTGCGACGGTCTTCGGTGTGGGCAAGACGTTCTTCTGGCCCACCATGCTGGGCGTGACCGCGGAGCGATTTCCCCGCGGGGGAGCCTTGCTGTTGGCCATCATGGGCGGCGCCGGCAACCTGGCTGCGGCGCTGATTCTCCCCTTGATGGGAGGATGGTATGACCAGTTCGGTGCAGCGATGGCGTTTCGATATGTTGCCGTCATGCCCATCGCGCTGACCGTGATCTTCGCAGCTCTGGCCCTGCACTACCGGCGAAACGGCGGTTATCGGGTGGTCCGGCTGGACGTGCAAACGGAGATCGCCACTAATTAAGAAGTCTCGGGTGTCGTGCAGTCATCGCCACAGCCGGGTTGGCACTACTATCGCCGCTGTGGTATCACTGCGTCATGAAGCGTCAGGAAAACACTCGGAGAGAAATGTGGCGAACCACAGGGGCAATGCTTCTCGGAGCGAGCGCCGTGCAGGCGCAGGGTAAAGATGAATGGACGCCCAAGAAGCAGTCCAGCGGTGGTGCGATTCGTTCTGGACATTTGCTGTTCCTCGGCGGAATCGGCGGCTGGTATCCGGAGCGGCGGCCAAAACCTGGCGACATCAAGGAGCAGACCGGGGATGCGCTGGAGATGATGAAGGCTTCGCTTGAAAAGTCCGGGTCCTCGCTCGCGAACGTGCTTAAAGTGCAAGTTGCCTTGGTCGATCCCGAGAAGAATTGGGAGGGAATGGACCAGGTCTACAACACGTTTTTCACGACGAGCCCAAAACCGGTGCGGTCCTACTTCGGGTCCACCGGCTTTCGGAGATCCGGACAGCTACTCCAGATTGATTGCGTGGCTTATGTAGAGTGAAACTCGCCACTGGCAGGATGCAGAAAAAACCGATTGAACCAGAGTACAATGCACTCAGTTCTGCAAAATGCTGCTCCCGGCATCGCAACCAGCCATTTCGTCAACACGGCCCGTCCGTCCGGTCTCTGCGTGTGTCCTCTGGTTGCCTCCTTTATTACGCTGTTTGGCCTGGATCTTCGCCTCACAACCGTCCCATGTGATCGCAGCCGAGACCGAACCGCAGGCGCCTGCCATCCTGGAACGGCGCTGTCTGCAATGCCACAATGAGACGGCACGAATGAGCGGCCTCTCCCTGGCCACCGCCGAAGACGCGAAGAAAGGTGGCGTCCACGGGCCCGCGATCGTTCCCGGAAAACCGCAGGAAGGCACCCTCCTGCGCATGATCTCCGGCGACAAGCCGAAGATGCCCATGCAGTCAGCTCCTCTCTCGCCGTCGGAAGTCGCGACCATCCGTGGTTGGATTGAAGCCGGTGCGCCCTGGACGGGAACACTCGGCACCAAGCCCAAACTCTGGTCCCTTCAGCCCCTCACCAGGCCCGCCGTTCCCGCGGTCCAATCCGATTGGGTCCGAACTCCCATCGACGCGTTCATCCTCGCGAAACTCAACGCGATGAAGTTGACGCCTTCGGCCGAGGCCGATCGCCCCACCCTGATTCGCCGCCTCACCTACGACCTGCATGGACTGCCACCCTCCTGGGATGAGATCCAAGCCTTCGTCGCCGACCGCGCTCCCGATGCCTACGAAAGACTAGTCGATCGCCTTCTCGCCTCGCCTCGCTACGGGGAACGGTGGGGGCGTCACTGGCTCGACGTCGTCCACTACGGCGAATCCCACGGCTACGACAAGGACAAGCCGCGCCGCAATGCCTGGCCCTACCGCGATTACGTGATCCGTGCCTTCAATGAGGACAAACCCTATTCCCGGTTTGTCGGAGAGCAGCTTGCCGGGGACGTCCTCTCGCCCGAGGATCCTCAGGGCGTTGTCGCAACCGGCTTCATCGCTGCCGGACCTTGGGACTTTGTCGGTCACGCCGAGCTCCGGGAGAACACGACCGACAAGAACATCACCCGCCTGCTCGACCGCGATGACATGGTCATGACCACCATGTCCGCCTTCGTGAGCATGACCGCTCACTGCGCCCGCTGCCACGATCACAAGTTCGACCCCATCCCGCAAGAGGACTACTACAAGCTCCAGGCAGTCTTCGCCGGAGTGGACCGCGCCGATCGGCCCTACGACACCGATCCCGAGGTCTTCGCGAAACGACGTGCTTTGCTCGAGCGCAAGCGTGCCCTGGTGGTCCAGCTACGGCCATTGCAGGATGCCGCGGCTTCCGTCACCAGTCCGGAACTGGAGAGGCTCGACGCAACCCTGGCCGCCCGAAAACAGGAACTCGCCGACAACAAGAAGCCGGAGATTCAAGCCGAAATCGGTCAGCTCACGGCCGGCCGCAAGGCGCTGGTCCAATCTCTTCTCTCCACCGAGGTGAAGGACGAAACCCGCCGCCTCACCGCCGAACTCGAAGATCTGAACCATGAAATCGAGGCCCTGGGCAAACCTCAACTGGTGTACGCCGCCGCAAACTTCTTCGATCCACAGGGTACTTTTAGCTTTGCGATCGAGCCGCGTCCCATCACCGTACTCCAGCGCGGCAGTGTGGAAAGCCCCGGAAAGCTCGTCGGACCTGGAGCCCTTTCCTGTGTGCCCGGCCTTTCCTCCACCTTCGCGATCGGCCCCGCCGAAACGGAAGGAGCCCGCCGCGCGGCGCTGGCACACTGGATCACGAGCCCTGGCAACATGCTCACCTGGCGCTCCATTGTGAATCGCGTTTGGCAGTACCACTTCGGCACGGGCATCGTCGATTCCGCGAACGACTTCGGGCACATGGGCTCCCAACCCAGCCACCCGGAACTTCTCGACTGGCTGGCCGTCACATTTCGCGACCAGGGCGGAAGCATCAAACAACTCCACAAGCTCATCCTCATGAGTTCCGTCTACCGGCAGCAGTCCGCCAACAATCGCGCGGATGCCCTGATCGATTCCGAAAACCGGTACCTGTGGCGCATGAACCGGCAGCGCCTCGACGCCGAGTCCGTCCACGATGCCGCGCTCAGCGTGACCGGAAAACTCGATCTCACGATGGGCGGCCCCTCCGCCGAGCAGTTCTGGTTCAAAGACGATCACTCGCCCGTCTACGACTATTCGAAGTTCGACATAGACAGCCCAGCGGCCTACCGTCGCAGCGTCTACCGGTTCATCGTGCGCAGCGTGCCCGACCCGTTCATGGACCGCCTCGACTGCCCCGACGCCTCGTTGATCACCGCCAAACGGAACACCACCATAACCGCAATTCAGGCGCTGGCCCTGCTCAATAATCCGTTCATGGTGCGGCAGGCGGAACACCTTGCCGCGCGCGTCAGCAGTCTCGCGTCCGAACCTGGACAACAGGTCGCCTGGATCCATCGCCTCACGCTGGGCCGCGACCCCGCTCCCGCGGAATCGCAACGGCTCGTGGAGTTCGCGGCGCGCCATGGACTCGAGAACGCCTGCCGCGCAATTCTGAACAGCAACGAATTTCTTTTCGTGGATTGAAAACCCTATGGATCGGCGGCAATTTCTTTGGAACTTCGGGGGCGGACTCGGCGGTATCGCCCTGGCGCAAATGCTCCAGGCCGAAACGCAATTTCCTCCAAAAGCGAAACGCGTCGTCCAGCTCTTCATGTCCGGCGCCGCCAGCCAGTGCGACACGTTCGACTACAAGCCCGAGCTGATCAAGCGCAACGGCGAGAAGTTCGATGCCGGCGGCAAGGTCGAACTCTTCCAAAGTAGTCCCGGCGCCGTCATGAAGAGTCCCTGGGACTGGAAGCAGCATGGGCAATGCGGCAAGTGGATCAGCGATCTCGTGCCTCACATCGCCTCCTGCGCCGATGACATCGCGTTCGTCCATTCCATGCAGGCCAAGTCCAACGTCCACGGACCTGCCACGTTCATGCAGAATACCGGCTTCGTGCTGCCCGGTTTCCCCTGCATGGGGTCCTGGGTCTCCTACGGGCTCGGGAGCATGAATGAGAATCTGCCGACCTTCATTGTGCTCCCCGACTCCCGGGGCTTCGCCCCCAACGGCCCGGGAAACTGGACCGCTGGTTTTCTCCCCGCCTCGCACCAGGGCACGATGATACGCGCCAGCAGTCTCAACCCCATCTACGACCTTTTCCCGCCCAAGGACGCGGCCTTCATCACCAAGGGGAGCGAAACCAGCACCTGGCAATTGCTGCGCGAGATGAATCGCGACCACATGCAGCAGCGCGAGGGCGATTCCCGCCTCGACGCGCGCATCACGTCTTACGAAATGGCAGCGAAGCTGCAGCTCAGCGCGCCCGAGGTTCTCGACATATCGGGCGAATCCGAAGCCACTCGCAAACTCTACGGTCTCGACGAAAAAGCCACCGAAGACATGGGGCGCAACTGCCTCATCGCGCGCCGTCTACTGGAGCGCGGCGTACGCTTTGTTCAGGTTTGGAGCGGCGCCGATAACGGCTTCCCTCGCCGGAACTGGGACAGTCACGAGAATCTCGCCAAAGACCACGCCGACATGGCTGCCGGCATGGACCGCCCCACTGCCGCCCTGATCAAGGATCTGAAATCGCGCGGCATGCTCGACGACACCATCGTTTTCTGGACGACCGAATTCGGACGCATGCCCTGTAGCCAGGGCGCGAAAGGACGGGACCACAATCCCTTCGCCTTCACCATCTGGCTCGCCGGTGGCGGTATCAAAGGCGGGGTTAGCTATGGCGCCAGCGACGAATGGTCCTATAAAGTTGCCGACAAACCAATCTACTGCTACGACGTCCATGCTACTGTTCTCCGGTTGCTCGGCATCGACCATACGAAGCTGACTTACCGGCATAACGGCATCGACCGGCGCCTGACCGACGTGCACGGCCAAGTGATCCCGGAATTGTTGGCATGATCGTGATGCGCTGTAACTTTGTTGTTGAAAGCATACTGTGTCCGAATCGTGAATCAACGAGCGGACCGTTCTTTATCCCGCCCGTGGGCGGGACGTAAGTCAGTGTCTTCGATGCAGGCAGGGCTGGCTCCCCGCGAGTGGCAGTTTCGAATGCGGTCTCCGCTGGGAAGGGAGAGTAAGCGATCGGGCCTGCCTTCCATCTCGTATTGGATGTCGTGGACGACGTTCTCCCGATCGAGAAGGCGGATGTCCTTCGCGCCGGCGAGATAGCGCAGAACCGCGCTTTACTGTCAGCGCAACAGCGTACATATCGCCCTTATGGAGCGACATGGGATTCGGTCAATCCTGAGCTTCGATGCGGATTTTGATCGTTGGCCGGGGCTGAACAGAATCCACAAAATCTAACCGGAGTCTCCGGT
>Ga0335079_10011190_pt1 | contig 10218 bp, 7 predicted proteins | sample Lox_Sample_33_FD_206719 | JGI IMG/M metagenome (GOLD analysis project Ga0335079, IMG submission 206719) | Soil microbial communities from Loxahatchee National Wildlife Refuge, Florida, United States - Lox_Sample_3.3 | ecosystem: Environmental > Terrestrial > Soil > Wetlands | place: USA: Florida...
CTCACAACCGATCTCAATTACGTCCATGACGACGGCTTCAATGCGTCGGGATACGGCATCGCGCAATACGTGAGCTATCAAATCAACGATCAGTTCACTCTGCAGGGCCGGGGCGAGGTGTTCTGGGACCCCCAGGGCTTCTACGTCACCGCCTTCCCGAACCCGCTCGATGCCGTCAACGCCCTTGAGGGAAAGCCCAACACCTCGTTCTCCGGCGGCCGCACCACCTATGGCGAGCTGACCTTCGGCGTAAATTTCAAGCCTCCGGTGTCGGCTCCCTTCACCGGCTTGGTCATCCGACCCGAGATTCGCTATGACGCTTCCCTCAACGGTACCCACCCATTCGGCACCTCCACCGGAACTTCAGGACACCAAGTCACCCTCGGAACCGACATCATCATCCCGTTCTAGGGAGGGGACCGGCATCACCGGCAAAGTAGGCGGCGCCGCGCAAAAGGCGTACCCTGCCGCCGGCTGGCTTGTCGGTCGTTACCTCGCTGCTGCTGATCAGCGGATGCTGGAACGGCTGCACCACAACGGTACGCGCGGTATTCTTTACGCTATGAGCACGGCCGAGCAATCGCTGACGGGTCAACGCCCGTCGCCCGAGGCGCTGCTGGAAGCCGCCAAGGCGGAGCAGCGCGGCAAGCTCAAGGTTTTCCTCGGAGCGGCGCCCGGAGTCGGCAAGACCTATGAAATGCTGGTCCAGGGGACCGCCCGGCGGCGCGAAGGCGCCGACGTGGTGATCGGAGTGGTCGAGACCCACGGCCGCATCGAGACGGAGCAGCTCGTGCGCGGTTTCGAGATCGTGCCCCGGCGCGTCATCGATTATCGCGGACAGACGCTGCACGAAATGGACATCGACGCAATCCTGAAGCGGGCGCCCACCTTGGTGCTGGTCGACGAGCTCGCGCACACCAACGCTCCGGGAAGCCGTCACCCCAAGCGCTACATGGACGTCGAAGAGCTGCTGGCGGCCGGCATCAACGTTTACACCACCCTCAACATCCAGCACGTCGAGAGCTTGAACGATGTCGTGGCGCAGATCACCCGCATCCGCGTGCGCGAGACGGTGCCGGACGGAATTGTCGACCAGGCGGACGAAGTCGAGGTCGTGGACCTGACGCCGGCCGACCTGATACAGCGGCTGGGCGAGGGCAAGGTCTACGTCAAGGATCAGGCGCAGCGCGCGCTCAAGCATTACTTCAAGCCGGGGAACCTCGCGGCGCTGCGCGAGTTGGCGCTCAGGCGCACCGCCCAGCGCGTCGACGAGCAGATGCTCACCTACATGCAGGCGCACGCGATCGCCGGGCCCTGGGCCGCGGGCGACCGGCTGCTGATCTGCATCAGCGAGAGCCCGCTCACGGCGCAGGTGGTGCGGCAGGGGAAACGGCTCGCGGATCAGCTCAAGGCGCCCTGGACCGCGCTTTACGTGGAGACCGCGCGGCATCTGCGCCTCACCGAAGTCGAACGCGATCGCATCGCCGATGGGCTCCGGCTGGCCGAGCAGCTCGGCGCCGAGACCATCACGATTCCCGGCAGCAGCAGCATCGCCAAGGACGTGCTTACCTACGCCCAGGCGAACAACGTGACGCAAATCATCCTCGGCAAATCGACGCGGTCCTGGTTGTTCGAGCTGGTGCACGGATCGGTCGTCTATGACCTGATGCGTCACTCCGGCAACATCAGCGTGCAGACCGTCGCCGGGGAGGGCGAGAAACTGCCGGCCAAGACCGTGCAGACCCGAACCGACCACGACGGGTTCGACGTCATTCCCTATCTCAGCACCACGGCTCTGGTGGCGCTCGCGCTTGCGATCGCGCTCGGAATCGACCGCTTCATCCAAGTCGCCAACATCTCGCTGGTGTTCCTGTCGGCGGTGCTGCTGAGCGCGATCCTCTATGGCCTTTGGCCTTCGCTCTACGCGACGCTGCTTTCGGTACTCGCCTACAATTTCTTCTTCCTGCCGCCCATCTACACCTTCACCATCGCCGATCCCGCGAATTTCGTGGCGCTGGTGTTCTTCGGCATCGTGGCGGTGCTCACCAGCAACCTGACCGCGCGCACCAGCGCCCAAGTGCAAACGGCGCAACGCCGCGCCAAGGCGACCGCCGAACTCTATGCCTTCAGCCGCAAGCTCGCGGGTATCGGAGACCTGGAGGATTTGCTGTGGGCGACCTGTTACCAGGTTGCCTCGATGCTCAAGGTCCACGTGGTGATCCTGCTGCCGGAGGGCGGCAAGATGACGGTGCGCGCCGGCTATCCTCCCGAGGACGAACTGGACGAGGCGGACATTGCCGCCGCGCGCTGGACCTGGGATCACAACCGCCCGGCCGGCCGCGGCGCCGACACTCTCCCGGGCGCCAAGCGCCTCTTCCTGCCGATGCGCACCGAGCGCGGCGCCGTCGGCGTGATCGGCATCGATCGCGAGCGGCCGGGCCCTCTCCTTACCCCTGACGATCGGCGGCTTTTGGACGCGCTCAGCGATCAGGCGGCCGTGGCAATCGAACGCATTCACCTGGCCGAGGGTATCGACGAGGCGCGTGTCCAGGCCGAGACGGAGCGGCTGCGTGCGACGCTGCTGTCCTCGATCTCGCACGATTTGCGCACGCCGCTTGCTTCGATCATCGGCTCGATCACGACGCTGCAAAATGCCGATCGCACGCAAGATGCAACCACGCGTGATGCGCTGGTCGGCACGATCCGCGACGAGGCGGACCGGCTCAACCGGTTCGTCGGGAATCTGCTCGACATCACGCGGCTCGAAGGCGGCACCTTGCAGTTCCGCAAAGAGGCGGTCGATCTCGCCGAAGTCGTGGAGACCGCTTTGCGCCGGGCCGCGCGCATGCTCGCGCAACATCGGCTGCAAGTCGACATAGCGCCGGACCTCCCGATGATCGACGTCGATATCGCGCTGCTGGAGCAGGTTTTGTTCAACCTGCTCGACAACGCCAGCAAGTACGCCCCGACGGGATCGGTTATCCGAATCCTGGCGGAAGCCGCCGCGCCGGATACGGTTCGAATCGAGGTTCAGGACGAGGGCGAGGGAATCCCGCCCGAGCAACTCGAGCAGATCTTCGACAAATTCCATCGCGTCCGCGACGGCGATGCGCGCACGCCGGGTACCGGTCTCGGCCTTGCGATCTGCCGCGGTTTCATTGAGGGAATGGGCGGCACCATCGTGGCCGCCAACCGCGCAGACCGTCCGGGCGCCCGCTTCATCATCGATTTGCCGAGCGCGCCCGCGGCCAAAAGGACGGCATCGCTATCATGAGCAAGACGCCGCGCATCCTGGCGGTCGACGACGAGGCCGCCATTCGTCGCTTCCTCCGCTCCGGTCTCGGTGCGCAGGGCTACGAGGTGGTCGAGGCGGAGACCGGCGAGGCCGCCCTCGCCGCCGCCATGAGCGAAAAGCCGGACCTCGTGGTGCTGGACCTCGGCCTTCCCGATATCGATGGCCTCGAAGTGCTGCGACGCATCCGCCACACATCGCCGGTGCCGGTGATCGTGCTTTCCGTGCGCAGCGACGAGCGCGGCAAGGTCGAGGCGCTCGATCTCGGCGCCGACGACTATGTGACCAAGCCCTTCGGCATGGAGGAGTTGACCGCACGGGTGCGGACGGCGCTTCGCCATCGGCTGCAAGAGCAGGGTGCGCAACCCGTGTTCCGTACCGGAGAGCTGACCGTGGATCTGGTGCGGCGCCTGGTGGCGGTGCGCGGCAAGGAAGTGAAGCTCTCGGCCAAGGAATACGACCTCCTGCGCTTGCTGGTAATGCACGCCGGCAAGGTGCTGACCCACCAATTCCTCTTGCGGGAACTCTGGGGCCGCAACACCGTGGAGGATGTGCAGTACTTGCGCGTCTACGTGCGGACCTTGCGCCAGAAGCTCGGCGAAGACCCGGCGCGGCCACGCTTCATTCTGACGGAGACCGGCGTGGGCTATCGGCTCAAAGCGCCGGACTAGGGTCGGGACTCATTAAATCCACCATGCGACGACGCGGCAATACAGACTGAGGCAAGGAAATTTCGAGCGAGCCTGTCGTATCGCGTGAATACACGGCGGAAGTCCGTGAAATGGGGTCAATTTCAACATCGGACAAGCAAACGACGGACAACACGGACTCGCAAAAGATCTCATGGCCAAACGGGTACGCCGTCCAGCCCCGCGGTTTCTGGCAGGCCGCAGATCAGGTTCGCATTCTGCACCGCCTGGCCGGCCGCTCCCTTGCCGAGATTGTCTACCACGCCCATCGCGATCACCAAGTTGCGCTCTGGATCGGCCGCATAGCTGACGAACGCGAGGTTCGAGCCGGTAGCCCATTTGGTCTGCGGCGGCTTGTCGGTCACGCGGACGAACGCCCGCCCGGCGTAGAAGCGCCGGGCCGCGTCCAAGCACTGGCCCGTGGTGGCGCGGCCGCGGCAGTAAATGGTGGCGAGTACGCCGCGGGTCATCGGCACCAAGTGTGGCGTGAACACCAGCCCGGCCGCGCTGCCGTCACTCAGCCGCTCGATCGTCTTGGCAATCTCGGGCATGTGGACGTGTTTGAGCAGACCGTAGGGCAGCAAGTTCTCGTTGCTCTCGGCGTAGCCGAACTTGCTGTCGGCGCCGCCCCGGCCGGCACCGGAGATGCCGGTCTTGACGTCGATCACGATGTTGCCGGGCTCGATCAGCTTGTTGACCAGCAGCGGCGCCAGCGCATTCAGCGTCGCCGCGGGGTAGCAGCCGGGGTTGGCAACGCGGAGCTGACCCTCGATCTGGGCTGGCCAGACGTCGGCCAGGCCGTACACCCAACCCTCGACGTAGCGGTGGTCGCCGCCGATGTCGACGATCTTCACGTCCTTGGGGACGCGCGCCAGCGCCTCGGCCGAGGCGCCCGTGGGCAGCGACGCGAACAGCACGTCGAGCTTCGGTAGGGTCACAGGGTCCCACTTCTCGATCACCAGCTCGGCCAGCTTGGCCGGCACACCGGGGAAGCGGTCCACCAACCGGCTGCCGGCGCTGCCCTCGCCCGCGGCGTAGATTAGCTCGAAAGACGGGTGGCTCGCGACCAGGCGCATCGCCTCGCCGCCGCCAAAACCGCTGATCCCGACAATGCCGACGCGAATGCTCATGGTGGTGTCCTACTGCTGGAGTGAGCGAACAAGTACCGAACCCGCGCGCAGCATCGAGGATATGCGAGACATCGTCTACGAGCTGAAGAGACATAGTACCTACATTCCCTGCGGTGCTTCCGCATGATTATGGTCACGATGTTCACCGTCGGTTTGGTTGCACCGACTGCTTTCGTCGCCGCGGAGATCAAGGTGTTGACAAGCCGTGCGCGCTAACCGAACTCACAGGCACGTTCCGACGCACCGGCACACATGAGATCGCGCTCATTCTCGCGCCGCCTGCCGAGATCAGGAAACGCATGATTCCGAAGTTCGCATCTGAGCTTGGCCGTTTGGTCATGCGAACTTCGGAATCGGGACGCTAGGGACTAAGTCACGCCAAAAGCTTCAGCAGATCTTTTGCGATATCGGCGATCGGCATCACAATTGCAGCCAGTGGAATCGCGGGCACGATCGCCGGGATTGCAAGCATGCCGAGATTGATCCGCGTGACCGGCACCATCCTCATTCGCTCCACGACCTGATAACTGTCGGCAAGGCCGCCGAGCGACTGGATGTCTGGCGAGCCAAGCAGAGGTTCGTCCTTTGGTGCGCCACCGCCGATCCATTTCCTATCGAAGAGAATCGTGTACGCCGTGCCCAGCGTCCCGTATTGATACAAGCCGCCTTCCTTGACCTTGTGCAGTTTCGGGGCAAACAGCAGCAACGGAGACACGAAGTAAAGCAGCAAAAGGATCATGACCGCCGCGTAAGGCGGGAGAAACGCATAAAGGGATGCGCCCCCGAACAAGACACGAGACGCGATGCCCGCCGATAGCACCGCACTCAAAGCAAAAAGGATGCTCCCCAGCGGCGGCACGGCTTTGCCCAAAAACGCCAAGCCTCCCGCGCCGTCCGGATGAGCTGGCGTCAACTTGAGGTCAAACTTCGCGACCTCTTTGATGAATCGTGCCCAGACCGTGACCCGATAAATCCAGCGCAAGAACAGGAAATGGAATATCGGCATAGCGACAAGCGCGTACCAATATCCGGAAGCCGAGAGATTTCCGCCCGCTCGAGGCAAGTACCAAGTTCCAGCGCTCGCACCCGCCCTGTAGTCGATCGTTGCCCAGGAGAACAACAGCACGAGGGCAATCAAAATCAGCGCGGCGACCCGTGAGTCGCGAAAGCGGATCGTGGCGGCAATAATTTGAGCAAACCGCTCGCGGTCTTCCGCGCGGACCAGTCCAGATGTCACGAAGTGCTGAACGGTCGCTCGAATTTTTTGACCGATCGATTCCTCGGCGAGCACCAAGATCGGTATGGCGATCAAGCAGCGCACGTGTACCGCCAAATCCTTGATGAATGGGATTGTGATACCGCTGATCGCCGATCCCTCTATGGCCGAGAGAAACGCCAGCGGAAGCCAGGAAATCATCGCCAGTAACAGGGCATTCCGCCTCAAAGCCGAATGCGAGAGTGGTTGTGCAAGCTTCAAGCGCTGCAATACGCCGTCGCCGGGTCCACCTTCGATGATCGAAAGCGTGTCTTCTTGGCTATCAACCGGCGGAGCCATCATATTAGCCTGCTTGGCCGCATCAGCCATTCGTGCACCCCGAATTATCGCTCCCGTTCACCCTAGCCAACGACGACGCTGCTCCTGACTCCCCGTTAATCGTTCGGCGTCAGCTAAAGAAGTATTCTTAGGGCCTTGGCGGGCAAGCCTGGGCTCGCTGAAGCACCTGATTAGGGACACTTACCGCCGTTTCGGCGATGCACGCTTCCGCTTGCGCGTGCGTCTGCTGGCGCCTTCGAACGCGGATGCGTGTCCGAGATGCGTCATTTTCGACCCGATCCGGCCAATCGCGTGCCTTGCGCTTCATGCACCCCTCCCCAAAAGCCGACCTGAGGCTGGGCGCATGGCTGTGGCTGCTTGCTACACGCCCTGGATCAGCGACCGCGCGCGGGGCGCAGCCCGCCAATACCGATGCCGCGCCCGCCCCATCGCTTCCAGAGCGAGCGGCCGAGCGCCGCACCGGTCAAGATGAGACCGGCGGCAAGGACGAACCAGGCCGGCCTGACGCCGGTCTGCAAGGTGAGATTGACGGCGAGCACCCGCATCGGGTCGACGCCGACGCCAAGCCAGAAATAGACCGCCTCTCCGACCGCTGTTCCGAGCGCGGCAAAGAGGGTCACCGCAACCACCACCCATATGGGCAAGGGTCGCTGCTTCGAGTACGGCAGGGCCGCGAGGCGATAGAGCATGAGCCAGGCGAACATCCCCGCGAGGATAAACGGCTCCCACTGGTCGAGCTTCGATTGCATGGAGTAGTGGATCGCCGCGAGCACGCCGATCCCGTAGACGATCCGGTGCAGGCGCGGCCAATTTCGGCCCAATCGCCGCATCATGCCGTCGGTCGAGGTCGCGGTGAGGACGGCAAGGCCGAACAGCGCGGTAAATCCTATGGTGAGGTAGATACGCAGCACGATCTCGGAGGCGACCTTCGCGAGATCGAACGCCTGGTCCGCCACGTACAACAGAAAATGCGTGGAGATATAGGCGAAGGCGGCAACGCCGATCATCCGCCGCACCAGGATCAAGCGCGGCCACTGCAGCATCTGCCGCGCTGGCGTCACCAGCAGTGCCAGCATGAGGAACCGGATGGCCCAGAGCCCGCACTGATGGATTGCTTCCATCAGCGGCCGCGCCGCGAAGTCGCCGCTGCGGGTCGCGAAGCCGAACCCGATCCATATCCCCGGCAGGAACAACGACGCGAACACGACCAGCTTCAGCGGCGAAACGCGGCCGCTGTAGTCGCGCCAGGGTTGGAAACGAGGGCTCATCGGTTGCGCTTATCGCATAGGTGATCGCACGAGGCCAAGTCCCGCGGGGGCTGCGCTTGCGTACGGCAGCGAAGACACCACATTATGATCGCAACCTATGGGACTTACGGAGGCGAGAGCGATGAAGACGGATGCCGAGTGGCGCCAGACCCTGACCCCCGAGCAGTATCGGGTCCTGCGGCAGCACGGCACCGAGCGGGCGCATACCAGCCCGCTCAACCACGAGCACGGCCAAGGCAACTTCGTATGCGCCGGCTGCGGCCAGCCGCTCTTTGATTCTGAGACCAAATTCGACAGCGGCACCGGCTGGCCGAGCTTCTGCGCGCCGCTGGAGGGAGCGGTCGAGACATCGCGCGACTTCAAGCTCGTATTGCCGCGGACCGAAGTGCATTGCAGCCGCTGCGGCGGCCATCTCGGGCACGTCTTCAACGACGGCCCCGCGCCCACCGGCCAGCGCTATTGCATGAACGGCGTCGCGCTCAAGTTCGAACCGGAGAAGAAGGGCGGGACCTAAGCGCACCCCCCTCGCCGGCCAAAATACCCTCAGTTAATGGGATGTTAACGCCGGCATTTCAGGATGCCCGCGGCTGGGGGCCGTGCGACGGTCGCACGTCAGGCCGGTCCGGCCGAGAGGTGCGCCCGATGTCGAACGCCCGCCAGGCTGCGGCGGCCTTGAACAATATCCGCGACCGTCTGGAGCGGCAGCCATCGATCGCGACCCGAGCCGAGACCGCGGCGGAAGTCGGGTCGCTGCTTTCCTCCGGCACACTCAGCAAAACCGAATCTCAAAGCGCGCTCGCCATCCTCGAGCAATTGGTGCGCGACACCGAGCAGCAGGTTCGCGAGGCGCTGGCGCTGCATGTGCGGACCTGCGCCATCCTGCCCCCGTCGCTGGCGCGAACGATCGCCGAAGACATCGAGACCATCTCGATCCCCTTCATTCGCATGTCGCCCTCGCTGCTCGATGCGGACCTGTTGGCGATCATCGCCTCCGGGATCACCGCCAAGCAGGTTGCCGTCGCCAAGCGCGACCGGGTGACCGAGCGCATCTCCGACGCATTGGTCGCAACCAAACGTCGGCGCGTCGTCACTTCATTGCTGGAGAATCCGGGCGCTGCGGTCTCCGAGCCTTCCTACCAGAAGATCATCGAGGATTTTCATGACGACACCGGCGTCCAAGACCTGATGGTGGAGCGGCCGGTCCTGCCGCTCAGCATCACCGAGCGCTTGATTCAGATCGTGTCGGAGAGCCTGCGTCAGCGCCTCATCGAGAAACACAATTTGCCCGAGGACCTCGTCACGACGCTGCTCGACCTCGCGGGCGAGAGCGTGCTGATGCAGGGAACGCTGGCACCGCCGCGCAGCATCGACACCGAAACACTGGCCGCCCGCCTTGCGGCCCACGGAAGATTGACCCCGACCCTGCTGATGCGCGCGCTCTGTCTCGGCGATCAAAAGTTTTTCGAGGCTGGGATCGCGGTGTTGGCCCGGGTTCCCGTTGCCAACGCCGTCGCCCTGGTGGCCGATCGCGGACCTCTCGGCTTCAAGTGCCTCTATGAGCAGAGCGGCCTGCCGGCGGAATATTTTCGGGCCTTCCGCACGACGCTCGACGTTCTGGCCGAGCTGCGCGCCACCGGCGACGACGTTTGGAGCCCGCTCCTGCTGCAACAAATCCACGCCCGGGTGATGCGCGAATATGACGAGGCCTGCCCGGCCGATCTCAATTACTTCCTGGGCCAGATGGCCCACCGGATGCTTGGACGAACATCATCTCGCACGCGCTGGTAACAGTCAGTCCCACGCGACAGTCATCAATCCGTCATCAATATGATGTATGAGGCCCCACTAGGGGTACCACCTTTTGCGGGTTGATCCGTTGGGGGTCTCAAAGGCGACGCGTTTGTCTCGGCCACGCTCCTCTTGGCCACATCGGGCCTCGGCCGAGACGGGCCGATGAAGCTATTGCTGGTCACCGATGCCTGGCCGCCACAGGTCAACGGCGTGGTGCGCACGCTCAAGGAGACGATCCGCTTTCTCGAAACGCTGGGCCATCGCACCGAGGTGATCTCGCCGGTCGGCTTTCGCTGCATCCCCTGCCCCACCTACCCCGAGATTCCGCTCGCACTTCTTCCGGGCCGCGAAGTCGCCCGGCGCATCGATGCCGCCGCTGCGGATGCCGTCCACATCGTGACCGAAGGGCCGCTCGGCAATGCCGCGCGGCGCCACTGCCTGCGCCGAGGGATCCCGTTCACCACCGCCTATCACACAGCCTTTCCCGAATATC
>Ga0335079_10011192_pt1 | contig 10217 bp, 9 predicted proteins | sample Lox_Sample_33_FD_206719 | JGI IMG/M metagenome (GOLD analysis project Ga0335079, IMG submission 206719) | Soil microbial communities from Loxahatchee National Wildlife Refuge, Florida, United States - Lox_Sample_3.3 | ecosystem: Environmental > Terrestrial > Soil > Wetlands | place: USA: Florida...
GGTCCTTTTTGGGGTCGTCCAAGAATGTCATGGATGAGCTCTGCTTGCCAGAAGACTCTCCGGCATTGACTCAGCAGCTCATTGCAGCAGCCCTGAAACGATCGGATGAGTGGCTCGGCACCTCCCTGCCGCCGCCCTGGACTTCGTGAGAAAAGTGGTGCGACGGGTGGTGGTTCACCCCGGCAGAATCGAGGTTGAAGCTAGCAAGAGAAGACTCCGCGCTGCCCTTGCCGCGGAGCATCTCGACTCCTTACCTCGACCGGTGAACCAACAGCAGGAAGAAGATTCTGATGATGTGATCCGGCTTGAGGTGGAAGCGCGGATTAAACGCTGCCGCGGTGAGCGGCTTGTGGTCACTACTGATTCTCAAGTAAGGTCGCACCCGATTTCATCGTTGTTGAAAGCGGTGGCACGCGGACGCCAATGGTACGACTGGATCCTGGCTGGAGAGGTTTCAGGCCGGAGATCGATTGCCCAAAAGCTAGCCCTTGACGAGCGGTACGCTCCAGACATTGTTGAAGCCATCCTCGACGGCCGCCAGCCTTCGGATCTGACCTTTGAGAAACTGACCCGAGGCTTGCCTCTGAGCTGGGTCGAGCAACGAGAACAGCTGGGGTTCCCACCCCGGCGATCTTCAACGTGATGCACGTTCAAGACCTTCTCTCTTTCGGATGCAGGTGCGCCTGCCTCGGTAGACATGCGAAAGAACTGCGGGATTCGCGGCAAAACGCGGCTAGGGATTGGTAACGAACCACTTTCAGGGCGAAATGCCCATAACTCTGGATCGTTTTGGGACAGGCCGTGTAGTATAGCTGGCGCAGGTATTCCAAGCAACGTGAGGGGGGCTGATGGCGGATTTCGCCGCAGTATTGAAGGAACTTCAGCAGGAACGAGATCGGTTAGACCAGGCTATTCGGGTCCTAGGGTCATTAGCGAGACGGAGCAATGGCTCCGGCAGTCTCGGCAAGCGCCCGCGGCGGCGCCCGTTGTCCCTTGCCGCGCGACGCAAGATTGCTGCCGCCCAGCGTGCTCGCTGGGCAAGAATGCGGTCAGTCACCTCGGAGAAAGCTTATGTCGGCAAACGCGTGATGTCGATCGCGGCCCGAAGAAAGATTGCCGCGGCGCAGCGGGCGCGCTGGGCGAAGGTAAAGCAGCAGAAGAAAGCCGCGTAAATCTTAAGTTCCGAGCAAAAGAAAAGAGAGCGCGAGGTTCTTACTCCCGCTCTCTTTTTGTTGCCCGGAGCTAGTAAGTTTTCTTGTTGATCCGCCTAATTCCCAGTTCCGGCGAACACAATCCCTGATTCTTCCCTGTTAATTCCCTGTTCGTTCCCTGTTCCAATTTGCCATCAAGAACTGTGTATTCCCATGAGTACGAAGAAGATGCCGCAATGACAAGCGAATTTCACGCCCGAAAATGGGCGAATTCCCTGTATTTTTCCCTGTTAGCAGGGAATTCTGGCGGAGAAGAGTTAGCCGAGACTGCATGCTCCGCCATCCAGTCTCGGTTGCAGAGAAACCCGGCTGCACTCCTCAGAAAGTCACCGGAAATCGGCGCAATTCTGCGATCCGCTTCCTGAAACCGGCCCGGGTAGGGATAATAATTATTATTGCTGCTGATGGCGGCGCCAATCGCCAGGTCGGACTCCGAACGACAGCGGCCCAATGCCGACCGCGGTTCCAGTGCTTACCCGGGACGATTGAGTCACCCCAGTGGTGGTTTGGGCCGGAGCTGGCGCAGCGGGCGCGGCCTGGGTGTTGTAGATGGTGACCGGGTTGTACTGCGGGACGTAAACAACCTCAGGATCAGCCGGCGAGATGAAATCCGTCAAACATTCGAGTGCCTAACATTGTAGAGACCACCTCGCAAGTGTGATAAGGCAAATCCCTATGTGGATCGAGAGCTCACCGGGCCGAGGCGACAGTAACCAACTCCGCATTTTGCATTCGTTCGCCAGCCTTCGCTCTTTCTAAGTCTGCTTCGACCATCTCCAGGACCAGATCTTTCCAGGAAGTTTCGCCGTGCCATCCCAGACGGCAGCGGGCTTTAGAAGAGTCGCCGACCAGCGCCTCAACCTCGGCCGGACGGAAAAGATCGAGATCGACCTTCACCCAGTCCCGGTAGTTAAGGCCAACATGGCGAAAAGCAACTTCGCAAAATTCGCGAACAGAATGGCTCTCTCCCGTAGCGATCACGTAATCCTCAGGCTCGGGTGCCTGCAGCATCATCCACATGGCTGCAACGTACTCGCGAGCATGGCCCCAATCGCGCTTCGCGTCGAGATTACCCAAATGGAGTTCCCGCGAAAGGCCCAGTTTGATCTTGGCCACTCCTGCAGTCACTTTGCGGGTCACGAACTCGAGGCCGCGGCGGGGAGACTCATGATTGAAGAGGATCCCACTGCAGGCAAAAATGTTGTATGCCTCCCGGTAATACTGACAAAGGTAAAAGCCACTCACCTTGGAGACGGCATAGGTGGAACGGGGATGGAACGGAGTGTTCTCGTTCTGTGGAGTGGAATGCACTTTGCCGAACATTTCACTGGACCCCGCGAAGTAAAACCTGCAGCCGGGAACCGCCTGTTTCACGGCGGCCAGCAATTCATGCGTACCCTGCATGTTGGAGCGCATGGTCGAGAATTCGTCCTCGAACGAATACGTGACGAAGCTCTGGGCAGCCAGGTGGTAACACTCGTCGGGTTCGACCTCTTGCAACAGCTTGCACAAACTGGCGTAACTTTCCAGACTCGCACCATGCAATCGGATGTGAGGCAGCAGATGCCGAATTCTCCAAAACCGGTGTTCCGGGTCCTCAATGGCCACGCGCCGCACCATGCCATGGACCTCATATCCCTTGGATAAAAGCAGCTCGGCCAAGTAGGAGCCGTCTTGGCCCGTAATACCTGTGATCAACGCCTTGCGTTTCACTTCATTTCTCCTTCATGAGAGTTGCAGAATTCGGTCTTTCGGCCCGCGAGAAACTTGAGGAAATGAAATTCGATCGACTATTCGAAATCACAAAAGGGCTCGATCTTTCGATCAGTCCGGCAAGCATGGAACGGCATTTGAAATTGAATCAGGGTGCGGCGGAAACGAGTGCGGGGCTCGCAAATCAAACGGAATAGCCACTCCGCGCCAGCGAATCGGATGAGACGCGGGGCGCGCGGGCGCTGACCAGAAACAAAGTCAATGGTGCCACCCAGGCTGTAGGCGCGGTGTACGTTCAATGCGGCCAGTTCGGGCGAGTTCTCCTGTATCCAGAATTCGGTTTTCGGCGACCCAAAGCAAACAACCAGTTGGTCAGGCCGGAAGCGCTTGACTTGCTCCAGAATGGATTGGCGGCAAAGCCGATCGAACGGCGATCGCGTCAGTGGCGGGGCATAACCAGACACTTCCAGACCCGGATACGAAGCCCGCAAGGCGGCGACGGCGCGTGCGTTTGACTCCCGGGTCGAACCAACGAGTAAGAGCCTGCGATTGCATGTCTGGCACCAGCAAGCCAGGTCGTAGATAAAATCTGCGCCCTTCAACAGGGCGATTCGTTTTCCGGGATATAACAACATGCAAATCCACTGCAAGACGCGCCCGTCTACGGTATTGAGCGTGGTCTTCAGAAGACGTTCCAGGCGCCGATCTCTGTGAGCTAAGACAAATATCTCGGCGTTTAACGTGACCACTTGGCGAAATCCGCCATTGGAACTGAACAATTGCTCGGCCTGTAACGAGATGAAATTCACCCTGCCACAACGAAACAGCCAGGCGGCGCCATTCTTCCCCCAGCCATTCTCGGCAGAGTGAACCTTTACATCGAGTGCCGCTCGTTCCGGAATTGCGCTAAGTGAGTTCGCCAATATGTTCTCCTTTTGCCGGGACCAGAGCGAGACAGGTCCCGACAACAAACCAAGTCAGCAGGTAAGGGATAAAGCTGAATGGGTAATAAGAGAAATTCAACATCACGATCATGCCCAGAGGGACCACCTGAGCAACCAGGAAGAGGGATCTATCGCCCCAGGCACTCTGCCGCAGCGAGCGGTAAAGAGCCCAGCAAAACCAGAGGATACAAAGGAACGCCGGCATGCCATAACGAACAAGAAGCAATCCGTAGCCACTCTCCGGAACGTGCGCCGTCAATCCCTGGCCGAACACGTTGCCCCTCTGCCACAGACCTTCCCTGTAAAGCCACACCAGGCCTTCGGCATGATCTTCCTGGGGGTTGTCCCATGAGAGCATGGCCAACGAATTCGAGTACCAGTCGACAAGGGGTGTCCAGATCATCAGGGCAATGACCACGGTGCCGACAACCCCCAGAATGAGGCGGTATCGCTTCTTGCGAAACAGCGCGATCGCATACCCGACCAGCACGAAAATCCAGGCGGAGCGCGTGAAGCTGAAAAACAAGGCTACGAGCGTGACCCCGAGCATCAGGTTCGTCTTCCAGTTCCGGGGGAAACAAAACGTGAGAAGCAGAACTGGAAAAGCGAGCAAGTGGCCGAAACCTACGGCATCGCCCACGGTGCCAAAAGCGCGGAAAGCAGACAGGAACGCAAATTCCTCGTGTCCCCGCGCATTTCCCGGCAATCCTTCCTCAATCTCCTTTTCATCTTCGCCTCCCAACTGCTCTCGCAGGGCGGAGTCTCCTGCTCCGCCCTTAACTTCCAGGTTGTAGTCGGCGATGTCTACGTGATTCCGCCAAAATGTTGTCTCTGGAATCAGGTAAATCAAAATGCCTAGTAAGGCCATGCCAGCCGTGACATAGCTCATCTGACGAATGAAGCGATTTGCGAACTTGGGTTTTGTCAAGGACAGGCCTATTGCCACAGTCAGAATTTGCAGCGGGAAGCTGGCGACGCGCAGATACCAAAGGTTCTCGACGAAACCCTGCCCCTGAAGCAGGACGGCCGCCAGATATCGCACGGTGCACCACAGAGTAAAAAGGCCCAGAATTCGCAAAGGAAGCGGCCACCTTCCGCCACAGCACCGTTTGAGCTGCGGAAGAAAATAGAAGAAAAGCCACAGCAGGAGAAACTCTTTGATCACCAGCAGGGCCTGGCACAGATTCGTTCCGGCCCAGCCTGACGTGTACATCCATGCCAAAACAAAATTCTGGATGTAGGCCCAAATAAAAATTAGATAAAGTACTCGTTCCTTCAGCAAAGCGAACAGCACAAGGGTCAACACCATCGCGGCGATCAAGCTGAACATGGCAGATCGAGGGATTTGAAGATGTGCGATTAAGGCAGCAACGACATCTGCGAAGGGGTTTCGGATCGCGGGCGCCGGTCAACATCTTGAGGATGGTGAGCTTGATCGCCCCTTACGGCACGCGTCAAAATTTTGAAAAACTGATCGGCCGACCTGTCCCATGAAAACGTTGCCACGTGACGCAGTCCATTGGCAACAAGTTGCTCGCGCAGATGCTCGTCAGCGTTGACCTGCCATATCGCCCGGGCGATGGCCGCCACATCTTCCGGGTCAGAATGCATCGCGCAACCGCGGGTCACCTCGTACAGTGCGCCCCGGTCGGAGGTGACAACTGGGCATCCGCAAGCCATTGCTTCGATGCATGGCAAGCCAAACCCCTCATAGAGAGAGGGAAATATAAGCAGGCTGGCCAACTCATAAAGCGCCACAAGGTGCTCATCTGGAACATAGCCCGTCAAATACACACTCTGAGCCAGCTCATGCTTCTTGAGTTCGGCGAATAGCCCATCCAGGCGCCAGCCCTTGCGACCGACGATCACAAGCGCCGGTTCGAAGTGATACTGCGACCTCAGTATGCGAAACGCCTGCAAGATTCTCGGGAGATTCTTTCTTGGCTCGAGCGTGCCCACGAACAAGACGAATCTTTCTGGCAGCCGGTAAAAATCGCGTAGGCTTCGGCGCGCCTCTGGATTCCTACTCTGACGAAAAACCGATCTCACGCCAGGAGGGATAACGTGAATACTCTCCGGCCTGACTCTCAGACACTCAGAGAGATCTCTGCGCGCCGCCTCCGTGTATGTGATCAGCACCCGGCCGATTTTAGCCGCGCGTTTTCCCAAAATCTTGAAATACCAACGAGACTTGAACTTCATTGTTTCGGGGAATAGCCAGGGTGAAGCATCGTGCGCAGTCCAGCCGCTCGGGCAGGGACAATTCCAGGGGGGCGGAAAAACCGGAAAGTGCAGGTAATCCAGCTTGGCGGCGGCCATCGCGCGCGGAAACCATGCCACCTTCAACTGTGCGTCGTGCCAACGCGGGGCCAGAATCGCTTCGAACTGGCCCGCGAATTCCTCGAGCTTGGGATGAACGGATCCGCCGAAGAACAAAACATACCGATTCTCCAGGTCTCTGCGTAACAAGGCACGTGTCATCTCGATGGCGACGTTTTCCATTCCCGTCGCTGATCGCCACAGGGCGGTGAGGTCAATTCCTATGCGCATTTTCCGCTGGCCGCCCGCGATGAGTTGAGATCTGGATCTCAAGCGAAGGAGTGCTGCCTGTTAGTCGGTTAGGCTGATGCAGGTGTTCACCAAAGTGCTCGACGGTCAAGGAGGCGCACTCTCTCAAGTGGCCCGTTTTCTCCTGCCCAATGGCGGCGCACAGCCTCTCGAATGCTTCCAGCCGGTCCTCGACAAACATGCAAAGCGGATGCGCCAGAATGATGGATGGCAGACCCTGTTTTTGCTGGTATTCAACTTGCCCTAACACCTTGTCCACCCATTCCTGAACCGAGTGACACATGCGGGGATGATAATCGTGTCCCAGACTTTCATGATCCGGTAAGGTGTTAATCGGAACCTCGAGGATAGCTCCGACTTTCTTAATCGTTCCGTCGACTCCTGATACGCGGTTCGACACCTGTTCGATTCCCGCCTCCGCCGCAATCCGATATGTATTACGGTCCATTCGGTAAGCGTGATTTCTCCAGGAGACCACTGGAACACCCAACCTCTGCTTCATGCACCCCACTGTTGCAATCATGTCCTTTTTCTGGAGCCAGTACGGCCCATTGGCCAAACCCAGCAGTCGACGAGATGCGCCCAACAATCTTCGGCAACCATTGGCCGTATAGGTGTGACCGCCAATCTCGAAGTCGTACCGTTCCTTGAGTGAAGATATGAACTCGGCATCTCTCGCAACCGCGAGCCCGGTAAAAAAAAGAGTCAGGCGGACAGAGTATTTGCCCGCGCACTCGAGGTAGGGCTCACAGGTCCGAACTTCGCTCCATCCGGAGGTCAGGCGCGCCTGGTCTCCCATGCGAGGATCGGTGTGGTGCACATCTCCAGTGAGAAAGATCATGGTCGAGAGCTCGGCGAATGGTGTGTATCTATCCCTTGCTCCGGCACGCGCCCACGGCTGCGCATATCCGCAAGATTTGCTCTCCGGCGAGCTTTGGATCGTGTTTTCGGAAATCGAACGAGGGGATGAAGCATGGTGATAGCGTTTGCGTGAGCTTTTGGTAAACCTCTTTCGGGCTAACTGCCGGCAGAGTCCATTCGGGGCACCATTGCCGTAGTTCACTAACGCCTGGTGGACAGATAACTTTCCTGCCTAAGGCGATAGCTTCGAGACACACTCGGGGCAGCGCTTCTGACCTGGAGGGCAGAACCACAGCTTCGGCGCGCATCATTAACTCTGTCGTCGTCTTGCGGTCTACCGCGCCCAGAACCGTAACACCCGGACCCGCGTGGTTTAGCACCGAGGGATCGCAGACTGGCCCCGCGAGCAGCAAGTGGTATTGTGGATGCTCTTTATGAAAGGACGCGAACGCCTTCAACAGGACATCGACACCCTTCTGTAACGAGACGTTACCGGCGAACAGGAAGAATGGCTCCGCCGCTCTAACGCCTGAAGACTGCCTCTCGCCTGCTAGGGGCGGCACAAACGGCAACGGCACGTAGAAAACTCCGCCTCCCGAACCCAGTTGCCGCAGAGCCTCCTGGTAGACGTTGTTCGCGTTACAGATCACCGCGTGGCAGTCGGCCAGCCTCTCTGGTGGAGTGAATCGATCAGAAAGAAAAACTACGGTCTTTGCACCCATCAATCTGAGGATCCTTAAGAAACTCTTCCTTCCATAACGGCCATGGACCAGGACGACCTGCGAAGGGCTCCGGTGCAGCTCCCACGCAATTGCCATCACTAGATATGAATAGGTCAGGACAGAACGAATTAAACGATTGGGGGTTTTCAGTGCAGGTCGGGTGTCGCGGGGAGGCAAGACACGCCGCACAACTATGTTGTCTCGCTGCTCCCTGGCCGGGCTTCCCGGGTATCGCTCGGTGAGAATCACAATTCTTTCCACCGCCTCGGCCCGTCGCCATTCCTCAGTTAAAAGGCGGAAATCTTCCGCTGCCCCTCCCACCGCCGGCGGGAATAACGAGGTCACGACAATGAGGCGTTGTTTGCCGGTAGTTAAAGGCTCCAATTTGTTTCCGTGCCTGAGGAACAAAGCAACTAAGATCGCTGAGCGAGAACCAAATGGGTCTTTCCACCCGCGCCAAAGACGGGGGAATTCCGCAATGCCCTGTTGATCGCCATTACAAACCTCAGCAACGCGGCGTCGCACCCCAACCTTTCGCAAGCCGAAGTAAGCGCCCAAATCCACCTGCCATTAAGGTGATAAATGGTTTTGTGCCGCAGCACGCTGTAGCCACATTCCTGCACTGCCTTCTGAACAGCACTTCGTTCATGATCGGCCACAGGATAGAACCGGTTGGGAAAAGGCAAAAGCCGTCCTATGTTTCGGCACGTAAACAGCAGCCAACCTTTGGGCACGGTCACTCGGTTGAACTCGCGCAAAAAGGGCCGCAGGTCCGCAATGTACTCGAACAGTCCAAAGCAGGTAACCAAGTGGAAACTATCTCCATTAAAAGGAAGCGCTTCCGCATCGCACTGAACAAAGCAGGTGCGGCAGTGCTCACCCGTGCGGGCCCGAGCCATTAAGAGCATCTGCGATGAAAGATCAACTCCCACCGAGAGCGCCGTTTGATGTCCTCGATCTTGCACAAAGCGAAACAACCGTCCCGTCCCCGTTCCGACGTCCAGGATTCTCTGATCTTGAAGCGGAAGCTCGGCCAGCCAGATGAACTCGGAGCCATTGTGAAACGTTTGCTTGAGGCCTTCGTCACGCCGGACATACCCTGGAGCGGCGCTGTCGTAAAACCGCTGCATCACTCTCTTGCGTTCGGAAAGCATGCGAGTTTCGCCGCCGGAGATCATCGAAAGAGATAAATCTCGCCGCTTTTGCGCTCCTGGAGCATGTGACGCAAACGTGTGCCTGAGATCAGCCGCCACAGGTCGCTCAACTGCCGGTAGGTCATGTCCCTAAACGAACCCCGAAAGCGGACCTTCATCTGACTTACCGTGTCCTCGAATTGTGCCCGGCTGAACTGCCATGGAATCAGAACCTCGTCTCCCAGAGCCGCGAGATATTTGCGAGCGAAGCGAATCCGGTAAAAATTGTTCAGTTTCCGCGGCCAGATATTGCTGGATGCGGTCGAGACGTTTGGGTAACGGTTGATCCCCAGGGGATCTCCCATGGACCCTCCGAACTGCACATTCTTGTAGTTCAAAAGCATCTTTTCGCAGTAAGTGATCCCTATGAATTCACAGATGCGGCGCACCTGATGTGCCGGTTCCCGAACCAGATGCTCATAGTGAACATTGATGCCCCGATCCGCATACATCAGCGAGCCTCGGCTCATGGAGCGGACGCCCTCGAAAAGATCAATGTGATAGGCATGCAGAATGAGCAAGTCTTTGAGCCATGTGCTCATCATCGAGCACATCACATCCAAGGGATTGCGGAAGAGAAAAATGAATTTCGCTTGCGGAAACAGCTCCACCAGAAAATCCTGAATGAGATAGTACCGCGGATCCTTATCAAGAAAAATGATCCTCTCGCCGGCCAAGTCGCGGAATAGATCGAGACAAAAGCGCCGGAGATGGCGAACATACGCGTCTCGGCCTCCCGGCAGATGGCCGATCATCTCTCGGATACCCTTGGCGGCGTTGGCCTGGTTGTAAATGGCCTCGATGCCCTTGTGCTTGTCGAGAAATGCCAGGGGCAGCAGAATCCAGGGCTCGCCTGCGGATGCAACGTCCGGATGAGCCGCCAGAATTTTCTGCAGCAGGGTCGACCCGCTCCGGGGCAAGGAAATTAAGAAAACCAGCTTTAGTGATTCTAGGGTCGGCATAGAGACCTGAACGCGAAACTTCCGGACATTTTGCCGCTGCCAG